>CABEBA010000140.1_pt1 | contig 11963 bp, 10 predicted proteins | sample 3132531 | NCBI WGS metagenome assembly CABEBA01 (sample SAMEA5534344, study PRJEB31848) | metagenome | biome: tundra; feature: field; material: soil | place: USA | collected 2013-05 | depth 0.45 m
TTACCCGAAGGCTTCAACCATTTCGTTACCTCCATAGTTGCTCCGGTTGCTTCCGGCTGGAGCATTTTGCCGGGTGGGATTCACACCCACAGAAAAGCGCCGCCTTTGCACGGCGCACACCCTTAAGCGACATAGCGGCTTCCCGAAAGCGGTCACTCAGAAATGCTACAAAAGCAGGAGCGATTCAAAGCCTCTCCCTCACCCAACATCATAGCCTCACATCCACGTTCACATCACCGCCGCCATAGCTTGGATGTGGAACGACAAACCGGATAAGACGTTTCTTTGTATCCCAGCCCATCGGATCGCCGGTAAACGGATTTCTGAGTTCTGTAGCAACACTTGCGAGAAAGTTTGCTATCTCGTTATCTTTGAGGCTGCGACGTTTTATAAGCAAGGCCAAAGTTAGTGCCCTTTGCTGTCCATCGTGAATATACATTGGTCGAATTAAATCAACTACACTTACTGGTTGCGTGCCCAATATGAGACCTCGAACGAGAATCGTGTTCATCGGATCTTTCAGGTAATCGTTACTCCAACTTTTGAGACCGCCATGTTCATGCATAACTGTAAGCATTTTTCCCGCCGCTAAACTCGGCGGAGAATCGGCAGCCAATAAGAATGCCTGACCTGAATGCAGCATTCTGTTGCGAATATAGTTTTTGTGAAACCAGAACTGTGTGTCGTAAAACTCACCCAACGGATACAACATGTCATATTCGGCCCGCATCACTCCAGGCAGGTTCCAACGAGCCAAACCAGAAGGCTTTAACATATTCAAGAGTTCATCGCCATGCACCGATGCGACCCCCTTGTAAGTGTGGATCAGAGCTTCGGCAGAAGCGAGACTAAATGAATCAGCCACCAAAAAAACCTCCTTATCACCCCATGCAGTATCCTCGCCTATCATCCTGCTCACGAATCGATTGTTCTCTCGCCATTCCTGATAGGCATCTTCGAAGTGGCCATGACGCAGCTTCAGTTCAACATCGGCGGCAATCAAGCGATTGAGATTCAAGAAGATCGTCCCCTTGAGGTTAATACCCTGAGAATGCGACATACGCGACACTTGCCAGTATCGTTCAAGCAGTTCTGCATTCGCACGCAGGATTGATTTTAATCGCTCTTCTGAAGCACAGCTGGGAGAAGTCTTTTCTAATTCTGGAATCCATACCCAACAATTTAGTTCTTCACTCGATCCTACAAACACAATCTTGCTGTTCGATTCGGATATTGCTGGAACCTTGCTTTGTGTGGGATTCAACTTTCGTTGTGCGCTCTTAAATTCCTCCAACCCGACATCCATGAAATTTGCTCCGACAGGAGCATCCAATCCGGAAAGCCCGACAGCAACGTTGTCCTTGTCGAGAATAGTTCTGTGGTTGTCGATATAAAAACGGGTGAAGTTTTGATCGAGTGGTTCGTCTGTTAGCCAAATCCCAGCGATTACCAAAATTACAGCGAAGGTGAGCCATATCGGCTTCGTCAACGCACAATTGGGGTCATTGTCACTGACGGTGGTTTCTGAGGACAGTTTGCGCATGGAAAAATAGGCAAGCAGCGCTGTACTAATCGAAAGCACTGTATAGCAAGCGGGAATGATAGCGAGTCCGAATCGAGCAAAAATAATGGCATAAAATCCGGCAAAACCTGATGCGACGAGTGAAAGAATCACACCAACTATACTTACCCATTTCTTTCTACTGAGATAGCAAAGAATACTGACAACAATGCCCGAGAAGATCAGTGTCGCTAGTGCAATATTTTGCAGAATGACTACTGCAAATGTTGGAGTGGACAGCATTGAAGATTCCAGATCGAAATCACTAGCCCACTTTCTGATCAAGATAATGAGCACGGCGGCAACATTCATCAGGAAAAGTGCCGAAAGCAGCACCTTTACAATTGTGAATGCGATTTTGTTCAGGTTTCTCATACTGACCTTTAACAGTTGCAAAGAATCTACTGTAGGGAAAAACTCGACATGCAACTGTCGACACGAAGTGGCTAAGCCTCCAAAACGGAGGTCACTCGTGAAGAGCAGTATTTGGCCGAGTATGGAAGTCTACCCATATATTTTCACTGCCGCAAAGCCGCCATTCTCAACGAGTTCTTTGCCGACTCTGAACGTTAAGTTCGGACACTATCTGTCAGGTCGAGTCTGAACTACTTCAGCAATTCAACCAATTCTGCAGCGCCCGGTAATCCCCGAAGTCTTTTACCGCATGTGCCGCGATCTGCGTGTGTTCCGCCACCATCAACTTAGCCAGATCATTTCCCGGCCCGAGTTCGATCACTTTATCCATTCCAGATTCAGCCAACGCATCCATACACCCGTCCCATCTGATCGTCATGGCGATCTGGCGTGACAGTGCATCAATCGCCGCATCGCGTGAGCGGACCGGCATCGCATCAACCGCGCCCAGTACAGTTATCTTTGGCGCAGTGATATTACTTGCACTCAGGATATCGCGGAACGAAGCGGAAGCCTGCGCGAGATAATGGCTGTGGGCAGGAACAGTAACGGGCAAGCGCACCAGACCAGGATTCATCACTTGCAGATCGTCGACAAAACGCGCAATCGCTGCGGCGGGTCCGGCCAGGACTTCTTCACCATTCCTGCGCTTGATGGCAACATCCAGGCCTATTCGGATTATGTCCTTGCGATAATAGAGCAGTCATACAAGAACATACTGTAGAAGATCGTTCTTCATACAAGAAAATGAGCACAGCGACCTGATCGCTGTGCTCATTTTTTATCAATTCCAGAGAGACATTATTGATTCCCAAGCATCATTCTGGGAAATACTTTTTCTTGTGCAAGTAGATTAGAGTCCCGATAAATCCTATCACCCAAGCCCATAACAATACCAATCCAATATAACTACTCATTGTTTGTCTCCATATTTCCAATTAATAAAGGTATCGGATTTCGCAATATCCAGTTGAGGCTGCCCAGCTTATCCCGGCAGACTTTATGTTTCCCATCACTTCTGCACTTACCAGCCTGATTCGCGTTCTGGAGTAGCGGTGATCTTGTGTATGCTCAAGTCAGCGCCGTTGAACTCTTCTTCCTGATTAAGGCGGATACCGACAACCTTCTTCAGCACGCCATACACAACGAAGCCGCCGATCAATGCGACCGCTATGCCCAACAAGGTTCCAATGAGTTGAGACATGATGCTCACACCGCCGACACCGCCCAGTGCTTTTGCACCAAAAATGCCTGCTGCTATGCCGCCCCATGCGCCGCACAGCCCATGCAGAGGCCACACACCGAGTACATCGTCGATCTTCCAGCGATTCTGCGTGAGTGTGAACATCCACACGAACAGACCGCCCGCCACGCCACCGGTCACTAAAGCTCCAATCGGATGCATCAGATCTGAACCCGCGCACACTGCCACTAGCCCAGCCAGCGGGCCGTTATGTACAAAGCCGGGGTCGTTCCTGCCCGCCCACAAGGCGACTAGTGTGCCGCCGACCATCGCCATCAGTGAGTTCACCGCGACCAAGCCGCTGATCTTGTCGATGGTCTGCGCCGACATGACATTAAAGCCGAACCAGCCGACGGTCAGCACCCACGCACCTAGCGCCAAGAAAGGAATGCTGGAAGGCGGATGTGCAGAGATACGGCCTTCTTTGTTGTAACGACCGTGGCGCGCGCCGAGCATCAGCACTGCAGCCAGCCCTATCCAGCCCCCTACCGCATGCACCACAACGGAGCCGGCGAAATCGTGGAACTCTGCACCAAAGCTGGCATTCAGCCAATCTTGCACACCAAAACGATGGTTCCAGGCGATACCTTCGAACAAGGGATAGACGAAGCCGACCAGCACGAAGGTGGCGGCAAGCATGGGATTGAAACGCGCGCGTTCGGCCACGCCGCCGGAAACGATGGCGGGAATGGCAGCAGCAAAGGTGAGCAGGAAGAAGAACTTCACCAGCTCATAACCATTCTTCTGAGCCAATTCTTCCGCACCCGTGAAAAAATTGACGCCGTAAGCAAGGCTGTAACCGATGAAGAAATACGCCAGGGTGGAAATGGCGAAATCGGAAAGGATCTTCACCAGCGCGTTGACCTGATTTTTTTTGCGCACTGTGCCCAGTTCCAAAAATGCAAAACCGGCGTGCATCGCCAGCACCATGATGGCACCCAACAAGATGAATAATGCATCAGTTCCGACCTTCAAGTTTTCCATGTTCTCTCCAAAAAAGTGCAATCCTGCGGAACGCATGCAAGCCCCATGCCACCCAAAGCACTTGTTGATTTATCGAATAAATTTATTGTTCAGTGATTTTTTGAGGAACGATAATTCACCAACTTGGTGCCTCATACGCAATAGCGCACCATAACGATGCCTTATTTCGGTGCGGCCCAGCCCCCGTTCAGCACCTTGTCCAGCCAGAACAGGCCGACGATGGTTTTGCTATCGGTGATCTTGCCTAGCCGTATCCATTCGATGGCATCAGCCAACGAAAGCTCGAACACTTCGAGGAATTCACCATCGTCCAGCTTGCTCCCCACATGCTTCAATCCGCGCGCAAGGAAGTACTCCATGCGCTCGTCGGAATAGCCGATGCACGGCCATGCTGTGGTGAGGTGTATCCATTCGCTTGCCACATAGCCTGTCTCTTCCAGCAGTTCGCGCTGCGCGGTGACGAGGATGTCTTCGCCGTCGTCGATCTTGCCAGCGGGCAACTCGATGAATTCGCGGTGCAAGGGATAGCGATATTGTCGCTCCATCACCAGACTGCCGTTATCGAGCAAGGCCAGCATAGCGACTGCACCGGGATGGGTGATGTACTCGCGCGTGCTGGTGCTGCCATCCGGCAACAGCACAGCATCCTTGAGTACTTCGATGAAGCCGCCGTTGTACATCACTTGGCTATCGAGTTTTTTCTCAGTCAGATCCATATTCACTCTCCTCAAACGAACACTCCCGCCGCAGCGGGAGTGTTCGTTCAAAACATAGTTTCGATCAGTGCAGTAATGATTGTTGCACCGAGACGGCGCACACCGACATCAGCGTGTTGGGCAATATGCCGAGAGCCAGCACCGCAAGGCCGTTGATGGAGATAAGCAGACTGCTGTCCGGCTGGATGTATAGTTTTTCGTGGCTTTCCGGCGCATCGAAGTACATCAGTTTGACGATACGCAGGTAGTAGAAGGCACCGATCAGCGAGAACAGCACGGCCATCACAACCAGCGGGAGATGTCCGGTCTGCACCGCCGCGTTCAACACAGAGAACTTGGCATAGAAACCCACGGTAGGAGGAATGCCCGCCATCGAGAACATCAGTAGCAGCATCATAAAGGCGAGCCACGGGCTGCGCTGGCTGAGTCCCTTGAAGTCGTTGAGATTGTCCGCCTCGAAGCCTTCGCGCGACAGCAGCATGATCATGCCGAAGCCGCCCAAGCTCATCAGCACATAGACCACAGCATAGAACATGGAGGAACCGTAACCTTCAACCGTTCCACTCAAGACGCCGATGAGCAGGAAGCCCATGTGCGCGATAGTCGAATAAGCAAACATGCGCTTTATGTTGGTCTGCGCTATCGCGGTAATATTTCCCACAGCCATAGACAGCACGGCCAGAATCATCAACATGCCGGACCAATCAATCATCAGCGGTTGCATTGCTTCTACCAGAATACGCATGACAAAGGCGAACGCAGCCAGCTTGGGCGCGGAGCCGATGAACATGGTCATCGCAGTGGGCGCACCGTGATACACGTCCGGTACCCACATATGGAAAGGCACAGCCCCCAACTTGAACGCCAACCCCGCCACGACGAAGGCCAGACCGAATACCAGTAGCTGTTTGTTCGCCGTGCCTTGATGGATGACTTCGGCGATGCGGTTCACGTCCAGCGAGCCGGTCGCGCCGTAGAGCATGGACATGCCGTAGAGCAAAAAGCCGGAGGCCATCGCGCCGAGAATGAAGTATTTCATCGCCGCTTCGGTAGCAACGGCCGAGTCGCGTTGCAACGCAACCAAGGTATATAGGCTCAAAGCGAGCAGTTCCAAACCGAGATACAGGGAGAGAAAGTTGCTGGCGGAGATCATCACCATCATACCCAGCGTGGCAAACAGTATCAGCGCAAGGAACTCACCGGTGAACAGTCCGCGTGCCATCAGGTAACTGCGCGAATACACCAGCATCATGGACACCGCCAGATAGGTCAGCAGCTTGAGCACGTCCGACATGAGATCGTCCACGAACATATGGTGAAACAGATGCACGATGCCGTCCTCATGCGTCGACACCGTGATCAGCGAGCAGCCTAGCAAGCTGAGTTGCACCAGCAGATAGGTCAGGGTCTTGGTGTAATTGACAATAAACAGATCCGTGATAAGAATCACGGATACCATCACGAGCAGGAATATCTCTGCGTAGGCCGGGGACAGGGAGGAGAGAAGATTCATGTTTTCCTCAATTCAGAACTTTGGGAGTAGCCAGATGCACCAACAGATCGTTCACCGTAGTGTGCATAACATCTGCAAAAGGCAAAGGATACAGCCCCATGCCCAACACAGCGATCGTCAAAAAAACGAAGACTAGCTTTTCGCGAAAACCAATATCACGCAGATGGGCGACATGGTCGTTGGCGACCGCACCGAAGATCACACGTTTGTACATCCACAGTGTATAAGCCGCACCAAAGATCATGGTGCTGGCCGCAAGGAAGGCATACCAGAAGTTGGCTTTCACCGCCCCCATGATCACCATGAATTCGCCCACGAATCCGCTGGTACCGGGCAAGCCGCTGTTGGCCATGGCGAACAGCATGAAGAATGCGGCGAACACCGGCATTTTGTTGGCCACACCGCCGTAATCGACGATCTGGCGCGAGTGCACGCGGTCATACAGCACGCCGATACACAGAAACAGTGCGCCCGCCACAAAACCGTGCGAGATCATCTGCAACAAGGCGCCTTCCATACCGTAGGCATTGAAGATGAAGAAGCCGAGTGTGACGAAGCCCATGTGCGAGATGGACGAGTAAGCGACCAGTTTCTTCATGTCGGACTGGGTCAGCGCGACCAGGCCGATATACACCACCGCGATCAGCGACAGTGTGATCATCACCGGTGCCAGGTAATGGCTGGCATCCGGAGTGATGGGCATGGAGAAACGGATGAAGCCGTAAGCACCAACCTTCAGCATGATCGCCGCCAGCACCACCGAGCCGCCGGTGGGCGCTTCGACGTGGGCATCCGGCAACCAGGTGTGCACCGGGAACATCGGCACTTTCACCGAAAACGCCATGAAGAAAGCGATGAATACCAAAATCTGCGCGGTCAGCGATGGCATCGCCATCCGATGGAAATCCAGGATCTCGAAACTGCCGCCCGACTGGTGATACAGATAAAGCAAAGCCACCAGCATCAATAGCGAGCCAAGCAAGGTATAGAGAAAGAACTTGAGTGCGGCGTACACGCGGTTGGGACCACCCCACACACCGATGATGATGAACATCGGAATCAGCATCGCTTCCCAAAACACGTAGAACAGCATCGCATCCAGCGAGACGAACACGCCGTTGACCAGACCGGACATGATGAGAAATGCCGCCATGTATTGAGATACGCGCTTCTCAATGACCTGCCAGCCGGCTATCACCACCAGCGGCGTAAAGAAGCTGTTGAGCAGAACGAACAGTACCGAGATACCGTCCACGCCAAGGTGATAGTGGATATTGAAACGCGTGATCCAGTCCTTCATCTCGACGAACTGCATGTCGCTGGTCATGCGGTCGAATCCGGTATACAGCGGGATCGTAATCAGGAAACTCAGGATCGCACCAACCAAAGCGATGGTACGCGCCAATCTCGCGTTGCGGTCGTTGCCGGTAGCCAGTACCAGCAGACCGAAGAGGATGGGCAACCAGACGGCGGCGCTTAACAGGGGGTATCCGAAAATCATGCTTGTTCCTTCAGCTCTTCTCTAGTATTGCCTTATTCGAACCATGTCCGCACTGTCAGCAGTGCAGACACGCCGATGATCATCCAAAACGCGTAGTGGTAGACATAGCCGGTCTGGAAACCGCGCAACACGCCGGAGAACATACCAACCAGTTTGGCCGAGCCATTTACAAAGAAACCGTCGATCAGCTTCACGTCGCCGAACTTCCATAGCAGGCGGCTGGCACCGCGCGCTCCGCCGGCAAAGAACCAGTCGTTGAAGCGGTCGAAGTAATATTTCTGGTCGAGCAGCGTGTAGATCATCTCGAAGCGATGCTTGATGGCTGCCGGCCATGCCGGACGCTTCATGTACAGGAACCACGCGCTAGCCACGCCGGCCAGCGCCAGAATGAAGGGCGCAGAAATTAACGAATGCAACGCCATTTCCGCTGCACCGTGAAACTCTTCACGCATTTCCGCCAGCGCCTGATGGTCGTGACTGATATAGATTGCATCGAGGAAATAGTCGCCAAACAGCATCGGCTCGATAGTGATGAAACCGATAATGACAGATGGGATAGCCAGCAAGATCAACGGTAACGTCACCACCCACGAGGTCTCGTGCGGTTTCTGCCCCGGTGCCAGACCGTGATGATGATCGTGTGACTTATCATCATCCGAATGCCCTGAGCCTGTCGAATGGGCGGCGTGATCGCCTTGATGGTCGTGATGACTCTTGCCAAAACGTTCCTCGCCGTGGAACACGAGGAAATACAAACGGAAGGAATAGAACGCCGTGACAAACACCCCGGCCAACACGGCGAAATAGGCAAAACCGGAACCTGCCAAATGGGAGTATTCCACCGCCTCGATAATACTGTCCTTGGAATAGAAACCGGAGAAGAACGGGGTGCCGATCAATGCCAGCGAACCGATCAATGAAGTGATCCAGGTGATCGGCATGTATTTGCGCAAGCCGCCCATGTTGCGGATGTCCTGATCATGATGCATGGCGATGATGACCGAACCCGCCGCCAGAAACAGCAATGCCTTGAAGAAGGCATGCGTCATCAGGTGGAACACGGCCACCGAGTAAGCCGAGGCACCCAGCGCCACCGTCATGTAACCCAATTGCGACAGGGTGGAGTAGGCAATTACGCGCTTGATATCGTTCTGGATGATGCCGAGGAAACCCATGAACAGCGCGGTGATCGCACCGATGATCATCACGAAAGACAGAGCCGTATCGGACAACTCGAACAGCGGCGACATGCGCGCCACCATGAAGATACCGGCGGTCACCATGGTCGCGGCGTGGATCAAAGCAGAGATCGGTGTCGGGCCTTCCATCGAATCGGGCAGCCACACATGCAAGGGGAACTGCGCGCTCTTGCCCATCGCGCCGATGAACAGCAGGATGCAGATCGCTGTCAGCAGCCCCACCGACATACCCGGAATGGGTGCCATATCGTTGACATAATTATGCGCATTGGCGAACACCGATTGGTAATCCAGCGTGCCAAACACCATCAGCACCAGACCGATGCCGAGCAGAAAACCGAAGTCGCCGACGCGATTGACCAAAAACGCTTTCAGGTTGGCGTAGATCGCCGTGGGACGTGTGTACCAGAAGCCTATCAGCAGATAGGAGACCAGACCCACCGCTTCCCAACCAAAAAACAATTGCATGAAGTTATTGGCCATCACCAGCATCAGCATGGAGAAGGTGAACAGCGAGATGTAGCTGAAGAAGCGCTGGTAGCCCGGATCTTCTTGCATATAACCGATGGTGTAGATGTGCACCATGAGCGAGACGAAGGTGACGACCAGCATCATCATCACGGTCAGCCGATCTATCAGGAACCCGACTTCGAAGCTGGTAACGTCGGAAGACATCCACTTATAGATCGTGCCGTTGAACAAGTGCCCCGCCATCACGTCCTGAAAGATCGCCAGCGAGGCAAAAAAGGACACCGCAACCAGGGCAATCGTGATTCGATGCGACCACGCACGCCCCAACACGTTGCCGAACAGTCCGGCCGCAAGGGCACCGACCAGCGGGGCCAGGGGAACCAGTAAATATAGACTCTGCATTTCCATGCGCATCAACCTTTCAAACTGCCGAGATCTTCCACATTGATAGTGCGCAGGTTACGGAACAGCACCACCAGGATCGCCAGACCGATCGCCGCTTCCGCAGCTGCCACGGTGAGGATAAAGAATACGAATACTTGACCCGCCGGATCGTTCAGGTAATGGGAGAACGCGACGAAATTGGTGTTCACCGCCAGCAACATCAACTCGATTGCCATCAACAGTACGATCAAATTCTTGCGGTTCAGGAAGATGCCAACCACGCTGATGGCAAACAGCACGGCGCTCAACACCAGATAATGCGATAGACCCAGATTCAACATGTTCTCCCCTTTGCTTTAATCTGCGGTATGTCCGTTCGTCGGTGCGACGGAGTCTTGTACCGCACCCGCTTTACGCGAGGACGGTATGGAAACAATGCGCACGCGATCCTGTTTTCTAACCTTGATCTGCTTGCTGATGTCCTGCCTCTTTGCATCACGACGGCGGCGCAGAGTCAGCGCGATCGCGGCCACCATCGCTATCAGCAGCAGCACGGCCGCCAGCTCGAACGCATAGACGTAATCGGTATAGATCAGACGCCCCAGCTCTTTGGTATTGCTGTAATCGGCCGCATGTTTGACGGCTGACGTCCCGGCAGATATCTCGCTGGCACCCAACACCCACACCATCTGCACACCGATCAATCCCGCCAGCAACAGTCCCACTGGAAACCAGCGCCAGAAACCCAGGCGCAACTGCTCAATATTGATATCCAGCATCATCACCACGAACAGGAACAGGACCATTACCGCCCCGACATACACCAGCACCAGGGTGAGGGCGAGAAATTCGGCTTCCAGCAACATCCAGATGCCAGCGCTGCTGACGAAGGCCAGCACCAGAAACAGCACCGCATGCAGCGGGTTGCGTGAAGTGATCACGCGCAGCGCCGCAAAGACGGTCACTGTGGCAAACAGGTAGAACAGGGTTTCAATGTTCATGTGGCATCCTCTGATTACCGATACTTGGCATCGGCAGCTCGATCTTTTGCGATTTGCGCTTCATGTTTCTCGCCCATCGCCAGCAGCATGGGTTTGGTGTAATACAGATCACCGCGATTCTCGCCGTGATATTCATACACCCGCGTTTCGACGATGGCATCTACCGGGCAAGACTCTTCGCAGAAGCCGCAGAAGATACATTTGACCAAATCGATATCATATAGCGTGGTGCGCCGAGAGCCGTCGTCACGCTCAGCCACTTCGATCTTGATCGCCAATGCCGGACACACCGCTTCGCACAGTTTGCAACCGATGCAGCGCTCCTCGCCATTCGCGTAGCGGCGTAGCGCATGCAAGCCGCGGAAGCGGTAACTTTGCGGTGTCTTTTCTTCAGGATACTGGACGGTGATATGACGCGCGAAGAAATATCGCCCCGTCACCGAGAAGCCCTTTAGAAATTCGAGCAACAGGAAACTTTTGAAGAAATTTATGAAGTTTTTCATTTTCTATCCTTGATTGCTTACCACAACCAATACGGCGTTTGCATCCACGCGGCGACCACCACGACCCAGGCCAGCGTGAGCGGAATGAACACTTTCCAACCCAGGCGCATCAACTGGTCATAGCGATAGCGCGGGAAAGTCGCGCGAAACCACAGGAACATGAACATGAAAATGAACATCTTGCCCAGCATCCAGATCAACCCCGGGATCTTGTCGGTCACAGCGCCCAGTACCGGCCAGCCATGGAACGGGTTGAGCCAGCCGCCGAGGAACATCACGGTAGTCATCGCCGCGATCAGAATCATGTTGGCATATTCAGCCAGGAAGAATATCGCGAAGCCCATGCCCGAATATTCGACGTGGAAACCCGCCACGATCTCGGACTCGCCTTCGGCCATGTCGAACGGCGCGCGGTTGGTCTCGGCCACGCCGGCGATGAAATACACCACAAACATCGGAAACAAGGGAATGAA
>CABEBA010000142.1_pt1 | contig 11830 bp, 12 predicted proteins | sample 3132531 | NCBI WGS metagenome assembly CABEBA01 (sample SAMEA5534344, study PRJEB31848) | metagenome | biome: tundra; feature: field; material: soil | place: USA | collected 2013-05 | depth 0.45 m
CGGGCCGATGTGGTGCTAGTCTTGCTGGATGAGTCGCAGCAACGCGCGGAACCAGAAGACAGGGCAATACTGGCGCAACTGCCAACCAAGGTTCCCCGACTGTATTTGCACAACAAGATCGATCTGAGCGGTCATTCTGCGGGTGTAGAAGTGCGAAATGAAGAGCACCACCTTTACCTTTCAGCAAAGACTGGTGTCGGGATGGAGGCGTTACAGGAAAAGTTGCTGGAAACCATAGGCTGGCATCAGGAAACCGGCGTCTTTATGGCGCGGGCCCGGCATTTGGAGGCGCTTTCCCGTGCCGGCCATTATCTTGCAGATGCCGAACAACAACTTGTTCATCCGGAGTTGTTTGCCGAAGAATTGCGACAGGCACAAGGTGCGCTCAATAGCATTACGGGCGAATTTTCTGCCGACGACCTGCTGGGCGAGATTTTCAGTCGCTTTTGCATCGGAAAATAGGATAAAAAGTGTTTCACGTGAAACATTCCGCCATGCAAAGTTATCGTCGCGAATAATATTTGAGTTATGATGCGCGTCCTCATTTTGGTGGGTGATGAATGCGCGATCCGAAACAATTCGATGTCATCGTGATTGGCGGTGGACATGCTGGGACAGAAGCCGCGCTGGCCAGTGCCCGCGCGGGTTGCGCCACGCTTTTGCTTACCCATAACATCGAGACGCTGGGCGTGATGTCTTGCAACCCCTCCATAGGCGGCATCGGAAAAGGCCATTTAGTCAAGGAAGTAGACGCGTTGGGAGGCGTGATGGCGGCCGCGACGGACGAAGCCGGAATCCAATTCCGTATCCTGAACGCGTCCAAAGGCCCGGCTGTTCGCGCGACCCGCGCTCAGGCCGACCGCGCACTCTACAAGCTGGCGATCCGCAACCGCTTGGAAAACCAGCCCAACCTCTTGCTGTTTCAGCAGCCCGCAGAAAAACTCCTGATAGAACAAGGCCGTGTCGTTGGTGTGCAGACGCAGCTAGGCCTGATTTACCGCGCAAAAACGGTGGTATTAACGACCGGAACCTTCCTGTCCGGATTGGTGCACGTGGGTTTGTCGAATTACCCGGCTGGACGCGCAGGCGATCCGCCTTCCATAGGACTTGCACACAATCTGCGCGAATTGGGTTTGCCCATCGGACGCTTGAAAACAGGGACGCCACCACGTATCGACGGGCGTAGTATCGATTTTTCTGTCATGCAAGAACAGCATGGCGATACGCCGGTTCCGGTGTTTTCATTTCTGGGCCGCGCGGCGCAACATCCGCAGCAATTGCCTTGCTGGGTCACCCAAACCAATGAACGCACGCACGAGATTATTCGCAACGGATTAAGTGAGTCGCCGCTGTTTACAGGCGTCATTGAGGGAGTGGGCCCACGCTATTGCCCGTCCATCGAAGACAAGATCACGCGTTTTGCGGGCAAGTCATCGCACCAGATTTTTCTGGAACCTGAAGGTCTGACCACACACGAGATTTATCCTAACGGGATTTCGACCAGTCTTTCCTACGATACGCAGTTGGCACTGGTGCGCTCGATCAAAGGGTTGGAAAACGCGCACATTACCCGCCCCGGTTATGCCATCGAATACGATTATTTCGACCCGCGCGGACTAAAGATATCCTTGGAAACCAAGACGATAGGCGGGCTGTTCCTGGCCGGCCAAATCAACGGCACGACAGGATACGAAGAGGCTGCCGCGCAGGGATTATTGGCCGGTGTGAATGCCGCGCTGCAGGCCAAAGAACAAGAAGCCTGGTGTCCGCGCCGCGACGAGGCGTATCTGGGCGTGATGGTGGATGACTTGATTACGCGCGGGGTGTCCGAACCTTATCGCATGTTCACCAGCCGCGCGGAATACCGTTTGCAATTGCGCGAAGACAATGCCGACATGCGTCTGACCGAGACCGGTCGTCAGTTGGGTCTGGTGGACGACATCCGCTGGCAAGCTTTTGAAGAAAAGCGCGAAAAGATCGCGCTTGAATTGGAACGCCTGAAATCGACTTGGGTAAATCCGCGCATGCTGGACAAAGCCGAAGCTGAACGCGTATTGGGCAAAGAGATTGAGCGTGAATATTGCCTGTACGATTTGTTGCGCCGTCCCGAAGTGAGCTATGCGGCATTGATGACCTTGCCGGGCGCGAAGGCAATGGATGTGTCTGAATTCGCCGAAGAATTGGAAATCCAAGCTAAATATCAAGGATATATAGAGCGCCAGATTGGCGAAATCGCGCGCCAGGAAGGTCAGGAAACGACGCTATTGCCAGATAATATGGATTATTCAGTAGTGCGTGGATTATCGATCGAGGTCCGGCAGAAACTGAATCAGCATCAGCCACAGACGGTGGGACAGGCGTCGCGCATTTCAGGTGTGACGCCCGCAGCGATTTCATTGTTGTTGGTGCATTTGAAGCGGGGCTTCAAACAAGAAAAAGCGGCATGAGTTTGGAGAAGCAATTAGCGGCGGGAATCGCGCAGATGGGTTTGGTGGTAACGCCGGAACAGCAGGTGAAACTGCTGGAGTATCTGGCGTTACTGCATAAATGGAACGGGGTGTACAACCTCACCGCGATACGTCAACCGGAGCAGATGGTGAGTAACCACTTGCTCGATAGCCTAGCCGTGCTGCCTCACTTGTGGCCGAAACGCTGGCTGGATGTGGGGTGTGGTGCAGGCTTGCCAGGGCTGGTATTGGCGGTGATGCGACCGGAATGGTCGTTCACCTTGCTGGACAGCAACAGTAAAAAAACCGGCTTCGTACAGCAAGCGGTCATCGAGTTGGGTTTGCGCAACGTGGAAGTCCGTTGCGAGCGGGTAGAGCAGTGGCAGGTGGAGCAAAAGTTCGACGGGATCATTTCCCGCGCATTTGCCGAGGCGGCAGATTTTGTGACTCTGACGCGGCATTTGCTGGCAGACGGTGGTCGCTGGGCGGCCATGAAAGGAGCGCCGGAGCAAGAATTGGCGCGGCTTCCCGAAGAAGTGGTGGTGGAAAAGGTAATTACGTTGCAGATTCCCGAATTGGAAGCTGCCCGCAGTTTAGTCGTATTGGGAGTGAAAAAATGAGCAAGATATTGGCAATCACCAATCAAAAAGGCGGCGTGGGCAAAACCACGACTACCGTCAATCTGGCGGCCAGTCTGGGCGCCGCGAAACAGCGCGTGCTGCTGATCGACCTTGATCCGCAAGGCAATGCGACCATGGGTAGCGGCATCAACAAGGCCGATCTGGAAATTTCCATCTACGATGTGTTGATGGGTGAAAAATCCGTTGCCGAAGCACGCATTCAGTCCTCCGTGTGCAAATACGACGTATTGCCGGCTAATCGCGAATTGGCAGGTGCCGAAATAGAGCTGGTGGACGTGGAAGGCCGCGAAATGCGCTTGAAAGAAGAGTTGCAACCAATATTGCACGAATACGATTACATCCTAGTCGACTGCCCGCCAGCGCTGAATCTGCTAACGTTGAACGGATTGTGTGCCGCGAAGTCGGTGATGATCCCGATGCAATGCGAGTATTACGCACTCGAAGGTTTGAGCGACTTGGTCAACACCATCCGCAAAGTGCGCGAAAATCTGAATCCGGATCTGGAGATAGAAGGCTTGTTGCGCACTATGTTCGATCCGCGCAATGCCTTGGCACAACAGGTTTCGGACCAATTGCAGCAACACTTCGGCGACAAAGTCTACCGTACTGTTATTCCGCGCAACGTGCGCCTGGCGGAAGCACCCAGCTTCGGCATTCCGGCGTTGTACCACGACAGCCAATCCAAGGGAACACTGGCTTATCTGGCATTGGCGGGCGAAATGCTTAACAACTCAACAGTGCAGGTCGCTGCATAACAAGTTTCAATAAGGAAAAATCATGGCAAAACCGATCAAGGGTCTGGGGCGCGGCTTGGACGCGCTGCTTTCCGGAAACAGCACATCAAAGCAGCACGACGTACTACGCGACTTAAAAGTCGAACAACTCAAACCCGGCAAATATCAGCCGCGTAGCCACATGGATCAAGCATCGCTGCACGAACTCGCGGCTTCGATCCGAGTGCAGGGCGTGATGCAGCCGATTCTGGCGCGAGAACTGGCGGAAGGCGGCTATGAAATCATTGCCGGTGAACGTCGCTGGCGTGCAGCGCAACTGGCAGATTTGAAAATAGTGCCGGTCATCGTACGCAAGGTTCCGGATAACGCCGCGCTGGCCATGGCGCTGATCGAGAACATTCAGCGCGAAGATCTGAATCCCCTGGAAGAAGCGATTGGTATTCAGCGTTTGATCGACGAGTTTCAAATGACGCATCAGGCTGCAGCCGATGCTGTGGGCCGCTCACGTAGCGCAGCCAGCAACTTGCTGCGTTTGCTCAAATTACCGCAAGCCGTGCAAGACATGTTGATGGAAGGTTCTCTGGACATGGGTCATGCGCGCTCGCTGCTGTCGCTGGAAGGTTCACAACAAGTACTTCTTGCGAACAAGATCATATTGGAAGGCCTTTCCGTACGTGAAGCGGAAAAACTGGTGCAGCAACAGGGCGAGCAGTCACCCGCCAAAACAGCAAGCCAGAAAACTCACAAAAAAGAAGATCGCGATACGCAGCGCCTGCAAGAAGAAATCAGTTCACAACTTGGTGTGCGTGTGGAAATCAAACCCAATGGCAAGGGTGGGGGCAAACTGGTTATCGAATACTCGAACAACGATCATCTGGATGAGCTGACAGGCAAGCTATACGAGCGTGCATAGAAGCATTCGACTGTGAAAACTGGCGTAAATACGCTTGACTTTGGGTGAGTGGATAGTAGAGAATGCGCGGGCTTTTTTTGTAGCCCTTGCCCAAAGCAACGCTCAAGGGTACATGATGGACAAAGTAACAAACTCAACAATAAGCCGCGCATTCAGCAAAGCGGCACGCTGGCAAATCATCATCACGGTACTCATCTCGGGTGTCTCGCTGTTGCTTGCGGGTGTAAACGCAGCAATTTCCGCTTTGGCGGGCGGGGCGTCGGTAATAGTTGGCGGCTATGCCGCAATGCTGATTGCGCAAAGCCCAAACGGCAGCGCGGCTGGTACGGTTCTGATTACTTTACTGAAGGCGGAAGTGGTCAAGATATTGATGATTGCGATTCTGCTGTTGATAACATTTAAGTATTTTCAGGGACTGGTTCCATTAGCCCTGATTGGTGGGTTGGCAGGTTCTGCGCTGGCGTCTGGCGCGGGAATGCGAGCCGTAAATAACGAGAACGACAAGTAAGGTCCGGGATGTCCACTGAAGAACACGCACTGACTGCATCCAGTTACATCGAGCATCATCTAAGCTTCAACGTCAAACAAGTCGCCGAGGGCGGATTCTGGTCAGTAAATTTTGACACACTGGTCGTTTCCGGCCTGCTCGGCATAATTACTTTCGGCTTGTTGTGGTTGGTTGTGCGCAGTGCGACAGCGGGCGTTCCCAACAAGCGCCAGGCTTTTGTAGAGCTTCTGGTTGAATTCATCGATACACAAGTCAAGGGCATCTTTCACGGTGAGCGCCACAAGTTCGTAGCACCCCTCGCGCTGACTGTATTCGTTTGGGTGTTGGTAATGAATTCGATGGACTTCTTGCCGATCGACATCATGGCGTGGATATACCACCATGTATTCGGCCAGGAGAAATTCCGTGCAGTTCCCACATCCGATATCAACACGACTTTCGCTTTGGCACTGTCCGTGTGGTTCCTGATGATTTTCTTCAGCATCAAAGTCAAAGGCTTTGGCGGCTGGATACATGAATTGTTCTGCTCGCCTTTCGGCTCCAATCCGTTGGTGTGGCCGGCGAACTTCCTGTTCAATCTGATCGAATATGTTTCCAAGCCGTTGTCCCACTCGTTGCGACTGTTCGGCAACATGTACGCGGGCGAAATCATCTTCCTTTTGCTCGGCATGTGGGCAGCGACCGGTTTGGCTGGAACGATCTTTGGCGCATTGCTTGGCGCCGGCTGGGCGATATTCCACATCCTGATCGTGGTGCTGCAAGCGTTCATTTTCATGATGCTGACGATCGTCTATATCGCGATGGCACACGAAAGCCACTAACACTTTTCACTATTAACTTTTAATCAACTTTGTAAATCGAAAGGAAACAAAATGGAAAACACAGTTCAATTCATGGCGCTGATCCAAGCCTACACCGGCATCGGTATCGGTCTGATCATCGGTCTGGGCGCAGCAGGTGCGTGTATCGGTATCGGTATCATGTGTAGCAGCTTCCTGGACGGAGCAGCTCGTCAACCCGAATTGATTCCGGTACTGCAAGGTAAGGTTTTCCTGTTGCTGGGTCTGATCGACGCATCTTTCATCATTGGTGTTGGTCTGGCCATGATGTTCGCGTTCGCCAACCCGCTGCTCGCTGTCATCAAGTAATTGACTATTGCGGGATGCATAATCCAGCGTAAGGAATAGAAATGAACATTACCCTGACAATACTCGCGCAGGCACTGACGTTTGCCATATTGATATGGTTTACCGCGAAGTTTGTTTGGCCGCCTTTGCTGGCTGCGATCGAATCACGCCAAAAGACCATCGCTGATGGCTTGGCTGATGCGGAGCGCGCCAAGCATGACTTGGATATGGCAGCCAAACGTTCAGCCGATATTTTGCGTGAAGCAAAAGAAAAAGCGGGTGAAATCGTGGATAACGGTGAAAAGCGTGCCAGCGAAATCATCGAACAGGCAAAGACACAAGCCAAAATCGAGGGAGATCGCATCGTCGCCGGAGCAAAAGCCGAAGTGGACCAAGAAGTGTTTCGTGCCAAGGAACAATTGCGCACTCAAGTGTCGGCGATCGCACTTGCAGGAGCGGGCAAGATATTGGGTCGCGAAATCGATGCCAAGGCACACAATGATCTGCTCGACAAACTTGCCGCGGAACTCTAACAGCCATGTCTGAAGCACTTACTACAGCACGGCCTTACGCCCAGGCGGCATTTGAAGTGGCGCAAAAACTATCCGACCTGAAAGGCTGGTCGGAAGTTTTGTTGGAGCTCGCCGAAGCAGTGACCTATCCGGAGATTCGCAACGTGATCAGCAGTCCGCGCGTTGTTAAAACGCAACTGGGCGGCTTGTTGGGCAACATACTGGGTGGCAAACTCAAACCACAACAGATGAATTTCATCAAAGTGCTGGCCGAGAACCAGCGCTTGCTGCTTTTGCCCGAGATCGCGTCCATCTTCGAGGTGCTCAAGTCAGAAGCGGAAAAGAGTGTGAATGTGGAAGTGGATTCTGCGTTCGAGCTGTCCGCTGCACAACAAGACAAGATAGTCAGTTCGCTCAAAAAACGCATGGGTCGCGAGATCAAACTGACCTGTAAGGTCAGCAAAGAATTGCTGGGTGGCATAGTGATACGCGCCGGAGACAAGGTGATCGACGGTTCTGCGCGCACCCGACTCAGTGAAATGGCGACCGCCCTGGCCTGATAAAGATTTATCAAGAATGAGGAAATCCAGATGAAGCTAAACCCTTCCGAAATTAGTAATCTGATTCGCAGTCGCATCGAGAATTTCGAAGCACTGACCCAAGCGCGCACTGAAGGTACGGTGGTCAGCGTGACCGACGGTATCGTTCGTGTCCACGGCTTGTCCGATGTGATGCAGGGCGAAATGTTGGAATTCCCCGGCAACACCTTTGGTCTGGCGCTGAACCTTGAGCGTGATTCCGTGGGTGCCGTTATTTTGGGCGAATACGAACACATCACCGAAGGCGACACCGTTAAATGTACCGGCCGCATTCTGGAAGTGCCGGTTGGTCCTGAACTACGCGGACGCGTAGTGAACGCGCTGGGTCAGCCCATCGACGGCAAAGGTCCGATCAATGCCAAGATGACCGACAAGATCGAAAAGGTCGCACCGGGCGTGATTGCACGTCAGTCCGTTGACCAGCCTGTGCAAACCGGTTTGAAGTCCATCGACTCTATGGTTCCAGTTGGTCGCGGCCAGCGCGAACTGATCATTGGCGACCGTCAGACTGGTAAGACAGCCGTTGCTGTTGACGCCATCATCAATCAAAAGGGTCAGAACATGACCTGTATCTATGTTGCTGTGGGTCAGAAAGCTTCGACCGTGGCCAACGTGGTACGCAAACTCGAAGAGCACGGCGCGATGGAATACACCATCGTCGTTGCAGCAACTGCTTCCGATTCCGCTGCGATGCAATTCCTGGCACCGTATGCCGGTTGCACCATGGGTGAATATTTCCGCGATCGCGGCGAAGATGCGTTGATCGTTTATGATGACTTGACCAAGCAAGCTTGGGCGTATCGTCAGATCTCGCTGCTGTTGCGCCGTCCGCCCGGCCGTGAGGCTTACCCCGGCGACGTGTTCTATTTGCACTCCCGTCTGCTGGAACGCGCAGCTCGCGTGAACGCCGACTACGTCGAAGCTTTCACCAAGGGTGCCGTCAAGGGCAAGACAGGTTCTTTGACCGCATTGCCGATCATCGAAACCCAAGCAGGCGACGTATCTGCATTCGTGCCAACCAACGTGATTTCCATTACCGACGGCCAGATCTTTCTGGAAGCCGACCTGTTCAACGCCGGTATCCGCCCCGCGATCAACGCCGGTGTATCGGTGTCTCGAGTGGGTGGTGCAGCGCAGACCAAGGTTATCAAGAAGCTGGGCGGCGGTGTGCGTTTAGCCCTGGCTCAATATCGCGAATTGGCTGCGTTCGCGCAGTTCGCTTCCGACCTGGACGAAGTCACCCGCAAGCAGCTGGAACGCGGCCGCATGGTGACTGAATTGATGAAGCAATTGCAATACTGCCCGCTGTCGGTTGCTGAAATGGCCGTCACATTGTTTGCGGTGAACAAGGGTTACTTCGATGACGTGGCTGTGCCCAAGGCGCTGGCATTCGAATCGGCGTTGCACGCCTATTTGAAGTCCAAGAACAAAGCGCTGATGGATGCCATCGAATCCACCAAAGACTTGTCAGGCGACAACGAAAAGGTGTTGGTGACAGCAATCGAGACATTCAAGGCAACAGCAGTCTACTGATGTAACGACTAGCCATCCCACTAAGCAACCAGAAATCGGTTGCCAAGTGGCTGGTTATGATAGAACAACTAGCCATCCCACTAAGCAACCGGAAATCGGTTGCCAAGTGGTTGGTTACAAGCAGGAGCTAAATCATGGCAGGCAGCAAAGAAATCCGCACGAAGATCAAGAGTGTCGAGAACACTCGCAAGATCACGCGCGCGATGGAAATGGTGGCCGCAGCGAAAATGCGCAAAGCGCAAGAACGCATGCGAGCTGCTCGTCCCTACGCCGAAAAGATCCGCAACGTTGCCGCTCACTTGTCGCGCGCCAACCCTGAATACAAACACGCATTTCTGGTCAAGCGCGAAAGCATCAAAAATGTAGGCGTTATCGTGGTGACATCCGACAAGGGCTTGTGCGGTGGCTTGAACACCAACGTGTTGCGCCTGGCGGTAAGCCGCATGAAGTCGTGGGAAGGCGAAGGCAAAGGTATCGTAGTTTGCCCGATTGGCAACAAAGGCTTCGGCTTCATGAATCGCGTGGGCGCCAACGTCAAGTCGCACTTGACCGGCCTCGGCGATACGCCGCACATCGAGAAATTGATCGGCGCCGTGAAGATCATGCTGGATGCATATGTTGCTGGCGAAATCGATTCAATACACTTGAGCTACAACCACTTCATCAACACGATGAAGCAAGAACCGCGGATGGAACAACTGTTGCCGCTCGCCGACGACAAAATAGGCGGAGCCAGTGGCAACTGGGATTACATCTATGAGCCTGATGCAAAGCCGGTGATCGATGAACTGCTGGTGCGTTACATCGAATCCCTGGTGTATCAGGCGGTAGTGGAAAATATGGCTTCCGAGCAAAGCTCGCGTATGGTGGCGATGAAGGCCGCATCTGATAATGCGAAGAGCGTCATCGGTGAGCTGAAACTGATTTACAACAAAGCACGTCAGGCAGCAATTACGAAAGAGATTTCGGAGATTGTCGGCGGTGCAGCAGCGGTTTAGTGCGGCACGGCCGGAAAGATGGGCGAGGCTAACGTGAGCGAAGCGAACGTTATGACGAGACCAAATCTTTAAGGCGCTGCAGCAGTTTAAGAATTAATTTAGACGGGGAATCTGAAAATGAGTCAAGGAAAGATTGTTCAGTGTATCGGCGCGGTGGTAGACATCGAATTCCCGCGCGACAAAATGCCCAGGGTTTATGAAGCCCTGACGTTGGCAGATGCGGGCAACTCCACTGCCGAAGTTGGCCTGACCTTCGAGGTCGAGCAACAACTGGGCGATGGTGTTGTGCGTACCATTGCGATGGGATCCTCCGACGGTCTGCGCCGCGGCATGCTGGTCAACTCGACCGGCAAAGGCATCACAGTTCCGGTTGGTACCGGCACATTGGGCCGTATCATGGACGTGTTGGGTCGCCCGATCGACGAAGCCGGTGAGATCAAGTGCGAAGAGCGTCGCGAGATCCACCAGAAGGCTCCGAAATTCGACGAACTATCTCCTTCCGTTGACTTGCTGGAAACCGGCATCAAGGTGATCGACCTGGTTTGTCCGTTCGCCAAGGGCGGTAAAGTTGGCCTGTTCGGCGGCGCCGGCGTGGGCAAGACTGTGAACATGCTGGAACTCATCAACAACATCGCCAAGCAACACGCGGGTCTGTCCGTGTTCGCCGGCGTGGGTGAGCGTACCCGTGAAGGTAACGACTTTTACCATGAAATGTCGGATGCAGGCGTTATCGACAAAGAAGACTTCACCAAGTCCAAAGTTGCGATGGTGTTCGGTCAGATGAACGAGCCGCCCGGCAACCGTTTGCGCGTTGCGCTGTCCGGTTTGACCATGGCTGAGAAGTTCCGTGACGAAGGCCGCGACATCCTGTTCTTCGTGGACAACATCTACCGTTACACACTGGCCGGAACCGAAGTATCCGCGCTGCTGGGTCGTATGCCCTCCGCCGTGGGTTATCAACCGACACTGGCTGAAGAAATGGGCCGCTTGCAAGAGCGTATTACCTCGACCAAGGTAGGTTCGATCACCTCCATCCAGGCCGTATACGTGCCGGCGGATGACTTGACCGACCCGTCGCCTGCGACCACTTTCTTGCACCTGGATTCCACCGTTGTGTTGAGCCGCGACATCGCCTCGCTGGGTATCTACCCTGCGGTCGATCCGCTGGACTCCACTTCTCGCCAACTCGACCCGTTGGTCGTGGGCGAAGAGCACTACAGCGTAGCCCGCAGCGTGCAGCAAACTCTGCAACGCTACAAAGAATTGCGCGACATCATCGCGATTCTGGGTATGGACGAATTGGCACCGGAAGACAAATTGGCCGTGGCACGTGCGCGCAAGATCCAACGCTTCCTGTCGCAACCGTTCCACGTTGCTGAAGTGTTTACCGGCGCGCCTGGCAAGTACGTGACCCTGAAAGAGACCATCAAGGGCTTCAAGGGCATCGTCGCCGGCGAATACGATCACCTGCCGGAACAAGCGTTCTACATGGTGGGCGGCATCGAAGAAGCAGTCGAAAAAGCCAAGACGCTGCAATAATTAAAAAATAATGGGATCAACCATGGCAATGACTGTACATGTGGATGTAGTAAGCGCAGAAGAGTCTATCTTCTCGGGACTGGCGGAGTTCGTCGTCGTTCCGGGCGAGATGGGCGAACTCGGCGTCTACCCGCGTCACGTCGCACTGCTGACACGTATCAAGCCGGGTGCAGTGCGCATCAAGCGCCCGGATCAGGAACAAGAAGAGTTGATCTACGTTTCCGGCGGCATGCTGGAAGTGCAGCCCGACGTCGTGACTATACTGGCCGACACCGCGAT
>CABEBA010000144.1_pt1 | contig 11805 bp, 12 predicted proteins | sample 3132531 | NCBI WGS metagenome assembly CABEBA01 (sample SAMEA5534344, study PRJEB31848) | metagenome | biome: tundra; feature: field; material: soil | place: USA | collected 2013-05 | depth 0.45 m
GTACATCTGCATTACTACCTGTTTCTTGCATTCACCCTGCTGGTGATTTTCGTCTCGCGCCGCCTGGAAGATTCGCGCATCGGCCGCGCCTGGGTGGCGATACGCGAAGACGAAATCGCCGCCTCGGCGATGGGCATCAACACGCGCAACATCAAACTACTCGCCTTCGCCATGGGCGCAACCTTCGGCGGCATCTCCGGCGGATTGTTCGCGGGCTTCCAGGGCTTCGTCAGCCCGGAGAGTTTCAGTCTGATGGAATCCATCATGGTGCTGTGTATGGTGGTGCTGGGCGGCATGGGCAATGTCGGCGGCGTGGTGTTGGGCGGCGTGCTGCTGGTGGCGCTGCCGGAACTGTTTCGCAATGCGGCAGGGCCGGTGCAGCAAGCGCTGCTCGGCAAAGTCGTGGTCGATCCGGAAAGCCTGCGCATGCTGATGTTCGGCTTGGCGCTGATTCTAGTCATGCTGTGGCGTCCCGCCGGATTGTGGCCTTCGACGCAGCGCCGCCGCGAATTCGATGCCGATGACGGCGTGTTGCAACAAGAGCAGGAGACGGTGTATGACGCCAGCAAGTAACGGGCACGGTGAACCCATGCCCGTTTCCCTCACTCCTAACTCTGATGGAACTACTAGCCATTCGACTAAGCCCGCAAGCGGGCAAGTCGCTGGTTATCTCCCGCTTGCGGGCGAGAGGGACGCGGTCTCGCTGCGCGAGTCTCACAATTCTGCACTGCTCGAACTTGCGAGTGTAGGCAAACACTTTGGCGGGGTGACTGCGCTGGCCGACGTTTCGCTGCACATCAGGCGCGGCGAGATATACGGCCTGATCGGCCCCAACGGTGCAGGCAAGACCACGCTGTTCAACGTCGTCACCGGGCTGTACCAACTGGATAGCGGCTCGTTCGATTTCGCGGGCAAACGCTATACCCGCTGCAAGCCGCATCTGCTGGCGCAAGCCGGCATCGCGCGCACCTTCCAGAACATCCGCCTCTTCGCCAACATGAGCGCGCTGGAAAACATCATGGTCGGCCGTCACCTGCGCACGCGCACTGGTATCTGGGGCGCACTGACTCGTCACGCTGCCGCACGCGCTGAAGAGCGAGACACAGTGCAACGCGCACGCGAGTTGCTGGACTACGTTGGCATAGCATGCGCGCACCAGACCTTGGCGAAACATCTGTCCTACGGCGAACAACGTCGTCTGGAAATCGCTCGTGCACTCGCCACCGAACCCAAACTACTGGCGCTGGACGAACCCGCCGCCGGCATGAATGCAACCGAAACCGCCGCGCTGAAAGTACTGCTGCAAAAAATACGCTCAGGCGGCATCACCGTGCTGCTCATCGAGCACGACGTCAAACTCATCATGGGGCTATGTGATCGGGTAGCAGTTCTGGACTATGGCAAAAAGATCGCCGAAGGTGTGCCGGAAGAAGTGCGCCGCGACCCGGCAGTCATCGCAGCTTACTTGGGCGGAACAGCATGACTGGGCGCACACCACTTCTGGAGGTAGAGAACCTCAAAGTCTCCTACGGCGGCATCCAGGCCCTGAAAAGCATCAGCCTGACCATCGCAGCAGGCGAGCTGATTGCCCTCATAGGCAGCAACGGCGCAGGCAAAACCACCACACTCAAGGCACTCGCTGGTCTGCTGCACCCTGTCTCCGGCAAAGTTCACTATCGGGAAAAATCGTTGCTGCATGTACCGGCACACCAGCGCGTAGTGAACGGCATCGCGCTCGTGCCGGAAGGCCGCGGCATCTTCGCGCGGTTGACGGTGGAAGAAAATCTGCTGATGGGCGCCTACGTGCGCAGCGATAAAGCCAAAATCGCAACCGACCTTGAACGCCAATACACCTTGTTCCCGCGCTTGGCTGAACGCCGCACTCAACTCGCCGGCACACTCTCCGGCGGCGAGCAGCAAATGATTGCCATGGCGCGCGCATTGATGAGCCATCCGACCTTGCTCATGCTGGACGAACCCAGCATGGGGCTAGCTCCGCTGATGGTGGAAAAGATATTCGAAACTATCCGCAACATTTCCGCACAGGGCATGACCATCCTGCTGGTCGAGCAGAACGCCAAGCTGGCACTGGAAGCCGCACAACGCGGCTATGTGCTGGAGAGTGGTGCGATAACCCTGTCGGGCGCAGCGCGTGAACTGCTTGGAAGTGATGCGGTGCAGCGGGCGTATCTGGGCGCTTGATGTAAATCAAGCATTTCTGCCAGCCTGTCATGGGCAGCAAGTTGAGTGTTTCCACACAATCTCGCCCGATAACGGGCTCTGACTCTTAAATTTCTTCGGGTCAATCCATTTTCTTTATCTGATGAGTGTGGCGGCAGCTATGTTGCCCGCGGTGCCGAATAGTCCGCCTGTGAATCCGGCGATGGTGCGGGTACTAAATTTGCCGCGTACCAATCAATCAGTCGCGTACCAATTGGGTCGTGATGAACTTCCACTCACTAGGATCGAGTGGCGTAATGGAAAGCCGGTTGCCGCGTTGCAAAGTGCGCAGGTTTTCCAGTTCTGGATGTTGGCGCAATTCACCAATGGAGATGAGTGCAATCTTCTTTACCAGCTTCACATCGACATTGAACCAGCGCGGGGTCTCTTGTGTCGCTTTGGCGTCGAAGTATTTGCTCTTCCTGTTGAACTGCGTGGCATCGGGATAAGCGGTGCTGCTTACCTGTGCGATACCGGCGACGCCCGGTTCATCGCAGTTCGAGTGATAGAACAGTACACCGTCGCCGGCCTGCATCTGGTCGCGCATGAAGTTGCGTGCCTGATAATTGCGCACGCCGTACCATGCCACGGTTTGATTGGGCAACGCAGCGAGGTCGTCGATGCTGCAGTCGCCGGGTTCGGATTTCATCAACCAATAACGCATGATCCAATTCCACAAAAGAAAAGTGCGATCCCGAAAGATCGCACTGGAATGAAGTCCCCCGCCTGTGCCGTTGACTCAATGTCTTGAACCTGGGTTCAAGTGGGTCGGTTCCCGGTTACATCAGGTGCATCCGTGAAGGACGCTCACAACAGTAACTTTAATGGGGCGCAACCTAAGCATTAGCTCATTGGTTCAAAGAATTATGAGTCTGACGTACACCGCAGGGGACAAACCTTGAAGCTCCTTAAAACAACTCATCCTGTTCCGCTACTGCTGCGTCGATAGTTGCCTGCATGGAGTCCATTCTACGCTTGAATTCGGCGAGGTCAAATCCTCCCCCGATCCGCGTGGTGAGGAGCTCGTGGGTGATGTTGAGTGCGGCCATGATGGCGATGCGTTCGATCGAAGCGATCTTGCCGGCATCGCGTATTTCACGCATCTTTTTGTCCAAATAAGCAACGGCATCGAGCAATTCGGCGCTTTCGTCATCAGGACAGGCGACGCGCAACTCACGGTCGAGGATGGTCACATCCAGTGAACTGATCTTGCTCATACCGCGTCCTCGGGAAGTTGGGAGAGGAGTTTTTCCAGACGTTGCGCCGCCTCGTTGACCTTGTCTTGGCTCTTGCGCTGCTGGCTGACGGCTGCAGCAACATCCTGGCGTAGCTGCAAGTTCTCGGCGCGCAGGCGCTGTGTGAGCTGTACCAGTTGGGCCAATTTTTGGTCGAGGGCGTCGAGTTCGCTATGCATTCCCGAACTATAAATTTAAAAAGCCTGTTAAGTCAATCGGTAACGGAATGTTTTGCAAGTGCTTTGGAATTCCTAATCGTAACTTCTGGTAAAATCCATCTTGCTTCAAGGTGCAGAAAGGTGTGAGCCTTTCAGTTAAACGGGAAACAGGTGAGGAAGCATTAACTCCAAAGCCTGTGCTGCCCCCGCAACGGTAAGTAAGTGTGGTCGCATCAACCAGCCACTGTGAGCAATCATGGGAAGGCGATGCGTCAAAACTTATGAGCCCGGATACCGGCCTTGAGCGAGGTTCAGGAAATGCTGCGGGAGGCGCATGGATGCTCGTTCTTCAAGAGCCATCTTTTCTTTCCGCCGTATTCCTGATTTTGTTCAATGTTCCAACGGGGACGTTTGGAATCATTCAGGAAATATCTCATGCAAATCAAAAGTAAAATATTCGTCGCCATGCTATGCGCGGCGTCTTCTATCGCCTATGCCGCAACGGATGAAACGCTGGGCGAAGTCGTGGTAACCGCAACACGCTCTGAGCAACCGCTCAATCAATCGTTGGCGAGCACTACAGTGATCACCGCTCAGGATATTCGTAATTCGCAGGCACCCGATGTGCCGACGATCTTGCGGGATGTAGCAGGAGTGGAAGTTTCTCAAAACGGCGGAACGGGCAAATCTTCTGGCGTATATTTGCGCGGCACGGACAGTACACACGTACTAGTGCTGGTAGATGGAGTGCGCATCAATTCCGCCACTCTCGGCACCACAGCATTGGATCAATTGATGCTGGACCAGGTTGAGCGTATTGAAGTGGTGCGTGGCAACGTCAGCAGCTTGTACGGCTCTGAAGCCATAGGTGGAGTAATCCAGATATTTACCAAGCGCGGGCGCGGCGCACCGAGCGCGAATGTAAATGCAGGTTTGGGCAACCAGGGCACGCGGCGTTTATCCACCGGCTTTGGTGGAGCGGCAGATGCAACGGATTTTAACGTACAGCTTTCCACTTTTAAGACGGATGGAGTTTCGGCGTTGAACACGACACTGGTACCCAATGCCAATCCGGACCAGAACGGCTACCGCAACAACAGCCTGTCTGCCAATGTAGGCCATGCTTTCAATGAGGACCATCGTATCTCGGCCTCGCTGTTTGGCAGTAATGGCAACAACCAGTACGACAGCGCGTTCAATATGAATCGTACCGATGCAAACACCAATCGCGAGCAGATGTGGAAGCTCTCATTGGCCTCTGACGACCAGATCAACGAGACTTGGCATAGCAAGCTGCAATTGGCGAATGGTGTGGATCAGTACCGAGACTATTTGAATGGCGTTCCATCGGCCTTTGGCTCACTATTCCAGACGACCAGCAATCAGTTGACCTGGCAAAACGCACTGCATCTGGACGACAGCAAGCAACTTATGTTGGGGGCAGAATCGTTGCAGCAGAAAGTGTCGAGCGACATCAATCCGGGTTATGTACAAGATTCGCGCCAAGTGAACAGCCTGTTTGCCGGCTACACCGGCCGCTACGACGTCCATCAGCTGCAAGTTAACCTGCGCCAGGATCGCAATTCGCAATACGGCAATGACACTACCGGGCTATTGGGATATGGTTACTCGCTGACTGACGCGTGGCGCACCACCGCCAGCTATAGCACGGCCTTCAAGGCTCCTACCTTCAATGATTTGTATTATCCGGGCTATGGCAATCCGGCACTTAAGCCGGAACATGCGCGCAATATCGAGGCAGGGGTACATTACTTTGTGACCGGGGGGCAGCAATTCGATGCGGTGTATTTCGACAATCGCATACGTGACATGATCAATGCGGTGCTTGTTGATCCGGTAAATTTTGTATATCAAGCGCAAAATGTTAATCGGGCGCGCATGAACGGTTTTGAGTTCAATTATGCAGGACGATTTGGCGATACCGGCGTGAAGGCCACACTGACTTCGCAAAATCCGCACGACGATACGACGGGAATACAACTGGATCGGCGTGCCAAGCTGCATAGCAGTCTCGGGCTGACGCAGCAGCTCGGTGCATGGCAGGTGGGCGGAGAGTGGTTGCATAGCGGAACACGGCCGGATGCGAGTAATACCCAAATCCTGGCTGCATACAACGTTTTCAACCTGACTGCCGGTTATGCCATCAGCAAGGATACGAGATTGTCGCTGCGTGCGGACAACCTCACCAAGCAGAACGACAGCAATGCCTATGGCTACAATCCGCTGGGACGACGCCTGTTTGTAGGCATCAATTACCAGTTGCAAAAGTAAAATGTGCGGGAGGGAATGGCAGCCTGCTGTTTTTCCCGCTTAACTCAAGGAGGAATCATGCTCAATTTTTCCAAACACAACGCCATCATTCTCGCGACTGTATTATCCGTCACGATGTGGGCTACGCGCGGCCATCATGTCGCCACGCTAACCCATCTGCCCGATGCGTCATGGGCCATTTTTTTGATGCTCGGGTTTTACTTCCGCAGTCGCATGCTGTTACCGATATTCCTGGCGCAGGCTGCACTTATCGACTATCTGTCTATAACGCAGTTTGGCACCAGCGACTATTGCGTGACTACTGCCTATGTTTTTCTGTTACCCGCCTATTCAACACTGTGGCTGGCCGGGAGGTGGTATGCCGCGCGCTACCAGTTCCAGGTGCGCAGCTTGCCGCTGTTTGCGGCAGCAGCAGTGACCGGAGGTGCTGTCTGTGAACTGATCTCCAGCGGAAGTTTCTATTTTCTCGGTGGTCGTTTCGCCGACACCAGCCTGGCTGAATTCGCATCCAGACTGGTGCATTATTTCCCGGCCAACCTGGAGAATGTCGCACTGTATCTGGGATTAGCCGCGCTGATTCATGCGTTGATCGTCGGCAGGCAACATTCCACTGCAGCAAATCAATGACACAGGAAGCGGAACGCAATGCACGCCATATGCAGCAAATGGCGCGCAAGAAGGCGGTAGTGGATGCGGGTATTGCCCGTGCCACGGAGAACCGTGGCATTATTTTGGTCAATACCGGCAACGGCAAGGGCAAAAGCTCTGCCGCTTTCGGCATGGTGGCGCGTACCTTGGGCTACGGGCTGAAAGCGGGCGTGGTGCAATTCATCAAAAGCCGCCGCGATACCGGTGAGGAAAAATTCCTGGGCACGCAGCCCAACGTGCAATGGCAAGTGCTGGGCGATGGCTTCACTTGGGATACGCAAAATCGCGACGCAGATATTGCCACTGCACAACGCGCCTGGGCGGTAGCGCAAGGCTTTTTGAACGATGCATCTCTGCACTTGGTGGTGCTGGATGAACTGACGTATTTGTTGAAAGACGGTTATCTGGACGCGCAACAAGTCTGTGCTGACCTGCTTGCACGGCCATTCATGCAGCACGTCGTGATTACCGGTCGTGCCGCCCCCCAATACTTGCTGGATATGGCCGATACAGTGAGTGAAATCCAGGACGTAAAACACGCCTTCCGTGCCGGCGTGTGCGCCCAGCCGGGAATAGACCTGTAATGTCCGTGCGCTATTGCCCCTCTCTACTCATCAGTGCGCCCGCCTCGGGGCAGGGTAAAACGACTATCACTGTTGCACTTGCCGCATACCATCGCAGCCAGGGCCGCCGCGTGCGCGTGTTCAAAACCGGCCCGGATTTTATTGATCCGACCCTGCTTGAACAGGCTTCTGGCCACCCGGTTTACCAACTCGATTTATGGATGGGCGGCGAGGCGGATTGCCGTGCGCGCCTTTATCAGGCCGCCGCAGAAGCCGATCTGATTCTCATCGAAGGCGTGATGGGGCTGTTCGACGGCAATCCATCCAGTGCCGATCTCTCCAGGTTGTTCGGCATTCCCATTCTGGCTGTGATTGATGCCAGCGCGATGGCGCAGACCTTTGCCGCGTTGGCTTACGGCATGGTGCAACTCGATCCTGCACTGCCCTTTTTCGGCGTAGTGGCGAACCGCGTGGGCAGCGCTCATCATGCGGCGATGCTTACCGAACGGTTGCCGGCCGCACTGAAATTCTGCGGCGCATTACCGCATGCGGCGGAGATCGCTTTTCCGGAGCGGCATCTCGGGTTGTTGCAGGCGTCCGAGTTGCCCGACATCAGCCGGCGTATAGCGCACGCCGCACGCTGGTGGGCAGAGCACGCTGATACCGGTTTGCCACCTGCAGTGGCATTTAAGCATGCAGTATCCGTGGTCCAGCCTGAGTTGAAGCGTGAATTGGAAGGGATAAGAATCGCCGTGGCGCGCGATGCCGCCTTTTCATTTTTGTATCGCGCCAATCTGGATGTGCTAAGTGCACTGGGAGCGCAATTGAATTTCTTTTCACCGCTCCAGGATGCTGTATTACCCGATGCGGATAGCCTGTATCTGCCCGGCGGTTACCCCGAGTTGCATTCGGCAAAATTGGCGGGCAACACTTCCGTGATGACCTCGATTCGTGCCCATCATGCCGCACACAAGCCGATAGTCGCGGAGTGCGGTGGCATGTTGTATGTCTTGCGCTCGCTCACCGATGCGCAAGGACAGCAAAGTCGATTGCTGGGCTTGCTGGATGGCGAGGCGGTGATGCAGCCACGCTTAAGCGCGCTTGCGTTGCAAAGCATCGAGCTGCCGCAAGGCGCGTTGCGCGGGCACACTTTCCATTACTCGCGTTTGCAAACAAATCTCACACCTGTCGCCCGCGGCGTTTGCCCAAACGGCGGATCGGCCGGTGAAGCGGTGTATCAGCAGCAACGTCTGACCGCTTCGTACCTGCATTTTTACTTTCCCTCCAACTCGCATGCGGTGGTGCAATTATTTTTACCATGAGCTCCTCACACCGATATTCCGACACCGACCGCGCAGCTGTATATCGCGTGATTGCAGAAAGGCGCGACATGCGCCATTTTCTGAATGATCCAATTCCCGCAGGGGTCTTGCAGCGGGTGTTGCAGGCCGCGCATCAGGCACCCAGCGTCGGGTTGATGCAACCCTGGAGATTCATCCGCATCGGCGACAGCGCATTGCGCGCACAAATTCACGCGCTGGTGGAGAGCGAGCGGCTTTTGACGGCGCAGGCGCTGGGCGAGCGCGATACTGAATTCCTGCGCTTGAAAGTCGAGGGGGTGCGTGACTGTGCGGAGCTATGGGTTGCGGCGCTGATGGATCAGCGCGAGGCGCATATTTTCGGACGGCGCACGATGCCGGAAATGGACATGGCATCGGTCGCCTGCGCGATTCAGAACATGTGGCTGGCGGCGCGTGCAGAGGGCTTGGGCATGGGCTGGGTATCGTTGTTCGATCCCGTGGCACTCGCTGCATTGCTGGGTATTCCGTCGGGCGGAAAACCGGTGGCGATCCTGTGTCTGGGGCAGGTGGCAGAGTTCTACCCCGCGCCGATGCTGCAGCTGGAACGGTGGCGCACGCCGCAACCGTTGCACGAGATGTTGTTTGAAAACAACTGGGAATGCCGGGCGGAAGACCGATGCAAATAGCGCAGCTTTTAATCTATTTTTCCGTGCCGCTGACGATATTGGCGGCAGTGTTGCTCGATCGTCTATTGGGTGAACCGAGCCGTTTTCATCCGCTGGCAGGTTTCGGCTGGCTGGCGCAGCGGATTGAAAAAATATTCTACGGACCAGCGCAGGCTGCTAATGGTATGCGCTATGTACGCGGCATTGCAGCGCTAAGCGTGTTGCTGATCCCTCTCGTGGCACTCGCGGCGCTGCTGCAACAGCCTGTGATTTTCGGCACGCTGTTTTCTATTGTGGTGCTGTATCTTGCCATCGCCCCGCGCAGCCTGCGCGAGCATGCCGAGCGCGTGGCAAGGGCTTTTTCTGCCGGCGATTTGCCTGCGGCGAGACAGGCCGTAAGCATGATGGTCAGCCGCGACACCGGCCATCTGGATGAAGAAGGAGTGGCGCGTGCCACGGTGGAATCGGTGCTGGAGAACGGAAACGATGCGGTCTTTGCCGCCCTGTTCTGGTTCGTTGTTGCCGGCGCGCCGGGTGTGGTGTTGTACCGCCTGAGCAATACGCTGGACGCGATGTGGGGTTACCGTAATGCACGCTATAACTATTTCGGTTGGGCGGCGGCACGACTGGACGATGTGCTGAATTTCATCCCGGCACGCCTGACCGCCTTGAGTTATGCGCTTGTCGGGCACACGCACAGTGCGCTGCGTTGTTGGTGGCAACAGGCCGCAGCATGGGAAAGCCCGAATGCCGGCCCGGTGATGGCGGCAGGTGCGGGCGCGCTGCGCGTGCAGCTTGGCGGCGCGGCGACTTATCACGGCGAATCGAGTCAGCGTCCGCCGCTGGGCTGTGGCATGGCGGTCAGTGCCGCTGACATTACGCGAGCCGTGCAGCTGGTGCGCCACACTTTGTATGCATGGCTGATCGTCATTACGCTAGGTGCGTTGTCGCTACGTGGGTGGCAATACTATGCTTGAGCACGGGGGAAGATTGCGCCGCGCCGCGCAACAATACGGCATAGACGAAGCGAACTGGCTGGACTTGTCCTCCGGCATCAACCCGGATGGCTGGCCGGTTCCGGCCATTCCGGGTGAGGTTTGGCTGCGCTTGCCGCAAGAGGATGACGAGTTGGTCGCGGCAGCACAAGACTATTACGGCACGACGAATATATTAGCCGTGTCCGGATCGCAAGCAGCCATACAGACGTTGCCGATGTTGCGTCCGTCCACGCAGGTGGCGCTTGTCGCACCGAGTTATGCAGAGCATGCGCATGCCTGGCAGCGTCACGGCCACCAGGTCAGCAGAGTGCCTGCGGCAGAAGTATTGCAGGCTGGCACGAATGCGCAGGTCGTGGTCATCGTCAATCCGAACAATCCGTCGGGCAAGCTTTTTGGCCGCGACGAATTATTGAGTTTGCACGCGCAACTGGCCGCGCGCGGCGGCTGGTTGGTGGTAGATGAAGCATTTGTGGATGCCACGCCTGAACACAGTCTCGCGCCCCTCTGCCCGCGTCCGGGTCTGATCGTGCTGCGCTCGCTGGGCAAATTTTTCGGTCTGGCCGGTGCGCGGGTCGGCTTTGTGCTGGCTGAACCCGATGTGTTGCGGCCACTTGCCGAGCTGCTTGGTCCATGGCCGGTTGCGGCTCCGTCGCGTTATGTGGCGACACTGGCATTGCGCGACACGGCTTGGCAGCGCGCAACACGCGAAACATTGCCGCTGGCGGCGCAACGCCTTGCGGATTTGCTGCGGAGCTCCAACTTGACGCCGACTGGCGACAGCACGCTGTTTCAATGGGTGTGTTGCGCGGATGCCGTGCGCGTACATGAACAGCTTGCGCAGCAGGGCGTTCTGACGCGGCTGTTCGATGCGCCGTACAGTGTGCGTTTTGGCTTGCCGTGCGAAGAGGCGCAGTGGGGGCGTCTGGCTGAAGCGTTACACAGGTGCCGACGATGACTGCGCGTACTGTGATGATTCAGGGAACCACTTCCGACGCGGGCAAGAGCACACTGGTCGCGGCCTTGTGCCGCTGGCTGGTGCGGCAGGACGTGCAGGTCGTACCGTTCAAACCGCAGAACATGGCATTGAACAGCGCAGTCACCCGCGACGGCGGCGAGATCGGGCGCGCGCAGGCGGTGCAGGCACAAGCCGCACGCCTCGCACCGCACACCGATATGAATCCGGTATTGCTCAAGCCCAACAGTGACACCGGCGCGCAAGTCATCATTCACGGTCGCGCCCTCGGCAACATGGAAGCGCTGGAATATCACCACTACAAAAGCACGGCGCGCACGGCGGTGATGCAGTCGCATGCGCGTTTATCTGAACAGTATCAAGTCGTCGTGGTGGAGGGGGCGGGCAGCCCCGCCGAGATCAATTTGCGCGAGGGCGACATTGCCAACATGGGGTTTGCCGAAGCGGTGGATTGCCCGGTAATCCTGATCGCCGATATCGACCGTGGCGGCGTGTTTGCACATCTGGTTGGCACGCTGGCCTTGCTGAGCGAAAGCGAACAAACGCGCGTGGCCGGTTTTGTCATCAACCGCTTTCGCGGTGATCTTGCGCTGTTGCAGCCCGGCCTGGATTGGCTGGAGCAATACACAGGCAAACCTGTGCTCGGCGTGTTGCCGTATTTGCACGGCTTGCATCTGGAGGCGGAGGATGCCGTACCGTCTTCTTCCCCTCGCCCGCAAGCGGGAGAGGGGGCAGGGGTGAGGGGCGTCAAC
>CABEBA010000145.1_pt1 | contig 11782 bp, 11 predicted proteins | sample 3132531 | NCBI WGS metagenome assembly CABEBA01 (sample SAMEA5534344, study PRJEB31848) | metagenome | biome: tundra; feature: field; material: soil | place: USA | collected 2013-05 | depth 0.45 m
TCCCACTCGATGGTGGCAGGCGGCTTGCCGGAGATGTCGTACACCACTCGGTTGATACCGCGCACTTCGTTGATGATGCGGTTGGATACCTTGCCCAGCAGCTCATACGGCAAGTGTGCCCAGTGCGCAGTCATGAAATCTTGCGTCTGCACAGCGCGCAGAGATACCACCCATTCGTAGGTGCGCCCGTCGCCCATCACACCGACCGATTTCACCGGTAAAAACACTGTAAAGGCTTGGCTGGTGAGGTCATACCAGCTCTTGCCGCTGGCATCGCGGGTGTTGCGCAATTCTTCGATGAAGATAGCATCCGCTCTACGCAGCAGCTCGGCATATTCCTTTTTCACTTCACCCAAAATGCGCACACCCAAGCCTGGTCCGGGGAAAGGGTGGCGATATACCATGTCCGCTGGCAGGCCCAATGCCACGCCCAGTTCGCGCACTTCATCCTTGAACAATTCGCGCAAAGGTTCCAATAATTTGAGGTGCATGGATTCCGGCAAGCCGCCGACGTTGTGGTGCGACTTGATGGTGTGCGCCTTCTTGGTCTTCCCTCCGGCTGATTCAATCACGTCAGGATAGATGGTGCCTTGGGCCAGCCACTTGGCTTGCTTCAGTTTTGCCGATTCGCGCTGGAACACTTCAACGAACTCGCGACCGATGATCTTGCGTTTCTGTTCCGGGTCGGTCACACCCGTCAGGTGCTTCATGAATTCGCCGCTGGCATCCACACGAATGACCTTCATGTGCAGATTCTTGCCGAAAGTTTCCATCACCTGTTCGCCTTCGTGCAAGCGTAACAGACCATTATCCACAAACACGCAAGTGAGCTTGTCGCCGATGGCGCGATGGATCAACGCCGCCGCCACGGAGGAATCCACGCCGCCGGACAAACCAAGAATGACTTCCTCGTCGCCGACTTGTGCGCGGATCTTCTCCACTGCCTCGGCGATGTAGTCCGGCATGTTCCAGTCTTGCCCGCAGCCGCAGATGTCATGCACGAAACGACCGATGATGGCTTTGCCCTGATAGGTATGTGTAACTTCCGGATGGAACTGCACGGCATAGAAACGGCGCGATTCGTCCGCCATCGCGGCATAAGGTGTTGCTGCATTGGAAGCGATGGCCGAGAAACCGGGCGGAAGTGCCGTCACCTTGTCGCCGTGGCTCATCCATACATCAAGCAGACCGTGGCCTGCCGCATTGGTCTTGTCCTGCACACCGTCGAACAATTTGGAATGTCCATGTGCGCGAATCTCGGCATAGCCGAACTCACGCACGCGGCCAGACTCGACCTTGCCGCCCAGTTGCGCCGCCATAGTCTGCATGCCGTAGCAGATACCCAACACCGGCACGCCCAAATCGAACACCATTTGCGGTGCTTTCGGTGTCTCTTCTTCATAAACGGAATTTGGACCACCGGAAAGAATGACACCTGCCGGGTTGAAGGCTTTGATGTCCGCTTCCGTCATGTCCCAGGGATGCAATTCGCAATAGACATGCGTCTCGCGCACACGCCGAGCAATGAGTTGGGTGTATTGGGAGCCGAAATCGAGGATGAGGATTTTTTTATGCATGTTAAGAACCGTGAAGGGTGAAGAGGGAAGGGATCGCGCCTGCGGCGCTCAAGGGGAAAGAAGCACCGGTTTTACCCTTCTCTCTTCCCCCTTCTCCCTTCTCGCAGTGTTAATCGATGTGATAATTCGGTGCTTCTTTGGTGATCTGCACGTCATGCACATGTGACTCGCGAATACCGGCCGAGGTGATTTCCACGAATTCGGCTTTCGCATGCACTGTGGAAATGTCCGGGCAACCCAGGTAACCCATGCTGGCGCGCAAACCGCCGAGCAATTGGTGTATCACTGCCAGTACGCTGCCCTTGTAAGGAACGCGACCTTCCACACCTTCCGGTACCAGCTTTTCCTGGTTGGCTTCGTTCTCCTGGAAGTAGCGGTCACTGGAGCCTTGTTGCATCGCGCCCAAGCTACCCATACCGCGGTAAGATTTGTAGGAACGGCCCTGATACAACTCGATATCACCAGGCGCTTCTTCAGTACCCGCGAACAGACCGCCCAACATGACAGTATGCGCACCAGCCGCAATAGCCTTGGAAATATCGCCCGAGAAACGCACACCACCGTCGGCAATGAGCGGCACGTCGGTACCTGCCAAGGCATCAGACACATTCTGGATAGCCGATATCTGGGGAACGCCTACACCTGCCACCATGCGTGTGGTGCAGATTGATCCCGGGCCGATGCCGACCTTGACGCCGTCCGCACCGTGATCCACCAGCGCTTTGGCCGCAGCAGCTGTGGCAATGTTGCCACCGATCACATCGACTTTCGGGTAGTTCTTTTTGACCCACTGCACGCGGCTCAACACACCTTGAGAATGGCCGTGAGCGGTGTCCACCACCAGTACATCCACGCCCGCTTCAACCAGTAACGCCACGCGCTCTTCCGTTCCTTCGCCCACCCCGACTGCCGCACCAACGCGCAGACGGCCCAGCTCGTCCTTGCAAGCCAGGGGGTGTTCGCTGGATTTCAAAATGTCCTTCACTGTGATGAGTCCGCACAATTCGAACGCATCGTTCACCACCAGCACTCGTTCAATGCGGTGTTTGTGCATCAGGTTACGCGCTTCATCGCGGTTGGCGTTCTCTTTAACTACGATGAGCCGATCACGCGGCGTCATGATGTTGGTGATGGACTGGTCGAGATTGCTCTCGAAACGCAGGTCGCGGTTGGTGACGATGCCGACGACTTTTTTCCCTTCCAGTACCGGCAGACCGGATATCTTGTGTAGTCGGGTCAAATTGAGCACATCGCGCACAGTCATGTTGGGTGCGATGGTTATGGGGTCCTTCACTACACCGCTCTCAAAACGCTTGACCTTGGAGACTTGTGCCGCCTGCTCTTTGGCAGTCATATTCTTGTGCACGATGCCGATGCCGCCCTCTTGTGCCAAAGCGATTGCCAAGCGTGCTTCAGTCACTGTGTCCATTGCAGCGGACAACAACGGAATATTCAGGGTGATGTTGCGGGTGAGCTGGGTGCGCAGACTGACGTCGCGCGGCAAGACGTTGGAATGTGCCGGAAGCAGCAGTACATCGTCGAAGGTGAGGGCTTTTTGTGTAATACGCATGGGAACCTTCCTCGGCATAACCAGCGACTTGGCTATCGTTAACCAATGACTTGCCCAGCGTCTTTTGCTGGGTTAGTCAGATGGCTATGTAGAACCTTTTGATAGCTTAGTCGAATGGCTAGTTGCCTCATATAAAGCGCGCATTATATCAAAACTTGCGCAGAGGCCTCACAGCGATTAACCGCCCTTGCCCTTCCTGCCCATTACATAGATCAGATACTCAAAAAAGACCTCACACCAACTTTGGTCGTTATCCTTCAGGGTCATCAACAGCTTGTTTACTTCGCTGATCGGCCAGTTCGCATTAAACCGAACCAGTAGCTCCTGCGGATAGACCGGCAACAATGCCTCAAGACTGGCCCCTTTTTTATTGATCTCTTTCAACATCAAAGCCAAGTCTTTATCAGAATCGATCTCGGCAGTGATATCCCCATAGACCTTGGGGTGTTGTTTTGTGTATTCAATGAAATTGCTCAGTACATAGAAGAACTCGCTCTTATTATTCTCCGACACCGAGTCACCCAGCACGAAAGGAAGTACAGTCAATTCCAGCCAATAATAATTAAGCTTGGGATTCTTCCGTTTGTTCACTCCAACGAAACCCAGACGCTCTTGCGCACGATTGATGCAGTCATCAATGATCAGCTTGTCGGAGGCGCGCGTCGTCAAATCCGCATCTTTAAGATGTGCAGGCTTGACCAGGAAAAAATCCGGGAGGTCGTCGAACAACTTGCCCGAGTTCTGGTGCGCCCGGTAATAGGAACGAAACAGACGTAACGCCAGATCCTGATTCTTTTCTATTTTGAAATAGTCCTGATTGGTGCCAGCCTGTAATTTTGTATGGGACATTTCGGCTTACAACTCCGCTTGTAGTCGTTCCTGAACTCCTGAGATTAGTAGCCAGGTTAAAACTTGGGCGCTATCATAAATTGACGCGGGGCAAATTAACAGCTAGTTTCGCAACCATCAATATTCGAGGATAGCCTCATGAAGCACTATTTTGTCATTGTCGTACTATCGCTGTTGTCTCTGAATGCCAACGCTGCGCTAAACAAATGGGTGGATGCGGACGGTAAAGTGCATTATTCGGACACCCCCCCGCCTGAAGTATCGGCGCAAACCGTGCGCAACATCTCCGGCAAAGGTCAGGCAGACGCCCCTGCAAGCTATTCTCCCAAGAGTTATGCCGAACGCGAAGCGGAAATGAAGAAATCCAAACAGGCAAAAGATGAAGCTTCGCAAAAGCAAGCTCAAAAGGACGCTGATGCCGAAGCAAAGAAAAACAACTGCGCAGCTGCACGCGAGAACGCGCGTATATTAGAGGAAAGCCCGCGTCTCGTCACCTACGACGCAAACGGCGAACGGTCATTCATTGACGATTCCACTCGCGCACAGCGTCTGGAAGATGCTCGCAAAACAATCAGTTCCAACTGCAACTAAGCTGCAACAGCGGCTTTACCGCCGCTGTCCTCGCTCAGCTTCAACGCCTCTTCGATATCCACCGACACCACCTTGGAGACCCCGCGTTCCTGCATGGTCACCCCGATGAGCTGCTGTGCCATTTCCATCGTGATCTTGTTGTGGCTGATATAAACGAACTGTGTCTTCTCTGACATTTTTTGGATCAACTTGCACAAGCGCTCGGTATTGGTGTCATCCAGCGGCGCATCTACTTCGTCCAGCACACAGAACGGCGCAGGATTGAGTTGGAACAGGGAAAACACCAGCGCGATGGCAGTCAATGCCTTTTCGCCGCCGGATAACAGGTGGATTGAGGCGTTCTTCTTGCCGGGCGGATGCGCCATTACTTGCACACCGCTATCCAGAATCTCTTCGCCAGTCAGCACCAAACGCGCATCGCCGCCGCCAAATAGCACCGGAAACAACTCGGACAGATGGCGGTTCACTTCCTCATAGGTTGCCATCAGCAGATCGCGCGATTCTTTGTCGATGCGGCGGATCGCGTCTTCCAATGTCTCAATTGCCTCATTCAAGTCTTTCGCTTGTGCATCGAGATAAGCTTTGCGCTCCTGCGCCACCTGCAATTCTTCCAATGCCGCCAGATTCACCGCTCCCAGCGCAGTAATCTCATTACCCAGACGCGTCAGCTCGTTCTGCAAACCGCCGGCTTTGGCGCCTTCGATCAACGGCAACAAGGGCTCTTCATCCACACCGTTAAGTTGCTCCGCCCATTGATCGTACTGTATGCGTGCTTCCTGCTCCTTCAGCGTGATCTCGCTCACCTTCTCGCGCAACGGATGCAGCTTCTGATCGCAGGACATGCGCTCCTGCTCCATCCGGTTCAGAGTCAATGTGGCGTGTTCCAGGGTATTGCGTGCTTCCGCCAGAACTTGCTCATGCACCTGGCGTTGTTGCAACGCATCCTGCAACTTTTGTTGCGCGTCACCGTCGCTCAGATTCGACTGTTCGTTACGGCTATGCGTTAAAGCCTCTTCCAGTTGTGCCAGCGTCAATGTATTTTGCTGCACGTTCTGCCCAAGATCAGAGATCTTCTCGCTACAGGTCTTGGCGAAGAAACGCGCTTCCTGCAATTCATGGTGCGCCTTTTGCGAACGTTCGCGCTGCTCGCGCAACACCGATTCCTGCGCCGAAGACTGCTGCCTTGCTTCCTCGCCTGCATCCTGCTGCATAGCCAGTTGCTCGTGCTGAATCGCCATGCGCTCGGAGATTTCCTCCAGTTGGCGCTGCTCATTGGCCACACGATCCGCCATTTCCTGCAACTCCTGGGCGATCTGGGCATTGCGTTCCTGGGTACGCTCGTTGGCTTGGGTCAGCTTGAGTATCTGCACCTGAATACTGTGCTGGCGCTGCTGCGAATCATTGATTGAGGCACGCAACGGTCCGATGCGCACTTCGATGGTGTGGTAAGTCTCTTCCACCTGCGCCGCCTGCTGCTTGCCCTGCTCGACAGCCTCAGTACGCTGATGTGCCTCTTCCTGCAATTGCTCAATCTCGCGCTGGCGCGCCAGAATGCCGTGAACCTGGCTGTCCGGGGCATGGAACAGCACACTGTGGGCTCCGATCAAGTGGCCTTGCGGCGTCACCAACCACGCACCCGCAGACAAATTGCCGCGCAGACTCATGGCTTCATTTAAACTGCCCACCGCAAATACACCGGACAACCAATCGGTCACCACCGCCGTCGCCTGTGCATCCTGACAACGCACATAGTTCACCAGCGGTGTCAGTCCGGCTTGCGTTGCCACCGCTGCGCTGCGCGCTCCATCCGCTGCATACACTGCCAATTTGGCGGGCGGTGCTTCATTCCAACTAGCCGCGTCTTCCAGACGCGGCAACGCCAGGGCATTGATACGTTCGCGCAACACCGCTTCCAGCGCGTCTTCCCAGCCTTGTTCGATGCGGATGGATTGCCACAGACGCGGCGCACCATCCAGTTGGTGCTGCGCCAACCATGCCTTCAGATTTTTGTCGTTGTCCAGTTGCGCTTGCAATTGCTTCAGCGCATTCAGACGTGCCTCCGTCTGCGACAACTGCCGTTCCAGTTCCTGCACCGCATCGCGTTGCTTGCGGCGTTCTGCATCAGCCAGCGGTAGTTGTTCCTGCAACTCTGCCAGCTGCTGTTGTTGCGCCTCCTGCTCCATCTGCATCTCGACGAATTGCTGCTGCGACTGCTCCAGCGTTTCAACATCCGGCTGGGGCAAGTTGTCACGTTCCAGCATCAAACGCGAACGGCGGTTATCCAGTTGTTGCACATTGCCCTGAATGTGGCCGCGTTGGGTCTCCGCCAGTTGCAGTTGTTGCTGGATCAGCAATTGTTCGCGCTGCAAGCCGTTGTAGCGTTCTTGCGCCACGCGCGCCGCTTCTTCTGCCTGAGGCAGTTGTTCGGCTTCGTTCTCGGCACGGTTCTCGCAAACTGACAGCCGCACAGCCGCGTCCTGTTGCTGTTGCTGCCAGTGTGTCTGCAAGGTACGCAGACCTTGCAACTGCGTCTGTTGCTGTGCGATCTGGCGTTCGCCGTTCTGAATCTGTTGCGATAAACGATTGCGTTGCTCGATCAGAAAAGTGATCTGCTGCTCCAAACGCGCCACTTCGGCATTGATGGCATAGAGGTCGCCTTGCTTGGCATGCAGGGCATCGGACAGCGCGAAATGCTCACTGCGCGTGCCTTCCAGCTTGCTTTCCACTTCGCGCAGTTTGGCGATCTCGGCTTCCAGCTCGTTCTTGGTCTTTTCGACCTGTTGCGCAAAGCGCGCTCGCCGCGCCTCGGCTTCCTGCTTGTTCACCAACCACAGCAAACGTTGCGTGGTCTCGCGCCGTGTTTCCAGCTCGCGGTAGGTCTTCGCCACCTCGGCCTGTTCCGACAGATGCACCAATTGCTTTCCCAGCTCCTGCTGGATGTCGGAGACGCGCAACAGGTTGTCGCGGGTATCACCCAGGCGCAACTCGGTCTCACGGCGGCGATCACGATATTTGGAAACACCCGCGGCTTCTTCAAGGAACACACGCAACTCTTCCGGCTTGGCCTCGATAATGCGCGAGATCATCCCTTGTTCGATGATGGCATAGGCGCGTGCGCCGACACCGGTACCGAGGAAGATGTCAGTGATATCCTTACGGCGTACGTTCTGATTATTGATGTAGTAGCTGGAATCGCCGTCGCGTTGCAACACGCGCTTGATCGAGATTTCGGCGTAGGTCGCCCACTGACCGCCGACCTTGCCCAGTGAATTGTCGAACACCAGCTCGACGCTGGCGCGTGCCACCGGTTTGCGGTTGCCGGAACCATTGAAAATGACGTCCTGCATGGATTCACCGCGCAAAGCCGAAGCACGGGATTCACCCAGAACCCAGCGTAACGCGTCAATCACGTTGGATTTGCCGCAACCGTTCGGGCCAACGATGCCTACCAACTGCCCCGGTAGCGCAATATGGGTGGGATCAACGAAGGACTTGAAACCGGCTAACTTGATATGAGCAAGACGCAATTTGATTCAGGCTGACGATATAATGCGCGCCATTCTAACTTAAGCCGGGCCCCTCACCAAATGACCACCCAACCTACTAAGACATTGGAAACTTTTCCCAACCCGCAGCCCAAACGGGATTACCACATCCATATGGAGATACCGGAATTCACCTGCCTGTGTCCCAAGACCGGCCAGCCGGATTTCGCCACCCTGATTCTGGATTACATCGCCGACGAGAAATGCGTGGAGTTGAAGAGCCTGAAGTTGTACATCTGGGGATTCCGCAACGAAGGACATTTTCATGAGGATGTGACCAACCGCGTGCTGGACGACCTGGTCGCCGCGACCCAACCCCGCTTCATGCGCCTGACCGCCAAGTTCTATGTGCGCGGCGGCATCTTTACCAACGTCGTGGCTGAACATCGCAAGCCCGGTTGGCAACCTGCACCGCTGGTCGACCTGACGCAGTTCTCGACACAGTCCAATACTCGCGGGTAACGCGCAGGCGACCAACTGTTAATGTCCAGCAAAGCAGTTTGAAGGATATTTTCAAACACCGGCCATTTGAGCGTCAGCTGGAATGTTCTGTCGGCCGCCGGTGTCATGGGTAAATAAATCTGTCCCCATTCCATTTCATTCCATTTAAAAAAATCTGTCCCCATTCCATTTAATAATAAAAATTAATAAATGATCAAATAAGTATTGATTTATTTTTTGCCTACATTTAACGTGCGCAACTGATTTAGTTCTTCACCTCTTTTATCTCGCACTGTAGTTCTGGGAATATATTTATTGCTGTTGAATATCTCAGCAAAAAAAATCATAGGAAATGTTATGCAAAATAAACTTAACCCGTTGCTACTCATATACAAAGAGAAAAACAATAACGAGTACCGCAGTACACGCTATCCAACTCCTGAGACAACTACTCTCAACATTCGTAAGTTGGTGGCATCTATTAAAGTAGCAGAGGCAACAATTCGACGTAACGAAATAGAGGAAGAAATAAAAACTAGCATAGCGTCAGATGATGGGGATATGACGCTGCTCAAAAATCAAGTTAATCATCTCGATGATGAAATTGCTTTATGGAATCCGCACATTTAGATTCGCGCTGGTTTTCTCAAAGTACAAAAAGAGGTCATAAATGGAAAAGGTGCTGATTAGCTTGATTTTTTTTATGTCCGCCAATGCTTTTGCTGACGTTAGCGGCGAGTACAGGAAGGAAAGTGGTGTGATTGACATTACGCAACGAGGCAGTCGATTAAAGCTTGCAATTAATTCATCAGTGGGAATGGATGTTTGCGATTATAGAGGGTAGTGCCGTCATGTCGAATGCAAACACTGCCGTTTACAAATCCACCGACAATTCTGTGCATTGTATTGCGACCCTAACTTTCGCAGGCAATAAACTCAAAGTCAAAACACAGGAATGCGACAGTAGTTGTGGCATGGGGGCGGTAGGCTCAATGGATGGCACTTATCGGAAGAGTGAATAAATGTCAGTTGTTCAATTTCAAATTAAGCATAAATGACTATTAACAAGGGGATTCGTAATGCAATTATTTAAACAAATTATCACGCTTGCTACTGCCGCAACTATAGTTGCCCTTACCGGATGCTCTGGTGCACCATCCTCTAGTGAGGTTGAAAAAGCCATGAGAGCATCTGTGGACGAAGCTAGTTCGCAGCTGTCGCAACTAAAGGAAGGTGGCGTTGACATGAGTTCTTTAATACCTACGTTACATAGTGTCAATTTAGTGGGGTGCGCCCAAGCGCAAGGAGAGGCTGGATACAATTGCGATGTTGAATTTGAAATTTCCACGCAAAAAACCGGCAAGATTCAAGGGGTAGAGAAAAGACGATATGTTAAAGGTAGCAACGGCTGGGTAGATATGGGTAAGGTGTAAAAAATCTATCTTTCGGAAAAAAGGGGACAGATTTATTTTCCCCTCCTTCTCCGTCCTCTCGGCAATCATCCTACCTCAGGCTCGCCGTTAAGCGGCCTGCCCGGCCCTCGGCGCTCTATTCGTCGGCCAATTATCTGCTCAACAGCCTCGGCAAACCGTTTATTTCCAGTCAACTGTCCGCGCTTCACGGCTTCGCGGATCAACTCCCATTCGCCGGAAGGTACAGCTTCTTCCAGAAACTTCAGGTACCTGTCCCGCCGAGATGCCTCATCGTCACCCAATGCCTGATACATCGGATCAAGGTCTAGCCACTCGCACCCTTCTCCTCCCATTCGTGCCGTATAGCTCGACCAGTGATATTCGCAAAAAAAAGGGGACAGATTTATTTTCCCCACATCCTCCCGTCAATCATCGTACCTCAGACTCGCTCTTAACCGGCCTGCCCGGCCCGCGCCGCTCTATTCGTCGTCCAATTATCTGCTCCACAGCTTCGGCAAATCGCGTGTTTCCGGTTAATTGGCCGCGCTGAACAGATTCACGGATCAGCTCCCATTCGCCTTGCGGTATCGCGCCTTCCAGAAATTTTTGGTATCGCTGGCATCGCATTGTTTTATCGTCACCCAATGCCAGATACATCGGATCAAGGTCTAGCCACTCGTTGCCTTCACCCCCCATTCGAGCTGGATAACTCGACCAGTGATATTCGCTCGGGTGAGAGACCATCCGCGCACGAACAGGATTAAGTTCAATGTAACGACAGCACGCCAATAAATATTGCTCTGTTTGGACTGGACTAGATTTGTAGCGGCTCTCCCACAGTGTGCCGCTTCGGCCTTCTAGTCGATTAAAGTAGCGAGTGGTGCGTGCGGACAGTGCTTTCATGAAGCGCCCCATGTCTGCCACTTCCTCGCTGGGCTGCAGTAGTAGATGTACATGGTTGGTCATCAGGCAGTAGGCGTAGACACCGATACCGAAGGTTATTTTCAACTCCTGAAGATTCTCAAGGTATCCAACGCAATCATCGTCCTGAGCGAAGATCACCTGTCGGTTGTGACCCCGCTGGACAATATGGTGCGGATACCCCGGCAACACAACACGTCCCACTCTTGGCATGTATCACCCCACGTAACCAATGCAAGTCGGCACTGTAGCAAATTGATACGGGTAAATAAATCTGAGCCAACCAAGCTGGCAACTTGCCCCATTGGTCGATTTGACGCAGTCCCCAACGCAGTCAAACACGCGCGGGTAACAGCGAAGCTACCTGCATTGGCTCGACAGCTATGCGCCAACACTCCTGCAGGTTCGCCCCCACTGCAGCGACCACTTTCTCGTCCAGCTTGCCTTCTTCCGCTTCCAACTTGAGCAAGGCCATAATCACTTTTTGCTGCAGTGGTCCGCGGTAAGGACGCTCTTGTGCCAACGCCTGAAACACGTCCGCCACTGCCACGATACGTGCCTCAAAAGAAAGATCGGCACCTTTCAATTGAAATGGGTATCCGGTACCGTCCAACCGTTCATGATGCTGCAGCGCCCATAAGCTGACCCGTTCTAATCCTCTAATGTTCTTCAGGACGCTATAGGTGTCGAAACTGTGCCGCCGCATGATGAGGATTTCTTCCTCATTGAGCAGACCCGGCTTATCCAACAATTTATCCGGCACCCGCAACTTGCCGATATCGTGCAGCAATCCGACCAGTTCGAGCATCTCGCATGTCTCTTCCGGCAATTGAAACAGACTGCCGATGTAGCGTGCCAGATTGGCCACACCATCGG
>CABEBA010000146.1_pt1 | contig 11755 bp, 11 predicted proteins | sample 3132531 | NCBI WGS metagenome assembly CABEBA01 (sample SAMEA5534344, study PRJEB31848) | metagenome | biome: tundra; feature: field; material: soil | place: USA | collected 2013-05 | depth 0.45 m
TTCGAATACTCGGTATCGAGGTTGCCGGTGGGCTCGTCTGCCAGCAGAATGGTGGGGCGATTCACAATGGCGCGTGCGATGCACAGCCGTTGCTGTTCGCCGCCGGAAAGGGCGATGGGGTTGGCTTTCTCGCGCTCGAGCAGGCCTACCTTGTCCAGCGCGGCACGCACGCGCTTGGCAGACTCGCGGTGGTCGAAGCCGCAGATCTGCAACGGCAGCATCACGTTGTCGAAGGCGTTACGGTCGAACAACAGTTTGTGATCCTGGAAGATCAGCCCGATGTTGCGGCGCAGTTGCGGGATGGCGGCGGGTTTGATGGAACGGATGTTCTGCCCTTTGACCAGTACGCCGCCGCTACTGGGGCGCTCGATGGCGGCGATGAGCTTGAGCAACGTGCTCTTGCCCGCGCCGGAATGCCCGGTGAGATAAACCATTTCGCCTTCGGCTACGTCGAAGCTCAGGTTTTTCAGCGCTTCGTATCCGCCGGTGTAGCGTTTATAGACCTGGTTGAATTTGATCATTTCAAAATCGCCATTTGGTTAAGTCCCTTTCCCGCAAGCGGGAGAAGGGAGTACGCACAGTAATCTATTCGGATTGGTTCGATAACCCCAACAGCGCAGCCACAAAATCCTCCGCCACGAACGGCCTCAGATCGTCCAACCCTTCGCCCACACCGATGAAGCGTACAGGAATGGGATGGGCCTTGGCGATGGCGGCGATAACGCCGCCCTTGGCGGTGCCGTCCAGCTTGGTCAGTACAAGGCCGGTGACACCCAGCGCATCGTCAAAGGCTTTGACTTGCGACAGCGCATTTTGGCCAGTGTTGGAGTCCAGCACCAGCAGCACCTCATGCGGAGCCTCGGGCATGGTCTTGGCGATGACGCGTTTCACCTTTTTGATCTCTTCCATCAAATGCGCTTGGGTGGCCAAGCGGCCGGCGGTATCCGCCAATACCACATCGATGCCGCGTGCCTGGGCTGCTTGCACAGCATCATAGATAACCGCCGCGGCATCGCCGCTTTGTTGCGTGATGACGGTGACGTTGTTGCGTGCACCCCATTCCATCAATTGTTCGCGTGCGGCGGCGCGGAAGGTATCGCCTGCTGCCAGCAACACCGTTTTGCCTTGATTCTGGAAGTGTTTTGCCAACTTTCCGATGGAAGTGGTCTTGCCTGCACCGTTGACACCACACAGCATGATGACAAAGGGTTTGTGTGTACTGACATCCAGTGGCTTAGCCAAAGGTTGCAGCAGCTTGAGCAGCGCATGCGCCAACGCATCCTTTAATTGGCTGGCCTCGGTCAGGTGTTGTTCCTTCACATGGCGGCGCACATCAGCCAGCAGCGAGCGCGTAGCATCCATGCCCACGTCGGCCGTAATGAGAATGGTTTCCAACTCTTCGTAGAGGTCTTCGTCTATTCTACCGCCGGGAACCAGCAGGGCAGTAAGCTGTCCGCCGGTGCGCGCCAAACCCCCCGTCAAACGGGTCAGCCAGCTTGTCGATTCGGCGGTGGCGGGAGTCTTTTTCAGGAAACTAAACATGCAAGGGTATTCGGGTGTGGATGAAATGTCGCATAATGCGCGCTTATTTTATGTCAATCGCGCATTCATGGGATAAGGAAATGAGAATCCATTTAGTTGTCATCGCGCTGCTACTTCAAATTTCGTCCGTGGCGCAGGCCGACGTATATGAAAAGACATTGGGTAACGGGCTCAAGGTCATCGTCAAAGAAGATCACCGTGCACCGGTGCTGGTACAGCAGGTCTGGTACCACGTGGGCAGTATGGATGAAAAGACCGGAACCACCGGCGTGGCACATGTGCTGGAACACATGATGTTCAAAGGTACCAAGGAAGTTCCAGTCGGACAGTTCTCCAAGATCATTGCGGCAGCGGGTGGGCGCGAGAACGCTTTCACCAGCTACGACCACACGGCGTACTTCCAGCAACTGCATAAATCCAAGCTGCCGCTGGCAATGAAGTTGGAGTCTGACCGCATGCACAACCTGCAGATGGCAGAAAAAGAGTTTGATAAAGAGATCAAGGTGGTGATGGAAGAGCGTCGCTGGCGTACCGACGATGATCCGCACTCTCTGGTGAACGAGAAGTTGATGGCAACGGCATTTCAGGAGCACCCCTACCATAATCCGGTGATTGGCTGGATGGTCGATATACAGAACATGACTGCCGCCGACGCATTGAATTGGTACAAGATCTGGTACGCGCCCAACAATGCGACACTGGTGATTGCGGGCGACGTCAAAGCGAACGAGGTATTTGCATTGGCGCAGCGTTACTACGGCGGCATTCCTGCGGTGAAATTGCCGCAACGCAAGGCTGTAGGCGAAGCGACACAACTCGGCATCCAACGTATCGTGGTCAAGGCTCCGGCAGAACTGCCTTATCTCATCATGGCCTATCATGCTCCGACCCTGCGCGATGCGGAGAAGGACTGGAAGCCGTATGCGCTGGAAATGTTGGCAGGTGTGTTGGACGGCAACAGTTCCGCACGCTTGAACAAATCGCTGGTGCGGGAACAACAGGTGGCAATGGATGTGGGCACAGGCTACGACAGCGTGGCACGCGGTCCCGGAATGTTTGTGCTGGAAGGAACGCCGCGCGAAGGCAAGACTGTGGGCGATGTGGAGAATGCCATACGCGAACAAATGGCGCTGCTGATACGAGATGGTGTAAGTATTGATGAGTTGCAACGCGTCAAGGCACAGGTGATGGCGGGTGAAGTGTACAAACGCGACTCGGTGTTCTATCAGGCCATGCAGATCGGTCAAATGGAAAGTGCGGGCCTTACCTATAAAGATATTCCCGTGATGTTGAAAAAGCTGCAGGCGGTCACTGCGCAGCAAGTGCAGGACGTGGCAAGTGAGATATTCAACGACGACCATCTGACCGTCGCGACGCTTGATCCACAACCGTTATCAGATAAACCCAAACATGCCGGAGGAGCATCACATGTTCACTAGACTCCTTTCCATCGCAGTTCTGATGGGTGCGGCAAGCACTGCACTCGCCACGCCGCAAATACAACACTGGCAAGCGTCCAGCGGGGCTCGGGTGTATTTCGTGGAAGATCACGATTTGCCGATGCTGGATGTGGCAGTGAGTTTCCCCGCCGGTAGCGGCTTCGATGTGGCGGGCAAAGTCGGTGTGGCGAACATGGCCTTCGGCATGCTCGACCTTGGGGTGCAAGATCTGAGCGAAGATGACATCGCACGCAAGCTGGCTGACATCGGCGCGCAGATGGGCGGGCAGTTCGATGCCGACCGTGCCGGACTGACCCTGCGCACTTTGAGTAGTGCGGCGGAACGCGATGCTGCATTGGATATTCTGGCGCGTTGTTTGCAGCTGCCGCTTTTCCCCGGGCCGGTGCTGGAACGCGAGAAAGCGCGGCTGATTTCCTCATTGAAAGAGGCCGAAACGCAACCGGAAAGCATTGCAGACAAGGCTTTTGCCAAGGCGGTGTTCGGCGTGCATCCATATGGCTGGCGCACAGAAGTGGCGGACGTGGAGAAAATACAGCGCGCCGAGCTGGAGAGTTTCTATCGCGCGCACTACAACGCGAAGCATGCGGTGGTCGCTTTGATGGGCGATCTGACTCGTGCCCAGGCCGAAACCATCGCACAAAACCTGACGGCTAACTTGCCAGCCGGCGATGCCGATCCGCGCATCGCACCGGTCATGATACGCATCCATTCCAGCGAGCAGCGCATCCCCCATCCCGCCAGCCAGAGCCACATCCTGATCGGAACACCGGGGGTCGCGCGCAACGATGAAGATTATTTTCCGCTGTATGTCGGTAACTACATTCTGGGCGGTGGCGGTTTCGTCTCACGCCTGATGAACGAGGTGCGCGAGAAGCGCGGAATGGCGTACAGCGTATACAGCTATTTTATTCCGATGCAGCAACCAGGCGCGTTCCAGATCGGCTTGCAGACCAAGAAAGAACAGGCCGAGGAATCGCTGCATCTGGTACGTCAGACCTTGCGCGTGTTCATAGATAAAGGTGTTACCGAAAAAGAACTGCGCGCAGCCAAACAGAACATCATTGGAGGTTTCCCGCTACGCATCGACAACAACAAGAAAATCATCGACTATCTGAGCGTAATCGGTTTCTACGAATTGCCACTGACCTATCTGGATGACTTCACTGCCAAGGTGGACAAGGTCACAACCAAGCAGATACACGATGCATTCAAACGCCGTATCGATCCGGATTCACTGGCGACGGTGATCGTCGGTGCACCAAAGGTAGGCAATCCGCAACCGACCTCAGGTCGGGCGGAATTGACACCACCAGAAGCGGAGAAGGCAAATAAATAAGGTTCGCATCATCGGCGGCACCCACCGTAGTCGCCTTATTGAATTTCCAGATGCCGAAGGATTACGTCCCACGCCGGATCGGGTGCGCGAAACGCTTTTCAACTGGCTGGGACAGACGCTATATGGCAAGCGTTGTCTGGATTTGTTCGCGGGGAGTGGCGCCTTGGGGTTTGAAGCTGCTTCGCGCGGTGCCGAGCAGGTGCTGATGGTGGAGAATAATCGGTCTGTTTATAAGGCGTTACAGGATAATGCCAAGAAGTTGGCGTTGATCAATGTAGCCTTGCGCTGTGAGGATGGGCTAAAATTCGCCCGGCAAGATAACGGGTTGTTCGATGTGGTCTTTCTTGACCCCCCTTTTAAAAGCGATTGCCTGCCCCAATTACTACCCCTGCTGGAACATAGTTTGACGCAAGACGGGATGGTGTATTTGGAAAGCGGGACAGCCTTCGAGCCGGACGCAGCTTGGCGAGTGATTAAGCGAGCCAAGGCGGGTGCAGTGCATTACCAACTATTAGAGCGTGAGCAAGCATGATCAAAGTGGTTTACCCGGGGACGTTCGATCCCATCACGCGCGGGCATGAAGACGTGGTGCGTCGTGCCGCCGGTTTGTTCGGCGAAGTGGTGGTGGCCATTGCAGCCAGTCGCAGTGCGACGCTGTTCACGCTGGATGAACGGGTGGAGATGGCGCGCGAAGTGTTCGCCGGTTTCGACAACGTCAAGGTCGAAGGTTTTGACAACCTGTTGATGAGCTACGTGAAAGCACACAATGCACGGGTAGTATTGCGCGGATTGCGCGCCGTGTCGGATTTTGAATACGAATTCCAGATGGCAGGCATGAACCGTACGTTGCATCCCGATGTCGAAACCTTGTTCCTGACACCGGCGGAACAATACACTTTCATTTCTGCCAGCATCGTGCGCGAGATTGCGCGTTTCGGCGGGGATGTGAGCAAGTTCGTATCGCCTATGGTAGTGGCGAAACTAAAAGAAAAGTATCAACGTTAAGGAGAGTAGAAATGTCACTGATCATCACCGACGAGTGTATCAATTGCGATGTGTGCGAGCCGGAATGCCCGAATGGCGCCATCTCGCAAGGCGATACCATTTATATCATCGATCCGAACAAGTGCACGGAGTGCGTAGGCCACTACGACACACCGCAATGTGTGGAAGTGTGCCCGGTCGATTGCATTCCGCATGATGAAGCTCACGTGGAAAGCAAAGAGCAGTTGCAAGCCAAGTATGAGAAATTGATGGCAGCGAAGGGGTAACATTCGCTGTAATCAATAATAAGCCCGCGCAAGTCGCGGGCTTATTTATGCGCTACTGGACTTGGCATGTTTGGTTTATGCCTTAATGGCCGCTACTGCGTTACAACAAATACTGCATACCTTACGGAGCTGGTTGTGTCACCGTATTGGCATCCAGAGTGACTGCGGTTTGTGCCAACAGTCTGCTGTTTGCCGTTGCGCCGGTATTCAGCGCAATTGCTTTTGCAGCCATGATTACTCCCTCCATATGTGCGGTCGTTCCAATGGACACACCCGTACCACCGGCAACCTGCCAGAAGATATTCTTGGGCAGTGCGCCAGCCAATACCACCTTTGCACCGTTGGCCACAGTGAGATCTTGCGCTATTTCGAAGATCCAGACATCGTTTGGGCCACCGGTCAGAGTTACATCGCTTGTCATTGACACGCCGGTACTCCATTTGTAGGTACCCGCAGGAAGAGTCATCCCGCTGATGTTTCCGGCCCCCACTTCAGTAAAATCAGGAGTTCGTCCGGCGGCATCGATGTATGCCGTTAGCATATTGATTACAGCGGTGGTCAGGAGGCTTGCCGTATCAGGCACCGTTGTACATCCATTAGAAGTGCTGTAGTCGGCCGCGTAGACCCTTCCGGTCACCAGAGTCGCTGGAGTTGTCGTCGAAAAACACTTCGTTGTGCCATCCAGCGCTAGTGAAAACCCGGTGATGTAAGCCGCAGCTACCGGACTAACAGCTATATCTCCAGTTATTGCGGTGACACCCGTGGTTGAGATTGTTGTTTCCGACAGAATCACATAATTGCCGGCCCCGCCAAGAACCGCCGGTGTCGGGCCATGACCTAGGCCGCCCAAGCCTGTTCCAGCGCCTGGAGCGGTTGGAGCGGTTGGAGCTGGGGTTACCGCTACGCCGCCCCCGGTCAGCCAGCATCCAGTCATCAAAGTGGCCAGCAATAATGTCGCCAACCATGTCAGCGGTTTGAAAATAATTTTAGATTTGTTCATGTTCGTTTTTCCTGAAGATTGAATCTCAGAAAGAGACTCCGTAAGCGAACTGCTGATGTATTGCAGCGGCGAAACTTGGCGAATACACCAAGGTGTGACAACACGAAAATGATGGCTTAGCGTGACTTATTTTCATCCCAATTGGAGGACACCCTCGAAGGGCCGTTGTTGGCCGCATTTTGACAGTTCGGCATCGCAGACTCCGATGTCCGCTTCAAATTCAAAAGCGGGCCAATGATGCCAAATGTAGCACGTAAGTTGCCTGCAGTAATATTGACCACAAACACATCAACTCCTGTTGCTTATCGCTGGCAATGCGGGCAATAAAAAGTTGATCGCTGACCTTGTCGTATCTGCTTGATGTTCGTATTGCATATGCGACAGGGTTCTCCCGTGCGTCCATACACGAAATAACTCTGCTGGAAATAACCGCTGCTGCCGTCGCTGTGCACAAAGTCGCGCAGTGTGCTTCCGCCTTGCTTGATGGCTTCAAGCAATACTTCTTTTATGTTCTGTGCCAACTGCCGGCATCGCGGCAGAGAGAGTTTGTTGGCGGCCTTTTGCGGGCGGATGCCGGCGCGGAAGAGTGCCTCATTGGCGTAGATGTTGCCCACGCCGACAACCAGATGGCTGTCCATGATCGCCAGTTTGATCGCCGCGCTGCGTGAGCGGGTGGCAAGGTGCAGATATTCTCCATTGAAGTCCTGCTCCAGCGGTTCAGGGCCGAGCCCCGCCAGCAATGGATGTTGCGCGGCATTACCTTCGTGCCATAACACAGCGCCAAAACGGCGCGGATCGCGCAGGCGCATCAACTGTCCATCATCCAGAACCAGGTCAAAATGATCGTGCTTCTCAGCCGGGGTATCCAGCGGCAGTATGCGCAGGCTGCCGCTCATGCCCAGATGCAAAATGAGCGTGCCGTGATCGAATGCGATGAGCAGATATTTGGCGCGACGCTGCAAGCTGCGCACCATATGTCCATGCAGCAGTTCGGGCAGGCTCATTGGAATGGGCCAGCGCAGCTTGGGGTTGCGGATGACGACATCGGTGACGCGCCGTTTCTTCAGATGCGGTGCGATACCGCGCAGGGTGGTTTCGACCTCGGGCAGCTCAGGCATTGCTCAGCGTTTTCTGCGCCACCACTGCAGTGTGCCCATAGCGGTGAGCAGCAGCGGCAACACTATCAGGAAGCTCACGCTGATCGTCGTCAGTTGGTTTTTGCTGAGGGTGATCTTGCCGTCTTTCGCCGCGCGCGGCTGCACGGTGATGAGCCGTTCTTCGTTCGCCAGCCAATTCACTATGTTGATGCCGAGATCGAGATTGCCGCCGTTACCGGAATAGACATTGGCGAGGAATGCCCCGTTGCCCACTACGATGATGCGCTGTTCCCGGTCATTCACAGTGCGTTGCAGTGTGACGGCCAGACTGACGGGGCCCGGTATGTCGCGGTTCTTGTCGAGGTGTTTGCTGACCCCGTGATCGCTGACCCAGCCATGTGACGCTCCTTCCACCAATGTGTGAGTTTGCCAGTCATCTTTCTGCTCGATGCTTATAGCGCGTGCATCCGGAAATACTGTAGTGAGGTCAAAGTCGCGTGTGATGACATGCGGAGGGTAACCAGCGCCCAGCGCCCAGTTCAGCGGAGCGTTCATCTCCTGCGCGGCAGGGTCGATCACGATACCCGGCATAAACGTTATCCCCAGCTTTTCCGCCAGCGGCTCCAGACCGCGCAACGGCTCGGCATCCACCAGCCACAGCAGGTTGCCACCGTTGTCGATGTAACGCAGCAGTTTGCTCACTTCACCCGGCATCAGCTTCGTTTGCGGATGGGTGAGCACCAGCATGCTGGCGTTGGCAGGCACATCCTGCGCCACGGCGAGATTGAGGCTACCGGTGCGATAGCCGAGTTGTTTCAGTCGTTCGCCGAATTCACCGAGGTCGTGGTTAGCCATGCCTTCCAGCTTGCGTTCGCCATGGCCGCCCAGATACATCAACAGTTGATCCTTGTTGTGCGCCAGTCGCAGCAAGGCGCTGGAAAGCGTCTGCTCGTTCAGGGTAGTGATGTGCTCATTGCGTCCTGCGAACTCCACTACCATTTCCCCGTTGCCCTTGATGGAGGCTTTGCGCATCGCCTCCGCGTCTTTCACCGGATCGATAAAATCAAGCGAGATGTCGGGTTTGTAGCGTTGGTATAGCGAGACGAATTCGCGGATGAGTTTGCGTATGTCGCCGAGTTGCGCATCCTGCTCGGTGGCATACACCGTGATTTTTACCGGCCCTTTCAACAGTGCCAACGCATCCACGCTGCCCGGTTCCAGGCTGTTCAGCGCATTCTGCGTGACGTCCCACTGCGCAGGATATCGTGCGGCCAGTTGGAACAGAGCGCCCGCAGTCACCAGGACCAGCAACAGCGAAGCAATCCGTATGAGTATAGGCAGGGTGCGCTTCATGATGCACGACGCCGTTCGTCGTTCAGTTGACGTATCGTCAACCACAACAGGGTGGCGATGAAAAGCGCGAAATAGATCAAGTCTGCGCTGTTGACCAGTCCCATGTTCAGGTTCTGGAAGTGCGCGTTCGGGGAGATCGCGCGCAGAAAACTGCGGTTATCACTGGCGGTCATTTCAAGCAGCCACAGACCGAACAATACTCCCAACGTACTGATCGCAGCGATGATGGGCTGTTTGTTCAGCGCTGAGAAATACAAGCCCAGTGCGGCATAACTGGCGGCGAGCAACAGCACGCCCAAAATGTTGGTGAGCATAAGACCGATGTCTGCATGCGTACCGAGCAGCAGCGTAGCCAGCATGACGGCGCACCCTGTCACGATGAGTATGAGCAGCAGCATCAATCCGATGAATTTTCCCAGCACGATGTGCGTGGCAGAGACAGGCGCGGTGAGCAGCAACACCCAAGTCTGGTTGCGGCGCTCTTCGGCGATGAGGCGCATGGTGAACAGCGGGATCAACAGCATCAGCATCAGCGCCAACACGCTGCACAACGGGGAAGCGATGGAAATGGTCGCCCCCGGCGCGTTGTCGAGTTGCGCCAGTTGTGCCTGTACCTGCAAGTAATCGTCGATGCGTCCGAAGTAGAACCAGGCGAACAGGAACTGCATCAGCGCCAGCATCCACCAGGTGGAAGGTGCCGCGAACAGGCTGCGGAATTCTTTTTTGGCGATGGTGCGGATCATGTTGAAGCGGCCTCGTTTTCGGTGATCAGCAAGAAGGCCTCTTCCATGTTGCCGTTCGTCAGCATCTCCGCACTGCTGCCGCTGTAGATCAGGCGGCCTTTTTGCAGGATGATGACGCGGTCGCATAGACTCTCGACTTCGTTCAGCAAGTGCGTGGAAAGAATCACGCTACTGCAATTGCCGAGTTCGCGGATGAGTGTGCGAATGTCGCGTATCTGTGCCGGGTCGAGGCCGACAGTGGGTTCGTCCAGCACCACCACGGCAGGATTGTGGATGATGGCCTGCGCGATGCCGACGCGCTGTTGGTAGCCTTTGGACAGCGCACCAATGAGTTTTCTGCCGCAATCCTGCAAGCCACAGCGTTGTTTGGCCAGTGCCAGCGCCGCGGCGAGTTTTGCGGACGGTATGCGGTGCAGGCGTGCAGCGAACAGCAGAAAGTCATCGACGCGCATGTCGCGATATAGCGGGGGGTGTTCCGGTAAGAATCCGATGCAGGCTTTGGCTTGCTGCGGCTGATTCAACATATCGAAACCGCACACCTCAATCTGCCCGCTTTGCGGCGGCAATGCGCCAGTGAGCATCTGCAGGGTAGTGCTTTTGCCGGCGCCGTTGTGTCCCAGCAGTCCTAACACCTCGCCCCGCCGTAGCTCCAGCGACACTTTGTCCACCACCAGACGATTGTCCCGGCGGCGCATCAGATTTTTTGCTGAAAGGGTGATAGGTGCGCTCATTGCAGTAGCAGTGTTTAAATCGTGTGTATTGGTGGAATATAACCCAATATTCGGCGTCACACCAAAGCGGTGCGAGTGTTGACCACATAACTATCAGTCGAAGTCATCGAATTGTCACTTTACATTCATATAATCTAAATGCAGAATCCGCGCGTTTATTTTGTGGAGATCCCTTGGTGGATGCTTGTTCGAGTGACGGTAGTTCCCACATCAGCATGATGGGGATGTTGTAGGCAAAATAACGTGCAGTTCGCTGCCGCTACTCGCCGAGCGCGGGAAGCGGCATCAATGACCGGTCAGCCGGTTCAATACCAATTTCTTGGCTACCAAATAACCGCTTGCTAGCTGTGGCTAGTAGTCATTCGGTTGTTTCATCAGGGGTATGCCTTGAGTGCCCCTCTGGGGATCCCCGTCTTTTATACGAAGGAGTTGAGTCAGTGCGCTTTAAATTACCTGGCCGTTTCGGTGTGGCTTTCTCCCCATTCGGACTCACAATTCTATTGGTCGGGTTTGCGCTATCGCCATGGTGCAATGCTGAATCAGCTGATGTTGAGGATACGACGGCGCGGTTGCAGATGACTTACAACTGGCAGAGACACCCTGCCTATCACGCGGCTTACTCGGGGCCGAACAGCGTCATCGCAGGCCACGAAACGATGTACACATTCTCCACGACGGCTTTTCTGGGTTTTCGTCCATGGGAAGGTGGCGAAATCTATTTGACCCCGGAAGTTGCCCAAGGTATGCCTTTTTCCACCAATCTGGTCGGACTTGGCGGGTTCACCAATGGAGAAATCACGCGCGCCGCAGGGCCACATCCAACGCTCTATCGGCAAAAGCTATTTCTACGGCAGACCTGGAACAATGGCGGCGGCGCTGAACATGTCGAATCCGGTCTTAATCAACTCGCAGGCTCAGTTGATAAGAATCGCTTCGTGCTGACCGTAGGGAATTTTTCGACGCTCGATGTCTTCGATCCGAATACCTATGCCAAGGATCCCCGCACCCAATTCATGAACTGGGGAAACTGGACTTATGCAGCCTACGACTATGCGGCCGATGCACGCGGCTTCGGCTGGGGCTTTGCAGCAGAGTGGTATCAGGATGATTGGGTGCTGCGCTTTGGTCGAATGACTGGACCCAAGGAACCCAACTTGCTGCCTGTCGATACTGCTATCGGCTCCCATTATGGAGACCAGATCGAGGTCGAACATGGACATAC
>CABEBA010000147.1_pt1 | contig 11596 bp, 10 predicted proteins | sample 3132531 | NCBI WGS metagenome assembly CABEBA01 (sample SAMEA5534344, study PRJEB31848) | metagenome | biome: tundra; feature: field; material: soil | place: USA | collected 2013-05 | depth 0.45 m
ATCTGCGCTTCGGAACAGAAGATGTGACCATCGTCCTGCACGAAACCGCGCACCCGCATCAGTCCATGCAAGCCGCCGGACGGCTCGTTGCGGTGACACGAGCCGAACTCGCCGTAACGCAGCGGCAGCTCACGATAAGAACGCAGATCGGCATTGAACACCTGAATGTGGCCGGGGCAGTTCATCGGCTTGATCGCGTATTCGTGTTTTTCCGACTCGGTGGTGAACATGCCGGCCTTGAAGTGTTCCCAATGGCCGGACTTTTCCCACAGCACGCGGTCGATGATCTGCGGGCAGCGGATTTCCTGATAACCGTTGTCGCGATAGACACGGCGCATGTACTGCTCGACCACTTGCCACATCGCCCAGCCCTTGGGGTGCCAGAACACCATGCCCGGTGCTTCGTCCTGCATGTGGAACAGATCCAGTTGCTTGCCGAGCTTGCGGTGGTCGCGCTTCTCCGCTTCTTCCAGCCGCATCAGATACGCATCGAGGTCGTCCTTCTTCGCCCATGCCGTGCCGTAAATGCGCTGCAGCATCTCGTTCTTGGAGTCGCCACGCCAGTAGGCACCGGCCACTTTCATCAACTTGAACACCTTCAGCTTGCCGGTCGACGGCACATGCGGTCCGCGGCACAGGTCGGTGAAGTCGCCTTCGCTGTACAACGACACATCCTGATCGGCGGGAATAGACTCGATAAGCTCGGCCTTGTACTTTTCGCCCAGCGCTTTGAAATAGGCCACCGCCTCGTCGCGCGGCACGACCTTGCGTGTCACCGGCAAGTCTTTCTTGGCCAGCTCCGCCATGCGTTTCTCGATGGCCGCCAGGTCTTCCGGCGTGAAAGGACGCGAGTAGGCAAAGTCGTAATAGAAACCGTTCTCGATCATCGGGCCGATGGTCACTTGCGCCTCGGGAAACAGCTCCTTCACCGCATACGCCAGCAAGTGGGCAGTGGAGTGACGGATCAGATCCAGACCGTCCTCATCCTTGTCGGTGACGATGGCCAGTTTGGCATCGGCTGAGATCAGGTGCGAGGTATCCACCAGCACCCCGTCCACCTTGCCGGCCAGCGCGGCACGCGCCAGACCGGCGCCGATGCTTTGCGCGACCTCGGCCACAGTCACGGGGTTGGGAAAACTGCGTTGCGAACCATCCGGTAGGGTAATGACAGGCATTTTATTCACTCTGCTAAAAACAAATGCGGCGACCGCCGCACTTTCAAATTTCGACTAGGCACAACCCTGCGCCAAACGGGCGCGCAGTATAGCGCAAGTCATTCCAGCATGCCGAGGTAGGCGATTAACGCATCCAGGGTAAACACGAACAACAGGCTTTGCAGCACGGCACGGATGGCGACCTTGGGTACTTCGGTCACCGAGGGCTGGGCTTGCATGCCGTTGTAGCAGGAGATGGTGGAGATGGCCAGGCCGAACAGGCAGCCTTTGATGCCGACCACGACGAATTCGGACAGTTTGACGGTTTGCAGGAAACGCCCGACTTGTTCCATATATGAGACGTTCTGAAACATGGCGCTGATCGCCAGCCCGCCGCCGATGGCGACGACTTGAAAGTAGATGGTGAGCGCCAGAACAGCCAGCGTCACTCCGGCGATGCGCGGCACCAGCAGATAGTCCTGCGGCGAGATGCCCATGCGCGTGAGGCTGGTCATTTCGTGGCGCGTTTTCATCAGTGCCAGTTCGGAGGCGATGGCGGCGCTGCTGCGGGCGATGATGATGATGGCGGCGAACAGCGGGCCGACTTCGCGCACCACCGTCCAGATCAAAATCTTGACGGTCAGTTCGCTGTCGCCGCCGACCAGCGAGGTGATCTGGGTGATGACCAGGGTTCCGCACAAAAAACCGAACACGGCGACGATGCGCAATGCCTCGACCCCGGTGAAGAACATCTGGCGCTGGAACACGGCATTCACCGGGACGATGCGCAACACGCGCAGATGGGCGAAGGCATACCACAGCAGTTGCAGACAGCCAAACACCGTCTGGCGCATCCGCTCCATCTTCAGCCACGCGATGAATTTTAGCCAGAACGCGGGCATCAGTTCGTTGCCAGCAGCGGCGGGTTCCAGCCGTATATGTGGTACGCGACATTCTTGATGGAATGTTCGCCGCAGTCATTCAACCCGCCCGAATTCTCCACCGCCTTGGCTATTGCAGCAGAGCACACCACGGGATAACGCACAGTTCTGGTCAGCTCTTCCAGTTTGGCGGTAATGTTCACGGCATCGCCGACGGCGGTGTATTCATGCCGCGACTCCGAACCGATGTGACCGATGATGACTTCGCCCACATGCAACGCGATGCCGATCTCGATGGGTGCCATGCCTTGCTCCTGTAATCGGGCATTGACATGGCGCAGACGCAGCAACATCTCTTGCGCCGCTTCGAGCGCATTTTTCTCCGGGCACTCCAGCGCCTGCGGCGCACCGAAGAAGGCGATGACGCCGTCGCCGATGAACTTGTCCACCGTGCCTTTATGCTGGTGGATGGCGACAGTCATCTCGGAAAAATAATCGTTCAGCAAGGCGACCACCTCTTGCGCTGGACTGTTCTCGCTGCGAGCGCTGAAATCATGGATGCCGGCAAACAGGATGCATACCCGGATGCGCGCACCGTCCAGCCTGGAGCGGATGTTGCCCGCCATGATCTCATGCAGCACTTCCTGACTGACGTAACTGCCGAAAGTACCGCGCAGCCAGTTGCGTTGCTGCACTTGCTGCACACCCTCATAGGCCAGGCGTGCCAGGAAAGCGAACAGGCCCGAGAGCAGGATGCTGCCTAGCGGCAGGTATATGTCCTGCCTCAATAGCCAGATAGAGACCAGAAACAGCACGCACGGGAAAACGGCCACTGCGGCGAATTTGAGCCAGCCGATGCGTCCAGGCCAGAACAGTGCCGCGAGCAGCGTCAGTACCAGAACGACATAGGTGTTCGCCTCGCGGATCATGCCTCCGCCCAGCATCGAGCGCAGCATCTGCGCTTGCATCAGCACGCCTGGAATACGATGTTTGAACGGATCCCAGGCGGCCAGCGGAATGGGGGAATTCACCCGCTCGCCCAGCGGTGACACCACACCCAGCAGTACCGGCTTGCCACCAAAGGTGCGCGTCAGTTGTTCTGCATTGCCCTGTGCCTGCCATTCCAGCACCTTGGTAAAGGGGATGTACCCGAATTGTTCGCCCGCCCCGAAATCCACCAGCCCGGTACCCGGTTGCGCATTGCTCAGATGCTCGGCCATCTTCTCGACCAGCATCGAGCCATGCGCGTTCACCGTGCACCGGTTGGGATCGAAGCGGCGCACCACTCCATCGTCGTCCGGACAGACCAGCACCGAGGCCAGTGTGTTCCCGCCGGAAGCCGCGACGTAGGGTTCGTACACCTTGCGAAACTCACCGTTGACCTCCAGCGTTTGCGCCAGCACCAGTGGGGTTTGCGCTTTGGCTGTCTGCAAGCCTTGCAACAGGCTTTGATCGTATTGCGGGATGAGGAACTGATAGGAGCGTTCCGGCAGCACGATATCCAGACCGACCACGGCAGGTTTGGCAATCGCCATCGCCTGCAGGAATTGGCCGAGGTACGGATGCCATAAGGCGAAGGGTTCTTTGAACGATTTGTACGCGGCCTCGTCGATACCGACGATGACCACATCGTTTTTGACCGGATGCGCCTCGTATCGATGCAGAAGGCTGAATTGCTCGTCGAGCACGATTCGGCTCAGCATTTCGCCTGTCTGGGAGAGAGACAGCAGCAGTGCCGCCAGCAGACAGACGCACAAGCCCAGCAGCATTCTGACTTTGGGATCATGCAGCCGCTTCAACGTTTCCATCACTGCCTCACTTCACCGCTGTCGCAGCGATGCGATCCGCCCGGTCGCGATATTGCGCCGCCTGTTCGGCATGGCCCAGTTTTTCGTGCACCTGCGCCGACAGCAACAAGTCTTGTCGAATCTTTTCCGGCAAGCCCAGCGACTTGTCGATGACCAGCGCCTCTTCCGACAAGCGCAGTGCGGCATCAAGCTCATTCTTCATCAGTCTGGCCGCAGCCGTCAGGCGCAAAGAGTTGGCGTATTCGAGCGGTGACAAATTTTTATTTTCCGAAGCTGCGCGTTCACTCCATTGCACTGCCTTATCGGCATCATTCGCGCGCAGTGCGATGCTGGCTCTTGCGTTGTCGATCACGCCGGAGAGCGCGCAATCCGGCACGCAATACTCGGCGGCCTTTCCCGCCCAGAGCGTGGCATCGGCAACATCGTTCTCGTGCAAGCGCAACAACGATTTCTGCACCGCCGCCGCGGCAAGCTGTGCCGGGGCATAGTGCAGCGCCTTGTCTTCCAGCAAACTGTCGAGGTAGCGTTGTGCCAGCGCCGGCTTGCCCAAGACCTGATTCACTCGGGCGAGATTGAGCAGATTGATGCCGATGCCGTTCACGTTCTCGACGGCCACATCCAGTCGCAAAGCATTCTCGTATAGCTCAACAGCGGTTTGATACTCGCCGCGTTGAAATGCGCGTTGTGCGCGCTGATTGAATTCGGTGGCCTGTTCCTGCCGCGCGCTACGCATCTCTTCCACATGGCTGCAGGCGGACAGCAGCACGAGGCTGCACAGGAGCGTGATGTGTGACCGGAAGCTCACATTCTTTTCCATCACGGTTGTTTGGGCGCGACGTAGCCATCCACCGGCAGCGTCTGCTCTTCAGGTTTGGGGAACATGCCGTTGAACAGCCAGGATTTCTTCACGCCGCCCAAGGTCTCCTGTCCATCCTGGACCAGGGAGTTGGTATTGCGCACCAGCGAAGGAATCTCTGCGGCGGATTCACTGGTGATCTTCTTGATGTCGGAGGTGGCGGATTGCACATTGTTCAGGGTCGTATCGGCCTTCTCCACCAGCTTGGGGATTCCTTTGTCCAGCGTCTCCAGGCTTGAGTTGACGCGATCCAGCGCCTGGTCGATTTTTCCATACGCCCCATCCAGCTTCTTGTTGCTGCTCGCGCCGAGTTGCGTGAATTGATTCACTGTCTCGCGAAAACTGCCTGAAGCCTGATTCAGATTCTTGAGCGTTTGCTGAATATCACCGTTCGGATTGTTGATGGAAGAAGTGATCTGGTGGACGTCGTTCAGGATAGGCTGCAACTGCGCTGCCAGATTCTCGACGACCGTGCTGGCATCCTGTCCGCGCTCGAACTCCAGCACGCTGTTCTGCGTCACCTGTTTCACCTGCTGCGAACCCGGGATGATCTCCACCACGCTCTCGCCGACCAGTGCTTCCTTGATGAGGCGGGCTTTGGCATCTTGCCCGATCAGGTGAATATATTCGTTGTCCAGCGACACTTTGACCTGCACCGTCGCATTGGGCTGCATGCTCACATCCTGCACGCTGCCAACCTTGAAGCCGATGAATTTGACCGCCATGCCTTTGCTCAAGCCTTGGGCATTGGGTGTAAAGAAGTAAATCGAGGTACTGCGGTGGAAATAATCCTGCTTGGTGGCAATCATCAACAACACCAGCAGCATGACGCCGGCCGCGCCCAGCATGAAGCGCTTGGTGCGTTTTTCGATGTTCTGCAATCTCTGGTTGTAAGTGGATAACTTCATCTCGATTATTGGTTACAGATGAATCACATGTTGTTTCGGATCGTCTTTGTCGCTGTATTCCTCGAAGCTTACCAGTGCCGATGTACGGAACGGGAAGTATAAACGGAATACCTTGTCGAATTTGACAACGCGCGCCAGTTCCTTGCGTGACAGACCCTCGTTCATGGAATCGTAAATGATCAGTTCCGGACTCATCAACATGGCGCGCACAAAACCGACCAGACGCTTTTCGTACAACGACAATTGATCGGGCAGCTTAAGCAGCAGTTCGGACACGGCGCTTTCGTCATCCACACCGCATTGGATGAGCAACCGGGCCACGTTATCTTCGAGTTTTCCCGCGATTTCGATAGCATGATACTGCACTGGCAGGATGATGTTCTCCCACACGCGCAGGTTGCTGATCAAGCCGCCGTTGTGCGGCACGATGACCACGCCGGGTTGCTCACCCAGATTCTGGAGCAAGGCGGAGCGCTGGGATTCGGAACGAACGACGAGGCAGTAAGAATAGCCCGATTGCAGCAGGGCTTGGGTACCTTCTTCTCCATGCAGACTCAGTGTAAACACAGGATTCTCACGGGCTTCTCAAAGAAAATTCGTTATGGAGAAGAAAGAATAAATTGGTAGGCGCGATTGGACTCGAACCAACGACCCCTTGGATGTCGACCAAGTGCTCTAACCAGCTGAGCTACGCGCCTGTAAAAGGACGCGCATTGTAACCGAACAGATTGGGAGCGCCAAGAAATTAATGCGGCTTTGATGCTTCAGCGTAGCCTTGTCTACAACATAACATGCTTCGCATGTGAATCTGCGCCAAAATTACGCTTCAGCTCAATATTGCTTCAAGGAAGTTTTGGCTCCGGCATAACCTGCTGCGCAGGTTAGCCTCCACCGAAACTACGCATCAGCTCAATATTGAGCTGATGCGTAGTTTTCAAACCGCGTAAATTCGCCACGGAAAGTGAGTTCGACTTTGCCGATCGGACCGTTACGCTGCTTGCCGATAATGATCTCGGCCTTGCCCTTGTCGGGGGTATCCGGGTTATAGACTTCGTCGCGGTAGATGAACAGGATCAAGTCGGCATCCTGCTCGATAGCACCGGATTCGCGCAGGTCGGACATCACCGGACGTTTGTTGGGGCGCTGCTCCAGGCTTCGGTTCAACTGCGAAAGTGCGATCACCGGCACTTGCAGTTCTTTGGCCAGTGATTTCAATGAGCGCGAAATTTCGGAGATTTCCGTTGCGCGGTTCTCACTCGCCTTGCCAGACGCGGATGACATCAACTGAATATAGTCGATGACGATCAAGCCGAGGCCACCGTGCTGTCGGCTCAGACGGCGCGCACGTGAACGCAGTTCCAGCGCGTTCAAACCGGCCGTCTCATCGATAAAGATAGGAGCGTCGTTCAATAGCCCCAATGCATGCGTCATGCGCGGCCAGTCTTCGTCTTCCAGCTTACCGGTACGCAAAGTGTGCTGATTAAGCCGTCCCACCGAACCGATCATACGCATAACCAGTTGCGTGCCGCCCATTTCCATACTGAAGATGGCCACCGGCTTGCCTTCCAAAGCGATGTTTTCCGCGATGTTGATGGAGAAAGCAGTCTTGCCCATACTTGGACGTCCCGCGACGATGATGAGATCGCCGGGTTGCAGCCCGGAAGTCATGCGATCCAGATCGGTGAAACCGGTCGCGACACCGGTGACATCGCTGGAGTTGTCGCGGTTGTACAAAGTCTCTATGCGCTCGACCACTTGCGTCAGCAACGGCGGGATAGCAGTGAAACCCGCGCGTCCGCGCTCCCCCTGCTCGGAAATCTCGAACACCTTACTCTCGGCCTCGTCCAGCAACTGACCGGCATCACGCCCGCCGGGATTGTAGGCGCTGGTGGCAATTTCACTGCCCACTTCCACCAGTTTGCGCATGATGGCGCGTTCGCGCACGATCTCGGCATAACGGCGGATGTTGGCGGAAGAGGGAACGTTTTGCGCCAGCGTGCCCAGATACACCAAACCGCCCGCCTTCTCTAGCTCGCCGTGACTCTCCAGCGATTCGGCTACTGTGATGACATCGATCGGCTTGGCGTGTTCGGTCAGGCGACCGATGTGACGCCAGATCAGACGATGTTCGTAGCGGTAGAAATCATGCTCGCTCAGCAGATCGGTGATCTTGTCCCAGGCACTGGTATCCAGCAGAATGCCGCCCAGAACCGACTGTTCCGCTTCGACGGAATGCGGAGGGAGCTTCAGGGATTCGAGCTGGGAATCGGCAACGGGAACAGAAAAATTTTGCATGATGTGACCGCAAATTTCGGGAGGAGGATTCTACACCGCTGAGCGGCTTTGCATCGCTCAAAATCCAGAAACAAAAAAGGGCTGTCGCCAGCCCTTTTTATAACGCTATGAAGATGCGGGGTTACTGCTCGCCCACCACTTTCACTGTAACATTTGCAACCACATCCGGATGCAGGGATACGGTGACCGCATGGTCGCCGATCTGCTTCAGGTGGCCGGTCTGCATATGCACTTGGCCCTTTTCGACCTTGTGACCTTGTGCTGCCAGTGCTGCAGCGACATCTGCATTGGTCACGGAACCGAACAGCTTGCCATCCACGCCCGCCTTTTGCGCAATCTGCACGGTAGTGCCTTCCAGCTTGGCACCGCGAGCTTGCGCATCAGCCAGCTTGGCTTGGTCAGCCGCTTCCAGCTCGGCACGACGTACCGCGAAATCCGCCACGTTGTGTTCCGTCGCACGCTTGGCTTTGCCTTGCGGGATAAGGAAGTTACGTGCGAAACCATTCTTCACTTTGACCACATCGCCCAACTGGCCGAGGTTGATCACTTTTTCCATCAAAATAACTTGCATGATCTACTCCTTAGTGCAAATCAGTGTAGGGCAGCAACGCCAGGAAGCGCGCGCGTTTCACAGCGGTGCTCAGTTGGCGCTGGTAGCGCGTCTTGGTACCGGTGATGCGAGCCGGGATCAGCTTGCCGTTCTCGGAGACCATTTCCTTCAGGATGTTGAGGTCCTTGTAATCCACTTCCGCGATCTTTTCTGCAGTGAAACGGCAGAATTTGCGGCGCTTGAACAATTGACGCGAAGCGCTGTTCTTCTTGTCATCTTTTTTCTTAAATACACGAGCCATGTTGTGCCCCTATCTCAATGTAACGTTATCAATGTGCAAAACCAGTTGCGCGATCTTCAGGCTGCGCTGCGCAAGGAAACCTTCGGCTTTCACCATCTGTCCGGGTTGCAAACGGCTGACTTGCTGTGCCGCTTCGCCCAGTGCCAGTGCCGGAACATCACACTGAACCTGGCGTTGCATCCCTGCTTCCTGCTGCATCGAAGTGTGGCGCAATTTGAACGCCACTCTCGCCAATCCTGCCGGGGTGTAACGCAAGCCTTCCAGCTCGATCACTTCCCCTTCAATCACACAACGGTTGCTGCTCAATCCTTCTTACGCTGCCGCTGCCGGAGCTGCTGCTTCTGCTACCGGCGCAGGCGCTGCGGCATCGCTGTTGAACGAACGCGACTTCTCTTCCTTCATCATGGCGGAAGGCGTAACGACTGCAGCCTTGGTCTTGATGGTCAGATGGCGCAATACAGCGTCGTTGAACTTGAATGCGTGCTCGAGTTCGTCCAGCGTAGGCTGATCGACTTCAATATTCATCAGCACGTAATGTGCTTTGTGGATCTTTTGGATCGGGTAAGCCAGTTGACGACGGCCCCAGTCTTCCAGACGGTGGATGTGACCGTTCTTGCTGGTCACCAATGTGCGATAACGCTCAACCATCGCGGGCACTTGCTCGCTCTGATCGGGATGCACGATAAATACGATTTCGTAATGTCGCATCTCATCTCCTTGTGGTTTGTAGCCCCCCATCATGCGAAAGACGGTGGAGCAAGGTTAAGAACTACTTAAATAAACAACACCTTATTCCGCTCGAATGCCAAATGGAGACATTCAAGGGAGGGCGCATTATAGAGATATTCAGCCCAGCGTCAAGCGCTAAGTCTTTAATCCGCCGCGAGAATACGCAATGGCGGACGCAACACCAACTGGCGTGTTGCCAGCCATCCGGCCAGCATCACCACCGTCATACCGCCACCGCAACCGATGAACCAGATGGAAATGTCCGTCTGGTAGGGAATCTCCAACACAAAACGCGCCAGCACCCAGCCCAGCAGCACCGCCCCTGCCGCTGCGAACAGACCGCTCAAACCGCCCAGCACGGCAAATTCGGACAGATGCAAGCGCCGCAAGTAGTGACTGTCCGCCCCCAGCGTGCGCAGGATCGCCGCCTCGTGGCTGCGTTCGTCCTGGGTGGACAGCAGCGCTGCATACAGCACGGCCAGTCCGCTCAGCAGCGTGAACAGGAACACCGCGCTGACAGTCTGCGCGATCTGATCCATGATGTTGCGCACCTGGGCGATCACCGCGCCGGTGTCGATCAACAACAAGTTGGGAAATTCGCGCGACAGCTCGTCCCCCGCACGCACCTTGTCCGGCGGCAAATAGAAGCTACTCAGATAGCTGGCCGAAAAATCCTTAAGCAGTTCAGGTGTAGCAATGACAAAGAAATTCACCTTCATCGAATCCCACTGCACTTTGCGCAGGCTGGTGACACGCGCAGTGAAGCTGCTTCCAGCCACATCGTAGGTGAGCGTGTCGCCGAGATGGATGCCCAGGGTCTTGGCAATACCCTCTTCCACTGAAAGCTCGCCCGCTCCATTACTGCCCCACCATTTCCCGCTCACCAACGTATTCCATGTTGGCATCTGCTCTATGTATGAAAGATTGAACTCACGTTCCACCAATGCACGTGCACGCGGATCGGGATAACTATCGCCGTTAATGGCGCGGTCATTGATGGCGATCAACCTGCCGCGCACCATCGGCTGCAATTGTGGTATTGGCAACGACTGGCGCGCAAAGAAGTCCAGCACTGGCTGAGTTTGATCGGGCTGAATGTTCACCACAAAGCGGTTCGGCGTATCCGGCGGCAGTTTGTCCTGCCAACTTTGCAGCAGATCGGCGCGCACCAGCGTCAACAACAATAAAGCCATGCCGCCCAGGCTCAGCGCCACCACCTGCACCGCCGCGCTGCGTCCGTGGCGTGCGAGGTTGTTGAATGCATGTCGCCAATACGATTGGAAGAAGTAGGCGTTGCGCGCCAAGCCATGCAACAGCACCCACGCCAACCCGCCAAACACCAGCAGTCCCGCCAGCAAACCACCCAACACTGCCAAGCCCAGTTTCAGCGAGCCTGCATGCCATAGGAACAGCCCTGCCAATACCAACAGCGCAAGACCGTAGATCAACCAGCCGCTGGCTTCCGGCGAACCCATCTCGCGGCGTAGCACGCGCAGCGGAGACACTTTGCGCAATTGCAGCAAGGGCAGGAAGGCGAAACCGAGCAACAACGCAAAACCGCTGGCCGCCGCCTTGAGCAGCGGCAACACACTGGGCTGCGGCAAGCTGGCGCCGCGCATGGAAGCGATGCTCTCGACCAACCCCGCTTGCGTGACATAGCCCAACAATCCGCCGAGCAACACCGCGACCACGCCGAGCAAGATGAATTGATACAGGAACAGCCACAGCACCTGCCCCTGCTGCGCGCCCAGGCAACGCATGACTGCGCAGCCATCCAAATGGCGAAACACGAAACGCCGCGCCGCCAGCGCCATCGCCGCTCCGGCGAGGATGGCGGCAGTCAATGCAGCGAGGCCGAGAAAATGTTCCGCGCGTTCCAGCGCCGTGCGTATCTCGGGTCGCGCATCGCGCACGTCTTCCATTTTCTCGTTGCCGGAAAGTTTCTCTTGCAGCGCCGCGCGCAATGCCTTCACTTGCGCCGCATCGCCCGCGATCATCAATCGATACGAGATACGGCTGCCTTCTTGCAGCAGCCCGGTGCCAGCCAAGTCCGCATCGTTCATGAGCACGCGCGGCGCAAAGCTGGCGAAACCGATGGACTGGTCGATGTCCTT
>CABEBA010000149.1_pt1 | contig 11566 bp, 11 predicted proteins | sample 3132531 | NCBI WGS metagenome assembly CABEBA01 (sample SAMEA5534344, study PRJEB31848) | metagenome | biome: tundra; feature: field; material: soil | place: USA | collected 2013-05 | depth 0.45 m
GATGTCATCGACAAAGAATTCTTTCGCAGCCGCATCGCCAGCTCCCTCGCTGCTCGCCGCACGCTCGGTCTTGACCGTGACAGCAGCGGCATGCGCATCATCCACGGCGAATCGGACGGATTGCCCGGACTCATCGTGGACCAATACGGCGACGTGCTGGTAATGCAACTCGGCAGCGCAGGGCCGGAGCATTGGCGCGAGACTTTCGCCGACATCCTGCAAGAACTGTGTGCGCCCGTTTGCATCTACGAGCGCTCAGATTCCGACGGGCGCGAACTGGAAGGTTTGCCAGTACGCAGCGGTGTGTTGCGCGGCACCTTGCCGGCACAAGTCGAAGTGACGGAGCATGGTCTGCGCTTCGCAGTGGATGTAGCCACCGGACAGAAGACCGGCTTCTACCTCGACCAGCGCGACAATCGCGCGCTGACCGGCACACTGTCTGCCGACCGCGATGTGCTCAACTGTTTCTGCTACACCGGCGGCTTCTCGCTCTACGCGCTGCGCGGCGGTGCGAAGTCGGTGCTTTCCATCGACTCTTCGCAAGAAGCGCTGCAACTGGCACAGGCCAATGTGGAATTGAACGGACTCGATGCATCGCGGGCCGAGTGGCAATGCGCCGACGTGTTCGAAGCGCTGCGCAAACTGCGCGACCAGAACCGGAAGTTCGATCTCATCGTGCTCGACCCGCCCAAGTTTGCGCCCACCGCCGCCTTCGCCGAAAAAGCCTCGCGCGCCTACAAGGACATCAACCTGCTCGCCTTCAAACTGCTGCGGACAGGCGGCCTGTTGTTCACCTACTCCTGCTCCGGCGGCATCAGTGATGATCTGTTCCAGAAGATCATTGCCGGGGCAGCACTGGATGCAGGGGTGGACGCGCAGATCGTGAAGAAGCTGCATGCGGCGGCGGATCATCCGGTGTTGTTGAGTTTTCCGGAGGGGGCGTATTTGAAGGGGTTGGTGTTACGCGTTGCGTAGCTTCTGACCGTTCGTCCTGAATGCCTTGCGCAGCAAGGTGTATCGAAGGATGGGCGAAGCCCGCTGGTTTTCTAATTCAAACCCAACACCGCCCGGGGTAGCCCGACAGCTATAACCAATGACTTACCCAGCGTTGTTGGCTGGGTTAGTCAGATGGCTAGTAGTTTTATCAGTCACTTTCTTTTGTTTCGCCAAAAAGAAAGTAACCAAAGAAAAGGCGACCCCGGTTTGACTAAATTAGTGGTGTGCCACTAGAGGAAATGCTTCCGGGTTACGGATGGATTCGACAGCCAGATCCACATCCAGCTCCGGCCAGTACAAGTGATGAGGTTGAGGCAATTCGACATTCGTCAACTGACGAATCGGCGCATCCGCGAACCATGGAAATTCACTGAACGCCACGAACAACTCCTCATCTCTGAGCAACAGCCAGAAACCATTTTTCGAGACATTCGTTACTTCAACTTCCGAAATGTTGTTGCCAAGCAGTGCGGATGTCATGTTCGTACTCCTCAATAAGTGCCTGAGCTTGCTTTATCGCTTTCGCACTCAAACCAATATTCTGCGCCAACGCAATTTTCGGCTCCATCCAGAATTTCGCTTCCCCCTCAGCATGACTTACATGCACATGCAAACGCGGCTCCTCGCGAGAAAAGAAAAAGAACCGAAATCCATGAGCGCGAAAAATTGTCGGTGCCATGAGCAACATGATAGCACTTGGGAACTGTTCGATGAACCGTGGTATCTGGAGGCATATTTGAAGGGGTTGGTGTTACGCTTTGCTTAGCTTCTGTGACCGCTCGTCCTGAGTGCCTTGCGCAGCAAGGTGTATCGAAGGATGGACGAAGCCCGCTGGTTTTCTAATTTAAACCCAACACCGTCGGGGGTAGCCCGACAGCTATAACCAATGACTTACCCAGCGTTGTTGGCTGGGTTAGTCAGATGGCTAGTAGTTTTATCAGTCACTTTCTTTTGCTTCGCCAAAAAGAAAGTAACCCAAGAAAAGGCGACCCCGGTTTGCCGCCCCTGCGGGGTTCCCTCGATAGTTCGCCAACAAACGGGGCTGCGCAACTCGACCTCGCGGCGTTGCCGCTCGGGACTCGAACAGTGCTCGCCTAAACCTCCGCTTGTTGGCGAACTATCGAGGCGGCGCACAGGGGAAGGTAAATCAAGAACCAAAACAAACGCGTGGGCACTTCGTGCCCACCTTACTTAGCTTGACGCTTCATCCGTAAAACCGCGAGATCAAAAGCCATTGTGAGGTTCGTCACTGCCACATATTCATCAGTAGGGGATGACGAATATGACTCGGGGCCAGCAAGCCACGCGAACACAGCCTCTTCATCGACGTTATCAAAACAACTGGCAAGGAGTTCCAAGTCTGATTGCGTTGCAGCATCGACAAGTTGTGCTCGTTCAATGTCGTCTCCGATGCCCCACTTTTCAGCCATGGGTAACAAAGGGGCAACGTACAGAGGTACCTTTGCAGGATCTAGGCTCATTTGAGACCTTCTCAAGTAATTGTTGAACTTCCTGAAACCAAGCCAAGTAGGGTGGGCACGAAGTGCCCACCAGAAATAACTCAAGAAAAGTGAGTTAACAAGAATTGCTCTACAAAACCGATCACACTACCGACATCCTGAGCTGTAATTTTTTCCCAGTTCGCGTGCATCGCATAGTCTCGTATTTTTGGCATGGTATCCAAAAGTGATTTTTGTGCTCCTGTTACCAATCCTTTAGCCTTAATTGCGCCAACGACCTCTTGCATCACCTTGTCATTTACTACAAGTCCATTTAAACCAGCATATCGTTTCAAGGCATCCTCTAAAGCTGCGCACGCAAGAACTGCGGCAACGTCCTTTGAGCCTTCATGAAGTGCCGCTTTTGCGAGACCAACAAAATCACCAAATATTTCGCCTGAAATTGAGGCTTCTACAGAAAACAAATAACCGCCGTCAAAATCGGCTTTAGCTGCGCGGAAAATTCCTTTCAGCGCATCTACCTCAGCTGTATATCCCACACATATATCGTATTTAGTCCGAAAATTTGTAAACTGCACAGAACTTTCGCCAAATGCTGCTTGAATCAAACTCAAAGCACTTGTTGACCACTGCCTCCAAGCCCCCGCTTCGTAGAATGAACGCCCTACACCATTTTTTATGACTTGCATCGGCCCCATCTGCGTTTCAAGTTCCTCAAAACGCCTTGATATTTTTTCTTGAATCAACATAAGAATTCACCGAATTATGGAATGTCGTTATCGAAGTTCCAATGTACCGGAGTCGAATAGATTTGACTATGGTGGGCAACTTGTTGCCCACCATACGGTTTTGGTCTTCGCTTTTCTTCCCCTGTGCGCCGCCGAGTAGCGGAGACTGGTCAGGGAATTCTGACGAATATGTTTGAGCACGTGGACGCGCAGCGGATCGTGCGAGTTTATGAGAAAGCCTGACCAGTCGAGCAACGGAGGGAACCCGAAGGGCGGCAAACCGGGGGCGACTTCTTTGGGTTACTTTTCTTGGCAAGACAAGAAAAGTGACTGATAAAACTACTAGCCATCTGACTAACCCAGCCAACAACGCTGGGTAAGTCATTGGTTATAGCTGTCGGGCTACCCCCGACGGTGTTGGCTTTAAATTTGCAAATCAGCGGGCTTCGCCCATCCTTCGATACACCGCGCTGCGCGCGGCACTCAGGACGAACGGTCTTAGCGCGAGCTACACAAATGCCAACAGAATCAACCCCACCACCGCCGGTGCCGCCTGTATCCAAAGTATCCTGGCATTCGCCGTCAGCGCCCCATACACCCCGGCCGTCACCACGCACCCAAGAAAGAACCGCTGTATGTGAATATCGCCCTTGAACAATCCCCAAAACAACCCCGCTGCCAGAAACCCGTTATACAAGCCCTGATTCGCCGCGAGTATCCGGGTCGCGGCAGCGAAGTTTTCGTCCATATCGAAGGCTCTCAGGCCTAAAGGTCTCTCCCACAGGAACATCTCGAGCACGAGGATGTAGACGTGAATGAGTGCGACGATGCCGACAACGATGTTGGCGGCGGCGTGCATCAGTGCAAACTCACAAAAGGTTTAAAGCCCAGCCTCGATGCGAGACTGCTCGCGGCATTGCGTGCTTCACTCGCATTCGCATAAGGACCGAGGTGCACGCGGGTCAGACCGTCCTTCTGATACAGCTTCAGTGTCTTGCCGGTATCGCCCAGTTCGGCATTCATTTTGGAGAGGAAGCTTTCCGCACCTTGCGCCGATTTGAACGCGCCGAGTTGCAGGAAGACTTTGCCTTTCGAACTGCCTACCGTATCGACCGGAATGCTGGGTGCGGTCGCTGCGATAGGCGCAACCGAGATCGGCTCGACGCTAACGGCGGATGCTTCAACCACACTGGTTTCGGCTGCGTTAGCACCGACGGCGATGCTCTCGACTTCGACTTCGGCACTGCCGCTATTGATGTAGCCCAGCTTGTAGGCAGCAACATAGGAAAGATCCATGATGCGGTCATGCAGGAAGGGACCGCGATCGTTGATGCGGACGATGACGGATTTGCCGTTGGCCGGATTGGTGACGCGCGCATAGCTGGGGATGGGCAGCGTCGGGTGCGCGGCGGTCATGCCGTACATGTCGTATATCTCGCCGATGGAGGTGCGCTGGCCGTGGAATTTTTTCCCGTACCAGGAGGCGATGCCGCGCTGTTTGTAGTTACCCGTTGCTTGCAACGGCGTGTAGGTCTTGCCCAAAGCTGAGTAGGGGCGGTTGGCATAGCGATGCAGCGGCTCGGCCTTGGGTACGGCATCGGGAATGGCATCCAGATTGGGCGCATCGGCACCGGGACCGTCTCCGGCCAGATAACCGCCGCCTGCAGCGGTTGACGTTGCTGTCGAAGGGGCGCTTGCCGATTTGCCGCTGGGGCCGGCGACTGCATCCACGATCGGTGCGGCACTTTGCTGTTTCTCCCCCGGTTTCGTGCTGGAACAGGCAGTCAGTGCAAGCGCAGCCAGCAAAACCAACAGCGATTTTATTTTCATCATCATCCCCCTCAAGTTTTAACGAGTTTCTTGTTCGTGTGTATGCCCATCAGAATACCAAAACCCAGCATCAGCGTAAGCATGGATGTGCCGCCATAGCTGATGAGCGGCAGCGGCACGCCCACCACCGGCAGAATGCCGCTGACCATGCCCATGTTGACGAAAGCGTAAGTAAAGAAGGTGAGCGTGATGCTGCCTGCCATCAGGCGCGTGAAATAAGTGGAGGCATTGGCGGTGATGATGAAGCCGCGGCCGATGACAAAAACGTACAGACTAAGCAGCAACAGATTGCCGATCAGTCCGAATTCTTCCGACCAGACGGCGAAGATGAAGTCGGTGGTGCGCTCCGGCAGGAAATCCAGATGCGTCTGCGTGCCGTTCAAATAACCTTTGCCGAGGATGCCGCCGGAACCCACCGCGATCATGCCCTGGATGGTGTGATAACCCTTGCCCAATGCGTCTTGCGACGGATCGAACAGCATCATGACGCGGTGACGTTGATAGTCGTGCAGCATCGACCACAGGAACGGTGCGCTGGCTGCCGCCGCCACTGCGCCGCCGATCATGAGACGCCAGGACAGGCCCGCGAGGAACAGCACATAGAAACCGCTCGCGCCGATGAGGATGGCGGTGCCCAAGTCGGGCTGTTTCGCGATCAGGGCCACGGGTATCAGCAACAGGATGGCAGCGACCAAATAATTTCTGAACTTCAGGGTGGCTTCGTTCTTCTCGAAGTACCAGGCCATCATCAGCGGCACGGCGATCTTCATCAGCTCGGAAGGCTGGATGGTTGCCACGCCGATGTTGAGCCAACGCGTCGCACCGTGGCTGTTCACGCCGAGCGGCGTCATCACGAGCAGCAACAGGATCAGGCCAAGCACGTATATCGGGAAGGCAGCGCGCATCAAATAGTGCAGGGGCGTGTTGGCGACGACCCACATCGCCGTGAATGCCACCACGATATTGCCGAGCTGGGCCAATACACGCATCCAGTTGCCGTCGCTGGCACTGTAGAGCAGCACCAGACTGACCAATGCGAACCCGCCGAGCGCGGCCAGCAGCACGGGGTCGAGGTTCAGCATTAAACGTTGTTTGAGTTGTCTCGCGTTCATTTTTAGTCGTGTTCCGCCCCGGTTTTTTCCGTTACCGTCTGCAGGGGCGTGGGCACTTTGCCGAGCAGATAATAATCCATCACCTTGCGCGCGATCGGAGCGGCGGTGGTGCTGCCGTGACCGCCGTTCTCTACCAGCACCGCCATCGCGATGCGGGGTTTTTCTGCCGGAGCGAAGGCGATGAACCAGGCGTGATCGCGGTTGTATTCGGAGACTTTTTTCGCGTCGTATTTCTCACCCTGCTTGATGGCGATCACCTGCGCCGTACCAGTCTTGCCGGCGATGCGGTAAGGCGCACCGTAACTCGCGCTTACCGCTGTGCCACCGGGCTTGGTGACCGCTTCCATCGCACTCTTCACCAGCTTGAGATGCTCGGGATCGATCTTGAGATCAAATAACGGTTTGATCTCGGTCAGCAGAGACCCTCCGTTTACACCCCGCATTTCTTTCACCAGATGCGGTTGATAGGCAACGCCATCGTTGGCCACGATCGCCGTAGCGTAGGCCAACTGTAGCGGAGTCACCAGGTTATAGCCTTGACCGATACCTGCCGAGACCGTGTCGCCGGGATACCAGATCTGTTGGTAGCGCTTCGCTTTCCATTCGGTTGATGGCAACAGACCGGAAGTCTCGCCTTCCATGTCCAGTCCGGTCTTCTGGCCAAACCCGAAACGGGTCAGATAACTGTGCATGTTCTCGATACCCATTTCGGTAGCGAGTCCGTAAAAATAGGTGTCGCAGGAGACGACGATGGCTTTGAACATGTCGACGCTTCCGTGTCCGCCCACCTTCCAGTCGCGGTATTGATGTCTGCTGTCAGGCAGCATGTAATAGCCGGGATCGTGGATGGCATGCGTGGGAGACCGTGTGCCGTAATTAAGTCCCGCCAACGCCATGAACGGTTTGATAGTGGAACCGGGCGGGTATTGCCCGCGCAAAGCGCGGTTGTTGAGCGGCGTATCGGGCGAGTTGTTCAACTCATCCCAGGTCTCGGTGTCGATGCCGTCGATGAACAGACCGGGGTCATAGCCGGGCTTGCTGATGAAGGCCAGCACTTCGCCGTTGGTGGGATCGATCGCCACCAGTGCACCGCGATAATCGCCGAACGCTTTTTCCGCCACCTCTTGCAGTTTTGCGTCCAGCGTCAGCATCAGGTTGCTGCCGGATTGCGGCGCTGTGCGTGACAGTACGCGCACGGCGCGTCCGCCCGCATCCACTTCTACCTGCTCGAACCCGGTCTTGCCGTGCAGGTCTTTCTCATAGCTCTGCTCGACACCGGTCTTGCCGATGTAGTCGGAACCGAGGTAATTGGAAGCGACATCGTTTTCATCCAGCTGGTCGATGTCTTTTTGGTTGATGCGGCCGACATAGCCGATGAGGTGCGAGGTCACATCGGTAAACGGATATTCGCGAAACAGTCGGGCCTTGATCTCCACGCCGGGAAAACGGAATTGCTGTGCCGAGATGCGTGCCACTTCCTCGTCGCTCAGCTTACTGAGAATCGGCATGGTCCCCAGCGTTTGCCGCTCCGTCAGCAGTTTTTGAAAGCGCTTGATGTCCTTGGGAGTGATCTCGACCAGTTTGGATAACTCGGCGATCAGCGCATCCATATCCGTCACCTTGCTCGGTGCGATTTCCAGCGTGTAGCCGGAATAGTTCTGCGCCATCACCACACCGTTACGATCCAGGATCAGTCCGCGATTCGGCACGATGGGAACGACGTAGATACGATTGCTATCCGCCAGCGTGTGGAAGTAATCTTGGCGGATAACTTGCAGATAGAAGAATCGCAGAAGCAGGATGAACAACATCACCGCCACGAAGCCCAGACTCAACACCAGTCGCAGACGGAAATAATAGATTTCGCGCTGATGGTTCTTCAGCTCGACGTAACGATTCATAGTTCGTTCGGGTCGCGGCGCGGGCGGCGCAGGGCTTGCAACAACATGGTCATCGGCATCCACAGCAGTGCCGATACCGCACTACCGAGGAAATATTCCCACGCCACATAACCGCGAACTTGCCAATGTACGGCGGCGTAGGCGGCGTAACTCAGCAACAGCATCGGGAACACGTGCATGGATTGCTGACGCAGGTCGAACATCTGCACGCGGCGATGCAGCACGATGCCACCGAAGGCCAGCACCGTATACGCAAGCGCATGCTGGCCGAACAGGCTGGCATCCGCCACGTCGGCGAAGATGCCGACCAGCCATGCGATGCCGATACCGACGCGATGCGGCTTGTGCGTGCACCAATACAATAACACCAATGCCACAAAATCAGGACGCAGCACCAGTGCCCAGCCATGCCACGGCAACCAGTTGAGCATCACCGCTACGAAAAGACTGAATACGATGAAACTCGTGCTCGCCGGCAGCAAAAATTCCTGGTCCTTAGGAAGATTCGAGCTCATGGCTTCCTCCGTTTCAGCCGCTTATTCGCGCGCTCGGAATCAGTACTCGTTGCGGTTGTCGCCGGATGTTCCGGAAACTTGGGCAAGCCGGACACGATCAGCAAGGCGCGATGCCGATCGACCCCGGCCAACGGCACACAGATGATGCGCGCAAACGGATAAGCCGGATCGCGCTCGATCTTGAATACTTTCGCCACCGGCAGATTGGGGGGATAAGTGCCGTCAATGCCGGAAGTCACCAGCACGTCGCCCTCCACGATGTCCGAACTTGCCGGCATGTAGCGCAATGACATTTCGCTGATATCGCCGGAACCGAACACAACCGCGCGCAAGCCGTTGCGTAATATTTGTATCGGTACCGCATGATCCTTGTCGGTGACCAGCGTCACTTCGGATAGCCAGGGATATACACGGGTGATTTGCCCCACCACGCCGTTATCGTCCATCACCACCTGTCCGGCCAATACGTTGGCCTGCGCACCCTTGTCCACAAATAGTTTGCGCTTGAAGATGTCGCGCTCAACATAGACGATCTCCGCCATCTGCATCGGATAATCAACCCGCTGCTTAAGCTCCTGCAAGGTGCGAAGCTGGGCGTCCTCGGTCTGGATCGCGTTCAACTGCGCCAGTTGCGCGGCATCCACGTCATGCTGCTGGCGCAGTTTCGCGTTGTCTGTCAGCAGTTGATTTTGCGTCTCGAAATAGACGGCGATCCGCCCGACGGTCTCGCCGGGCAGGGCGGTCAGGCGTTGAAAGGGATAGATCATCACGGCCAGGACCTTGCGCGTGGATTCCAGATACTGGTAGCGCGCATCCACGAACAGCAACAGCATGGAGAGAACGCAAAAGAAGACGAGACGAGCGACCGGGCTCGGGCCGCGATTAAAGAACCGAAGGGTACGGGTATCGTCCAATGCGCAGCCGTGCGATCAATCGCTGGTGAAGATGCTGCTGAATTTATCCATGCGCTCGAGCGCCTTGCCCGAGCCGCGCACCACGCAAGTCAGCGGATCGTCGGCAATCACCACGGGCAGACCGGTCTCTTCCATCAACAAGCGATCCAGGTCGCGCAACAGCGCACCGCCGCCGGTCAGCACCATACCCTTGCTGGCGATATCCGCACCCAGTTCCGGCGGGGTTTGTTCCAGCGCCGTCTTCACCGCGCTGACGATGTTGTTGAGCGGGTCGGTCAGGGCTTCGAGGATTTCGTTGCTGGAGATGGTGAAGCTGCGCGGCACGCCTTCTGCCAGGTTACGCCCGTTCACTTCCATCTCGCGTACTTCGCTGCCGGGGAAAGCGGAACCGATCTCTTTTTTGATATTTTCGGCAGTACTTTCGCCGATCAGCATGCCATAGTTGCGGCGGATGTAGTTGATGATGGCTTCGTCGAACTTGTCGCCGCCAACGCGCACCGAACCCGAATACACTGCACCGCCCAGCGAGATCACGCCGACTTCGGTGGTACCGCCGCCGATATCCACCACCATGGAACCGGTCGCTTCTTCGATCGGCAAGTCGGCGCCGATCGCGGCAGCCATCGGTTCTTCGATCAATTCCACGCGGCGAGCTCCTGCGCCGTATGCGGATTCGCGAATGGCACGGCGTTCAACCTGGGTGGAACCGCACGGCACGCAAATGACGATGCGCGGGCTGGGGGTGAAGATGCTGGATTTGTGTACACGACGGATAAACTGCTTGAGCATTTGCTCGGTGACGGTAAAGTCGGCGATCACGCCGTCCTTCATCGGTCGAATGGCGGTGATGTTGCCGGGCGTGCGACCCAGCATCTGTTTCGCCGCAAGACCGACTTGCTGTATGACTTTCTTGCCGTTGGGACCACCTTCCTGGCGGATTGCCACAACGGACGGTTCGTTCAGCACGATACCCTGTCCGCGCAACCAGATCAGTGTGTTCGCCGTACCGAGGTCGATGGCGAGGTCGTTGGAGAAATAGCCGTTGAAGTAACTAAACATGTCGTGTCCTGAAAGGTAGAAGGTATGCGCCCAAAGAAGCTGTTTATGATACCCTATCGCGCCTGATTTGATAAAGCTTTAAACCCGTTTATGTCTTTAAGTTTAGCCGATGTCGAAAAAGTCGCCCGCCTTGCGCGCCTGGCGATGACCGACCAAGAACTCCAAACCGCCCAAGCCCAATTGTCCAACATCTTTGGTCTGATCGCCGAGATGCAAGCAGTTGATACCAAAGGCATCGAACCCATGTCCCATGCCCAGGACGTAGCCCAGCGCCTGCGCGAGGATGTCGTGACAGAAACCAATCAACGCGAGGCTTTCCAGGCTATCGCCCCGCAAATTGAACACGGTCTGTATCTGGTTCCGCAGGTCATCGAATAACCCTACTATGATACATTCCAGCCTGACACAACTGGGCGCGGCATTGCGCGCCAAAAAGACTTCCAGCGTCGAACTGACGCAAAGCTACCTCGACCGTATCGCCAAGCTCAATCCGCATCTCAACGCCTTTATCACGCTAAATCCGGACATTTCGCTGGCGCAGGCGCGCGCTGCCGATGTCCGCCTCGCGGCTGGTAAAGCCGATGCGCTCACCGGTATCCCTATCGCGCAAAAGGATATCTTCTGCGCCAAGGGCTGGCTGACTACTTGCGGCTCGAAGATGCTGCACAACTTCGTTTCGCCTTACGATGCGCATGTCATTTCGCAATTCAACAATGCGGGCGCGGTGAATCTCGGCAAGACCAACATGGACGAGTTTGCCATGGGGTCATCGAACGAGACTTCGTATTACGGCACAGTAAAGAATCCCTGGGATGCATCACGCGTACCCGGCGGTTCTTCCGGTGGAACGGCCGCTGCCGTCGCGGCACGTCTGTGTGCAGCCGCGACCGGCACCGACACCGGCGGCTCCATTCGCCAGCCAGCAGCACTGTGCGGCATCTCCGGCTTGAAACCCACTTACGGCGTAGTGTCGCGCTACGGCATGATCGCCTTTGCTTCCAGTCTCGACCAAGCCGGCCCGATGGGGCGCAGCGCAGAAGACCTCGCGCTG
>CABEBA010000151.1_pt1 | contig 11539 bp, 9 predicted proteins | sample 3132531 | NCBI WGS metagenome assembly CABEBA01 (sample SAMEA5534344, study PRJEB31848) | metagenome | biome: tundra; feature: field; material: soil | place: USA | collected 2013-05 | depth 0.45 m
AGGCCTTACGTATTTCTATGGAGTAGAGATTTGGATATCAACTGGTTCAAGTACTCGGCACCAACTACCTTTTACGGTCTTGCAGGTAAGTTGATTCCCTTTTTTGCATGGCCCGCTGCGATCCTGTTCGTGATCGGGCTATATATCGGCTTCTTCGTTGCACCGACCGATGCCGTGCAGAGCGAAGCGTATCGCATCATGTTCATTCATGTTCCGGCTTCCATCCTGTCCATGTTCATCTACCTCATCATGGCGGGCTATGCGGCACTCGGGCTGATCTTCAAAACCCGGCTCTCATCCATGATGGCGCAAGCCTTGGCACCGACCGGCGCGCTGTTCGCCTTCATCTCGCTGTGGACCGGTGCTCTGTGGGGCAAGCCGATGTGGGGTGCATGGTGGGTGTGGGATGCACGACTGACTTCCGAATTGATTTTGCTGTTTCTGTATCTCGGTTTCATCTCCTTGCATGCTTCCATTGACGATATTCGACGCGCGGATAAAGCCAGCGCCTTGCTTGCCATCGTCGGTTCAGTGAACGTACCGATTATCTATTTCTCGGTGAAGTGGTGGAACACGCTGCATCAGGGTTCGACCATCAAATTCAGCGGAACCAGCATGCATATTGCCATGCAAGAGGCTATGTTTGCGTTATTGGCCGCCTGCTGGTTGTATGTCATTGCGATGAGTCTGGCGCGCGTGCGAAGTATCATTTTGGAGCGTGAAGCCAATACGACTTGGGTGAACAGCTTGCCAGAAGTGAAGCAATCGAACGGGAGGCGGTCATGACACGGTGCGCGAATGCGATGGGTGCGGGAATGACCGCCTTGCACCTCCTCCCGCAATCTGCTGGCTTCGCCATAACCAGCCACTTGCCAGCTCGCTGGCTTAGTGGATTGGCTAGTAGTTTCGCCAGTAACGTGTCGGAGGTGCTGCAATGAACTGGACTGAGTTTTTAGCCATGAACGGTTATGCCTTCTACGTCTGGGGATCTTACGGCGTGGCATTGTTCGTGTTGGGTGTCGAGATCGCGTTGGTGCGTAACCGCAGGAAAAATGCATTGCGCGAGTTGCGTCTGATGCGCGATGAAATGGGTGAAGATGCAACAGGAGAAACGGTATGACGCCTAGGAAGAAGAGATTGTTGTTCATCGTGGCGGGTCTCGCTTTGGTTGGCGCGGCGGTAGGCTTAGTGCTATTTGCGCTGAAGAACAATGTCAGCCTGTATTTCACACCGACCCAGGTCTATAACAAAGAAGCGCCACAAGGACGCAGCTTCCGCATTGGTGGTTTGGTTGAAAAGGGCAGTGTGCAGCGCGAGAAAGACGGTTTGACCGTGCATTTCATGATCACTGATACGACTAAAACCATGCCTGTGGTCTACGTCGGCATCCTCCCCGATCTGTTCAAGGAAGGAAAAGGCGTTGTCGCTCAAGGCAAGCTGGAGGCCGGTAACGTGTTCCGTGCCGAAGAAGTGCTGGCCAAGCATGATGAAAACTATATGCCGCCGGAAGCCCTTGATGCAATAAAAAAAGCGGAAGCAGCCAAAGCTGCAGCGACTCAGCCGAGCAGCTCGTCCGCAGATTATCCCGTAACTAAATAATTTTTGAGAGCCTCAGTATGATTCCAGAGATCGGTAATTTCGCACTCATCGTTGCCTTGTTTCTTTCCCTCATTCAAGGTGCAGTGCCCATCATCGGCGCGGCACGCAACAATCTGGTGATGATGGGCACTGCACGTACATTGGCGGCAGGGCAGTTCGTTATCGTCACGGTCGCCATTGCCTGTTTGGTGTATTCCTTTATAGGCAACGATTTTTCTGTGCTGTACGTTGCTGAGCATTCCAATTCGCAATTGCCGATCCAGTATCGCGTGGCAGCGCTATGGGGTGGTCACGAGGGATCGCTATTGTTGTGGACGTTCATCCTCACCGTGTGGACGATTGCTGTCGCCTCATTCAGCCGTCATCTGCCGCAAGAGATGGTGGCGCGTGTAATAGGTGTGATGGGACTTATCTCCACTGGTTTCTTGCTGTTCATGCTGCTCACGTCCAACCCGTTTGATCGTCTGATTCCTGCAGCGATGGATGGACGCGATCTGAATCCGTTGCTGCAAGATCCCGGTTTGGTGATCCACCCGCCGATGCTGTACATGGGTTATGTAGGGTTCTCCGTTGCGTTCGCTTTTGCACTGTCCGCCTTGTTAGGCGGCAAGCTCGATTCCACTTGGGCGCGTTGGTCGCGTCCCTGGACGACCGTGGCTTGGGTGTTCTTGACTATCGGCATTGCACTGGGTAGCGGCTGGGCGTATTACGAATTGGGCTGGGGCGGCTGGTGGTTCTGGGACCCGGTTGAGAACGCCTCGTTCATGCCTTGGCTGGTAGGCACGGCACTGATTCATTCCCTGGCAGTAACTGAAAAACGGGGTGCGTTCAAGAGCTGGACGGTATTGCTCGCAATCGCTGCATTCTCGCTCAGCTTGTTGGGAACGTTCCTCGTGCGTTCGGGTGTGCTGACTTCTGTGCATGCCTTCGCAACTGACCCCAAGCGCGGTATTTTCATCCTTTCCTTCCTGGTGGTGGTTATCGGTGCATCCTTGCTTTTGTTCGCATGGAGAGCTCCCAAGATCGGACTGGGCGGCAAGTTTGACATCATCTCGCGCGAGTCCATGCTACTCACCAACAATGTGTTGTTGTCCGTGGCTTCCGCTTCGGTTTTCCTAGGTACGCTGTATCCGTTGTTCATGGATGCGCTTGGTTTCGGCAAACTTTCCGTTGGCCCTCCGTATTTCAATACCGTATTCGTACCCCTGATGATCCCGCTGGTGATGATGATGGGCTTGGGACCGATCGCACGCTGGAAGCATGCCAGCCTGCCGGATATCTGGCAGCGAGTGCGCTGGGCGTTGGCGGCCAGCATGGTTGTCGGCTTGCTGTTGCCGCTGGTCATGGGTAAATGGACGCCGCTCATCGCGCTGGGCCTGTTGCTGGCGGCTTGGGTCATTACCACGTCACTTCTTGATCTGCGCAAGCGCATCGCGGGTTCCGGCGCACTGTTGCAACGCTTGAAGATTCCTGCGCGCAGTTATTACGGCATGTTACTGGCTCACCTTGGCATTGCCGTGTTCATCATCGGTGTGACTATGGTCAAGGGTTATGAGACCGAGCGAGATGTACGCATGGATGTCGGCGACACGGTCGAGGCTGGTGGCTATGTATTTCGTTTCGAGGGCGTGAGTGAGCAACCTGGACCCAACTATGTTGCTGCGGTAGGACGCGTGAGCGTCAGCAAGGACGGTAAACTGGTTACGGAGTTGCAACCTGAAAAGCGCGCGTATAACGCTTCTGGTATGCCAATGACCGAAGCATCCATTCAACCAGGGCTGTTACGCGATCTGTATGTATCGCTGGGTGAGCAGATTCCTGGGACTGATGCCTGGGCGGTGCGTGTCTATATCAAACCTTTCGTGGATTGGATCTGGTTCGGTTGTCTGATGATGGCTATGGGCGGAGTGTTGGCGATCAGTGACCGTCGCTATCGCATCCACGCGCGCAAAACACAGACCGCCACCACAGGCGGCGAGCAATTGAAGGAGAAGACAGCATGATGCGTTTCATATTGCCGTTGGTAGTTTTTTTGGTACTGGCAGTATTCTTGTACGTCGGACTTGGACTTGATCCACACGAAGTACCGTCGCCGCTGATCGACAAGCCTGCTCCCGCATTCAACCTGCCGCAATTGCACGATGTGAAGAAACAATTCTCGCAGGAAGAAATGAAGGGCAAGGTCTGGCTGCTCAACGTATGGTCATCCTGGTGTGTGTCGTGCAAGGAAGAGCATCCGGTACTGCTGTCTCTGGCGCAACAGAATATCGTGCCGATCTATGGTCTCGACTACAAAGACAAAAGAGAAGACGCGGAAATGTGGTTGCGCCAAGCTGGAGACCCATACACGTTGAGTGTGATGGATAGAGATGGACGCATCGGCATCGACTATGGGGTCTATGGCGTGCCCGAGACTTACGTCATCGACAAACAGGGCATCATCCGCTACAAGCAGATTGGGCCGGTCACGCAGCAGAGCCTGCGCGATAAGATATTGCCAATGGTCGCGGAGTTACAACGCAAATGAGAAAGATACTAATTTTGTTGTTCTGTTTGTTGCCGACCTTCTCTTATGCGGGTGAAGCGAAAGATCTGGCAGCCGATCCGGTACTGGAAAAGCGCATGATCGGGCTGGCAGAGAGGCTGCGCTGCCTCGTTTGCCAGAATGAATCTCTGGCGAGTTCTCATGCTGAACTGGCAGAAGACCTGCGCCGCGAAGTGCGCGAGCAGATGAAGAAGGGTAAGAATGACCAGGAGATTATCGACTATCTCGTGGCTCGTTATGGCGATTTTGTTTTGTATGATCCGCCGATGAAGAGCTACACCATGCTGCTCTGGTTCGGTCCTTTCGCGATGTTGCTGATTGGCGCTGGTGTGTTGGTGTTCCAACTGCGCAAACGACGCCAGACCGTACAGGAATCCGTGCTTACTCCCGAAGCGCAAGAACGCGCTGCCTCCTTACTCAACGAAGAAGGTAACAAATGACTTCATTCTGGCTTATTTGCGCGGCGATATTGATCGTCGCCATTCTGTTTGTCGCTATACCGCTGTGGCGCGGCATTTCCAAAAATAATTCCGTAGAGCGCGATGCAGCGAATCTGGAGATTTTGCGCGACCAGATCAGCGAGATGGATAACGATCTGAAAAATGGTCTGCTCACACCGGAATTGCACGAGCAGGGCAAGCGCGAACTGCAAGCGCGGCTACTGGAAGAAGTGGGTGACGCCAAAGGCATTGAAACCTCCAACAAACCGCACCCGCTCAAGATCATGGCTATCGTATTGGCGGTGTTGCTGCCGCTGGCCTCGGTCGGACTATATCTAAAGATCGGGAACCCGAACGCCCTTCTTCCGCAAGCAGGGATTAGCGGAGGTGGCATCGTGCGTGACGAGGCCAGCCTCAAGGCGCTGGAAGAGAAGTCTTCACAGAATCCTAACGATACAGAAATACTGTTTGTGCTGGCACGTTCCTATGTTGAACTCGGCCGCTATGGCGATGGTGCAAGAAAGTACGACAGTCTGACCAAACTCGTCCCGAATGAGGCCATGCTGTGGGCGGATTACGCCGATGCGTTGGCAATGACGCACAGTACTCTGCGCGGGGCGCCGACCCAATTGCTGGATCGTGCACTTGAGATCGATCCGAATCTTGCCAAAGCGTTGGCGCTGTCTGGAACAGCTGCGATGGAACGGGGAGATTTTTCAGCTGCCATCATGCATTGGGAGAAGCTTATGCAGCAGATCCCGGCGGGAAGTGAAGATGCCAAAATGATCAATGAAGGCTTGCAGCAAGCTAGGCAGATGCTGGCTCAGAGTAAGGGAGGTAAGGTCGCTCCCGTCCTGGAACAGATCAACGAGCCGGCAACCAATGCACAAGCAGCAGGCAAGGAACGTATCACCGGAACCGTGACCCTGAGTGATGCATTAAAGAGCAAGGCGGATCCGGATGACACGGTGTTCGTGTTGGCGCGTGCCGCAGAGGGTCCCAAGATGCCGCTGGCGATTCTGCGCAAGCAAGTCAAAGATCTTCCAGTTAAGTTCACTCTTGACGACAGCATGGCGATGTCGCCGGCAATGAAGATGTCCAACTTCGACCAGATAGTCGTGGTGGTGCGGATCTCAAAATCAGGCAATGCGATGCCACAACCCGGTGACCTGCTGGGAATGAGTAAACCGCTCGCACTGGGAAGTGGCGGTATCAAGATAAGCATCGATCAGCTCGTTCGCTGATTGTGCGTTGCTGTAAATGATAAGGGCTGGCGCTAGGTGTGCCAGCCCTTTTTTATTGGATCACTTATCTTGATTCGAGTCAGGGAAATAAATGACACTTAAAGATAAGGTGATTTCATCGATAACAATCGGTTCTGATAACAAAACTTTTGCAAATGGATTCACCTGTAGAGTTGGTCAATAGCCATCCTCCAAAGTTTCCTTTATGCTGACTGACAATTGCGAGGAGTGCCAAATGATTGCCAATTCACTCTTGTTTAATCAATGCTGATGATTCATCAAATTGTCCGTGCTCGACCGCGCCTGATTATTTCGATCATTGCGGGAATTGGTATTGGACTGGTTATTCCTTCGCAATGGAATCCAGTTGGACGGATACTGATAGGCTGGAATGTCACTGTGTGGTCTTATCTGAGTTTAATGGGATGGCTGATGATGCGCGCAAGCCATGCCAAGGTTCGCATGATTGCAGAACAAGAGGACAAAAGCGCAGTGGTTATTTTGGCGATTATGTCTGTCGCAGCGATAGTCAGCCTTGCGGCGATTGTGTTGGAGCTTTCAACCGTCAAGGAATTGACTCTCAGTGGTCGCATGGTTCACTACGTATTTACAGGCGTTACGGTATTCGGTTCATGGTGCCTGGTCGCAATTCTTTTCACATTTCATTATGCACGACTCTTTTACAGGTCGCCTTCCGAACGGAGATCTCTACGTTTTCCAGATAACGAAGAGAATCTGGACTATTGGGATTTTCTATATTTCTCTTTTACCATCGCGGTTGCCGCCCAAACATCGGATGTCACAGTGATGACGCATTCAATGCGCAAGACAGTACTCGCGCAATCGATACTCAGTTTTTTGTTCAACGTCGCCATCCTTGGCCTGACAATCAACATTGCGGCCAGCTTGGTTGGATCGTGAATCTTAAGATTAACTGTGCTTGTGCAACGAGTTGGTTACACATTAGCGCGATGTGACGTTAAGTTACGCAGTATGGTAGATCGCTAAGCAAAATTTGCAACTTAGAATCTAAGAGTAGCTGATTCTCGAATTGAGGGCCGCACAGGGGGAAACGTGATTCATTTGTCACGTTTTAGTCACGTTCAAGAAAGTAAAAAAGCCAGCGCCTAAGCGCTAGCCTTTACTTATTTTGGCTCCCCGACCTGGACTCGAACCAGGGACCTGCGGATTAACAGTCCGTCGCTCTACCAACTGAGCTATCAGGGAATTGATGAGGGCGCTATACTAATGACTGCGAGCGTTTTGGTCAATATGAGAAACGTCTTTGAGAGAGAATATTGGTGTTTTTTTACAGCAGGTCGTACATTTCAGAGATGTGTGACCGATATAAACAAATTTAACGTGGATCATGGATAAGAAAACAGTCTATATAAAAACTGCCAAGGGCGAGCAGGAAGCGGCGAACCTATCGAGCGACCTCAAACGCATCTTGTCTCTCATCGACAGCAAATCCAAAGCCGATGAATTGGCTAAGCGCGCACCGCCCAGCCTGCGTGAAAACTGGAATGGGATTCTTAGTGAGTTGATTGCGGGTGGATATATTGTTGACATAAATCAAAGCTATATAGAAGCGAAGATTGCAAAGCCTAAGTTCAACCCTTTGAATATGTTCGGCTCCAAGCCTGCAGAGATATTCGTCCCCAAACCTGCGGCACAACCTCCGACTGATGACTTAGACTTTAGCGCAATGAGTGTCACGCGTGCGCCTGATGCAGCCGAATTGGCGGCTAAGCAGAAGGCTGCTGCTGAACAAGGCCGTGCCGATCTAGAGGCGAGCGTAGCTGCTGCAAAGGCTAAGGCAAACGCTGAAGCGGCTATCAAAGCTCAAGCCAAAGCTAAACTTGAAGCTGAGATTGCGGCACGAGCCAGAGCAGAGGCCGAAGTCAAGGCGAAGCAAGAAGCGTTGCTTCGAGAGCAAGCCGAAACCAAAGCCAAACAAGAAGCGGCGTTAAAGTTACAAGTTCAGCATGAAGCTGCGCGTGCTAAGGCAGCACAAGAAGTTGCGGCACGTGCAAAATCTGAAGCAGAGGCGCGTGTACGTGCCGAGATCGAAGCGGCCGCGCGTGCTCAACAAGAGGCCGAAGCCAAAACCAAACGTGAAGCCGAAGCCGCACGTTTGAAAGTGGAACAAGAGTCTTTGCGCATTAAAGCCGAACTTGAAGCGGCTGCTAAAGCCAAGGCAGAAGCTGAAGCCGCACGTTTGAGAGCGGAGGAAGAGTCTGCTCGGGTAAGAGCAGAATTGGAGGCAGCCAAGGCTCGCGCCGAGGCAGAGGCCAAGGCATTGATCGAAGCGCGCATCAGACGTGAGGCGGAGGAGAAAGCAAGACAGGAAGCTGAAGCTGCGCGCAAGAAAGCGGAAGAAGAGGCGGCACGTGCCAGAGCAGAATTGGAAGCAGCCAGGGCTCGCGCCGAAGCAGAGGCCAAGGCATTGGCAGAAGCGCGCATCAGACGTGAGGCGGAGGAGAAAGCAAGGCAGGAAGCTGAAGCTGTGCGCATGAAAGCGGAAGAAGAGGCAGCACTCATCAAGGCAGAACAAGAGGCTGTGGCCAAAGTACGTGCTGAGGCAGCAGCCAAAGCAGCCGCAAAACGCCAAGCAGAAGAGGACGCCAAAAGTGTTGCGGCCCTAACGGAACAGGAGGCACTTGCACCAGCAGCTGAAGAGGGCGCAGTACCTTCTGCGGCACCCGCATTCGAAATCAAGCTGGATGGCTTCTTGGCCGGAATGGATGCAGTAAATCAGACCGTTGCACCGGTAGTCCATAATGAAACTCTGGAGAATGCGGGGGGCGAAGAGAATGCTGGGCAGGAAGCAGAACGCCGTGCCGCAGCTGAGGCAAAGGCAGAAACAGAAAAGAATGCGGTGAAAAACGCTGCTGTTGAGATGGCACGCCTAAAGGAGGAAGCCGCGGCGGCACGCAGAAAGGCAGAAGAGGATAGACGCAGGCAAGCTGAGGAGCAGTACTTGGCTGAAGAGCAGGCTAAGTCTTGGGCAGAAGCTGAGCAACGCGCCAAAGCACAAGCCGTCTATGAAGTAGAGCAGGCAGCACAGCAAGCCGCGCTTTTTCATGCCAAGGGGAAGAAAAAAACCATTGTCAGAACGCATCGCAAACCCTTGCCGCTGGGCAAAATCGCTTTTGGACTGGTTGCGCTGGCTGTGGTGCTGATTGGAGTGCTGCCATACCTCTATCCGCTCAATGAGTACATCGCGCCGCTGGAACAGCGCCTTTCTGTACAGTTGAAACAACCGGTACATATCGGCAGGATGAGTGCAAGCTCGTTGCCTCCCATGCTTCGACTGCAGAATGTGACTGTGGGTAACGTGCAGGAAGTGAAAGTCGGAAGTGTCGTACTGAATTTTGATGTGTTCTCCCTGCTTTCAGAGGCCAAAGTCATTAGCAATGCCGAACTGGAAGATGTCAGCATTGAAGGGCGCTTGCTCGACAAACAGGCAGCGAGCCTGAAACTACTGGGAAGTGATGTGAAATATCCGGTACGGCATCTGACCCTGCACCGCGTGAAGATTGTCACTGACGAGGTGGCATTACCAATCTTTAGCGGTATCGCAGATATTGATGCGCAGGGTGTTTTCAGTCGGGTTTCGCTGCATAGCGCTGATGACAAGCTCGGTATAGATCTGCAATCCAATCAAGGGCATTGGCAATTGGGTGTGAACTTGAAAGAGAGTCCCCTGCCGTTTATGCCGGATGTCGTGTTCAGCGACCTCAGTGCCAAGGGTGACCTGAGTGATGGCGAAGTGAATTTCACCGCGATGGATGCACACATTTATAACGGAATATTGCTGGGAAGCGCCAAACTCAATTGGCGCAAGGGATGGCAATTGCAGGGTAACCTGGAAGCCAAGACATTCGATCTGGACAAGATGTTTCCAAAGCTCCATCTCGAAGGCGAAATGTTCGGCGAAGGCACGTTCTCGATGACTGGAGCGAAGCTCTCTCAGATGGATGATGATCCGCATCTGGATGGCACTTTTACCGTGAAGAAAGGTACATTCAACGTTGATATGGTTGAAACCGCGCGTTTGTTGAGTCGTGAGAGTCTGGTTGGCGGGCGTACCCATTTTGACGACATGATCGGTCAAGTGCGGCTGGAGAACCACACGGTCCATTTCCGCCAATTGAAGATCGTTTCAGGGATGTTGAGCTCTAACGGCTCTTTCGACGTGTCGTCGAGCAACCAGCTTTCGGGTAATTTCAACACTGAGATCAAGATGCGCGCAGGCAACAACCAACAGACCTTGTTTGGTACATTAGCCGAACAGAAGCTGCGCGCAGGACGCTGAGTACTGCTTCACTTGAATAGTTTGAAAAAGCCGGACAGCACACCCGATGTGCTGTCCGGCTTTTTATTGGATATTTGAGCAGATACCTGCTGCTCGATACTCTTGCTGCTATGACAAGGCTTTAGCGATGCGCTCTAGCGCTTTTTGGAGGTTTTCCATCGAAGTGGCGAAGGACAAACGGATGTAGCCTTCGCTGCCAAATGCAGATCCTGGAACCACGGCAACGCCTGCTTCTACCAGCAGGTACTCGGAGAAGGCGATATCGGTGGCTTCCTTGATGGTGCCTTTCTTGTGCAGCGTGGCGATGGCGGCACGTGCATCCGGGAAAGCATAGAACGCGCCACCCGCCATGATGCAGCTCAGACCCGGAATCTGATTCAGCTTGTTTACCACGAATACGTGACGCTCGCGGAAGGCCTTCAGCATCGGAGCGATGCAGCCTTGGTCGCCGTTCAACGCAGCTTCAGCAGCCACTTGCGAAATGGAAGTCGGGTTGGAAGTACTTTGCGATTGCACGTTCTCCATTGCAGTGATGATGTTCTCCGGCCCAGCCGCATAGCCGATGCGCCAGCCGGTCATCGCGTAGGCTTTGGATACCCCGTTCAGCACCATTGTGCGCGGATACAAGTCGGGACAGGCATCCAGGATGTTGACGAACTTCGCATCGGTCAGCGCGATGTGTTCGTACATATCGTCGGTGGCAATGAGGATGTTCGGGTGTTTGCGCAATACCTCGCCCAACGCTTTTAAATCTTCCAGCGTGTACACCGCACCTGAGGGATTGCTCGGGCTGTTGATCACCACCATCCTGGACTTGGGCGTGATTGCCTTTTCCAGTTGTGCCGGCGTCAGCTTGAATCCCTGCTCGATGCCAGCTTGCACGATCACCGGCTTACCTTCCGCGATGAGCACAATATCCGGATACGATACCCAATACGGTGCGGGAATGATCACCTCGTCACCGGGGTTGATTACGGCTAATGCCAGATTGAAGAAACTCTGTTTGCCACCGCAGGACACCAGAATCTGCTTGGCGGTGTAATCCAGTCCATTGTCACGCTTGAACTTGGCGATGATCGCTGCTTTGAGGGACGGCGTGCCGCCGACGGCGGTGTATTTGGTGAAACCCTTGTTGATCGCGCCAATGGCTGCGTCTTTGATGTGTTGCGGTGTATCGAAATCCGGTTCGCCCGCACCCAGACCGATGATGTCTTTACCTTCGGCTTTCAGTTTTGCCGCTCGGGCAGTGACTGCAAGAGTAGGGGATGGTTTGATGGCTTGTACACGTTTGGAGAGAGACACGATTTTTCCTTGAGGGTTGAACACTGGTGCGAATTATACCTTTGATGCTGAAAGCGTGGATTCCATTGAATTGCGGATAATTCAGCAT
>CABEBA010000153.1_pt1 | contig 11459 bp, 7 predicted proteins | sample 3132531 | NCBI WGS metagenome assembly CABEBA01 (sample SAMEA5534344, study PRJEB31848) | metagenome | biome: tundra; feature: field; material: soil | place: USA | collected 2013-05 | depth 0.45 m
GTGCGCACAAGACGCTGTGCCATGATGCCGAGCAGTGTGGCGTTGATCAGATAGTACGGCACGCCGAGATCGAGTAAACGGGTGATGGCGGAAGGTGCGTCGTTGGTGTGCAAAGTGGAAAGCACCAGATGGCCGGTAAGGGCAGCCTGGATCGCCATTTCGGCAGTCTCCAGGTCGCGTATTTCACCCACCATGATGATATCCGGGTCTTGCCGCATCAGCGCGCGCACACCTTCGGCAAAAGTCAGGTCTAGGCCCTGCTGTATCTGCATCTGGTTGAACGACGGCTCCACCATTTCGATGGGGTCTTCCAGCGTGCAGACGTTCACTTCCGGTGTCGCCAGATGCTTGAGCGTGGAATACAGTGTAGTCGTCTTGCCGGAACCGGTAGGACCGCTTACGAGGATGATGCCGTTAGGCTGCGAGGTCATGTACTGCCAGCGTGTACGGTCATCGTCAGAAAAGCCGAGTTCGGAGAAATCCCGCAACAGCACTTCCGGATCGAAAATACGCATCACCAGCTTCTCGCCGAAAGCGGTAGGCAGGGTGGAAAGGCGAAGCTCGATCTCTTGCCCGTCCTCGGTTCGTGTCTTGACGCGCCCATCCTGCGGGCGGCGCTTTTCCATCAAGTCCATGCGCCCCAGCAGCTTGATGCGGCTGGTCATCGCGGTGACCACCGACATCGGCAGTTGATGCACCTGATGCAGCACGCCGTCGATGCGGAAGCGCACGATGCCGAATTCCCGGCGCGGCTCGATATGGATATCCGATGCGCGCTGGTCGAACGCGTATTGCCATAACCAATCCACGATGTGAACGATGTGCTGGTCGTTGGCGTCGAACTGTTTGTTGGTCTTGCCCAGTTCGACCAGTTGCTCGAACGAAGCGAGGTTGGGTGATTCCGAATTGGTTTTGGTTGCGCTCTTCACCGAGCGCGCCAGATTGTAAAACTCGACCAGGTAGCGATTAATATCTGTTGGCGAGGAAAATACGCGGCGGATATTCTTGCGCGAGGTGTGTTTGAGTGTGCTTTCCCAATCGCGCAGGAACGGTTCGGAGGTCGCCACGACCAGGTCGCTGCCTTCGATACGGAGCGGCATGATGGCAAAGCGGTTCGCATAATCGATCGACATCAGATCGGTCAGATCGGAGAAATCGATCTTCAGTGGGTCGATGTGAAAATATTCCATGCCGACATGCTGCGCCAGCCATTCTGTCAGCGCATCCAGCGTCAGGATACGGTGCGGTGCCAAATGCGATTTCCAGCGCTTTTCCGCAATGACCACCAGCGGATGCGAGTCTTGTCGATGGATGCGGCGTTCGGCGATGAGTGCATCAGCATCGACTCTACTGGCCATGCCGTCGGCAATCATCATTTCCAGCACTTCGGCCAGTTTCAGTTTGTGTTCTGGAACGTCTTGAGCAGCCATATTCATACCTTGATCGAGGTTGGGCGGACTATACCGTTATCGGGCGGGGGCGACAATCGGCTTGGGGGTGAGTTGTTATTTAGCGCACAACACACGATAACTGCGGGGAAGGGTGGTTGAGGGTCGAATTGAGACGAAAGGGCTGTGTCAGGTAAAGGCCTATATCTTTTTTCGGGTTGTGGAAGATGGGGTTGTGAGGCGGGATTCGGGTTGATGTATTTATGGCCCCCCGTGTTACTTGGACGGGGGGTATTTTGTCTAGACTAAATATGTGCCTATAATCCATCTCATGTATTCGTAGCCCCCGTACTTGAACGAGTGAAAAACTGAGCGAGGTTCGATTCATGCCGATAGATTACCTCCCTCCCCCGCGCACCTTACTGATTTTTGAGCGGGACGGCGCACGGTTCGGCTTGGACGCCACGCTGGTGCGTGAATCCGTATGGCTGCCAGAACTAACACCAGTCGAGGAAGCGCCGCCTTACATCGTCGGCATCTTCAGCCTGCGCAACCAATTCGTTCCCGTCACCGATCTCAATCTGCGTTTCGGTCATCCTGCCCTGCCTTATCGCCTCAGCGATCAAATCGTGGTGCTGGAACTGGATCACATGCTGATGGGGCTGATCGTCAGCGAGGTGATTGAGGTGATCGAGCTTGCCGCCAAAGCCATTCAATCTCCGCCAAAATTTGTTGTGGAAACACCTGTTCATACCCCCTTGGTTGAAGGCGAAGTGCGGGTGGGCGACGACATCGTGATGTTGCTGGATGCGCGTCAAGTGACGTTGCTGGATGCGCGTCAACTGATGCGCCCGCCGCAAGACTTGGTGGAGGAAAATACGGAGCAGACATCTCCCGCCCACCACTTTTGTCCGCAGGCCACGCCGGAAGAGCGTAGTGTGTTCCGCGCACGCGCCAAGGCGCTCATGGAAGCCGCTACCGAAGAAGAGGGGGTTCACCTGCCGCTGGCAGTGGTGGAACTGGGCGGCGAATACTTCGGCATTGAGCTTGAGGCGATACAGGAGTTCTGCGACATCGTCCGCCCATGCCCGATTCCCTGCTGTCCGCCGCACATCCTCGGCGCCATGAGTTTGCGCGGCAATTTATTCACGCTGCTCGATCTGCGCGCTGCGCTCAACCTGCCGCGTGCGACGCAGAGCAGCGGCAAAGCCGTGGTCGCCCGCCTCGGCGAGCAGGTGGTGGGCGTGGCGGTGGATCAAGTGCATGACGTAATTTATTTGCGGGAAGAAGAATTGCAGGCTGCGCCAGCGGCGCTGCGCGAACCGCATGGTGCCGAGATCAAGGGCACCGCACCGTATGGCGGCAAGATGATGGCGGTATTGGACCTGCCCGCGCTGTTGGCGCGGGAGGAATGGATAGTCAACGAAACCGTATAACGTGCAACTCGCGTAGCGAGACTTTGTCCCCTCACCCGCTCGCGGGAGAGGGAAACGGGCATGGCGTGTTTCATCATCAGGGGTGGCCTATTTGCCATGCCCGTTAGGCAAGTCTAAATATAATTGGGAGGTGGGTCATGGCTAAAAAACAGATGGATCTTAGTAAAGTCATTCAGATTGGTTTCATGGTGATTTTGATATTATTGGTAACCAATGGTGCAGCCATATTTTGGGTCATGCAAAAAATGGCGGATAACTCGTTCTGGGTTGCGCACACCTACAATGTTAAATCGCACCTGGAAATGCTAACGGGCGAATTAACTGATGCTGAGACGGGGCAGCGTGGGTTTATCTATACCAACAAGGATGAGTTTCTTGAACCATACACAAACGCGCTGCGTATTATTCAAGAAACTCAAAAAGCCACCTTTGAATTAGTCAAAGACAATCCGGCGCAGGTTCAGCGGTTGAAGGTTGTAGGCGATTTAACCCAACAGAAGCTTGGTGAGATGGCGGAAGTTATTTCATTACAAAAAACCGGCAAGAAAAAAGAGGCGCTGGATCTCGTTGCATCGGGAAAGGGTAAAAAGACAATGGACAGCATCCGGGCGGAGATCGGTGAAATGAACCGGGTGGAGGAAAATCTGCTTGAACAGAGAGAGAAGGAGGCGAATGCCGTTCAAAAATTCGCAACCCTGATTATTGCGGGCGGGACTTTTTTCGCATTCGCTACCGGGCTATTTATCTTCTTGTATATCAGCCGTAAGGTAATCCGTAAGTTCATTCTTCCGGTCAATGAAGCGATAGCTGCCATCTCTACGTCCACAAACGAAATTGCCGCTACCATTGACGAGCACGAGCGCGCTGCCAGCCAGCAGGCGGCAGCGGCCAACCAGACTTCCGCTACTATCGAAGAACTTTCCGCCTCTTCGCGCCAGTCGGCCGAGCAGGCGGCGAGCGCGGCGGCGGTGGCGGAAAAGGCCAGTGCAGCGACGGTACAGGGCGGCGATGCCACCCATCAGGCGGTGATGGCGATGGTCAATCTCAAGGACACGATCGCCGCCATGGCCGACCAGATTCTGCGCCTGGGCGAGCAGACCGGGCAGATTGGCAGCATCGCCACGCTGGTCAAGGATCTGTCCGGGCAGATCAATATGCTGGCCTTGAATGCCGCGGTGGAAGCCGCCCGTGCCGGTGAACACGGCAAGGGCTTCGCGGTGGTGGCAAGTGAAGTGCGCAAGCTCGCCGACCAGAGCAAGAAGTCCGCCGAGCAAGCCACGGCATTGGTGACCGACATCCAGAAAGCGACCAATTCCTCGATCATGATGACCGAGGAAAGCGCTCGCACCGTGGCCGAAGTGACACAACTGGCGAAAAAGGTAGCCGAACTGTTCAACAGCCTGTCGGGCATGGCGGGCAAAGTCAACGAGAACGCCCAGCAGGTGATGTTCAACGCCAAGCAGCAATCCGACGCCTTCACCCAAGTGGCGGAAGCGACCAACAGCATCGCCGCCGGTGCCAAGGAGACCGCCGCTGGCATCAGCCAGACCAAGATCGGGGTGCAGAAATTGAACGAAGCGGCGGAAAATCTCAAGGCAATTGCGTGAGAGGAATTCAGAGTTCGACTGATTTAACCAACCAGGCTCAGAGCACGCCATGATTGAAGACAAGGAGCTGGCCCAACTATTCAAGGCGGAAAGCGCGGAGCATCTCGCCCGCCTCGACGATGGCCTGCTGCGTCTGGAGAAAACACCCGCCGACCAGCCGCTACTGGAAGAAGTGTTCCGCGAATCTCACAGCCTGAAGGGGGCTGCGGGCATGTTGGGACTGTCCAAAATAGAGATCGCTTCACATGGTCTGGAAACCATCCTGAACACGGCACGCAAGGGTGAAACGCCACTCACGCCGGATGTGATCGAACGCATGAACGTCATGCTGGGCGATTTGCGCAAGCTGGTGCAGGAGGCACTCACCGGAGAGCGTGTCGGGACAAATGCCGCCGATTTGTTGGATGAACAGCAGGCCGCAGTGCTCCCCGCTCCCATAGGCGGGGGTGAGGGTCGTGGCGACATAGATGCTGCGTCATTGCTCAACGTCCCTCACCCCAACCCTCTCCCGCCTACGGGAGAGGGAGTTCAAGCAATGAGTGGAGCAATCCTGGAAAAGGCTACTCCGACTGCCAGCGAGCCGTTCCGCATCGAGACGGTGCGGGTGGAAACACGCAAGCTGGATGATCTGCTTACCCTGGTGGGCGAACTCAGTGTGATCGAGGGCCGGGCGCAGCACCGGCTATTGCTGATGGACGCGCTGTTGGAACAATGGGCGATACTGGAACGCAGCCGCAGGAAATTTCAGTCCATGCTGCGCGGGACGGAAACCGAGACCAAGGCGAGCAAGGAACTACGCCAGGCACTGCACGCAGAGGGCGAAGTGCTGGCGCAGCTCGGCAGCAGGATCAAGGAAGCGCGCGATGCCTTCTACGAAGACGGTGCGCGTCTGGAAATCACGGTCAACACGCTGGAAGATCGGGTGCATGCCGCCCGCCTGTTGCCGCTGTCCACCGTGTTCACGCTGTTCCCGCGCATGGTGCGCGATCTCGCCAAACAACAGGGCAAGGAGGTGGAACTGGTGATCGAGGGCGGGGAGATCAGCGTGGACAAGCGCATCCTCGAAGAAATGAAAGACCCGTTGATGCACTTACTGCGCAACGCCCTTGACCATGGCGTCGAACCGCCTGCCGAGCGCGAGCGGCAGGGCAAGCCGCGCGTCGGTACAGTGCGGCTGCGCGCAGTGCGGGAAGGTAATGGCATGCTGCTGGAGGTGCGTGACGATGGTCGTGGCCTGGACCTGGAAGCGATCCGGCAGGTAGCTCTGCAGCGCGGGCTGCACGACGAGGCCACGCTCGCCGCGATGCCGCCGTCGCAATTGCAGCAATTGATTTTTATTCCCGGTTTTTCCACCAGCACCTTCGTCACCGAGCTGTCCGGGCGCGGCGTGGGGCTGGATGTGGTGCGGGTCAACGTGGAACGCCTCAAGGGCGACATCCGCATAGAGTCCGTGCTGCATCAGGGTATGGTGACGCGGGTGCGTCTGCCGTTGAGCATGTCCACCACGCGTTTGCTGCTGGCCAGCGTGGGCGACCGTTTCTATGGGCTGCCGATTGAATTTGTGCATACCTCCCGGCGCGTTCGCGAGGAAGATATTTTCACCCTTGAAGGCCGCCCTGCCATCGAGTTGGACGGACAACCGGTGATCGCGCCACGCCTCGCTGATTTGCTGGCGTTGCCCGCCGGAAATCAAGGCAGCGAAACGGTGTGCATCGTGATCCAGGTGGGTGAAGAACGGCTGGGATTGCGGGTGGACGAACTGCTGGCCGAAGAAGAAGTAGTCTCAAAACCGCTGGGCGCGCCGCTCACGCGGGTGCGCAATGTTGCCGGCCTGACCATACTGGGCAGCGGGGAGATTTGTGCGGTGCTGAATCCCGTCGATCTGCTGCGCTCGGCGCACAAGCTGGCCGCTGCACCGAGCGAGACCAAACCGTTGCGAGTTGCTGCAGCGGCCAAGGCCTGCATCCTGCTGGTGGAGGATTCGGCGTTGGTGCGCGCCATGGAAAAACGCATCCTCGAAGATGCCGGCTACGAGGTGGTCGCCGCAGTGGATGGGGTGGACGCACTCAATGCACTCGGCCGCCGCCCCTTTGCCGCCGTGGTATCGGACATCATTATGCCCAACATGGACGGACTGAAACTCACCACGCGCATCCGCCAGGAGCCGCGCTACAAAGACCTGCCGGTAATCCTGGTGACTTCCCTCGTTTCCGATGAGGACAAGCGGCGCGGGCTGGAAGCCGGTGCCAATGCCTATATCCCCAAGCCATCATTCGACCAGCGCGTGCTGCTGGAAACCTTAAAAAGATTAATATGATTCGAGTTCTGTTAGTGGACGATTCCCCGCTCGTGCTGCACATCCTGCAACGCATGCTGTCCCTCTTCCCCGAGATTCAGGTAGTGGGCACCGCCGCCGACGGCAAGGAGGCGCTCAAGCTGGTGCCGATCTTGAACCCCGATGTGATCTGCACCGATCTGTACATGCCGGTAATGGACGGGCTGGAATTTACCCGCGCGGTGATGGACAACTATCCGCGCCCGATTCTGGTGGTGAGCGTCTCGGTGGAACCGGGTGCGCCTAACGTGTTCCGGATGCTCGAAGCGGGAGCGGTAGATGTTTACCCCAAGCCGCGCGACATCCTTAGTGGCGACATGGACAAGCTGGCGCATGAACTGGCCAGCAAGATACGCATCCTGGCCGGGGTGCATGTCTTTCGGCGACAAAAGAACGCGCCCGGCGCGCCCGCCGCCAAGCTTGCTCCAAAGCCCACCGTTATACCCCGACCGCAAACCCCAGTGCGCATGGTGGTGATTGGCGCCTCCACCGGCGGCCCGCAAGCCCTGCACGCCATTTTGGTACACTTGCATGCCGCTTTCCCGGTGCCGATAGTGTGCATTCAGCATATTGGCAGCAACTTTTTGTCCGAGATGGTGACATGGCTGGCCGAGGTCAGCCCACTGCCGGTGCGCAAGGCAGCCCACGGCGAGATACCGCAAATGGGCGTGGTTTATTTCGCACCCGAGGATGCTCATCTGGAATTGGACGACGGCGGACGCTTCGCCCTTTCCCCGGCAGCTCCCCTCGACGGTCACCGCCCATCGGTGACCGTCACCATGCGCTCAGCTGCACGTTGTTTCGGCGCCGGTGCGTTAGGCGTGCTGCTGACGGGAATGGGGCGCGACGGCGCCGAGGGCATGGTGAGCATCGCCGCCGCAGGAGGCATTACCATCGCTCAGGACGAGTCCAGTAGCGTGGTGTATGGCATGCCCAAGCAGGCGGTGGAACTGGGTGCAGTGCAGCACATACTGCCGCTGGAACAAATCGCACCGGCACTGGAAGCGTTGGTGAGTCGAACGAGAAATGCGGAATAGGGAATTCGGATTGCGGAATGAGTCCGCACTCCGCACTCTGCATTAACCATAAGCGAACAAAAAAATGACAGATAAAACCGAACCGACCGGCGCGCAACCGGAAATCCTGATGGTCGAAGACAGCGCGGTGGAGGCCGAGTTGCTGCGCCGCTGCCTGGACAAAGCAGGCTACCGGGTAACCGTGGCGAAGAACGGCGAGGAAGGGCTGCACGCCGCGCATGCACGCCGCCCCTCTCTGGTGGTGAGCGACATCAACATGCCAGTAATGGACGGCTACGAGCTGTGCCGCGAGATCAAATACGACGAGGTGCTGTGGAACGTCCCGGTGATCTTGCTCACGTCGCTGTCAGAACCGGAAGACATCATGCAGGCAATCAATGTCGGCGCCGACGGCTACATTATCAAACCTTTCATCGAGGCCAGCCTGCTGGAACGCATCCGTTCCCTTCTGTCCACGCCGATCCGCAGGAAGCGGGGCGAAGAACACAGCTTGGAAAAAGTGGAATACAACGGCAAGCCCTACATCATCATCGGCGACAGCCAGCAGATACTCAACCTGCTGCTCTCGGTGTACGAGAACAGCTTGGCCCAGAACCGCGATCTGACACGTATCCAGACCCAGCTCAATCTTCTTAACGATAGCCTGAATGAACAGGTGCGGGAACGTACCGCCGAACTGCGCCGGGTCTTGGAATAGACCATTACGGCCATCGCACTCACCCCGGAAAAGCCCGACCCCGCGGTGGTGGACGCATGTTTGCGTGTCATCAAGAATGAAGGGATTCATTTTTACCCAATGACTCTTTCTGCGGCTTATCAACCATGAACGACACAGCGCTGCTTGACGAATTTGCACAATTGGCTGTGCGGCGTATTGGCCTGCGTATTCCCGGCGATGCGCGTGACCGTTTCGTCGGCATTCTGCGCGAGCGTGCCGCACACTTGGGTTATACCTCACTGAAAGACTACCGGACTTTTCTGGTTGGCAGGCAGGCAACCGAAGAATGGGAGGAACTCGCCCGTGTCTTTACCAGCGGTGAGACATTTTTCTTCCGCGACCACGGTCAGTTCGATTTGCTGCGCTTGCGCCTGTTGCCCGAACTGATAGCACAGCATTGCAATGACAAAACACTGCGCCTATGGAGCGCGGGCTGCGCCAGCGGCGAGGAGGCTTATTCTCTGGCCATGCTGGTGGACATGCTGCTGCCGGAACGTGACGACTGGAACATCCTTATTCTCGGCACCGACATCAACTCGGCGGCAATTGCCAAGACGCGGCGGGGGCGTTATGGGCAATGGTCGTTCCGTATGGTTCCCTCGGCATTGCAGCAGCGTTATTTCCACCTTGAAAGCAACGAGTGGGTGTTGGATGAACGCATCCGCCGCATGGTGACGTTCCGCGTTTCCAATCTCGTCAGTGAGCCATTCCCGGATTTGGCTTCGGAACTGCACGACATGGATCTGATTCTGTGTCGCAATGTGTTCATCTACTTCGACACTGCTGCCGTGTCCGCAGTGGCATCGAAGTTTGCGGCGACGCTACACGAAGGAGGCTATCTCCTGACTGCACACACCGAACTCATCGGCCATCCGGTGCGTGAACTGGAATCCAGGCTGTTGGCCGAGGGGGTGGTGTATCAGCGGCGGGGTCAAGTGCCGGCCCCCACCCTAACCGTCCCCCGCGTGTGGGGGTGGGAGCCACTTCCCTCCACAACAACATCCCCGCACGCAGAGGAGGGGTGGTGTGGGGGAAAACCTATTGCGATTACCGCTGCGGCGCGGATTGCATCTTCCTCGCCAGTCCCCGTTGTTCCCAACGACGAGGTGTTGATCAAGGAAGCGCGGGCATATGCCGACCGGGGTGAGTTCGATCTGGCGGAGCATCTGTGCCATAAGGCGTTGGCGGCCGATCCGCTGGCGGCAGCGCCTTATTTTTTGTTGGCACAGTTGGCCCAGGTCAAAGGAGATTTCGATCAGGCCAAGGAGTGCTTGAACAAGGCCATCTACCTCGCTCCACATTTTGTGGCTGCGTACCTGGAACTGGCGGCACTATGCGAGCGCGCCGAAGATGTTCCGCGCGCGCAGACCTTGCGGAGTGCCGCGCTGGGCATTGTTCGCACCATGCCAAACGATGAGGTGATTGAGCAGTATATGATGACGGCGGGAGCGCTGATGCAATGGCTCGCGCAGTGGGAGTGTGAACCAACAGAAAGGCCTCTAAAAGAATCGAAATCATGAGTTCATGTTTTGGTAAGTGTCTTTTTTCGGGTTGTGGAAGATGGGGTTGTGAGGCAGGATTCGGGGTGATGGATTTATGGCCCCTGTGTTACTTGGACGGGTTCGGCTAGCGACTTTCTAGAGCGACGATATATACCAATCAATTAATGGTGACGATATGGAAGGCAAAGACGGAAATACCTTATTGCATTTTGCAGCAGCGAAGCCTGAACAGATACAAGTGCTAAAAAAACTTATTGCTGAACGCTCTGATGACATCAATGCACAAAACAAAGATGGGAATACTCCGCTTCACGTCGCATTTCTACGCAACAATCTAGAGGCTGTAGCTGCATTACTAGGCGCAAAGCCAAACGTACACATCATAAATAATGAAGGAAACACACCCTTTGATTTATTCAAAGAGTAACCTATTTATATCCTAAACGCCCCCAAGGTAGCGCAGGATTAAGAAGGAGAGCTTATGTTTGGATGGTTAATAAAACGCACGACGAAGCTGATGGGTGCACTGCTCAATAGATCACAGATGGCCATTGGTTTGGGCATGATGAAGTATTACGGTTTCGATGAGGCTCAATCAGAAGCGGAAAAAAACGAAAGTGCAGCTAGAGGAGCCGCAGGAGCTAATTATCTATTCGGCATGGCACCCAGTCCAAAGCATTCGGAGCAATTCAACATGCTTGAAATCGAAGCCGAGGCATGTGAGTGGCTTAGAAATAACCCAGTCTTTCGCGAGCTTGTAGTTCAGAGCCTTCGAGTTGCGACGACTATTAACTCTGAAGCTTCTGGAACGGCTTCTATTGTCGGCGAAAAGTTACTCGAAACTTTTGGCAGGGAGTTTCCAAATGCACCTGATCCAACTTCTTATGAAGAACTGATAAACAAGGCTATTTTGCTACTTCCATCCACCTTTCAGCAAAGTATTCTATCCAGAATGATAAAGCGCCCCGCTATGCAAGTACTCCAATGCAATAAATGCAAAAACCCCTTTATGCTCGTATTGCCCGAACGAGTTGGTGACAAGTCATGGTTTACATGTAAAGATTGCGGTAGTCAAAATACTGTAGTTATAGAGCGCGTCAATAAAGACGGTTCACCTATTTTTCGCGTCGTAGAGACCATAGAATGACGCCCCATTCTCACACTCCAACCATTTAAGCAACCGAAACAACTTCAATCCAGTGCCCAGATTTATCTCTCCGGGCGCTCCATCTCGAGTTCCGAACATTAAGCCCATCCTAGCTTGGGATCAAAATATAGATTGGTTCCGATTGCCCAATCAGGAATTTGCGCGATTGCTTCAGGGTGCAGGACACCAATTAATGGAATGACGTTGTCATGTGTTGATTGAAGCGGCGGGAATTGGCCTTGCAGGCCGCGCATTCGCCTGCATGCGAATGCCGCTCCGGGCTACAAAC
>CABEBA010000155.1_pt1 | contig 11366 bp, 6 predicted proteins | sample 3132531 | NCBI WGS metagenome assembly CABEBA01 (sample SAMEA5534344, study PRJEB31848) | metagenome | biome: tundra; feature: field; material: soil | place: USA | collected 2013-05 | depth 0.45 m
ATTACCATCGGTTCTATCCTGTTGGGGGCGAACAAGTCGGTACATATTCTGACGTCTACCGCGACGGTGCGTCGCATCGTGAACATGAGTGCGCTGGCTGTGGCCGGCGTTAAAAAACATTAGGGAAGGTGTGAGGCCGGCATTTCCCCAAGAAATGCCGGACAAGCCTACAGTTAAGTCAGTCAAAATTGCATTCTTGGAGAATGTAAATTCCCTTACACTTCAGGCAGCGGACTGAAGTTTATTCATCGCCGAGATAGAGAGACATCGTGCAAAATGCTGCGTCAATAAAATTGATGAAACCCCAACCGACCAATGGACTGGTTTCCCGACTTCGCGTTTTTTGTCCCGTTCTCAATAGAAACCTCGTCGGTTGGAGTGCTGCATTCGTCCTCTTCCTGTTTGTCACTTATTTAATTTATTTCTGGAGCCTGAAAAGCGGTATCGACAGCCTGAACGAAAGCGGAACGCGTCGGCTGGAAGTGTATGCAACCAGTCTGGAAAACGTACTTGATAAATACGACTATTTGCCAAAGACGCTCGAATTGAATAAAGACGTCTTCACGCTTCTTCAAAATCCGCATGACAAAAAACTGGTTGTGACGGTCAATCGGTATCTGGAACAGATTAACGAGCAGGCGAAATCCAATGTGATCTATGTGATCGGCCTGGATGGCGTCACCCTTGCCTCCAGCAACTGGAACCAGCCGTCCAGTTTTGTCGGTACCAATTTGTCCTATCGTCCTTATGTTCAGGATGCCCTGCATCACATTCCCGGCAGGTTTTACGGCATTGGAACCACAAGCAATGAACCCGGTTATTACTTCGCGCATGGGATTTACAGAAATGGAAAAATACTGGGGGTCGCGGCGGTAAAGATCAGTCTCGATAAACTGGAAAAAAACTGGTCGCAAGGCAACGACCAGGTCATGCTCGTTGACGAGAACAACGTGATTTTCCTGAGCTCGGTTCCCAAGTTGAAATACAAGACCATAGGGCGCCTGGATCAGAAAACCATAGACCGCCTGAATGAAACACACCAGTATTTCAAACAGAGCCTGGACCCAATACATTTCATCAATGCTGGATTTCTACCCTACGGGACCCGGGTCATTTCAATCAAGGAAGAGGGCAAGAAGGCAAGCCTGGAAAACCCGGCCGAGTCCTATCTGGTGACGGAAGGGCGAACAATGTCCCAGGCCAACTGGCGTTTCATTCTGCTCTCCGACTTTGGCAAAGTGCAGACGAGTGCCGGCACAACCAGCGCTTTTGCGGTAGTGATAGTCGGGCTCCTGATGTTTGTGTTTCTCTATATTCGTCAACGCAACATGGCAATCAAGCAGAATATCGCCGCGAAGGAAGCGTTGCAGCATGCCTACGACAATCTCGAGTTGATGGTCGCGGAAAGAACTTCCGCCCTGAACCTGACCACCCGAAATCTCACTCAGGAAATCGCCGAGCGGTATCAGGCCCAACAAGCGCTGCAAACCACGCAGAACGAACTGATACAGGCAGGCAAAATGGCAGTACTGGGGCAGATGTCGGCGGGAATCACGCATGAACTGAACCAGCCGCTGACAGCGCTGTATACACTTTCCGACAATGCACTGGTTCTTCTGGATCGGGGGAATGTCGAAGAGGCCAGAAAAAACCTTTCCACTATCCGGCAGGTAGTCGACCGGATGGGAGCGATCATCCGCCAACTGAAAGTCTTTGCACGCAAGTCTGCGTCCACATTGACTTCAGTGCCCATTCGCAACGCAATAATGAATGCCAAGTTTCTGGTCGACCGGCGGATACAGCTTGAGGACGTCAGTTTCGATCAAATTTTCCCGGATGATGAAGTGTTTGCGCGGGGCGACAGCAATCGCCTTGAGCAAGTGCTAGTCAATCTTTTCAATAATGCGCTGGATTCGATGGAAAACAGCACGCACCGCCACCTGACGGTAGAAGTGCATAGCGCGGGAGCGCGCGTATTCATTTTGGTGAAAGACACCGGCCCCGGCATTCCGGAGGAAGTGTTGAAACATCTTTTTGAGCCTTTTTATACTACGAAAGCACAGGGAGTCGGTTTGGGGCTCGGACTGGTTATTTCGGCCCAAATCGTGCGTGAATTCGGCGGCGAGTTGAGCGGCACAAATTCACCGGACGGTGGCGCAACATTCACGATAGAGCTACGCGCGGTCGCGCAGGAGGTTAGAAATGCATGAGAGTCTCAGGATTTTGCTGGTCGAGGACGATCCTATCGTCAGGGCAGGCAGCGAACAGGCGTTTCAGTTGGCGGGGCATCATGTCGAAGCTTTCGCCTCGGCAGAACTGGCACGCAAACATATCACCAGCGGATTTCCCGGCATCGTCATCAGCGATGTCAAACTGCCCGGCATGAGCGGATTGGAATTGCTGGTTCATATCAAGTCTATCGATCATGGCGTACCGGTCATTCTGGTCACTGGGCACGGTGATATCACCATGGCGGTTCAGGCTATGCGCAGCGGGGCATATGATTTTATCGAGAAACCCTACTCATCCGAACAATTGGTGGAAGTCGCACGCCGTGCGCTGGAAGCGCGCAGCTTGATGTTGGAAGTGCATACGCTGCGGCGTCAGCTCGAAAGCCGCAAAGGTATCGAAGCGATGCTGTTGGGAAAGTCACCTGCGATGCAGGAGATTCGGCGTTTGATACTGGATGTCGCGGACACCGGGGCCGATGTGCTCATCTATGGCGACACCGGCACGGGAAAGGAAATGATTGCGCGCTGCCTGCATGATTACAGCCATCGCCAGAAAAACAATTTCGTCGCCATCAACTGCGGCGCGATACCCGAAGCAATTTTCGAAAGCGAAATATTCGGGCATGAATCCGGTTCTTTTACCGGCGCTTCAAAACGCCAGGTTGGCAAGATGGAATTCGCCGACAAGGGCACGCTGTTCCTCGATGAAATCGAAAGCCTGCCCATGCCGCTTCAGGTCAAACTGCTGCGTGCATTGCAGGAGCGGAAAATCGAGCGTCTTGGCTCCAATGAACTGGTGTCGGTCAATGTTCGTGTCATCGCCGCAGCCAAGATGGACCTGAAGGAGCTGTCGGACCAACAGAAATTCAGGGCCGACCTGTACTATCGCCTGAACCTGATCGTACTGAATCTGCCACCGCTCAGCGAACGGCGCGAGGACATTCCGGAATTGTTTGAACATTTCATCCTGCAGGCTGCGGCCCGTTACAACCGTGCCGCACCCCTTGTGTCCAGCGCGCAGATGCACAGGCTGATGGCCCATTCATGGCCCGGTAATGTGCGCGAGCTGCGCAATATTGCCGACCGCTTTGTGCTCGGTATTCCCGGAAGTGAAGATTCCATTCTGCAGCAATCGACTCAAGTGGCCCCGCTTGCGGAACAAGTCCGCAATTTCGAACGGGCATTGATTGAGGTTGAGTTACGCAAACATCACGGAAATGTGGGCCCGATATGTGAAGCGCTCGGCCTGCCCAAGCAAACCCTTTATCACAAGATGCAGAAGTATCAACTGGTCGCCGAAGAGTACAAATAAATCCGGATTTTTAGAAAACTGGATGAAATTGCGGACAGTCACCTGTTTTAACAAGTGGAACCTGCATGTTTTCATGCCTCCCGCTAACTTTGGCAGCAGGTTCGGAATTTACTTCCAGCATCAATCTTCGAGCGCCCGCACCTTCACCGTCTTGCCCTTTACCTTGCCTGCCGACAATCGTTTTACCGCTTCGCGCGCGATGTCGCGCGCGACGGCAACGTAGGTGGACATGTCGGTTACGGTGATCTTGCCGACTTGCTCGCGCGTGAACCCGGCTTCGCCGGTCAAGGCGCCCAGCACGTCGCCGGCGCGGATCTTTTCTTTGCGGCCGCCGAGGATCTGCAGCGTGACCATGGGCGGTACCAGCGGTCCTTTCTTTTCGTTTAGCAGCGAATCCATCGTGTGCCATTCGGGTTCGATGCCCATCATCCTGGCGATGTTGGCAACGCGGGGCATGTCGGCGGGGGTGCACAGGCTCAGCGCCCAGCCTTCCTCGTCGGCGCGGCCGGTGCGGCCGATGCGGTGGATGTGGATCTCGGGGTCGGGCGTGACATCCACGTTGATGACGGCTTCCAGCTGGGCGATGTCCAGGCCGCGCGCGGCCACATCGGTTGCCACCAGCACCGAGCAGCTGCGGTTGGCGAATTGAATGAGCACCTGGTCGCGTTCGCGTTGTTCCATATCGCCGTTCAGCGTCAGCGCGTGTATGCCTTTGGCATGCAGGATGTCTACCAGGTCGCGGCATTGCTGCTTGGTATTGCAGAAGGCCAGTGTGCTGACCGGGCGGTAATGCTTGAGCAAGACGGAGACGGCCTGCAAACGGTCCTCGTGCTTGATCTCGTAGAAGCGTTGGCGGATCTTGCTGCCTTCGTGTTGTTCCAGCAGCTTCACTTCCTGCGGGTTGAGCATGAACTTCTGCGCGAGCTTTGCGATGCCCTCGGGATAGGTCGCCGAGAACAGCAGGGTCTGGCGTCGCGTCGGGCATTGTTTCACCACGAAAGCGATGTCGTCGTAGAAGCCCATGTCCAGCATGCGGTCCGCTTCGTCCAGCACCAGTGTATTGAGCGCATCCAGTTTCAGGTTGCCGCGTTCGATGTGGTCCATGATGCGACCCGGCGTGCCGACGATGATGTGCGCGCCGTGTTCCAGGCTGTCGGCTTGCGGGCGCATGGTGCTGCCGCCGACCAGCGACAGTATCTTGATGTTGTCCACAAAGCGCGCCAGACGGCGCAGCTCCGTTGTCACCTGATCGGCGAGCTCGCGCGTCGGGCATAGCACCATGGCTTGCACGCCAAAATGACGCGGGTTCAATTTTGTAAGCAGCGGCAGCGCGAAAGCGGCCGTCTTGCCGCTGCCGGTCTTGGCTTGGGCAATAAGGTCCTGCCCGGCCAGCGTGAGCGGCAGGCTGGCCGCCTGGATGGGCGTCATGGTCTTGTATTCGAGCTGCTGCAGGATCTCCAACATGGCCGGAGGCAGCGGCAGTTCGTTGAAAGAGCGTCCGGTCGGGTTGGCTGCGGGCGTTGGGGAGGGCGGGTTAGTTTTGGTCATACGCAATTATCCTCGCTGTGGCGCGAAGTGTCTGAAAAATTCGAAGCATCCAGAAGCTCCGTTTGCCATTCCATGACTGTGCGGGCCTGGTTGGGCAAGATATATGTGCAGGCCTATACTTTTCAGCTTATATCCAAAAAAGAACTTTGGTGCTAGATTTCCTTCCGGGGTATCCGTCTTTTCCTGCATTTATGGACGGTGTCTGCGCAACGCAGCAAAAGGCGGGGCGAGTTGCGGCTGATGATTTTGCCTGACGGGCCAGACAGGAATCTGGTTTTTATCGCGGGTGATTTAATTTTGTTCGTTTGAATTTTAATAAACGCAGAAGAGGAGTGACCATGGCCATCAAGATAGCTACCCCTAAAGCACCGACTGCCCCAACATTGCCGCCAGACATTGCCCCCGATTTTGCTTTGATCCAGGAGCACTTTCCAAAAATCGGAGAAAAAATAACACTGATGTGGGGGTCTGTCGTGTTGCAGCAATATCTCAGCAAAATCATCTTCGATGAACGAGGCGGCCGCCAGGGATTTCCCATGCCTGTTGTTTCTGCTTTGATGCGACTATTCGAATACCACGGTACGCTGATGCCCGAAGCTAAAGCGGGAGATAGTTGGGAACGCATTGTTTAGCGGTCGTTGATGTCGGAAATCGATGACGACAGGTTAGCGGCCGTCGAAGCAAAGGCCTCCAAACCTCCCGCATATTTATATATACAAATTGGAATGATTTCAAACGGCAGCGCACAAGCAGCTTGATGCCGCCGATCAAACGCTATCCATGCGTTTGGCAATGTGTGCCAATGCCTCGTCAACCTGATCGATCAGGATCAGGCACAAATCCCCGGTTTTCAAGCGTGACAACGCGGTGTCGATCGCCAAAAACTCGCCCGTGATCTCGTCAATGTGTTTGGCGCGTTTGGCATTGGTCAATCCCCGGCGCAGCAAAGCCAGCACCTCGCCATTCTCGCGCCCGCGCTGACACTGGTCCTGATACAAAATGATCTCGTCGAACACGTCGCCCAGAATCTCTGTCTGGCGGATGATATCGACATCACGCCGATCACCGGCACCGCTGATCACGACCACACGCTTGTTGGCCTGGATGCTTTCGATGGCAGGCACCAGCGCGTGGATCGCATCGGGGTTGTGACCATAGTCGGCGATGACGCTGGCACCGCGATAATCGAAGAAATTGAATCTGCCCGGAGCGGTTTTCGCGTCGTTGATAAACGATGCCAAGCCGGCACGTATCGTTTCCCAATTGACCTGCAATGCCCAGGTAGCAGCCACCACCGCCATTGCGTTCTCGACCTGAAAACCTATCGTGCCGTTGCGCGTCAGCGGTATGGCGGAAAGCGGAATACGATGTTCTTCAGTTTTATGTGCGGCGACAATGTGATCATCGCTAACGTATACCACCCGATGTCCTTGTGCCCTGCGCGTGGCAATGACCGGATGATATCGGTCACGGGCGAAGAATGTAACGCTGCCGGGGCATGCATCGGCCATCAGTACACACATCGGGTCAGCAGCATTGAGTACCGCCGTACCGTGTGGAGCGACATTTTGTACTACCACACGCTTGACCACTGCCAGGTCTTCCACCGTGCTGATATAGCTGAGTCCCAAGTGATCGCCCATGCCGATGTTGGTGACCACTGCGACATCGCAGACATCGAACGCCAGGCCTTCGCGCAACACCCCGCCGCGCGCCGTTTCCAGCACTGCCGCATCGACATCGGGGTGCAACAACACGTTGCGTGCGCTCTTGGGGCCGCTGCAATCCCCGGTGTCGATACGTTTTCCTTCGATATACACGCCATCCGAGTTGGTCATGCCGACGCGCAATCCATCACAGCCCAAAATATGGGCGATCAGGCGCACCGTGGTGGTCTTGCCGTTGGTTCCGGCCACAGTCACCAGCGGGATACGGCCTGTCTCGCCATGAGTGAACATCATCGAAATGATCGCATCACCCACTGCGCGTCCTTTGCCAAAGGAAGGCTGCAGGTGCATACGCAATCCCGGCGCCGCATTCACCTCGATGATGCCGCCGCCTTGTTCCTGCAGAGGATGAAGCACGCTGTCGCATACCACATCGACGCCGCACACATCCAGTCCGATCATCTGTGCCGCAGCGACCGCGCTGGCCGCCATATCCGGATGTACATCGTCGGTGACATCGGTAGCGGAGCCGCCAGTGCTGAGGTTGGCATTGTTGCGCAGTTGGACACGGGTGCCTTTGTTGGGTACGGAATCAGCTCGCAAGCTCTGTGCCCCGAGGCATGCCAGGGCGATCTCATCGAAGCGTATCTTGGTCAATGAAGTGGCATGCCCTACACCGCGACGCGGGTCACTGTTCACGTGTTCGACCAATTCATGCACGCTATGTACACCATCACCGATCACCTGTGGCGGCTCGCGGCGTGCAGCGGCAACCATTCGATTACCCACCACCAATAAACGAAAATCGCTGCCGGGAATGAAGCGTTCCACCAATACTTCCGAACTGATTTCGGAAGCCGCGACATAAGCGCGATCCAGGTCTTCGCGGCTGACGATATTGACCGTCACACCTTTGCCCTGATTGCCGTCCAGCGGCTTGACCACAACGGGTGCGGCGATCTCGCACAGTGCAGTCCATGCATCATCCGCACTTGTCACCGGACGGCCATTGGGCACCGGCACGCCTGCTGCAGCAAGCAGTTTTTTGGTCAGTTCTTTATCCTGGGCGATCATTTCAGCGATCACACCACTACGATCCGTTTCGGCGGCCTGGATGCGCCGTTGCTTGCTGCCCCAGCCGAATTGCACCAGACTGCCCCGGGTCAGACGGCGGAATGGGATTCCGCGCGCAACGGCAGCTTGCACAATGGAGCCGGTACTGGGGCCCAGGCGTTCATCTTCATCGAGTTCGCGTAATTCGGCCAGCGCCGCAGCCAGATCGAATCCTGTGTTGTGCAGAGCGGCATCGCATAACTGCTGTGCCAGATCGAACGCCTTCCGACCTACCGATTCTTCGCTGTACTCGACCACCACTTGATACACACCGGATTCGAGTGTGGACTTGGTTCGACTGAAAGTGACCGGACATCCGGCCTGTGTCTGCAAACCCAGTGCAGCCAATTGCAGCACATGTGCCAGCGGCACAGCTGCTTTGTGCCCCGCCAGTTGCAGCAAGGCGATCTCCGGGAACAGCGCGCGAAAGCGCTCCTCAAAACCATTTATCCCGGCGATATCCTGTTCTGCTTCGCTACAGGTCACGATGGCTTCGATGGAGGTATGCCGACTCCACAGGTTCGGGCCGCGCAGCGCGCGAATTCGTGAGACATCCATTAAACACTATCCTTTGTATTTGCCAGTTTCACTTCGAATGTCGCCAATCCGGCCCGGATCAGCCCTGGCGTAATACTTAATGCCCAGGCTGCAGCAACGGCAGCCAGCACACTATCTATCTGCACAGCATCGTCGCTATTCTCCAGCATAGGCACATGCGCCAGTTTGATCAGCTCTGATGAATCGTCACCGGCTAGCAACATGATGGAACCATCACGTAATACGACGGCACGTCCGCCCCGCTGCGCGTGTGATGTGATGAGCTCCGATTCGGCATGCCGGGCAAAGTACATGACCTCACCATCGCAATATTCAGCCATCTTTGCCACTAAAGGATCATCTGCATTCAGCACCGCCACCCCATCGTTTAACACTACGTCCACCTGGGTGCGCAGCACATTGCAAACCTGCTCGGGCGTTTCGATGTAAAACTTGCCGAAATGCCGAACGGCATCGATATTGGTGATGATGCCGACCTGACAGCGGTCATAGCCCAAGCCCTCGGCCAGAATCGTGTCACTTCCATTCTCGATCACTGCAGCCTCCACGCTTCGGTTCAACAGCACCTTTTGCGCAGAGACCCAGTTGGCACAATCGCGCTGATCGATCAGACGTTGTGCGAAATAGAGACCTTCGTCACAAGCCAGGCCGACATAGTCTCCGCGCAGATGCAGCAATCTTGCAACGATGCGCGCCGTCAGGCTCTTGCCATCGGTACCACAGATGCCAACCACCGGGATGCGTCCGTTCTCGTTCTCTGCAAACAGATTGTCGACGATTGCTTTGCCAACCGGTCGCGCCTGTCCCTGGGCCGGTTTGAGGTGCATGAGCAAGCTTGGCCCCGCGTTGATCTCAACGATTGCCCCGCCTTGCTCGGCGAGAGAGCGAGAAATATCCTGGGCAACCAGATCGACTCCGGCTATGTCCAGGCCGACGATTCGCGCGGCCAGCGCAACCATCGCGGCGACCTCCGGATGGACTTCATCGGTCACATCGAATGCCACATTGCCGTTGCGTTGGATCAGCACTTGTTTGCCTGGCGGCGGGATCGAATCGGCGTCATAGCCCTGCCGTTCAAGCTCGAAGCGAACCGACGGGCTTTCATCCAGCAGCAACACGTCGAGTGGGAATTCCTCACTTGCTCCGCGCCGCGGGTCGCTGTTGATCTGGGTGTCGATGAGTTGACGTATCGTGGAGTGACCATCCGCCACCAGCGAAACCGATTCACCGCGTGCCGCCGCCGCCAAACGGCCGCCGACCACCAGCAGACGATGTTCGTCGCCGCGCACGAAACGTTCGACGATCACTGCGCTGCCTTCCGCATCGGCAAGATGAAAGGCCGCCTCGATCTCTTCGCGCGACATCAGATCAATGGAGACACCACGCCCATGATTACCGTCACTCGGTTTAACCACCACCGGTACTCCGATGTCTTCAGCCGCTTCCCATGCATCTTCCGGACTGTCGACGATACGTCCTTGCGGAACAGGCACGCCACATGCACTCAACAAGCTCTTGGTCAAATCTTTGTCTTTGGAAATACCCTCGGCAATGGCACTGGTTTGATTGGTTTCAGCAGTCCATATTCTGCGTTGACGCACGCCATAACCCAGCTGAACCAGATTGCCCTCGGTCAAACGAATCGAGGGAATGCCGCGCTCGGTGGCCGCCTCCACGATACAAGCGGTGCTTGGTCCCAGGCACAATGCATCAACCATCTCGTGCAAGCTGGCCACCGCAGCCGTCACATCGAACGGCTTGTCGTGTATCGCGGCCAGTATCAAATCGCGAGCGGTATGCAACGCGGCGTTGGACACCTGCTCGTTACGCGAACGCACGACCACCTTATAAACTCCGCGCACTCCGGTGCTGCGCGCCTTGCCGAAACCGCTCTGCATTCCGGCCAGGTTCTGCAATTCTATAGTGACATGTTCGAGAATATGCCCCGGCCAAGTGCCTTCGCGTAGTCGTTCCAGGAATCCGCCGGGCTCACCGATTCCGCATCGGTGTTCGACCAGCGTAGGTATCCATTCAGTCAGTCTTTCGTAAAAACCGGGAATAGTGTTGGAAGGTGAGTCTTCCAAAATGCCGATATCCAACCAGACTTCCAATACGGGACGATATGTCCAAATGTTCGGTCCGCGTAGCGGCAATATCTTGAGAAACTCCATCAATCTGTCCTGCTGAGTTGAAGTGGGTAGAAGTTGCATCGACGAACGCCGTACAACAACGCATTCGGCAAGGTTTCAGTTTACAGAGGGTTAGCAGTTTGTCCAATATGGTGACTGTAGTAAAATCAAACATAGTGAACGCTCATATAATTTCCTCCCTTTCTTCAGACAGACAGATCTCCGATGCATGGCATAAGGCGCTGCAAGCGCGCCTGTCCGCTCAGGAAAAGATCCATGCTTGCCTGGAAATCAACCTGGATGAGCAGCTGAACTACGCCAAGCACCTGATTCTGCTTACTAACCAACGACTGATTGGCCTTACATGGCCCGCATTGGAATTCTGCGAATACCCATTAAGTGGAGGATTGGCGTTGCGGCAACAGGATCACGCGGGCATCGGAGGCATCGAAGTGTTTGCCGCTGGGACACGTTTGGCCTTTTGGCGCTACACCATGGCGCGCGACCCGGATGCCACGCGTTTCGTCCGGCAGTTCGAGCAGGCGCTCAGCGGTTTTCTCAACGGGGAACCTATCCTTGATGCGCAACCGCTATTGTGTCCGCAGTGTCTGATGCCGCTGCAGCCAAATCAGGAAGAGTGTGCATACTGCGACGTCGCAGCAGAAGGGCCGCCATCAAGTTGGGTGCTGTTGCGCCTGTGGCGTTTCGCCAAACCTTACCGTTGGCAACTGCTCAGCGGTTTCCTGCTGATGCTGGCTTCGACTGCCGCCACCCTGGTTCCTCCCTATCTGACCATGCCGTTGATGGA
>CABEBA010000157.1_pt1 | contig 11362 bp, 10 predicted proteins | sample 3132531 | NCBI WGS metagenome assembly CABEBA01 (sample SAMEA5534344, study PRJEB31848) | metagenome | biome: tundra; feature: field; material: soil | place: USA | collected 2013-05 | depth 0.45 m
GGTGATGTGTGTGTAGTTCATTTGTGTAATTTCGACTTGCCGGTCAAAGGGCACCGATGCTACCGCATCTCACCCACCTGACCTGCGTTACTCAAAATTGCACTTCATCCTAGAATCCGCCATTCAAAAATAAGCTCCCACTTACGAATAGACATTAACAAGTTCAAAGATAGAAAGAGCAGTAACTTACGTAGCGATTACTTCAAGCTTGGTTCACACTACGAAATCGAATTTCGACAAACCGCATCAACTTCTGCACTGCAACATAAACCAGCAACACCACCGCCAGGCTGGATAAAAATCCCGCCATCACATCCGCCGGGAAATGCGCGCCGAGGCTCACTCTGGAAATGCCGACCCACAACACAAAAATCGCACCAGCGATGCGCCAATTGCGGTTCAGCACAGGCCACAGACTGGCCGTCATCAGCATGGCAAAGGATGAATGCCCACTGGGCAGGCTATGGTGGTATTCCGGCAGTCCAACGATATTCAGAGTGCCGGCAGGCAATGCGAGCGGCGGGCGCGGAAAATCGAGTAGAGGTTTGATATACCCCAGCAACAAACCGTCAAACAAGTAAGCGAGACTAAACACTGCGATGACCGCCATCCAGCGCGACACCCGAACCCGGTGCTGCGAGGTATCCTGAAACGGCGTGTTGACCACGACCAGCGCAAACAGGGTCAACACACCAAGGTAGAGCGGGAAAAGGATGTGATCACCCAAGATAGTGCCAAGCAACATGACTTGATCAAGCCAACCAAAACGGATGTCATTGATGGCATGAAACAGCCAGACGTTGGCACCACCCCAATCGTAGAGAATCTCTTTCATAGTAGTTCCAGCTTAAGCAGCCAAAGCCAATCCCCACATTGCAAGGCCGCCTGCAGCCGCCACACCCGCTACTGCGAACAACCATTTCTTGCGCGTCAATACAGTGATAGATGCCAGAGAGATGGCGATCTGGATCAGGGTCATGGATTGAGCCAGTTTATGGTGAGGATGCATCGCATGTTCGCTTTCCTCGTTGGCCTTTTCCGATTCCGCTTCCAGAGCCTCGGCTTTTGCCTTGATCTCCTTTTTGTCGTTTTCGTATTTTTCGATCTGGGTTTTATAAAATTCGTGCTTACTTGCTGGAGCCATGTCAGCAGCAAGTTCCATCAAATGACCCTTGTTGCTTTTGGCCTGATAAAAACTCCACTGATCGGAGGCTTGGGTTTTCTTCAGCACTGCCTCGTTCTTGAACAGCATGGCTTGATTCTGCGTGTCGCCGCCTTGATAGCTGACGATTGCACCTATCGAGGCGAGGATCGCGGTGAAGATCGCGACTTGCCCGCTTAGCTTATCTCCACTCTCGGCGCCGTGCTCCACTGCATGATCGTGGGCGCCGTGCACATGAAATCCTTCTGACATGATATTTCCTTAAAGTGGGTTTGAAAAACAGACGCTCATTTTATACCGTGAATCAGCGAACGCAGTCTGGATAAGCTGCCACTGTATCAGATGGTTTTCTGGTCAATACTTCGACGGAAACTGTCCTGGATTCGTCAATTTGAACCAGTATTGAAGTCTCATCTCCTTGAATATACCTGTGGGAAGCGGAATCGCCGCTTGGCACGGGTCTTGCGAAACATAAGCAAGCCCTGAAACGAATAGCTCGGGGAAACCCAGATAATTTTCACAATTCAGGTAAGTTCATGACAAAGCAAACTTGGCGCACAGGGCTGAACACGGGCATGTCAGCTTGCTTCTTCACTCGGGTGAAGACGCGGACATGAGTGAACAGGACATGAACGAGGAACGTCTCGAACTAGCATTGGAAGCAGCCGGTCTTGATCTTTGGGAAAACAACCTTGTTTCAGGAGAGGTCACGCGCAAGGCAAAGAAAACTTTTCTGGAGCTCGGTTATAGCGACGAGGAAGCTGCCACCTACATTGAAGACATTTTCAAGATCATCCATCCCGACGATATCCCGAGGATCAAGTCTGCCGTCAATGACCATTTGACGGGGGTCAGAACGCATTACCGCTGCGAGTTCAGGATACGCGCCAAGCGCGGCACATGGGTCTGGTATGCCAACTACGGCAAAATAATGGATAGCGTGGGCAGTAACCGGGGGCAGCGGTTTGTCGGTGTGACGTTCAATATCGATGACCGGAAGCGCAAGGAAGAGACGCTCGAGATTCGAGAGCAGGAATCGCGCACTTTGATCGAGAACTCTCCCGATACGGTTGCACGTTACGACTGCAACTGCCGCCGCATCTACGTCAATCCGGCTTTCGGTGCGCTGTCCAGCGGCGGCGTTGCCGCTTTGCTGGGCAGGAAACCTTCGGAACAACCGGGCGGATCGAGTTCAGAAATCTACGAGCAAAAGATCATTGAAGTTTTCGCGACTGGAAATAATTCGCAGTTCGAGCTGAATTGGGTCGGCAAAGACGGCAAAGAGATTTGCAGCCATATCCGCCTGACGGCGGAGCGCAATGCGTCAGGCAACATAACCTCGGTGCTGGGGATCGGGCGCGATATCACTGAACTGTACGAATCCCGAGCCAATCTCAAGCGCGCGAACGCGCAGCTCGAGAAAACAAATGAAATGTTGCAAGCGCAGGCAGTCAGCGACCCGCTCACCGGTTTGCCAAACCGGCGCCTGATGCTGGATCGGCTCAAGCACGCATTGGCTTCCAGTATGCGTAGCGGCAGAGAAGGTGCGCTGCTGTTTATTGATTTGGACAATTTCAAGACCCTTAACGACACGCTTGGTCATGGCATTGGAGATTTGTTGCTGCAACAGGTAGCGCAACGTCTTGAATCCTGCGTGCGCGAAGGAGACACAGTGGCTCGTCTGGGCGGTGACGAGTTCGTTGTGATGCTGGAAGATCTGAGCGAAAAAGACCTTGAGGCTGCGGCACAGACTGAAGCAATCGGCGAAAAGATACTCGCTTCACTCAACCAGCCCTACCAGCTGGGCAAGCACGAATACCTCAATAGCCCCAGTATTGGTGCCACCCTGTTCAACGACCACCAACAGTCGATAGAAGAACTGCTGAAACAAGCAGACATTGCCATGTATCAGGCCAAAAAATCCGGCCGGAATGCGCTGCGTTTCTTCGATCCGCAGATGCAGGAGACGATCAACGCCCGCGCCACCCTCGAAAGTGAATTACGCAAGGCGCTCGCATGCCACCAATTCCATTTGTATTATCAAATCCAGGTGGACAGCATCCAGGAAGACGGTTCGCATCGTCCCTTGGGCGCTGAGGCATTGATCCGATGGGCGCATCCCAAACGCGGGTTGGTGCTTCCTGCCCAATTCATTCCAATGGCGGAAGAAACCGGATTGATTCTACCTATCGGGCAATGGGTGCTGGAAACGGCTTGCGCCCAGATCAAGACATGGCAGTATAACGTGCTGACTCGCGATCTCGTTCTGGCCGTGAACGTAAGCGCCAAGCAATTCCGCCAAGCTGATTTCGTGGCTCAAGTGCAAGCTGCCGTGCAACGCCATGGCATCAGCCCGATGCTGCTTAAGCTTGAACTGACTGAAAGCCTGTTGCTGGAAAACATCGAAGATACCATTGCAACCATGAACGCATTGAAAGCAATAGGTGTTAAATTCTCATTGGACGATTTCGGAACCGGTTATTCGTCCTTGCAATATCTCAAACAGCTGCCGCTCGATCAACTCAAGATTGACCAGTCGTTTGTTCATGATCTTGTCTCCGATAGCAGCGATAGAGCGATTGTGCGCACCATCATCGCGATGGCACACAGCTTGAAACTGAACGTGATAGCCGAAGGAGTGGAGACTGAAGAGCAACGACAACTCCTTCAGGACAAAGGTTGTATTCATTACCAGGGGTTTCTGTTTAGCAAGCCTGTACCCATTGAGCAGTTTGATGTCCTGCTGCAGCAGGGTTGACTGCTGTAGTTGAGGCGTATGCCGACGGCTTCTGGGCAAGCCAAATATCTACATATGGCTAATCCTGACGTATAGATTCCAAATGCTATAATCCGCGCCTCTCTAAAGGTGCTGTTTCATGTCCGCTGTCTTGAATTTCAAATCCCATTTGTCCGATTTGTTCGCGCAGGCTTTGCGCGAGGTTGCGCCCGATCAAAGCGGTGTAACCGTCCTTATTGAACGTCCCAAGCAGGTTTCGCATGGCGATTACGCCTGTAATCTGGCGATGCAGCTGGCGAAACCAATGCGTAAATCTCCGCGCGACATCGCGAATGCATTGATCGCAGCGCTGCCGAAATCCGATGTCATCGCAAAGGTGGAGATCGCGGGCGCGGGCTTCATCAATGTGTTCATCACCACTGCCGCGAAGCAGGACGTGGTGCATGGTGTGTTGCAGGCGGGCGCCGGTTACGGTCATCTGCATGTCGGGGGTGGACGCAAGGTGGGCGTGGAGTTCGTCTCCGCCAACCCAACCGGGCCGTTGCATGTCGGCCACGGGCGCGGTGCGGCGGTGGGCGATTGTCTGTGCAACGTGCTGCATGCGGCGGGCTGGAATGTGACGCGCGAGTTTTACTACAACGATGCGGGCGCGCAGATCGACAACCTGAAGCTGTCAGTGCAGTTGCGCTGCAAAGGCATCACACCGGACGATCCTTCCTGGCCGGAATCGGGCTATCGCGGCGACTACATCATGGATGTCGCCAAAGCCTACATGGCTAAGGAAACGGTGGAGGCAGACGACCAGCACACTACCGGCAAAGGCGATGTGCACGATGCCGAGTCCATTCGCCATTTTGCCGTGGCCTATCTGCGCCGCGAACAGGATCTGGATCTGCGGGCGTTTCAGGTGGAGTTCGATGTCTTCTCGCTTGAGTCCGCGCTGTATACCGACGGCAAAGTGGAAGAGACGGTGAAGAAGCTCATCGCCAGCGGCCACACTTACGAGCAGGACGAAGCGCTGTGGTTGCGCACCACGGATTTCGGCGACGACAAGGACCGTGTGATGCGCAAGAGCGACGGCGGCTACACCTACTTTGTGCCTGATGTGGCCTATCACTTGGATAAATGGCGGCGCGGTTTTGTGCGCGTCATTAACGAGCAGGGTTCCGATCACCACAGCACGATTACCCGTGTGCGCGCCGGTTTGCAGGCGCTGGATGCGGGTATCCCCCAAGGCTGGCCGGACTACGTGCTGCACCAGATGGTGACGGTGTTGAAGAACGGCGAAGAAGTAAAGATATCGAAACGCGCTGGCAGCTACGTCACCCTGCGCGACCTGATCGACGAAGTGGGTTGCGACGCCACGCGCTATTTCCTCGCCGCGCGCCATCCCGATTCGCAGCTGGTGTTCGACATCGACTTGGCGAAATCGCAGAGCAACGATAACCCGGTGTATTACATCCAGTATGCACACGCCCGCATCAGTACGGTGTTGGCACAATGGAATGGCGACAGGCTGGCGTTGTTGAATGCCGATGTCAGCGTGCTGGATAGCGAATATGAAACGCAGCTACTGCAGCGCATGATCGACTATCCGCAAGTGATCGAGACTGCGGCGGAAGACCTTGCGCCGCATCTGGTCGCTTTCTACCTCAAAGAATTGGCAGCCGATTTTCACAGCTACTATAATGCCTCGCGCTTTCTCGTCGATGACGAGAGGCTGAAGCTGGCGCGCCTGGCATTGATTGACGCCGTGGCGCAAGTGTTGAAGAACGGCTTGGCATTATTGGGTGTCTCGGCACCCGAGAAGATGTAACAAAAATTGCTGCGAAGGGAATCTGCGGTGTTGTGCCAAAGGTACGCAATCCGCTATCCGGCAAGCCGGATGCGGAATTGACAGAGCGGTGCTCGAAAGCCACAGGTGCTCATGCACATTCCGGTTTCTGCGCTCCGTGCGACTTGCATACATCCCTTCCCGAAAATTTTTTCACGGCTTCTATTGATATAAGGATGGAACGGATATGAGTGGTGATAAGGGCAAAGTAGTTGCGGGTGTCTTCATCGGTATGGTGCTCGGCATTGCCGCAGCAGGCGGCGTTGCGTGGTATGTGCTGAATAAGAAGCCGACTTCCTTTACCAACAAGGATCAGGCAAAACCGGCCCCGCAAGTCGCGCCGGTTCCTGCCAGTGCGCCGGTTGCTGCAACTACTGCCGCCTCTGGCGTAGGCGAGACCAAACAGCATTTTGAGTTCTACAAAGTGCTGACCGACAAACCGGACGCCACGGCACACAAGAACAGTCCGAAGCCCCCCAAGCCGAAAGAACCTGCGTTTGCAAAAACGCAGCCCGTTCCGCCTGTGGCCGCAGCGAAAGAGATGTATTACGTGCAGGCCGGATCGTTTCAGAACGCGGGCGATGCAGAGAAACTAAAAGCCAAGTTGGCGTTCTCAGGTTTCGAGGCGAGCGTCCAGACGGTATCCATCCCGGAAAAAGGTGAGTGGCATCGTGTTCGCCTTGGCCCGTATAACAACAGTGAAGCGGGCAAAACCATCGCAGCATTGAAACAGAACGGCATCATTGCCACCCAACTACATGCCCAATGAACGGGCGTAACGATTCGATAAGGAGACGAGCATGAAATTCTTCAAGCAGTTGTTTGCAGTGTTGGCATTGTTGTGCGCGACCTATGCGCAGGCCGAAGTGGTGGCTGGCAAAGATTATACAATTCTGAATTCGCCGCAGCCGACAAGCAGCGGCAAGAACGTAGAAGTGCTTGAGTTCTTCTTCTACGGCTGCTCACACTGCTATCACCTGCATCCCTTTATCAGCGCATGGGAAAAGAAGATACCCAAAGATGTTAAATTGGAATATGTGCCGGTTGTGTTCAATGAAAGCTGGGAACCGATGGCGCACACTTTCTACGCCCTCGAAGCAATGGGACAGCGCAAGCAACTGCACGATGCCCTGTTTGAAGCGTGGAACGTGCAGAATACTGATCTGAGCGATGAAGCGCATATCTCCGAGTTTGTGGCGAAGCACGGCGTGGATCGCAGCAGGTTTGATGCTGACTATAATTCCTTTTCAATGGCCAGCAAGATCGCGCGCAGCAACCAGCTGGTGCAGAGCTATGGTGTGCGCGGTACGCCCACCATCGCGGTGGATGGCAAATACATCATCACCGGTCTGCTGCCGGAAGAAACTATCCGTGTATTGGATGGAGTGATCCAGATCGCCCGCAAGGAACGCAACAAGCGCTGATGAAAGTTGTCATTTCCGGCGCGTCGAGCGGTATCGGCCTGGCCCTCGCGCGCCATTATCTTGAACGCGGCGCAACCGTTGCCGCCTTTGCACGACGCGGCGATCTGCTGCAAACCTTCGCCGCTGAATTTCCCAACAAAGTTTATTGCTACACGCTGGACGTGCGCGACGCACCTGCCATCCAACAGGCAGCCAGTGATTTCATGTCGCGCGTCGGTGTGCCGGACATCGTCATCGCCAATGCGGGGGTGAGTCGCGGCACGCTCACCGAATATGTCGAGGACGAAGAAGTGTTCCAGAACGTCATGGACATCAACGTGCTGGGCATGGTGAAGACATTCCAGCCTTTTCTGGTGGCAATGCGCGAGGCAAAACAGGGAACATTGGTCGGTATTGCCAGCGTGGCGGGCTTTCGTGGCCTGCCCGGTTCGGGCGCTTATTCTGCGTCCAAAGCGGCGGCAATCTCATACTTGGAAAGTCTGCGCGTCGAACTGTACGGCAGTGGCGTGAAAGTCGTGACGGTTTGCCCCGGCTACATCAAGACACCGATGACCGAAGTAAATACCTACTCCATGCCGTTCATATTGGGAGCGGATGAAGCCGCCCGTCGCATAGCGCGCGTTATCGACCGCGGCACGTCGTTCGCTGTCGTACCTTGGCAGATGGGATTGGTCGGGTTCTTGTTGAAACGATTACCTAACTGGATCTACGATCTGGTTTTCAGCAAAGCCCCGCATAAGTCCCGTAACCCTCAATAGGCTTCACCGGTCACCCCAACGAGCTATGCCGTGTGCATTCCATGATGCCAGTGGATTACTTCTGGCGTACCGTTCCATAACCCTTTTAGTGGGTTTTAACGCACTCTTTGTTCATTGCAAGTAATGGGATGCCCGCGTAGAATTCACGCGATTTTAACAAACTGCAATAATCCCTAAGGAGTGTAAAGATGGAGAATGAGGCTTTGAGCAACAGTGACCGCCGAGATTTTCTGGTCAAGTTGACTTCAGTAGTTGGCGGCGCTGGCGTGGCGGCAACCTGCATACCTTTCGTAGCAAGTATGAACCCAAGTCCTGACGTACTGGCTAAAGCCGAGACCGAAGTCGATCTGACCGGTATTCCACCGGGTGGGATGCGCACAGTCGCTTGGCAGGGTAAACCTGTTTTCATTCTTCGTCGTACGCCGGAGGAGATCAAAGCGGCCCAATCTTCCGATGGAAAGATCGATCCGGAGCCGGACAACAAGCGCGTAAAGAATCCGGAGTGGCTGGTCGCTGTCGCAGTGTGTACTCATATGGGATGTGTGCCAAACAAGGAAGAGGCAGGTTTTGTCTGTCACTGCCACGGTAGCCAATATGACGAAAGCGGTCGCGTCACGCGTGGTCCCGCTCCGAAAAACCTTGAAGTGCCGCCGTATCACTTCCTGTCGGAAAACAAGATACTTATTGGCAAAGCTTAAGGAGCCCATCCCATGAAATCAAAAGTCATCAATTGGATAGACCAGCGCTTTCCTCTTACCAGTTTCGTCAAACATGAACTGACGGGTTACCCGACACCGCGCAATCTCAGCTACTGGTGGAACTTCGGATTCCTCGCCGGAATAGTACTGATGCTGCAAGTTGCTACCGGGATCTTCCTGGCGTTTCAATACAAGCCCGATGTCGGCCTTGCATTCGACTCCATCCAGCACATCATGCGCGATGTGAATTACGGCTGGCTGTTGCGCTATATACATGCGACCGGAGCTTCTGCGTTCTTCTTCGTGATCTTCGTACATATGGCGCGCACGCTGTATTACGGTTCCTATCGCGCACCGCGTGAATTGCTGTGGTGGACAGGTCAGGGGCTGCTGTTGATGCTGATGGCGACTGCCTTTATGGGCTATCTCTTGCCATGGGGTCAGATGTCGTATTGGGGTGCAACGGTCATTACCAATTTGTTCCGTGCCACTCCATTCATCGGTGACCAGGTGGTCATCTGGCTAAGAGGCGATTACACAGTGGGCGATGACACGCTGACCCGCTTCTTCTCGTTGCACTATCTGTTCCCGTTCCTCATCATCGGGGCGGTGGTCGTGCACCTGGTGGCGCTGCATACGGTGCGTAGCAGTAATCCCAGCGGCATCGATCTGGCTGACAAGCACAACATCCCGTTCCATCCCTATTTCACGATCAAGGATCTGTACGGTCTGGGATTGTTCCTGATGGTGTACAGCGTGTTCGTGTTTTTCATTCCCGATGCCCTGATTGAGCCGGCCAACAATATTCCGGCCAATCCGATGATGACGCCTAACCATATCGTTCCAGAATGGTATTTCCTGCCGTTCTACGCGATTCTGCGTTCAGTGCCCAGCCTGGTCGGCGGCGTGGTGGCGATGGGTTTGTCGGTGATGATATTCGCCTTCATGCCCTATCTGGATCGTTCGCGTATTCCCGGTGGAGCGCGCTATCGTCCATTCTGGCGCATACAGTTCTATCTCTTCCTGGTGGATATGTTTGTGCTGGGCTGGGTCGGCTACGTTCCCCCGACCGACCAGACCATCGTAATCGGGCAAGTGGCGACGGTATGCTACTTTGGTTCGTTCTTCATCATCCCCTTCATATCCAGAGCAGAAGAGCGCTGGATGATCAAACGCGGCTTGCCTGCTGAGGTGGCGCATCTAATCGAGAGCGAGAGCCAACAGAAAAGCAAACAAGGAGACATGCAGTGAAAAAGCTCATAACAATATTGGCTTCGTGCTGTATCGCTACGTCGGTGCTGGCTTCAGAAGCGAAACTGGAAACAGTGCAAGTGAGTAATGATGTGCAATCGCTGGAAAAGGGCCTGGATTCATTCGTGACCAACTGCCATTCCTGCCACAGCATGAAGTACATCCATTACCGCGATCTGGTTGCGGCCGGCATGGACAAAGCGAAAGTGGATGCTTTGCGCGGTGACCAACCGCTGGGTGCTGCATTGATGGCGCAGATGCCGGAGGCCGATGCAGCACAGGCATTCGGCGTACCACCGCCCGATCTGAGTTTGATGGCCAAGGCGCGCGATGGCGGTGTGAACTATGTGTATTCCTATCTGCTGGGCTATTACAACGGCCCCGAAGGTTCAGGCAACCATATCTATCCCGTGACCAAGATGCCCGATATCCTCGGTATCAGCAGCGCAGCGGATGCAGCGCAACGCACCCAGATACAAGGCACAGCGCGCGACATTGTCTCTTTTATGTCTTGGGCAGCCGATCCTCACGCAGGAGAGCGAATCCGCCTTGGCTATTATGTGATGGCTTATCTGCTTGTTCTGACGACGTTGCTTTATTTCGTCAAGAAACGAGTATGGTCCAAGCTGCCGGATTAACGATTGATGCTGTGCCTCATGATTGTTCATGAGGCACAGCTGAAATTTGTATTTCCGAGTGTATTCAGATGTAAGGTATCAAAAAAACTGGCGGGCGCTTAGCCCGCCAGTTTTTTCTTGAGGATGTCGTTGAGCTGGGCCGGATTGGCTTTGCCTTTGCTCGCTTTCATGGCAAGACCGACGAAGAAGCCGAACAGTTTGTCCTTGCCGCTGCGGTATTCCGCGACCTTGTCTGCATTGGCAGAAATGATCTCGTCCACCAGAGCTTCGATGGCGCCAGTATCCGAAACCTGTTTCAATCCCATAGCTTCGATGAATTGATCTATACGCGCAATTACTGAGCCTACAGAAGTTGCAGAAGATACCGCCGTTAATTGAGTCTCATTGTTTACGCGACCTTCTGCCCACATAGCGCGGAATAATTCTTTCGCGCCGGAATTGGAGATGGTGCCGTCAGCTATGCGCATTAATATGGCGCCGAGTTTTTGTGCCGAGATCGGGCTTTGTGCCATGTCCAGGCCATCGCGGTTCAACTGGGCGCTTACTTCACCCATGATCCAGTTGGCGCAAATCTTCGCATCGTTGGGCACGGCAGCAAGAACGGTCTCAAAGTAGTCAGACATCTCGCGCGATGAAGTCAGGATGCTGGCATCGTAAGCAGACAGGCCGAGATCATTCACATAACGTATTTGCTTGGATTGCGGCAGTTCAGGCAAGGTGCCGCGAATCTGCTCTATCCATTCGGCAGAAATTTCCAGCGGCAACAGATCTGGATCGGGGAAATAGCGGTAATCGTGCGCATCTTCCTTGCTGCGCATGGCACGCGTTTCGCCGGTATCCGGATTGAACAATATGGTGGC
>CABEBA010000159.1_pt1 | contig 11329 bp, 11 predicted proteins | sample 3132531 | NCBI WGS metagenome assembly CABEBA01 (sample SAMEA5534344, study PRJEB31848) | metagenome | biome: tundra; feature: field; material: soil | place: USA | collected 2013-05 | depth 0.45 m
TGCGCTGTAGGGCATGGATGCAACGGCCAGCCTCAAGCGCAGTTAATAGAATCAATATGTTACGTTTGAAAAGTTGCCTACGAACCAAGGGGTCAGGAGTTCGAATCTCTTCCGGCGCACCATATTCATGTATTAAATCAATCGCTTAACGATAACCCGTTAGGCGATTTTTCTTTTCAGCAAAGTCATTGCGGGACTTTGCGGGACTCTCCCCCGCACACACGATTGGCGGCCTCAAGTAGCTCAGCCAGGCTACGCAGAATTGGACACCTCGCTACTGAAGAGATTATGTCCGTGATGACTTGGCACCAGCCATTTTCATCCTGCCATCAATACCGCAAGAATCGGGTGGAAACACACTCAGGCTGATTGAATCCTTTCGCAGCCACCAATATTTCACCACGATGATTCCTGGTTTGGCGGCTGATGACAGGATGTGTTGATTTCAGTTGCGCCAACAAGGCAGAGTTATTCGGGTGTAGTTTGTCACCAAAGTAAGTGAAGGCCAGATGCATTAAGCCTAAAAACATGATGATTCCCGCACTAATTGTTATAAGTATTTGTGCTGGCATTTGTATCCCCTAGGCTTTCATCAAACGTTCAGTTTCGATCCAGGAAGAGATCGATGATGGAAAATCGGGTGAGACCGGATTGAGGCCCATCGCATTGAACGCATCGGCGCTGCTCACAAAGCCTTTGCTACCAACAATCGCACCTTTGCTATGTGGTCGAACAGGAACGCTGTTTGCCTATGAACAATATGGTATCGAACCAGACATCATGACGCTTGGCAAAGGCTTAGGTGGAGGAGTTCCAATCTCGGCACTTCTCGCGAAGCAATCATGTTCTTGTTTTGAGTACGGCGATCAAGTTGGAACGTTTTGTGGCACGCCACTCGTTAGTGCAGCAGGCGTTGCCGTGATACAGAGTCTGTTATCCGGGGATTTTTTAGAAACAAGTCGTAGGATCGCTAACTTGCTAAGCAACGGGCTGATTGAGCTGTCTAAAGAGTTTAATTTAGGTGAAGTGCGTGGCAGGGGAGCTTTGCTTGCTTTAGAACTTGGCAGCGACGTAGGTCAAAAAGTAGTGACAGCGGCCAGAGACATGGGATTACCTCTGGCGCATAAGCATTTACCTGAAATTCAAAAATATAGCGGATTGATTAATCCACCAGTCTTTTCCCCTTCCGTTGGAAGATATGCGCAAGGAATGATCGTTGAAATCCCTCTGCATCTTTGGGCTCTTCCAAATCGGGTTACTTCATCTGAGTTTCACAAGTCCCTATCAGATGCATACGCAGGTTCACAGTTTGTAGAGGTAGCCTCGGAAGAAGAAATTGTCGCCATGCAAAAACTCAGGACTAATGCAAACGGTTAGGGGCAACGCTGGTTTCAGCCATTGGGAAAAAAGCTCACGAACTCGGGATAGAAAAGCTATATTTACACACGCCGGAATCAGAGACTTTTTATTCAAAACTTGGATGGCAAGTTAAAGAAAGACCCCAGTACCATGGTTATCCTGTCTCCCTCATGCAGAAGAAAATCGTTCTCTAATCTTTCGATCAAGCGGGCAAATGCACGCAGTTCCTTATCTTCGTTACATTGGGTGTCTTAAATCTGCATGAGTACGCTCCTAGTCAGCCTCGGAATTTCAAGTGAATTGATAGCGGCCCGTGGCTTACGGGAGTGCGAGGAAGCTACGCAACTTGAAGTTGCTGAAGTAGGAATAGGTGGCCGAGAGCATTTTCTTGTCCCTTCGGCGTCTGAAGCATGGCGGAGTCTAAAGGCTGCGGCGCTCGTTGATGGCATTGATCTATTCATTGTTTCCGCCTTTCGCAGCATTGACCGGCAAGCCGAGATAATTCGCCGAAAGATTGAAGCTGGGGTTGCAGTCGAAAATATTCTCACAGTCTGTGCGCCCCCGGGCTTTAGCGAACACCACACCGGGCGCGCTGTCGACCTTTCAACTCCTGGCAGCCGTGCGCTCGAAGTCGAGTTCGAGCAAACCACTGCATATGCTTGGCTTCATAAACGCGCTGCCGAATTTCGCTACTATCTCTCTTATCCCATTGGCAATCCATGGGGTTATCAATATGAGCCTTGGCATTGGTGTTTTAACGATGCCCAACCCTGCAATGTACCTGACCTGCGCGAAAAGCTGCGCAGGTCGGTGATTTAGAATGTTGGATGAACCCTCCCGGCGGGGATCATTAGAATGAGGATTATCGAATAGATGGTATTTCTTACATCATCTGGTTTCAGTAACCCCAAGATTTGGGGCCTTATTACTCAACACTTCGGAAGATCAACGGGTGCTCCCTCCGCGCTGTGCGCTCCGGTGGCCAGTTATTTCAAACGTTAGACCTGAAACAATTATCACTGGATAGGAAAATGATAAAAGACCTACACACTTTACCCACTAATTTACCGGTTCCAGTAGATGACGGTGCATGCGAGCATTTACTGGGAAGCACCTTACCTTCGGTGTCACTGACTAGCACCACAGGGAAGGCCATTGATCTCAGCACTTATGCGGGCACACTGGTTATTTATTTCTTCCCAATGTTGGGTCGTCCCGATAGCCCGCCGTTCATCGGCTGGAATGACATTCCTGGCGCTAGGGGATGCACACCGCAAACATGTGCCTTTCGCGATTTACACGCTGAGTTAAAACAGCTTGGTGTCGAGGTGTTTGGTGTGAGCGCGCAAAACCTGGATGACCAACAAGAAGCCCATGCAAGGCTACAACTCCCCTTTGTGTTGCTCAATGATGGACAACTTGCTTTAGCTCAAGCGTTGAAGCTGCCAACATTTGAGTATGCGGGCAAACGCTTGATAAAGCGGTTAACAATTATTGCAACGGGTGGTCTTATTCGGAAGGTTTTCTATCCGGTATTCCCGCCTAACAATAATGCGGGTGAGGTCATCGCATGGCTTACGGCAAACGCATAACCTTGCAGTCGAGCGGACCCGCGCGAAAAGCCGTGCAGGCCGCTCATTTTCACGTTGAACGTCGGCTTTATAGAAGCTTCTATATATCTTTTGGGTTAATAGAGGCATGTCAGGCGAGGCTGCTTTCGGCCAGTCTGTTAGTTAAGTATGATCTACAAAATCGGCCTACTCACGGACATCAGTGCCTACCTGCCTCATAATGCCCAGGTGCAAAACCAAACGATTTACTCAGTCGAATCCAAGAATTGATTTGCGTGATGGCAAGGGTTAAATTTGCAATCTCGCTATCTTTGAAGTGTCGCTGCATTTCGCCAAACAACTCATCAGTAGGATTATTCTCGTGAATAGCTGTGATGGCTTCGCACCATGCTAGCGCGGCTTGTTCCTGGGCATCGTAGAAGTCCGTGCCACGCCAGACGGAGAGTGAATAAAGGCGCATGGGTGTTTCACCCGCTGCAATGGCTTCTTTATAATGCATGTCAATACAATACGCACAGCCGTTGATTTGTGAGGCATGAAGCCGTAGAAGTTCCAACAAACGCATGTTGAAGCCACATGCGTTGACGTAATTCTCAACGTGCATCATCGCCGCAATCAAATTTTTTGGTACATTAGGGAAAGCAATTCGCACTGTCATTTTATCTCCTGATAGTATTAAAAAAGCAACTCTTCATTTTAGAAGCTGCCAATAACGTTTAAATACGCATTAAGATTTTGAACAAACTAGTGCGAAGAGAGAAGATGGATTCGGTGCAAAACTGTTTTGCACTTTCCGCATAACTAATAGGACGAACAACCGTGTTAGAAGCCATCCGCATTTTTATAAAAGCCGCAGAGTGCGGGAGTTTCTCGAAGACTGGCACGGTGCTCGGCATGTCGCCGTCCTCGGTGTCACGGCAAATCGACAAGCTGGAAAAGGACTTGGCAACAAAACTGTTCAAGCGTAGCACAAGGCATCTGGTGCTCACGGACAGTGGCCACACTTTCCTTGAAAGAGCGACAAAAGTGGTATCTGATTTAGAGGCGGCATTCATAGCAATTCGGTCGACGCCTCAAGAGATTGCCGGAGACCTGCGAATTTCTGTTTTTGAATCGTTTGGCCGTTTAAGCATTTGCCCCGTAGTTCCTGATTTTCTGATTCAGCATCCTGAAATCAAGCTCGAGTTGCTTTTCGACAATCAGCTTGCTGATCTTTACAAAGATGAAATTGATCTCGCTATCAGGATTGGACGCCCGGAAGATTCGCGGCTTAAGGCGAGGAAGCTTGTGGAAAATCACATGGTGTTGTGCGCTAGCCCAGACTATCTTGCGCAACACGGCATACCAGCCAATCCTCATGATTTGGCGGACCACAACTGCTTAGTTCTAAGTCGCAGTCGACGTATAGCTTGGTGGCATTTTCGCCAAGGCAAAAAAATGGAAAAGGTTCAAGTCAGCGGGAACCTGACATCTATTGGCGGTACTCCTCTGCTAGAAGCGGGAATACAAGGCGTCGGTATCCTGATGTTACCTGAATGGATGGTGGCGCCCCACATCAACTCAGGTGCCTTGGTTAGCGTAGTGGGAGAATGGGAACCAAGCTTATATGAAGACGGCAGCGGCGATGTGTTCGCTGTTTACTTGGATGATCCTAATACCAAACCGGTTATTCGGGCATTCATTGATCATTTGCTAGCCGCATTAAAGCGGGATGCGCTGAAACGAGCCTCTTAATTCAAACGTGACAGTCCGCTTGCTTCGCGTGCAAGACTAGGTTGGCGTATGGCATTAATATGCTCCTTTATTTTCTAGCTCCATCAGAATTTTCACATGACGCTGCACTTCGTTTGCCTCTAACGGGCCACCGTGCCCCATGCAAAACCGTTCCATGCCGGAATCGATCAAGCGTTGCAGTTCGGCACCTACCGCGTGTGGATCATCTTCAAAGGGCGGTCGTATCGCATGTTTGGTTCGGACAATACCGCCGATCAAAATGCCAGATGCAATAAGATCGCCGACCATAGCGTCCTTGGTGGTCAGTTCCACGGTGATCGAACCCGCTGTATGTCCGGGCGTGTGTTTAACGAGGCCGGGGATGCCGAAGCGATTGACGTCCATGACTTCATCATTGGTCAGCAGGATGTCCGGTCTAAACGCTGTGTAAGGTTGGAGTGTCAATCCTGTTGCTTTAAACAAATGGGAAAACCAGCCGGTTGGGCAGAATGTCATTGGCACTTCGCGTGTGTAGTGTTTGAGGTCGTCCTCGTGCGCAACGATTGGCGCTCCTGATAATTCGCGCAAACGGGCAGCGCTTCCGGCATGATCGACATGGGCATGTGTGATCACGATCAGTTTGATGTCTTTAAACGAGAGACCGCAATTTTTCAATGCTTTCTTGATCTTTGATTCCGACCCCGGCAGACCGGTATCAACAAGGATGCATCCTTCCATTCCCTGAATGAGAAAACAGTTCACCATGTGGAAAGGCAGGATGGGAATACGAATGATTTTAAGTGCCGCCATAATTTATTATTCCTTGAGTGTAATAAGCATTGCGCCAAATGCATTCCCGCTCCCAATCGCCAGGGTAAGTACCGCGTTTACTTAGACAAGGATGTGGTACTGATACATATGATTCGGAGCGCCCAAGCGGTAGGTTTTAACCTCGCTGAACTAAAGGAGATAGTTGCCCTTAAAGAAAAAAATAACCGGTTTCCCATTGAGATAGCCAATGAGCTTATCGCCCCGAAACGGGAAAAGTTGCGCGATGATATGGACAAGATTCTGTCAGACACCGCGTGTCGGATTATGTCTGAACTACTGCGTTCTATTCCGTCTAAACTGCACCATTCTCTCTTCATGGTTTGGCAATCGCCCCTTTCCCCGTACAATACGCGGCTCACCATGAATATCATCACTTTCCCCGACAGTCCCTACCGCCTGCACCAGCCATTCGAACCGGCGGGGGATCAGCCCACGGCCATTGCGCAGCTGGTGGAGGGAATTGAAGACGGGCTGGCGTATCAGACGCTGCTTGGTGTGACCGGCTCCGGCAAGACGTTCACCATGGCGAACGTGATTGCGCGCACCGGGCGGCCGGCGATGATCATGGCGCCGAACAAGACGTTGGCGGCACAGTTGTATTCCGAGATGCGCGAGTTTTTCCCCGAGAACGCCGTCGAGTATTTCGTTTCCTATTACGACTATTACCAGCCCGAGGCTTATGTGCCGTCGCGTGATGTGTATATAGAGAAGGATTCCAGCATCAACGAGCAGATCGAACAGATGCGCCTGTCCGCCACCAAGTCCATGCTGGAACGTCAGGATTGCGTGATCGTCGCGACAGTCTCGGCCATCTACGGTATCGGCGATCCGGTGGATTACCACGGCATGATCCTGCATCTGCGCGAGCACGAGAAGGTTTCGCAGCGCGATGCCATCAAGCGCCTCATCTCCATGCAGTACGAGCGCAATGAACTGGATTTCCAGCGCGGTACGTTCCGTGTGCGCGGCGATGTGATCGATATTTTTCCGGCGGAAAGCAGCGAGAACGCGGTGCGCGTCACGTTATTCGATGACGAGGTGGAGTCTATCGCGTTGTTCGATCCTCTCACCGGGCACATCCAGAGCCGCGTGCCGCGCTACACCGTATATCCGTCCAGCCATTATGTGACCCCGCGCGAAACGACCCTGCGCGCCATCGAGACCATCAAAGTGGAGCTGGCTGAGCGCATTGCCTTCTTCCAGAAAGAGAACAAGCTGGTGGAAGCGCAACGCATCGAGCAACGCACGCGCCACGATCTTGAGATGCTGGCCGAGATCGGCTTCACCAAAGGTATCGAGAACTATTCGCGACATCTTTCGGGCCGCGGCGCGAACGAACCGCCGCCGACGCTGATGGACTACCTGCCGCCGAACGCGCTGTTGTTCCTGGACGAAAGCCACGTGATGATTCCGCAGGTGGGCGGCATGTACAAAGGCGACCGAGCGCGTAAAGATAATTTGGTCAACTACGGCTTCCGTTTGCCGTCTGCGCTGGATAACCGTCCGCTGCGTTTCGACGAGTTCGAAAAAATCTCACGCCAGTGTATTTTCGTCTCCGCCACTCCATCCGTGTACGAAGCCGAGCACACCGGACAAGTGGTTGAGCAGTTGGTGCGTCCAACCGGTTTGATCGATCCGATGATCGAAGTGCGTCCCGCCATCAATCAGGTGGACAATCTGATGTCTGAAGTGAATTTGCGCACGCAAGTGGGCGAACGCGTGCTGGTTACCACGCTGACCAAACGTATGGCGGAAGACCTCACCGAATACTTCTCCGAACATGGCATCAAGGTGCGCTACCTGCACTCCGATATCGAAACTGTGGAGCGCGTGGAGATCATCCGCGATCTGCGCTTGGGTATGTTCGATGTTCTGGTCGGCATCAACCTGCTGCGCGAAGGCCTGGATATTCCGGAAGTCTCATTGGTCGCCATCCTGGATGCGGACAAGGAAGGTTTCCTGCGTTCCGAGCGCTCGCTGATTCAGACCATAGGCCGCGCTGCGCGCCACCTGCACGGCACCGCCATCCTGTATGCCGACCGCATCACCGAATCCATGCGTAAAGCGATGTACGAAACCGACCGTCGCCGTGCAAAGCAGATCGCGCATAACGAAGCACACGGCATCACACCGCAGTCTATCGTCAAACGCATCAAGGACATCATCGACAGCGCATACAACGTGGATGACGAACGTTCATCGCTGAAGGCTGCGCAGACGCAGGCGAAGTATCTGGCGATGAGCGAGAAGGAAGTCTCGAAGGAGATCGCACGTCTGGAGAAAGAGATGCTGCAGGCTGCCAAGAATCTGGAGTTCGAAAAAGCCGCTCAAGTGCGCGACCAGTTGAAGAAGCTGCGCGAGAGTGTTTTCTTTTCCCCGCTATAAATAGAAACATGAAAGTCAAAGTTCTATTTGTCTGCATGGGCAATATCTGTCGCTCACCCACTGCCGAAGCTGTGTTCCGTCACCATGTCGAGAAAGCGGGCCTGCTCGAACATATCCAGATCGATTCAGCAGGTACCCATGATTACCACATCGGCGATTCGTCGGATGCCCGCACCCAACGTGCCGCCAGTCTGCGCGGTTACGACATGAGCCAATTACGCGGGCGTCAGGTGGAAGCGGGAGACTTCATGCGCTTCGATTATGTGCTGGCGATGGATGAGGCGAATCTCGATATTCTCCAGCGCTTGCGTCCGCGCGATGCGCAGAGCCAACTGGGGCTGTTTCTGGAGTTTGCCGAGCACCACTCTGAGCGAGAAGTCCCCGATCCCTATTTCGGCGGGGCGGACGGTTTCGAGCGCGTGCTGGATATGGTGGAGGACGCGGCTAACGGATTATTGAAGCAAATTCGGGAACAGCACTCCATCTGACACGGAATGCACGATAACCAATGACTTGGTTATCGTTTGTGGACAGCCTAGTCAGATGGTTAGTAGTCTCATCAGTTGTTTCATCTAGGCAATTTCCTCCAATATCTCCACTAACTTTCGATACAACTGGCTGGGTGACACAGGTTTGTGCAGCAGCGGCACACCACTGGCCTTCGCCTCGCGTAACCGTTTCGGAGCTGTGTCGCCGGTGATCAGCAGGGCGGGTAATGAGTTTCCCAGTAAAGTACGTAGCGCAGCGATGGCTTCCACACCGGTGAGTTGCTCGCGCAGACGGTAGTCGCTGATGACCAGGTCGGGTGGGAGTGCATGCGCCAGAGCAAGTGCCTCCTCGATGGATTCAGCCGCTTGGCATTCACAGCCCCAATCGCGCAGTAAATGAAGCATGCCATCGCGCACGATCTCATCGTCGTCGATCACCAGCACACGCACTTCAAGCAGTCGTGCCTTGCTCTGTGCAATGACTGGGAGCACGTCAGGTAATACCTCGGTAGCAATGGGCAAAGCCAGCCTGAACACGCTGCCGCGTAGTGGAGTGGAAGTTAGTGACAAGCGATGCTCCAGCGTGCGCGCCAGCCCGTCAGCAATCGCCAGCCCCAGTCCCAGCCCCTTGTGCCGATCACGTTCCGGATTACCCAATTGATGAAATTCGCGAAACACTTCTTGCTGATTTTCCGGCGCTATTCCTATTCCAGTGTCCCAGATTTCTATCACCGCTTGAGAACCGCGCTGTCGGCATGCCACCAGTACACCGCCGCGTTCGGTGTAACGAATCGCATTGGATACCAGGTTACGCAAAATCAATTCCAACAGTACCGGATCTGACTGCACCGCTACATGTGTCTCGCGCGAGCGGTACACGATGTTTTTTGCATCGGCTTGCGGAGCGAGTTCGTTTTCAATCTTATTGAGCAAGGGCTGCAAGTGGAATGGCTGTAGTTGCGGCTCAATTACTCCTGCATCAATGCGAGAGAAATCGAGCAGGGTATTGAGCATCTCGCCGGAAGCTTCCGAGGCAGCTCTTGCGCTGGCGAGTAGTTCTTGTTGGTGAGGAGTCTGTTCGGTGCGCGAAAGCACTTCCAGAAACAAGCCTTGGGCATGTATCGGCTGACGCAAATCGTGGCTGGCTGCGGCGAGAAATTTTGATTTTGCGGTGTTGGCATGTTCGGCTTCGCGTTGCGCAGTTTCGGCGATTTCTGTTTTTACCTGTAATTGCTCCATCAAGGCGATATTCTCGAAACGCAGTTTGATTGCCGCGAGTATCTCCCGTGAGCTGTTGCGTGCCATCAGCATAATGCTGGATAAATAAAAAATGCATCCCAGGGCAAGCGCGTCATATGCGGGATCGTGTAGCCGCCATATGTTAACGGCCACGAGGATCAGCATGGTCGAGACAAATGCAATGAATATCGGCATTACGGCCGAGAGCCTGGCCATGGAGCTGCCCACTATGCCGGCTATGGTGGAAATAATCAGTATGCTGCCGGCTGTTGTGCTGGTGCTCAGCGTGACCCAGGTGAATGCTCCCCAGATCAAGCCGTCCACGATATTGAACAGGATCAGTATCCAGACCAATCGGTGCGCCTGGTTGAACGTAAGGCTGGATGCCAGTTGACGGCGGGCATGAAAGGCGGCAAGCAGTTTGGACGACATCAATGCCGCTCCCCATAACCTTAAGGCCATCGTATTGCTGTCGTTGGATAAAGCGAAAACCAGCAGGATGCACAACAAGACAGTGGGAACCAATGCGCTGCCTACATTGCGCAGCAGCAGGCGCAATTGCTCGACCAGAATGCTATCTTCATCCAACCGCAGAAAGTTTTTTTGCATATCGTCCTCTAACACCAAGTTTTGCATCTTGGCTGCCAACAGCGGTGACGCAACGTGAATTTATTTGTTCAATAATATATCTAGGGAAACGCCGATTAAGTCTTGATGCGTCATTCCGGCGAAGGCCGGAATCCAGTGTTTTGCGAGTTGGGCATAAAGCCGCCCATCCCTGCGAACCCCATTTCAATCAACTGGACACCGGCCTTCGCCGGTGTGACGACTTAATCTGCATTTCCCTAGACTACTTCTTGTTGTAACTCAACCAGTCTGCGGTATAGCTTGCTGGGCGAAACAGGTTTATGCAGTAGTGGTATGCCACTGGCCTGGGCTTCGCGCAATCTTTGTGGAGCTGTGTCGCCAGTGATCAGCAGGGCGGGGAGCGTTTCACCCAGCAATGCGCGCAGTGCTGCGATGGCTTCCACGCCGGTGTGTTGCTCACGTAGCCGGTAATCGCTGATGACCACGTCAGGCCTGTTTAGACGCGCCAGCGCAATCGCTTCCTCAATGGATTCTGCTGCATCGCATTCGCATCCCCAATCGCGCAGCAAATGCAGCATGCCCGCGCGCACGATTTCATCGTCGTCGATAACCAGCAGACGCGCATTCAGCACTCGCGTTTTGCTTTGTGTCATGTCGATCTGCGCGACCGGGATCGTGTTGTCGATATCCAATGTCAACCGGAACACGCTGCCGCGTTGCGGAGTGGAAGATAACGTCAAATCATGTCCCAGCGTACGCGCCAAGCCGTCTGCAATTGCCAGCCCCAGCCCGAGACCTTTGTTGCGATTACGCTCCGGATTACCCAATTGGTGAAATTCGCGGAACACCTCTTGCTGATGTTCCGGTGCGATGCCTATGCCGGTGTCCCAAATTTCCAGCACGGCTCGGCTACCGTGCTGCCGACATGCCACCAACACACCGCCGCGATCGGTGTAACGAATCGCATTGGACACCAGATTTCTCAGAATCAGTTCCAGCAGCAACGGATCGGTACGCACCACTATCTGCGTTTCGCGCGAGCGGTAGACGATATCTTTTGCATCGGCCTGCGGGGCGAGTTCGTTCTCAATTTTGTTGAGCAAGGGCTGCAAGCGAAAGGGTTGTGGCTGCGGCTCGATCACGCCTGCCTCAATG
>CABEBA010000164.1_pt1 | contig 11295 bp, 13 predicted proteins | sample 3132531 | NCBI WGS metagenome assembly CABEBA01 (sample SAMEA5534344, study PRJEB31848) | metagenome | biome: tundra; feature: field; material: soil | place: USA | collected 2013-05 | depth 0.45 m
CGTGGTTTGGTCGCTACGAAAGAGACAACTAACCTGCCTTGCATGTGCTGTTTTGATGCGGACGGTACGCCCTAGTTTATTGAAATGCAACGGGGTTTTGAGGGGAGACCTCAGAGCCTGGCTCGAATCGATTTCAGAATAGTCGGGGTCGGCAGCGCCATGTTGTTTCGCATGAGTAATTGGGGTCAGCATCGCAATATTGTTTCGAGGGCGATATAGCAGGCGGTTCAGAATTAATTGCGATGCTGACCCGTTTAATTTCAGGCTTAACTTAATAAATGGTGCGGTAACCAAGTGGAACGTTTATATAAATATTTGCAGATTACGGTACTTGTTGTTGCATTATTGGCTCCTTCAATATATTCCGTAGGGTATGCCTATGACTGGGGATATTTGGACGGCTTTGCGATTGAACATCCACTGTTCTTCAAAGTACCTCAGGAATATCTCGGGCTCGCGGTTGTAGTTATTGTTGTTCTTTTTGCAAAAATACTTGGTACTATTTTTGTTGAACATATTGGTGTTGTCAGTATTGCTATCGCAATGCTTGCTGTACTTACATTTGCTCTGAGATATTTGATTCATCATCCAAAGCTATGGTCAAAATTTTACCTACGGTACTCGAATTGGCGTGAGCTCATACGTGGAAAGATAAGAATACGTATTTTTGAATCCCTAGCATCCGCTTATCTTGTGTCTACACTGCCTGTTTTATTTACAGCTGGAATTGCCTATCTCTTCTTGCTTGTTATTTCGCCAGGGCTGATCGGATATGGCAAAGGACAGGAAGCGGCAAAAAAATTCAAAGATGAATGGCGCTCCGAAACATGTATGCCCAAAAATAAGATGCTTGGCTGCACTCAGATTCTAGACGCCGGCAAAGTGATTGCTACAGGTAAGTTGGTTGTGGCTTCGGAAAAATATGTTGCAATTTATGATGGCAGTTCGGTGCAAATTTACACATTGCGTAATAGAGATGTTAAGACCATCTTGTCGGTACCGCAGAAATAAGGTCATAAAGTAATTGGGGGAATTAAACGAGCAGTGGCTATAACTAAACTGACACAAACAAGGAATATATTTTCCTCAGGTTTCATCTACGTTGTCTGTAGGTAATTTCGATGATGGTGTGCCCATCTTAACTATGCAAAGGGAATCAATAATGAATGAACTCGTTTATCCGCGCGAACGCACGCTCGGCACAATTACTCTCGTGCTCGGCCTTTTGGTTTGGCTCGGCCTGATCATCGGCACCTTTGGCACTGCTTTGCTCGCCCTGCTGGCTGGCTTCGTGCTGTATCTCTTTGCACAATCCGCCCTTATTGCGCACATCAAGGGCAATGGCGTCGAGCTGTCGGAAGCGCAGTTTCCTGATCTGTACACGCAATTCACTGCCTGCTGCGATCAGCTGCAAATCAAGAAGCGTCCACAGGCCTATATCTTGAATGGTCATGGCGGCTTCAATGCGTTCGCCACCAAATTTCTCGGCGTTCAGTTTGTTGTGCTGTTCTCCGACGTTGCGGATGCGATGGCTAAACATGCTGACGGCGTGCGCTTCTACATCGGCCATGAGCTTGGTCATCTGCGCATGAAACACCTGAGCGGCCATCTGCTGCGCTGGCCTGTGCTTTGGCTGCCTCTGCTTGGCGCGGCCTATTCCCGTGCACGCGAAAGCACCTGTGATCGCCACGGCCTCGCCTGCAGCAGCTCGCCCGAAGGCGCTGCACGCGCACTGGCTGCACTTTCCGCTGGCGCAAAGCGCTGGGAACATCTGGATGTCGCCGCCTATCGAGATCAGGCGAACCATTCCTCCGGCTTCTGGATGTCGTTCCATGAGCTGCTGGGGGGCTATCCCTGGGTGACCAAGCGCGTCGCACGGGTGATGGACACCAATGACGCCATGCCCAAGCGCAATGGTTTTGCCTACCTCTTTGCTATGTTCATTCCTTATGCCGGACGCTTGGGGGCTGGCTTTGGATTCCTGATGCTGGTGTACATAGGTATCATTGCGGCCGTCGCGATACCAAAGTCCCAGGCTCTACTCAACAGCGCCAAGCTCAGTTCCGCCGTTACTGCATCGACGCCAGTGCGCGAAGGTTTGGCCAGCTACTTTCTTTCCACCCAAAAGGTTCCTCCCACGCTGAATGATGCCAATCTGCCTGCGCAACTGGCCGATGGCAGCCAACTATCCCTTGACCCTGACAACATGGTACTCACTGTCAAAACCAAACTGGGCGAACTCGTCTTTACGCCCAAAATCGATAAGCAAGGCCGCGTATTCTGGCTCTGCTCCAATGGTAAAGGGCTGACAGAAGATCAGCTTCCGCCAGCCTGCGCCAAAATGGGGAATTAGAAACAGCGAAGCGGGTATTAAGGAAAAGGTGACCAAGGTCGCCTTTTTCTTTTGGAATTGCATATGGGAGCGCCGACGTCCTCGTCGGCAATCATATTTAATAATGCCGACGGGACGTCGGCGCTCCCACTAGTATCTGTAGGTGCGTGCAGTTCGCTCCACATTTTTTGCGTTTCGTCGCTTTTGGCTTCTTTGTTCAACGTATTCTGTTTACAGTGCATTCCATCAGTTCTGTCGTTGTATGCGCTTTACCGTCAATCGAAGGTTAAAGGAGGAAGTCATGGGTATGCATCGTTGGTCGTTGTTGGTTGTCGCGGCAGCGGTATTGTTGCTCTCGGGCTGCGCCGCCATACCGCAGCAACATAATGTCAAGGAAGTCCATATCTGCAACGCAAAGGATTGCGATACGGCAGGCCAGAAGTATTCCGCCGGTCAGTTGCTTACCGGATTCCAGCAACTGCTGAAGGCGAATGAAGGCGAGAAAGTAACAATCTGCAGTTCGAACCCGAAAACGCGTGCTTGCGAGAGTGTTGAAGTATGTCAATTTGTTCTGGGAGGCATCTTGCCCGGTATCGGGTGTTCGCAAAGCATGGTCTTCAGCGAAATCGCAGCGGGAAAGCAAGCGGATCAGATAGACCTGAAGGCGGACATGCCGCTCACCTTCATTTGGACGCCAATGTATTGTGCGACCACGCCTGCCACGCTATCGGTTCGGTCTGCGGACGAAATTTCTCTCGAATTCCAGCCCCGCTTTTGCAGCTGGATGGTGGTGGGTACCATGAGCGCTACTTTCAATTTGGCGGTTGAGTCGATCGACCTGAATCACGGACAGATCAGCGGGTACTGGAGCCATGCGGTGACGGGAACCGGCAACGGCAGAGGTTCGGGCTACCTGGTACTTAAATTTCCCAAGGCTATGCCTGGCGGAGAAAACTGGCTCGTCGAGCAACCCTTGCTTCCGGTAGCGGGAAAGTAGTTTTCTAGCAAGAAGCCTTGAAGGTCTCGGCGGTCAACGATTGAAAAGGATCAATTCATGAAAAAGTGGATCATGTATAGCGGTGTGGCAATCGTTTCACTCATCCTGCTGGTAACCATCGTTGGCGTTGTTTACGAGATGCTGGGCCGGAGTCGCGCCGCCCGTGACTTTCCTCCGCAAGGAACGCTGGTGGATATCGGCGGACGGCGGATGCAACTGGATTGCCGGGGCACCGGATCACCCACTGTTATTTTTGAAGCGGGACTGGATATCAACGGATCGTTGAGCTGGTCTGCGGTGCATGACGAGATCGCCAAGACGACGCGGGCATGTGCATACAGTCGTGCCGGAATCATGTGGAGCGACCCCAAGGACGGCCCGCAGAATGCAAAAACAGTCGCGGAAGATTTGCATGCCACCCTGGTCAAGGCGGGCGAAAAACCTCCATTCGTACTGGTCGGCCACTCTCTGGGCGGGCCCTACATCATGACGTACACGAAATACTTCGGCGCGGATGTGGCGGGTCTGGTTTTTGTGGACGCCTCACATCCGGATCAGGTGCAGCGCGCCAAGGCAATGTCATCGTACACCCCATCCAGCATGATGATGCTGATCAAGGCAGGAGCGGCATTTGCCTGGGTCGGCGCAGTGCGGATTGCGCCAATGGCTAGGCAAGGTCTGCCGCATCAGCCTCTGCAGGCGGTGCAGGCGAAGGCCGCTTATGCCTCGACGTCCCTTGGTTCCATGCTCAAAGAATTCGAATCCATGGACGAGACGCTCGCAGAAGCGGGAACCTTCCGGCAACTTGGCAACCGTCCGCTATACGTACTGACGTCGACAGCTCTGCTTCCACCACAGGCTCTTGCCGCGCTCAAGTTAACTCCCGAACAGGGCAAGCTGCAGAAGGAAGTCTGGAAACAATTACACGATGAAGAAGCAGCATGGTCTTCGAAGAGCCAACATCAACTGATCCCGGACGCCGGTCACTATATCCAGTTTGACCGGCCCGATATCGTTATTGAGGCAGTTCGTTCTGTGGTTAAAAGTGTGCGCGCAATATGAAGGCAGTTGTCTATACCGAGTACGGATCACCGGATGTTCTCCAGTTCAAGGAGGTGGATAAACCTGCTCCTGCGGACGATGAGGTGCTGGTGAAGGTACATGCGGCATCCGTGAATGCTGCCGACTGGCGGATGATGCGGGCTGATCCGTTTCTGGTTCGTTTATATGCCGGTTTTTTGAAGCCAACCAAATTTCAAATTCTCGGCGCCGACATCGCCGGGCGGGTTGAAGCAGTGGGCAAGAATATCCACCAGTTTCTACCGGGCGATGAAGTGTACGGGGATGTATTTGCAAGCGGCTTTGGCGGATTCGCCGAATACAAATGTGCCCGCGAAAGTGAATTGGTATTGAAGCCGACCAATTTGTCGTTCGCGGAGGCGGCAGCCGTGCCGTTGGCGGCAATGACGGCCCTGCATGGTCTGCGCGACAAGGGGCAGATACAGCCGGGACAAAAGGTTTTGATCAATGGCGCTTCCGGTGGAGTCGGCACGTTTGCGGTGCAGCTCGCCAAATTTTTCGGGGCTGAGGTCACCGCCGTATGTAGCGCGGGGAAGGCGGATATGGCGCGCTCGCTCGGCGCCGACCATGTGATCGACTACACGCAGGAAGATTTCACCCGGAGCGGACGGCAATATGACCTGATCCTTGCAGTGAACGGGAATCGCTCAATATTCGATTACAAGCGCGCACTGAGTCCCCGCGGAATTTATGTCATGACCGGCGGCAACACAGCCCAGCTATTCCAAGCCCTTCTGCTGGGGCCCTGGATATCCATGCTCGGGAAGCAGAAGATGGGCGCCCTGACGTCGACACCCAACCAGAAGGATCTGCTCTTTCTGAAAGATCTTCTGGAATCCGGCAAAATAAAACCTGTTATCGACAGACGTTACCCGCTGAGCGAGGTACCTGAAGCGATCCGCTATGTTGAAGCAGGGCATGCCAAGGGGAAAGTGGTCATCACTGTGGGGTAAGACTACGATGGAGCAATTAGTGGGTCGGGCCGTTGAATGGGTTTAGTTGGTTTGTTTGAACTTGCCCGACAATGGATACCATTCGTTAGTGTTAGAAACGATGCCCTGGCATGAGCCGTTGCTAAAATTCAGAATGATGGTCACGGCATAGCCGGATTTTTCCAGCCAGGAAATCATCTGGATGTCCTTCGAGATGACGGTAGATTGATACTGCTTCTCGCTATCGTGTTTGCCGACTACTCCCCCTGCAATCCCTTGCCACTGCAACTGACCATCTTGCAAAAACGATACCTGGAATGCTGCGCCCTTGAATGCACCCTGCTCCCAATGCCATTCGAAGGTATGCCCAGCAACAGCATGCTCGACATTGTCGGGTTTGTTTGCGAAGGTTGCTGCGGAATTCAGCATCGAAGCCATAAACAGGAAATACGCCATCATTTTTTTCATTTGATTCTCCTAAGTTAATAATTAGCTGTACTCATCAATTGAGTGTTGCTAATGTTATCCACAAGAACTTCGATTTGTAAGAACGCACAAATTTAGCCCATAGTCACATTTTGTATACTGCCGGAAAAATATGAGACACACGAATTACGATAAGAACTCGGGCTGTCCGGTTGAGGCGACGCTGGAGGTTATTGGCGGAAAATGGAAAGGCATCATCCTGTATCACTTGATGGGCGAAACGCGGCGCTTTAATGAGTTGAAACGACTGATGCCGGGTGTGACGCTGAGAATGCTTACCCGCCAATTAAGAGAGCTTGAAGAAGCTCAAATTGTTCAACGGAAAGTCTATGCCGAAGTCCCGCCCAAGGTTGAATATTCCCTGACGGAATTCGGCAGAACGCTTGAGCCGATATTTAACAACTTGAAAAGTTGGGGGCACGAGTACCTGGAAAGAAAAGAAATAACGTAGCAGTCAGTCCATAAATGAATAAGGCGACCTCGGTCGCCTTTTCTTGCGCACATTCTTCAAGCGGTTGCGAACGCAGCCTCTCGAAGAAAGTGGCGAGCTCAGTTAAAAACCGGCAGGTTTATGCTGCTTGAATGTTTGAGGCTTGTTTGCCCTTGGGTCCCTGAACCACGTCAAAGGTGACTTGTTGTCCCTCTTTGAGCGATTTGAAACCGTTCATATTGATCCCGGAAAAGTGAGCGAACAGATCGTCGCTACCGTCGGTTGGCGTGATAAAACCAAAACCCTTTGCATCGTTGAACCATTTAACTGTACCGCTTGTCATGAAAATTACTCCTTGCTTGAAACAGGGAAACCCCCTGCAGGTTCTTCTTGATGAAGCCTAAATTTCGATTGCACCCGGTTCGGCGAACATTCATCAATACCGTACAGCATACGGTTATTCCGCCCGCCTTCCAGATGCTTTCCTCGTCCATGACGATGTTATTGATCCGGCACGCTTTGAACCTGATTGCCGTTCGTGCTGAGCCTGTCGAAGCACAAGAATCCATTCACATTTCGACAAGCTCAATGCGAACGGATTCTTGGATAATGAGTGCCGGATCAATAGTGAAATGACAGTTACGATTGGACATTGGCAACAGGACGCACGATCAGCCTCAAGTTCAGCTTGCCTTTGTTTTCAACAAGCAGGAAATTCAAATTGCAGGTGATGATGTCGCTTTGCTTGTTTAGCGCTTTAAAGACGTGGTCGCAGTGACAGATGTAATTGAACAGCGGGTTCAGTCGAGTTCCCTGCATCAGGGAAACTTCCGTGAGTTTCGGGAACAGTCGAGAGATGTGATGCAAAACCAGTTCGTGCTGGCGATAACCAAATAACTCCTCAACCGATTTGTTGCAGGCCTGGATAAAGCCGTCTGCGTCCAGCAATAGCGCCGGAGGGGAATACCGTTCGACCAGTTGTTCATCAGGCGGCGTTTGCTGTTTGGCGTAGACATCGATTTTGTCTATTGCGTTACTTTCGATCAGCATGTTCATGTTCCACTCCTTATTATTGTTTGAAGGGAGCCATTCTGTATTTTCAACCGGTGCCGCTAATCCGGAAGGGTCACTTTCGCAAGATGCCACGCTTCCTGGACGTGAACGCCCAACTGGCGGTAGTAACGGTAGTTTTCAAAGAGACGTGCGAGATGGGAAAATGTGCGCAACATGATTTCTCCTTTCATTAATTGTGACTACACAATATTTAGGCAGTGTGACAAAAGCCGGAATCCTGAAGGGTAAGTCGCCATTTATTTCTTTTTCGTGTGCTCTTTTGCATAAGTTTGGCAGCACATATCTCCCCGGCTTTCGGTTAATGCTGATTCCCGATTGCCGGGAGCCAATTTTGACGGCAACCGGGTTTTTTATTTATCGGCGAAATGCTTGAAAATGATTAAGAAAATTCACACATTTCCCATCAGTGTTTATCCTATGTCACAGGCCACAGTTCAGAATCGATCGCGGAGCCGTCACTTGGGCACTGTCGCGGCAAGCCGTTGGGCTTGATATGGGCGTTACCGCACAGATTGGCGGCCCCATTTCGTTCAATCTGCATTTCTGCAGGGCCAACCTGTCAATCTGAATGGAGAATGTGAAAATGAACAAAAATCAAATCAAAGGTGCTGCAAAAGACGTCGCCGGCAAGGTGCAGGAAGAAGTTGGAAAGCTGACCGGCAGCAAGGCACAGCAAGTCAAAGGCCTCAATAAACAGATTTCGGGAAAAGCCGAAAAGGCCATTGGTGACGTAAAAGAAGCATTCAAGCATTCCTGATACGTTTCCGTGATGGCCGCTGCGCGGTCAGCGGCTATCACAACACGTTCCAAATGAGTCAGCTTCCAAATAGTGTTTCGTGTGCAGTGAGGCATCGCAGCCAGGCTTGAAATGCTGAACAGACAGTCGCAGTGAAATTGTTCAACGTGCATAATACGGCCACAATTATTTATTCACGCTGACACAAAATGACGAACGACATATTTCTTTTTTTGATACATCTGGGAATCACCGCGCTATCGCTTTGGGTGGCCAGTTTCATCTTCCACGGCATCAAGTTTGCCAACAACGGCGCGCTGAGCATGGCCGCACTCCTGCTGGGCCTGGCCAACGCGTTCATCCGGCCGATCATCATCTTTCTGACCATTCCGCTGACGGTCGTCACCTTCGGTTTCTTTCTGCTGGTGATCAATGCGCTGATGATGCTTATGGTCTCGTCGGCGGTGCCCGGGTTCAAGGTATCCGGATTCTGGACGGCATTTTTGCCAGCATCTTCATCGCCGCGCTCAGCTTCATCGTTGGCATGCTCATCTTCCAGGCAGGTGACAATCCGATCGTCGTCCCTGCGCGGCATGGATTGACCTTTGCTTCGTTGGCGGGGTTTGGATGGGGTCATGCAGGTTAGCTTTGTAGTATTGTTTCGGGGAGCCTCCACTACAAGTGATAACTACTAAGAAAGCGCTGATTAGCTCCTCCGTTCGTGGTGAGCCTGTCGAACCATGAATGGAGACCGACTAACATTCAACTTGTTAGTTAGTGGACCCTTCGACAAGCTCAGGGTGAACGGATTTACGCGCGGTTTTCCCAAGTTAAACTAAATGAACCAAACACCACCATGCCCTTTGTAAGCCGCAATCCCGCCACCGATCAGGTGGTCCAATCCTACCCCGGTTGGGATGTTGATCTTTTGGAGCTAGCACTGGAAAAAGCGCACAGTGCGCAGCAAAGCTGGGCGCAAACGCCCTTCTCCCAGCGTGCGGAAATACTGCGTAATGCAGCGACCCAGTTGCGCGCACAGCTTGAGCAATATGCAACCCTCATTACGCTGGAAATGGGCAAACCGTTGCGCGAGGCGCGTGCCGAGATCGAAAAATGCGCGGGGGCTTGCGACTTCTATGCCCGGCATGCCGAAGATTTTTTGCGTTCGGAACCGTTGGAGTCGGATGCGGGCAAGAGCTATGTCGCGCATTACCCGCTCGGCGTGGTGCTGGCCGTCATGCCGTGGAACTTTCCTTTCTGGCAGTTGTTTCGCGCTGCCGCTCCGGCCCTGATGGCAGGCAATGCAGTGGCGTTAAAGCACGCTCCCAATGTGCCGCAGTGCGCGCTGGCGATTGCGGCGATCTTTCGCGACAGCGGTTTGCCGGAAGGCGTGTTCACGAACCTGATGATCGAGGTCGAGCACGTCGCCGGGGTGATCGCCAGCCCGCATATCCATGCTGTCACGCTCACCGGATCGGAAGCCGCGGGACGCAAAGTGGCCGCATGTGCCGGCCAGCATCTGAAAAAATGCGTGCTGGAGTTGGGCGGGTCTGATCCATTCATCGTGCTGCACGATGCCGATCTGGACCTGGCCGTCGAGATGGCGGTCACCTCGCGCTACCTCAATTGCGGACAATCGTGCATCGCCGCCAAACGCTTCATCCTCGTGCCGCAGATCGCTGACGAATTTCTGCTCCGCCTGAAAACCAAAGTGGAAGCGCTCAAGCTCGGCGACCCGATGGACGAGGCCACGCAGATCGGCCCCATGGCGCGCCCCGACCTGCGTGACCATCTGCATCGCCAGATCACCGAATCGATTGCCCAGGGAGCGATCGCAGTTACCGGATGCAAGCCGGTCGAGCGCGAAGGATTTTTCTACCAGCCCTCCATTCTCGATCGTGTCACCGCCAAAGCCTGCGCCTACCACGAAGAGTTGTTTGGGCCGGTAGCCATTGTGATCCGCGCCGCGAGTGAAACGGATGCGCTGAACATCGCGAACGAAACCCGGTTCGGGCTTGGCTCATCCATTTGGAGCAACGATGTGGCGCGCGCCGAGCAGTTGGCAGCGCACGTCCAGGCCGGATGCAGCTTCATCAACGGCATAGTCAAATCCGATCCGCGTTTGCCGTTTGGCGGCACCAAGGCTTCGGGCTACGGGCGCGAGTTGTCCAGGCTGGGAATACATGAATTCGTGAATGCGAAGACGGTGTGGATCCGCTAAGCCAGAAAACAATTCGGAAACAATTCGGGACAGACCACAAATAAAAAGGCGACCGAGGTCGCCTTTTTATTTCCCCACCAAACAACCTACCCCACCCACTTCCGCGCATTCTGGAACATGCGCAGCCATGCGCCGTTCTCTTGCCACTCGCGCGGATACCAGGAATTCTGCACGGCACGGAACACGCGCTCGGGGTGCGGCATCATGATGCTGAAGCGCCCGTCCGGTGTGGTGAGTCCGGTGATGCCGTGCGGCGAGCCGTTGGGATTGAGCGGATAGGTCTCGGTGGCTTTGCCGTTGTGATCGACATAGCGCAGCGTGACCAGTGCGGCTTTCTGTTTCTTGCTGTTGCCGAAATCGGCATAGCCTTCGCCGTGGGAAACGACGATGGGCATGCGGCTGCCTGCCATGCCGTCGAACAGGATGGAAGGCGATGGTTGCACTTCCACCATGACGAAGCGCGCTTCGAATTGTTCCGACTGGTTGCGACCGAAGTGCGCCCAGTTCTCGGCACCGGGGATGATCTCGTGGAGGTTGCTCATCATCTGGCAGCCGTTGCACACACCCAAGGCGAAGGTGTCTTTACGCTGAAAGAAGGCTTCGAATTCGTCGCGCGCTCTGGGGTTGAACAGGATGGATTTCGCCCAGCCCTCGCCCGCGCCCAGCACGTCGCCGTAGGAGAATCCGCCGCAAGCTGCCACGCCTTTGAAATCGGCCAGTTTCACGCGGCCGCTGATGATGTCGCTCATGTGCACGTCCACGGCGGAGAATCCGGCGCGGTCGAATGCGGCAGCCATCTCCACCTGGCCGTTCACGCCCTGCTCGCGCAGAATGGCCATCTTGGGACGGTACTTGAGCAGCAAGGGAGCGGTGTTCTCGTTGAGGTCGTAAGTGAGCTTGGCGTGCAGCCCCGCATCCTTCGCATCCAGCGTGCGGTCGTATTCCTGTTGCGCACAGGCCGGATTGTCGCGCAGCTTTTGCAGTTGGTACGTGGTCTCGGACCAGAT
>CABEBA010000168.1_pt1 | contig 11198 bp, 7 predicted proteins | sample 3132531 | NCBI WGS metagenome assembly CABEBA01 (sample SAMEA5534344, study PRJEB31848) | metagenome | biome: tundra; feature: field; material: soil | place: USA | collected 2013-05 | depth 0.45 m
GCGATCCACAGCGCCGTAGGCTTGTTGCAGCATGGCATAGTCGTCGGAGTTCACCGGGATGTTGGTGTGTACATTGCCGTCACCCGCATGCATGTGCAGCGCCACGAACACGCGGCTTTTCAGCACGAGTTGGTGAATGGCAGTGCATTGCTCAAGGATGGGCAGAAAGGTGCTGCCGCTGAATATCTGGCGCAACGGCTCGCGCAGCTCCAGCTTCCAGGAGGCGCGCACGCTGCGATCCTGCAGGGCGTGGAAGACGGTCGAGTGCTCAGTACCGAGTGCTGAGTGCTGAACCGCCCACTCGGTACTCAGCACTTGGAACTCAGGACTTTCGACGCTCGCGTCGAGGCTGTCCAGCAGCCATGTCCAGCGCGCACGGACGTCGGCGAGTAATTGCTGTGCAACCTGCGGGCGGTTGCCCAGCAATTCGGCGTCACCCAGTTGTGCATCGTCCTGATAGCGCAGCGGCAATTCACCTGTGAAGAATTCATCCAGTGCGCTCAGCAGTTTGATCTTGTTGCCAAGCGACAACTCGATGTTGATACGCTCCACACCGTCGCAATAGTCACCCATGCGCGGCAAGGGAATGACCACGTCTTCGTTGATCTTGAAAGCGTTAGTGTGTTTCGCGATAGCGGCAGTGCGCGCCCGGTCCAGCCAGAATTTCTTGCGCGCTTCCGCAGTGACGGCGATGAAGCCTTCGCCATGGCGCAGATTGGCCATGCGTACGATCTCGGAAGCTGCCTCGCCAACTGCTCGCTCATCGTCGCTCACCACATCGGCGACCAGCACCATCTTCGGGCGTCCGGTACGCTTGGCTTTGGTGGCATAGCCCACCGCTTTCAGATAGCGCTCATCCAGATGTTCCAGGCCCGCCAGGAAGATCGGCGCAGACGATGCACTGCGGTTGTTGAACATCGAGGTGATTTCCACGATGGCAGGCACCGCCTCGTGCACCTGACCGAAAAATTCCAGACACACCGTCCGCGTGAACTTGTGCTCGCGATGCAGGATAAAGCGCGCCGACGTGATGATGCCGTCGCAACCTTCCTTCTGGATGCCGGGCAGGCCGGAAAGGAACTTGTCGGTGACGTCCTTGCCCAGCCCGGCCTTGCGGAACGAACTGCCGCGGATAGTCAGTATCTCCGGTTCGGCATGCGGAGTCTTGCCATCCGCTTCGAAGCGCGCGATGCGGAAACGCACAGTTTCAGCATCGTGGATCTTGCCGAGGTTGTGGTCGAGACGCTCGACGAACATCCACAGTCCATCGGGCGTGACCATCTTCCACGAAGCTAAATTGTCCAGCGCCGTGCCCCACAGTACAGCCTTCTTGCCGCCCGCGTTCATCGACACGTTACCGCCGATGCACGACGCATCCGCCGAGGTCGGATCGACCGCGAACACCAGCTTGTTGGCTTCCGCTACTTCCATCACGCGGCGCGTCACTACGCCTGCGCCGCACTGAATGGTAGCGTAGGGTGAGTTCAAGCCCGGCAGCGTCAGGTACTCCACTGGCGACAGTGCATCCAGCTTCTCGGTGTTGATGACGGCAGAAAGTTTGGTGAGCGGGATCGCGCCGCCGGTGTAGCCGGTGCCGCCGCCGCGCGGGATGAGCGTCAGACCAAGTTCGATGCAGGCGCGCACCAGTGGCGCGATTTCTTCTTCCGTGTCCGGATTCAGAACCACGAAAGGATATTCAACGCGCCAGTCAGTCGCGTCGGTCACATGTGAGACACGCGCCAAGCCGTCGAACTGAATGTTGTCTTTGCGGGTGTGGCGGCTCAATACGCGCAGAGTGCGTTTGCGCAATTGCAGCGTGTGTTCGAATTCGGTCGCGAATTGATCGACTGCCGTGTAGGTGAGATCGAGCAGACGCTTTACTTTTTGATTATCCTGGCGGCGTGCCTCGATGGCGTTCAAACGATGGCGCAGTGCGCCGATCAGTGCTTCGCGCCGTTTGCGGTTGGCGAGCAGGTCGTCTTCCAGATAAGGGTTGCGCATGAGCACCCAGATGTCGCCGAGTACTTCGTACAGCATCTGCGCCGATCTCCCGGTACGGCGTTCTTCGCGCAGTGTGTTGATGATGTCCCACGCCTCGCTGCCCAAGATGCGCAGCACGATCTCGCGGTCGGAGAATGACGTGTAGTTGTAAGGTATTTCGCGTAAACGTGCGGTCATGATTTTTTGCCGTCCAACAAGGCGAGCATTCTACCGCATCGCGCGTCTTTGCTCGACCCTGACACGGGAAAGGAGTTAGCATCGTCGCATGGACTCGTCCCGAGAAAATAAAGTGCGTCTGTTCTTTGCTCTTTGGCCGAGTGCTGCCGGGCGCGCCGCGCTGGCTGCATGGCAGCCTCCGCTGCGCGACCTTTGCGGCGGACGTGTTATGCGCACAGATACCCTGCACGCCACTCTGGTATTCCTCGGCGGTGTGGAGGAGCACCGTCTGCAGGCCTTGCGACTGGCGGCGCAGGAGGTGAGCTGCCGGAGATTCGAGCTGAACCTGACGACCGCGCATTACTGGGGGCATAACCACATTGTCTATGCCAAGCCGGAGACCATCCCGCCGCAACTTGCAGTATTGGTGAGTGAACTGGAACGGAATCTACACAGGCATCATTTCCATTTTGAGGCTCGTCCGTACAAGCCGCATGTCACCTTGCTTAGAAATGCGCAGTGGAGCGATGCTGACCTGCCACCCATGCCGGCTGTGCGCTGGAAATTCAAAGACTTTGTGCTGGTACAGTCAGTGCATGACGAACAAGGTGCACGCTACGAAGTGCTGGCGCGGTTTCCTATTCTTCCAGAAGGCGCTTGATCACAGCCCCGGCCAACATATATCCAAACAGCGGCGGCATGTAACTGATCGTCCCGTTCACCGCGCGCGGACGGCCACGGCCGGTAGGTTCAGGCGGCAGCGGCTTGCTCGGATGCTCATCCGAAAATACCGTCAAAATGCCCTTGTGAATATCGTGATGTTTGCGCAATTTGAGCCGCATCTGCTTCGCCAGCGCGCACTTATCCGTCTTGCTGATGTCCGCCACCTTGATGCGCGTCGGATCAAGGCGGTTGCCCGCCCCCATGCTGGAAGCGACTTTCAGACCGCGCTTGTGGCTTTCCACCACCAGTGCCACTTTGCACGAAAGCGAGTCGATGCAATCCATCACGTAATCCACATCGGCAGGTACGAGGTCATTGACGTTGTCGATGGTGAGGAAATCGTACAACAGGGTCACTTCGCATTCCGGGTTGATGTCTGCGATACGGGCGCGCATGAGCTCTGCTTTGGATTGCCCGACCGTTGAAAGCAGCGCGGGCAATTGCCGGTTGATGTTGCTGACCACCACCTTGTCATGGTCGAGCAAGGTAAGCCGGCCAATGCCCGCCCGTGCCATCGCCTCGGCGCAATAGGAACCGACGCCGCCGAGGCCGGCAATGAAGATGTGCTTGCTGCGCAGTTTTTCGATGCCCGCATCGCCAAGCAGGATGTGGGTGCGGGTGAATTGGGGCGGAGTGTTTTGCATGGTGCGCATTATAAGGGTGTTGGCCTGAGTGCAGGCAGTGTGGCGAGCGCATTGGACGTCGTTGCCTGCGCGATCTCTTCCAGCGACATACCGCGCAACTCCGCCAGAGTCTGAGCGAAGCGCGGCAGATACTTCGGTTCGTTTGGCAGTCCGCGCTCCAGAAAATCCGGCGGGATGTCAGGTGCGTCGGTTTCCAGCACGATGCTGTCCAGAGGCAAGGTCGCGGCTAGTTCACGCAACTTGGTGGCGCGCGAGTGGGTCATCGCACCGCCGAAGCCAAGCTTGAAACCGAGTTTGATGAACTCGTCCGCCTGCTGGCGGCTGCCGTTAAAGGCATGGGCGATGCCGCCGCATACCTTGATTTGGCGCAAATGTTTGAGGATGGTGTCCTGCGCGCGGCGGATGTGCAGCAGAACAGGCAGGTTGAAGTCGCGCGCCAGTTTCAGTTGTTCGACAAAGAAATGTTCCTGCCGCACTTGATCGTAGTGTGGAATAAAAAAATCCAGACCGATCTCGCCGACGGCGACGGGTTGGTGTCGTTGCAGATAGTCGCGCAGCACATCCAGGTCGCCCGGCGTGGCATCGTCCGTGTACATCGGGTGGATGCCGTAAGCGGGCGAGCAGTTCGGGTATTGTCCGCACAGTTTGTGCACGGTGTCGAAGTTGCTGCGCGCTACCGAAGGGATGACGATGCGGCTTACACCAGCCGCAACGGCATCGCGCACGACATCGGCTTGTGTGTTGCCGAATTCGGCAGCGTCCAGGTGGCAGTGAGTATCGGTGAACACGTTAGTTCATGGTCAGCACGATCTTGCCGACTGTGCTGCCTGCTTCGATCATGCGGTGCGCGTCGGCGGCCTGTTCCAGCGGCAATCGGTGCGAGACATGCACCGTCAGTTTGTCCGCATCCACCAATGCCGCGCCCTGCTCCAATATCTTGCGCTGGCGGATGCGGTCATCGTTCAACCCCATCGCTTGCGGGGCGAGCATCAGGTCATAGCACAGCGACAGGTTGCGTTGACGCGCCAGTTGCGTGTCGGCCAACGATAGCGGAGTAGAGAGCAGGCTCACCACTTTGCCGTATACGCGTGCCGCATGCAGCGAACGCAGGTAGGTCTCGCCACCCACCGTGTCGTACACGACGTCGGCACCTTTGCCGCCCGTCCAGCTCAATGTCTCCTGCACGAAATCCTGCGTCTTGTAGTTGATGATCTTCTCCGCGCCGAGGCTGCGCGTCACTTCTGCCTTCTTGTCGTCGCTTACCGTCACCGCGATGCGCGCGCCAAGATGGCGGGCGAGTTGCACCGCGACATGGCCTACGCCGCCCGCTGCGGCATGGATGAGCACGGTCTGTCCGGCCTGCAGGTTGGCGCGCTCGACCAGCGACTCCCACGCAGTGATGAATACCAGCGGCAGCGCGGCACTGTCCTGCAAGCCAGTATTGACGGGCTTCTTCGCGCAGTAATTTTCGTGCAGTGTGGTGTATTCGGCGTAACTTCCCGGTTCGTCGCCGATGCCGCCGTTGCAGAAGAAGACCTGGTCGCCGACTTTGAAGCGGGTCACCGCGCTGCCGATCGCTTCCACGATGCCCGCGCCGTCGCAGCCGAGGATGGCGGGCAGTTTGTCGGGGAAATAAAGAGGTTTGGCGCGCAGTTTGGTGTCTACCGGATTCACGCCCGCAGCGGCGAGCTTCACCAGCAGGTGGTGCGGCGTGGCTAATCCGGGTTTCGGGATGTCGCGCAGTTGCAGTACTTCCACGCTTCCGGGGGCAGTGGCAAGAATGGCTTTCATCGTTCACCTCACTTCAAAGGTTATGCTGGCGACAAGTCAGTCGAGAGTCGCTATGTTAAACTCCACCCACTGATTTAGCGAGGTAACATCATGTCTGGAAACACTTTCGGCACCCTCTTTACCGTTACTTCTTTCGGCGAATCGCACGGCCCGGCCATCGGTTGCATCGTGGACGGTTGTCCGCCCGGACTGGAGTTGAGCAAGGACGACGTTCAGCTCGACCTCGACCGCCGCAAACCCGGTACTTCGCGCCATGTCACACAGCGCCGCGAATCGGACACGGTGGAGATACTCTCCGGCGTGTTCGAAGGCAAGACCACCGGCACGCCTATTGCGCTGCTCATCCGCAACGAAGACCAGCGCAGCAAGGATTATGGCAGCCTCGCCAATACCTTCCGTCCCGGTCACGCTGACTACACCTACTGGCAGAAATTCGGCATCCGCGACCATCGCGGCGGCGGACGCGCTTCGGCGCGCGAGACGGCGGGGCGGGTGGCTGCCGGTGCCATCGCCAAAAAATGGTTATACGAACGCTACGGCGTGATCGTGCGCGGCTACCTCGCGCAACTGGGCGAGATCGAAGTCCCGTTCAAGAGCTGGGATGACATCAACGCCAAAGGCAACAGCTTCTTCGTTGCCGATGCGAGCTATGTCCCGCGTCTGGAAGAATATATGGACGCATTGCGCAAATCAGGCGATTCCATCGGTGCGAAACTCGGCGTGGTGGCGCACAACGTTCCCGTGGGTTGGGGCGAGCCGGTTTTCGACCGGCTGGATGCCGACATCGCCCACGCGCTGATGAGCATCAATGCGGTGAAAGCCGTAGAGATCGGCGCGGGCTTTGCCTGCGTCACGCAGAAGGGCAGCGAACACGGCGATGAATTCACCCCGGACGGTTTCCTGTCGAACAACGCGGGTGGCATCCTCGGTGGCATCTCCACCGGACAGGATGTCGTCGCGCACTACGCCATCAAACCTACCTCCAGCATCCGCATCCCGCGCATGTCCATCAACAAGGCGGGCGAGCCGGTGAGCGTCACCACCGAAGGCCGCCACGACCCCTGCGTCGGCATCCGCGCCACACCCATCGCCGAGGCGATGCTGGCGCTGGTGCTGATTGACCATGCTTTAAGGCATCGAGGGCAGAATGGTGATGTGGTTTGTGAGACGCCGAAGTTGCGATAGGAAAAAAATGTCTAACTCGAACGATCAAATTAGCATAGATATTCAGAACAAGTTTGCCTTCTACTTGGTGGCGCTTGTTTTTACTGTACTCGCCGCATCCATGCAAACTGCAAAATTTGGAATATCAAAATTTGGAGATGTGGCAGAACTTATAGCGTGGCTTTCGCTATTGCTTTCTGGTTTGGTTGGTCTTCGTCGGATAGAGATCATGCCCAAAATATATCACCTTGGATCTCTTGAGCCGAAAAGTGAAAAAGGCCAGGCCGAATTAGATGGTGCTATCGAAAAAAAGCGACAGACCGCACTGAGTCTTTACTATTGGCATCGGGCATTATTCCTTGCTGGTTTGGCTGCATTATTTGTGTCGCGTGGGCTAGAACCTTTTATTGGGTTGTTTAAGTGAGCAAGCGTAGGGCGCAATAACCAACGGGCATTGCGCCGTATGGCTTAAGGAAAACCGCCGGGGGTAGCCCGACAGCTAGTCACTTTTCTTGTCTTGCCAAGAAAAGTAACCAAAAGAAGGCGCCCCCGGTGCGCCGCCCCTTCGGGGTTCCCTGCGTTGCTCGACTGGTCAGGCCTCCTCATAAACTCGCACGATCCGCTACGCGTCCACGTGCTCAAACATATTCGTCGGACTACCCCTGACCAGCCTGTGCTACTCGGCGGCGCACAGGGGAAAGAAAGTCAAAGGCGGTTTTGTGTGCGCTACGCGCACGTGTTTTTGATTGGGAAGAGGAGGGCAACAAGTTGCCCTTCTCTTTGATTTTGGATTTTAGGTTCTATTTTTTTCTTCCCCTGAGCGCCGCCTCGATCAACTGCAAGCGAGCGGAGGTTTAGGCGAGCACTGTTCGAGCTCCGCAGTGGGGCACGTTTTGTGTGCCCCGTCAGGGCGAGTTGCGCAGCCCCGCTTGCTTGCAGTTGATCGAGGGAACCCGAAGGGCGGCAAACCGGGGTCGCCTTTTCTTTGGTTACTTTCTTTTTGGCGAAGCAAAAGAAAGTAACCTGCTGCCGGGCAGCCCCCGGCGGTGTTGGGTTTGAATTTGAAAACCAGCGGGCTTCGCCCATCCTTCGATACGGCTGCGCCTACTCAGGACGAACGGTTACAGGTGTATAGCGCGAACGGCCTTGGCTGTCGGGCTACCCCCGACTGTGTTGGTTTTCAATTAATATGATCCAATTAAAAAACTCAGCATCGCAACAATGAATCTCATTCACCAAGCCAAATGGCTAACCCTCCTCACGCTGGTAATCAATGCAGCCGCCATGCTTTCCCCCGTCATCAACGGCGGCGATTCCATCACCTACGCGGCACTGTCGCAGCACATCGCGCTCAATAACGACTGGGCGAATCTGGTGCTGGACGGCAAGGACTGGCTGGACAAGCCGCACATGCCGTTCTGGATCACGGCGCTGTTCTTCAAGATCGGCGGCATCAGCGCGTTCACTTACATCCTGCCGGGTTTTCTGTTCCACTTGATCGGCGGCTATTACACCTGGCGCATCGCGCGACTGTTCTATGGCCGCGAAACCGCGTGGCTGTCGGTGCTGGTGTATGTGTCGGTGTATCACTTGATGGATTCGTCCATCGAGGTGAAGGCGGAGACCTATCTGACGGGGTTCATCATGGGTGCCTGCTATTACTGGCTGCGCTACGACGCTCAAACCAAAATCAAATACCTGCTGCTCGGCGCTTTGTTCAGTGCGGCAGCGGTGATGACCAAGGGCGTGTTCACGCTGATCACCATCACCAGCGGTCTGGTGTGCATGTGGATGTACCAGAAGCAGTGGAGCAAGCTGTGGAGCGGGAAGTGGTTGCTGGCGTTCGCATTGTCGTTGCTGTTCACGGCGCCGGAAGTCATCGCGCTGTATCTGCAATTCGACGGGCATCCCGAAAAGGCGGTGTTCGGGCAGACGCAGGTTTCCGGCATCAAGTTCTTTTTGTGGGACAGCCAGTTTGGGCGTTTCTTCAATAGCGGGCCGATCAAGAATACCAACGGGCATCCCTTGTATTTCGTGCTGGTGTTTCTGTGGGCGTTCCTGCCGTGGGTGGCGGTGTTCGTGACGGCAATATATTCCGGCGTGCGCAAGTTCTTTGTGCGCAGTAGCGGCGAGCGTGCGAGTTTCGTTTTCTTGTGCGGTGCGTTCTTCATCACCTTCCTGTTGTTCAGCGCTACCAGCTTCCAGCTCGATCACTACACGGTGATATTGTTTCCGTTCGCGGCGATTCTGTGCGGGAAATTCCTGAACGATAGTCTGGCGCAGCCTGGCGGAGGTCGTGCGCTTCTCATCGTGCAACTGGTGATAACGACCTTGCTGGTGGGACTGGCTGTCGGGCTGAGCGTGTATGTGGACAATCCCATCGTGCTGACCGTGGTGCTGGCGCTGTTCGCTGCATTGCTGGTGTATGGGTATGTCTCGCGCAAGCAGGTACGTGCCAGCGCTGTGCTGATCTATCCGGTATTCGGCATCGCCATGTTGTATGCGTTCCTGGTGCTTACGAATGCGCTGACGTTCACTGCATATAGCGTTGCGCACAATGCGAACGCGCAGATGGCCGGCAAGCCGAGCGCACCGATCTATGTCTATCAGATGGACATCGTGGCGCGCGAGTTGGGGTTGTATAACCGCTCGCCCTGTTTTGCGGTGGATGATCCGGCGCAATTGCCGACGACAGGGCGCTATTTCTTGCTGGTCAGTGCGGAGCAGCTGGTGCAGTTGAACGGGCGCTTGGGTCAGGTAGAACCGGTGGCGCAAGGGCAATGGGTGGTGCACAAGACCGGCACCTTCCCCCGCTTCTTGCGCTTGGACAAAGGCACGGAGCCGCTGGAAGATATTCGTATCGTACAAGTCGAAGGCGTGAAGTGATATGGATTGCCAGCCGCTCAGGCTGGCTTATTCCCTGACGCGCTGATACAGCCGGAAGCGTTCGTTCTGGTCGCCTTTGCGGCCACCCTCCCAAATCTTCTCCCAGCCGATCTCGTCCTCGATGGGTTTGGCGATACGGTTACCCTGCACGAGCAACAGATCGCACACACGTGTTGCTTTGCGGCGCGGGTTGATGTCGCCGAAGTATTGCAGCATGGCGCGCTGGCTGTCGCCGAGGCGCACGCCGGCGATGCAGTTGTATTGTTGCGGCAGATTAGCTTTGAGGTCTTCGATCATGTGGCGATAACTCTTGCCGGTATCCAGCCAGGGCAGCCACAGGGTCATGGTGAGTATCCACAGCAGAGTGACCCCGGCAGCCCAGTTGATGAGCGAGCGCCGCACCGAGCGACCGACGCGCCACACCAGCACGACCCATGAAACAGTAACCGTGACGGCGATCCAGAACGGGATCGCAGAGAAGTCCGGATCGAAGCCGGGCTGATAATCTTTCAACCAATGCGTGATCTTGGCATTGTTGTCGAGCAGCAGACCGGCCCAACCCCACCACAGTGCGATGGCGAGCAGGGCGAAAGTCATGATGCCGAACCAATCCAGCGCGTTCGCCGCACCACGGCGCACGGTGGAAAGCGCTGCGGTGGCGAGGAGTGCGATCGGCAACAGCATGGGCAGGCCGTTCTGGTCGCTGATGTCCGGTACGAAGCTCAATACGATAAACATGACGATGAAGCCGGTCAGTAGCAGTTGGAACTCGGCTTCTTGCCATACACGCTTGCGCGCTTCCCACACCGTCCATGCCGCCAAAGGTGCGGCTGGCCAGGCCATCCAGGGCAAGGCTTTCAAGTAATATAGGACTTCGTGGAAGTTGCCGCTGCGGGCGTAGATGAACCAGCGCCCGATGTTGCGTGTCCATGCCCATTCGATGAAGAGCTCAGGCGAGCGTTGAAACAGGAGCCAAGGCCACACGGTGAACCATGGAAGCGCACACAACAGGGCAATGCCCAGCGTGGTGAAATAAGCCCGCGTGCGCCAATTGCGGAACAACAACAGACCGATGCTGATGAGCAGAAACAGCATCGGTGCGATGACTCCCTTGCTCATAAAGCCGATGCCAAGGCCGATACCGATGAATACTCCAGCCAGTTTTGCGCGGCGCAGGCTGAGTGCATAGCCGTACAGCATCATGGCGCAGCCGGTGAGCAAGGTGTTGTCGGTGAGGATCTCGTGCGCACGGACCAGCATGCCGAGACAGCCGATAAGGATGATGGCGGCGGGCCAGCCGCGATTTTTGCCGAACAATTCGCGCCCGGTGAGGCCGACGAACAACAGGGTGAGTGCGGTGTAGAAGCCGGTTGCCAGACGCGCGCCATCATGCAGCGGCAGGACGGGTGACAACGCTTTCGCGAACAAGGCGGCGGTCCAGTAATACAGCGGCGGTTTGTCCAGATAGGGTTCGCCCGAAAGCGTCGGCACGATCCAGTCGTGGTTCTGGATGATGTGATAGATCAGGCCGAAGCTGTAGGCTTCATCCGGCTTCCACGGGTCGTGTCCGATGAGTCCGGTGAGCAACCATACAGCGCACAGCAGGAACAGAAAGCCCGCTTTGATCGGCGTGATCTCGGGTTCTTTTAACTTGGAGTAGTAGGCGTACATCTAGTTTTTATTCGATGATCTTGAGTGTTTGTCCCGCGGCGGGTTCGCCTTGCGGATACTGTGCGTTGATGAGGCGCAGATAACTTTCCGCATTCTTACCTAACGGCGAGTGTTGCGCCAGCTTGGCGTAAGTGTCGCCTGTTTTGGCAGTGGTGAGTTTGA
>CABEBA010000169.1_pt1 | contig 11194 bp, 10 predicted proteins | sample 3132531 | NCBI WGS metagenome assembly CABEBA01 (sample SAMEA5534344, study PRJEB31848) | metagenome | biome: tundra; feature: field; material: soil | place: USA | collected 2013-05 | depth 0.45 m
AATGGCACGCTACAAACACATCGACACCAGTCCACGCTTCATTGCGGTGGACCTGGAAAGAAAAGGGGACAGATTTATTTATTACGGCTTAAGCCGTAGGCCTGGCCTCATGAACGAAATGTACCGGAGTCGAATAGTTTAGCCAATAGCCGCTACTCCTCCGCCATCTCCGTACTCTGCATCGGCACATCCGCCGCTTTCTTCTGCACGCTGATCGGCAGGCTCACTTTCACCGTCGAGACTTTGTCGGCATAGAGTTCTTCGCCGAGCAGCGGCACGAGGTTGGTGGGCTGGCGCGGGTGTTTGGGGAAGTTCTGCTTGATCGCTTCCAGTTGTTTCTGGTTGGCGCTGAAGTAACGGTTGGCCTGGATCACGCGCGGCAAATGTTTGATGAGGTGCCACAGGCTCCAGCGGTGTTGCCACAGGCGCTTGGCGAAGGTGCGGTGGTAAGCCTTGCTGTTGTAGAAACGCAGGATGTGCCAGTTGTAGAGCGCATCCATCTCTTCGCGCGATGAAAAACCTTTGGGCAGAAATACGAAGTTGAGGCAGTTCATCAAACGCCAGTCCTCGATGAAATCGCCCTCTTCGCCACTCACGCATTCGTCCCAGATCGGCGCGCCGTACAGTGGGCTGAACTTGGTCATGTTCATCTCGTCCAGATTCAATGAAAGAATGAAGTCGCTGGTGGTCTTCACCGTTTCTGCTGTTTCGCCCGGCATGCCGAAGATGAACAGGCCTTTTGCACGCAAGCCTGCGGCGTGGATCTGCTCCACCGTCTTCTTCACGGCTTCCAATGTCACACCCGCTTTGTGGCGCTCCATCATGGCCGGATCGGCAGACTCGATGCCCATGGATACCATCAGTGCACCTGCCAGCTTCAAGCGTTGCAACATCTCGTCCGAGGTGTGCCCGGTGCGAATCGCGCAGTTGAACTGCATGCCCAAGGGATTGGCAATGAGCAGGTCGCACAGGTCGAACACGCGTTTCTTTTGCGCGGTAAACAGGTCGTCGTAGAAGTTGATGTGGTACACGCCGAAGTTGTCGCGCAGGTGCTTCATGTGATCGTAGATGTACTGCGCGGAGTTGACCTTGTACAGGCGCTCGAACACGGTGCGGTCGCAGAAGGAGCAGGTGTAGGGACAGCCGCGCGAGGTGATCATGGTCGCGCCCTGCTTCTTTACATACGAGAACAGCGGCAGGTGATAAGCGTTGGGGAAACCTTGCAGCTTTTCGTAGGAGGGGAACGGTAGCTCGTCCAGATTCAATATGCGCTGGCGGCGCGGATTGGAGACGATGCGCTCGCCGTCGCGATACACCAGATTAGAAATCTGCGCGACCGGCATGCCGTTGGCGTAATCAAGCAATGCGCCCTCGCCTTCGCCGATGCACAGGTAGTCGATCTCCGCAAACTGTTCCATCAGCGGCGCGCCGATGGAAGATGCATGCACGTTGCCGAACAGGATCTTGATATCGGGACGTTTCTGCTTGATGTACCGCGCCATGTCCACTGCGTCCATGAAACCGGACGTGGTGGCGGAGAAGCCAATCATGTCGGGGTTGGTCGCCAGCGCGATCTCGGCATTTTCCTCGATGGTCGGCGGCGCAAACGGGCCGAGGCAATCGTGCACGAAAGTTTCGTGGCCGTGTTTGTCCAGCCAGGATGCAAGTGAGAGGATGCCGATAGGCGGCATGCGATTGGCCAGCACCGAGAAGTCGGGTTGGCCCGGAACGAAGTTGAAACCGGCGGGATGTACAAAGGTGATACGCATAGCGGTCCGTCGTTGATTAATCCTGGTAGGGTGCGCTTGCGCACCAATTGCGATGGTGCGTAAACGCACCCTACATTTCTTCAGCCACAGAGTTCACAGAGAAGGCTGAAATCGACCCCGCTACTTTATAGCCACTTGCGCCAGATCAACAAGGGTAAACGGATAATAAATCCGGCGAATAACCGCAAATGCATTCCGGTTAATAGCAGGTTGTCACGCAGGTAATTGAAGTGCGACACGCCGCCTTCATCCGCGCGCAGATATTTGACGGGTGCCGGGATGTTGACCGGACGCGCTCCGCACCAGCACAGGCGCACAGCCGCTTCGGGATCAAAATCAAAATGCCGCATCCAGTAACTTTGTTCCATCACGCCCATCAACAGATGCGCCGGATAGACGCGAAAGCCGTACAGGGAATCGCCGATGCCCTGCCACAGCGTTTCCAGGTTCGCCCACCAGTTGGATATCTTGCGCCCCCCCACACGCAACGCGGGAGCGCTGGCATCGAACACCGGCACGCCCAGCACCAGCGCATTGGGGTCGGCAATGGAGGCCGCCATGAACTCGGGTATCTTCTCTGCCGGATGCTGCCCGTCCGAATCCATGGTCAATGCATGCGTGAACCCCAAACGCGTCGCTTCGCGCAAACCATGCAGCACCGCCGCACCTTTGCCATGATTCTCTTTCAACACCAAAACGCGCAGACCGGGATCGTTCTCGGCCATGCGCAACAGTTCGACCTCGCTGCCGTCCGTACTGCCGTCGATCACTACCCACACCGGGGTCCACTGTTCGCGTGCAGAACGCACCGTGGGATACAGCGCAGGGCCGGTGTTATAGCTGGGAATGAGGACGAGATGTGAGGTCGAAGAGGTGCTCATGTGTGGTCTCTATTTTTTTGTGCCAGCATTTCGCGGCGGTAATAATCTTCCAGATTGGCGGCAAAGGTCTTCGCGTCGCCCTTCACTTCAAAACGCTCTCCGAGGCGCACCTTATAGCGCAAGGGAAAATCCGGCTTGTCGAAGAACGACCAGTGCTTGCCGAGGAAGGGGCTGCTGGCCTCGATGAACACGGTCTGTATCGGCACGCCCGCTTTTTTGGCGACCAGCGCGAAGCCGCCTTTGAATTCATTGACGGGCGGCTGCACCGTGCGCGTGCCTTCGGGGAAAATCAGCAGTTGCGCACCCTCGCGCAAGGCCACATTGGATTCGCGCATCAGCATCGCGGTGGAATCGTTACGCACGTAGCCCGCCATGCTGGCGCCGCCGCCCAGCAGCGGATTGTCGAGCAGTTTGGCCTTGAGTACGCACACGAAATTAGGCAGGCGAGAACCGACCAGCACGACATCGATAAGCGCAGGATGATTGGTGGCTATGACGAGCGAGGGCTCCTTGCGCAGTGCATCCAGCGCAGTGAGATCGAGTTTCACCAAGCCGCTGGCGCGCACCACGAACAAATAGGTGCGGAACACCAGCATGATGGCATAGCGCCCGACGCGCTGTCCGGTACGGTGCGGCAACAGATGGCGCAATACGCCGGCGGGCAGACTCCATGCCAGACAGATCAGCGCAAAGAACAGCAGCCCGCCGTACAGCACGAAGTATTCGTACAGGCTTTTTAATTGCCGCCAGACCCACATTTTATTATCGACTCCCTGAATCATTCCCGTTCGCGCCCAAGGGTAGCACAGGGTTATGGTGTTTTCATGACAGCCGTACGATCAATCGTCGTTCACTTCGACCAGCTTATCCGACTTATTGAACGTCCAAGTGGCCGCGATACCGATCGTGAAATAGCTCTTGCTCTTGACCAGCGGGCTGTCCGCAAAGACAGCACCGTTCAGGTTGTCCCACTTCATAAAGCCGCCTATCCAGTGCCCATCCTGCTGGCGCCTGTTAAAGGCAAAAATGTACTGTGTGCCCGAATACCCGCCGCCCGTCGTGTAAGCAGGACGCGTCGCCGTCGCATACTGCGGTGCCACGTTGTAAAAATACTGGTGGTAGCGGTGATCGGAAAAGATCAAGCCGCCTACCAGCCCGATGTTCCAGCCGCTGTGGCCTATATCGCGAAAATCCACATCCAACTGCGGCTGGAACAGCCAACCGATGGGTTGTACATGCTTGAAATCGGATGCGATGACCTCGCGCAGTGGCATACGCAAATCGAAAGTGTTCTTTTTATCCGCGGAATGCAGGAAATGGAAATTGAGTGAAGGACCGATCTCCAGTGTCGGATCCAGATCGGGCATGCCTTGCCGTGCGGTGGAACCCTTGGCGGGAACGGAACCGTTCACACTGATATCCATTTCGACGCTATCGCGCTGGAAGATCAGTCCGCGTACACGCTCGCGGTTGACCTGGACGGTTTCGCCGCGATAAACAAAATAAGGAATGGGAAGGAAAAATGAGCGACGTTCGTTCGAGCCGCGATACAGCGGAAAATCGATGGCCGCAACCCCTGCACCAAGCTCCCACTGGGGTTTGATCTCGGTCTGCGCACAGGCAGTAGACAGACAAAACAAGGACGACACAACCGACAGGGAGAGAACGAGATTCTTCATGCGTTTGAAACCCGTGCGCTACCGCGCATCGTTGAAGTAGGCACCCTCGATCTCAAGCAATAGATCGGATCGGCAGATGTTGGAATGAAGATAGACTGCCTTGCATGACGGGCCGAACTCGGCCTGCACTTTGCCATGCACCATAGGCAAATCGTCGATATGACGCAGATAGACCTTGAGTAGCATGCGACCCTGCCTGGGATCGTAGTGCGGTATCTGTTGCAACAGTGTGCGGATGTTGAGCAGTGTCTCAACGGTTTGCTTCTCGGCATCTCCCTGATGCAGCGTCTCATAACCGACGATGCTGGCGGTACCGGAGATAAAGAAGCAATACTGCCCTCCCAGGGTCGCCGACATGGCGCGCACAAAGATCGGGCTGCTCGGACCGAACATTTGCGGATAGTGGTAGGCGCTGACCTGGCGCGGATTCTCCACTGCCTTGCCGGGCAGCTTGGAAGCCATGAAATAAATCACCAGCGAGCCGCTGTTGCTGCCCAGTGCGCTCGCCGCGGGAACATCTTCTTCGCCTATGCTGCGCCCGTTGGCAACAAAGGATGCATGCCTGCCCACATTGAAACCGCGATAGCGCTCAAGGCCGTTCTCATCGTCGTTGATATGCGGGAAGTAATGCCAGACGCGCAGCAGGTTGCCATAGCCGAAATGATCGATGAATCCGAAGATGCGCATATAGGCTTGTGCAGCCAGCATCTCCAGCGTGTCACCGGCACGCTGCTCCAGTGAAAGGCTGCCGAATAAAACTTTGCCGTCGTTGGTGCCGCGAACACCCTGATACTCGCATGCCGTGACTGGCGCATCGCTGGACCATACTTCGAAGCTGTTGTCGTTCCCGCCCAGTACCGGAATGTCAACCCACAGCGGCGCACATGTCATCTGCGGCAGCGCGATCGCGCGACCGAAGCCGATCACGCTCAATATATGACCGTTGCGACTTTCCAGATAGGTGCCGACTTCGCCGGCATCGAGATAAGCCAGTCCGAATTGCTTACTGTTACTTCGCATGTCAGCCTGTCACACCCATTTCGACGACACGGATCGAACGTTTGCGTTTGCGCCAGGCCATGATGCTGTCCTTCAGATTGGACAGAGACAGCATGTAATACATCACCTTGAACATGAATAACCAGAAGGCATAACGTTTAGTGCGGTAGACATCGCCGATCAGCACCGAGATCAGCGCCCTTTTTACCTTGCTCTCGGTACCCTTGTACATGAGCAGATTGCGCATCGCCGGGGTGGTGATGCGATAAATGAACCAGGAGAACACCATCGGCCCCTGCATCATGGCTTTGTCGAATTTCTTCAACGCACGCGCCGCTTCCTGCGGCTTGTCCAGACAGGTTTCGACCGCATCCGCGCCGACGAAGGAACTGTTCATCGCCAGAAACACGCCGGAAGAGAACACCGGGTCGATGAAGGCGAAAGCATCGCCCAGCAGGATATAGTTCTCGCCGGAAGAACGCTCCGACAGATAGGAGAAGTTGCCGGTGGCCGTCACCGGCGACACCAGCTTGGCATCCTTCAAGCGTTCGGCCAGCGCCGGGCACATGGCGATGGTGTCCAGCAGGAACTGCGTGGTGTCGGTCTTGCGAGTTTGCATGTAGTAGGGCCAACAGGTCGCTCCGATGCTGGTGTTGCCGTCAGACAGCGGAATGAACCAGAACCAGCCATGATCGAACCAGAACAGGCTGATGTTGCCTTCCACCTCGCCCTCCAAACGCCTGGCTCCGGAGAAGTGCCCGAAGATCGCCGCGCTGTTGTGTTTCTTGTTGCGGTGCTTCATCTGGAAATGATTGGAGAGGAAGGTATCGCGTCCGGAAGCATCCACCACGAACTTGGCGCGGATGCGTTGCGCCTGCCCGTCTTTGCCCACCGTATTCACCAGCGCTTCCGCACCCGGCTGGAACTTGATGTCCGTCACCTTGCATTCCTCGATGACCCGTGCGCCCTTGGCTGCCGCGTTCTTGAACAGGATCTCGTCGAATTCGTCGCGCCGTACCTGATACGCGCTCGGATAGGTGTTGTCCAGCGCATCGTTGAAGTCGATCATCACCGGTGCATCATGCCAGGGCGAGACGAACTCCGCACCCAGCTTCACCATGCCGATGCGTTTGATCTCCTCGGTCACGCCGAGCTGGTCGAACATCGGCATATTCATCGGCAACAGCGATTCGCCGATATGAAAACGCGGATGTTTGGACTTTTCCAGCATCAGCACATCACGCCCGCGCTGTGCCAATAACGTTGCAATAGTAGAACCGGCCGGACCACCGCCGATCACCAGCACTTCACACGAACTCTCTTGCTCTACCATGATGATTCCTTCTCACTGTGCTGAATAGGACTATTCAGCCTTGTTGACCTCGATGCGGGTCAGCACCTGATCTCCGCCGGAGTTGAGCGTCAACACTCCCTCGCGTTTGTACGAATATTGGATGACCCAGCGATCCGGTCCGAAATAGAACGGGATGGATGCCTTACCGGTGGGGTGTGTCCATTGTTTGGTCGGTGGGCCGATCAGCTTTTCCACCTGACTCAGGGTCATGCCGATCTTGAGTTTGGCGAACTTGCTACCCGCGGCGGGTTTACCGACGACCTCACCTTCTACAGGAACTTCTTTCTTTGCGGCTTCTTTCTTGGGGCTTTCTTTGGCTGGTGCCGCTTTTGTGGCAGGCGCTTCGCTTTCAGACGTTTCCGTTTTTGCCTGACGCGTTGCACATGCGGCCGTCAGTGCAGCAGTTATAACAATGAGAACCAGATAAGCATGTTTCATGTCAGTCTCCCTATTTAGCCACGCCGGACGGCGTCCTCAAGCTCCAAAATTCACTACGCATCTTAACCGACCCCCCTGTGCTGGGCAACCAACGGTGGAGCGTTCATTCATCACGCCCGACGATCAGGATGGCAGAAAAGATCAGGCTCAACACCGCGCCGACTGCCACCGTGGAGCCAATGGCATTCAGTACCGGCGATTGCGAAAACGACAGCAGTCCGAAACCGAGCACAGTCGAAGCATTGGCAAACAGCAGTGAAGTGACGGTGCGTTCGCGGTCCTGCGCCGAAGTGCAGCGTTGATCGAAGAACAGCGCATAGTTGGATCCGACCGCCACCACCAGCAGCAGTCCGATCAGATGGAAGATGGACAGCGTATGCCCGGTGAGTACCAGCCAAGCCGTCACCGAGACCACCGCCGCCGCCAGAGGCAACGACACCTCCACTACACGGCGCACCGAGCGCAGGCTGACGAACAGCAAGGCCACGATAGCCAGCGCGCCCAGCATGGCGTTCTTTGCAGCCTCATGCCGGTAGTCGCGGAACATCTGTTCGGATTCCGTTTTCATATCGAGCAGAACGAACTGGGCTTCGGACGTGTGGCGGATACCTTGTTCTATCCCTGGCGCATCCTTCACGCCGCGCAGTGGCAACATCAGCGACCAGCCTCCATCGCGCTGTACCAGAAAAGTATCGAGTTTCAATCCGAGATTACTGCCTTGAAACGCGGCACGATCCAGCAAGGGATGTTGTTTCGCCGCCGCGATCTCTTGCGCGAACGGCGCAAAGGTCGAACCGCGGAACGGCAGATCGTGCAACGCCTTATTCAGACTGGATTGAGCCATGGCGGCATCCGGCAAGGCTGCCTGACGCGCCTGTTGCACAGCACGGCTCGGAAGCAGCGGCGTATCGAATCCCTCCAACAAACCTTGTGCCACCAACTTGTGCATAGTACCTGCGACCGCTTCACCCTGCTGCAGCACATACTCCTGGTCGCTGCTGCTCAACACCAGCATGTAGCGTACATCCGGCGCGCCCATGTCGCGTCGCAGTTGCTCATCCAGCGCCAGCGCTTCCTTCTTCACCGGACTCATGCTCGACAAACTGTCGTTCCACAGCGCATCGCGTTTGAGCACAAGAAACACGACCGCAATCGCTACTGCCGCAAGCAACACGATGCGCGCACGCGGCGCCTGCCGCACCAGCGACATCAGTGCACTGCTGAAGCGCGTGGATGCATGTACGGCAAACCCTTGCGGCAACAGATGCGGCAGGACCCAGCGCGTGGTGCTCACTGCCACGATCAGGCCGGCGATGGAGAACAGCCCAAGTTGCGCCAAACCGGTGAAACCGGAGAACAGCATGGCGCTGAAACCGCAGATAGAGGTGAGCACACCCAGCCGCAACGTCGGCCAGATGCGACGCAAGGTGCTTTCCGGCGTTTCGCCATGCTCGATCTGGGTGAACAGGTAGATGCCGTAATCCACCCCCTCGCCGATGAGCGTGACGCCAAAGCCGAGCGTGATGCCGTGCACGCTACCGAATCCCAAACTTACCGCTGCCACCCCGGCCAGCGCGCCGCTCGCCACCGGGAACAGTCCGAGTGCCAGCACGCGCGGTGAACGGTAAAGCAGAAACAACAAACTCGCCACCAGCACGGTGGCGATCAGCGAAAGCCGCCAGGCATCATCGCGGATGGAGGCGCGCGATTGCACCGAGAACACACCGGGGCCGGTCATGCGCACCTGCGCCGCTGCAGCTTCCGGCAGCGCTTTGCGCGCTGAATCGAACGCGCCCTGGATTGCCAGCACGGCGCGTTCCTGCGCATCGATATCGTTGCCTGCGCCTTTGGTATGCGCCAACAGCATGGCGCGTGTCCCGTCATGCGAGAACCATACATCGTCCTGCATCGCAGGATGTGCATCACCCTGCAACTGCTCCAGCAGGTGGATCACCTCACCGCTGGGATCGGCGGGAAGCACGCGCTGCGCCATGCCGCTCATCGGCGTACCCAGCAGATCAAGGTAACCGGACAGGCTCTCTTTCAGTCCGGCGGACGTAAAGCGTTGCGGCGTGACGGCATCGCTCAACAGGTAGCGGTTGCGCCATAGCAGGTCGAAATCCTTCTCCATGCCGACTTGTTCGCCGTTGTTCACGGCGGCCAGTTCCGGCGAGGTGCGCAATTGTGCCGCCATGTTCTTGCTGAGTTGTGCCAGTACGGGTGCCGGCCCGCCCTCCACGCCGATCAGAATCAGGCGCGACACCACGCCGTCGCGCAGCTGATCGACCATGATCTTTTGCGAGGGCGTCGGGTTGCGCGGCATGAACGCAGACATGTCGGCGGTGAAGCGGGAGCGATTGATGACCAGCACACAGGCTGCAACGAACACCAGCCAGACGACTACCGCGACATGTTTGCGCAAGTTCATGGCGCTTCTTCGACCACCGTCATGGTCGAGTGATCGCCATTGGATTCACGCATCTCGATGCTTGTCACACGGTGATCCCGTCCTGTAATCACGATCTCGCGCACCATTTCGCGGGTCTTTTGTTCAAGTGGCAACAACTGCATGCTCCACTTCGCCGCACTGCCTTCCAGTTTGATCGTGTAGAAACGCTCCAATGTGGGCAGATCGCCCGCCAGTGTCGAACGGATGCTCTCGACGAACGCCCACACCGCCGGATATTCCTGCAACACCAGGGTACGCTTGATGTTGCGTGCCTTGCTGTCGATGGTGAGCACGCCCTGATCGAGTACCAGGCTTTCTACTTTGGGAACGAGTGTGTGTTTTTCCAGATGACCGGGAGCCTGAAAGGATATGGTTCCGGAAGATTCCAGTGGTTTATTCAGCACGCTAAGATACTTGCGTTCGGCGAACTTGCCTTGCGAGCTCTGCGTCTGCGCGAGGCTCTGCATCAGTTGTGGCAAGCCCCATTCTGTCGCAGGCGGGGCCTGCACTTCTTCCGCATCGACCGCGGAGGACACAAGGCACAGCAGCATAAGCAGAAAGCGCATCATGTTTTCCAGAAGTCGTAGAAGTTGAACCAGTTGTAGGGTGCATTACGGCAATAGTGCTCGATGCGCGCCACATATCGCTGTTGCGCCTGCCGGATCAACTCATTGCGCGGCAATCCTTCGGTAAGGCCCATATCCATCAGCTCCTCGAAGTACAAATCATATCGATTGCCACCGCGATACACACCAACCATGAGCAGCACCGGACTTCTCAGCATATACGCCATACGCAAAGGTCCGCTGGGAAATTTTGCGGGAGCCCCCAGAAAATCGCAGGTCACGCTGGCACCGCCATGTTCCAACCCTCTATCGGCGAGGATTCCGATGAATTCACCGCGCTGTAGCGCCTGTTGCACTTTGAGCATCGAATCTACCTTGCCCAGCCCGATCACCTGTTGCTCCAGATCAGGATTGATCGCCTTCAGTACAGAGTTCAGCTTGCGTGCGTTCTCTTCATACATCACGACACTGGCGGGAGGCCCCTTGATCTCGTCGGCAAAGGCGCGTGTGATCTCGAAACTGCCCAGATGCGCGCCCAGCAGGATGCAGCCTTGTTTTCTGTCGATCATCGCCTGCGCCGCAGCGTCCAGGTGAGCGTGGACATCGAACTTGTCGAAACGACCGTTGAGCAGGAACACCCTGTCCAGTACGGTCGAGGCAAAAGTGTGGATATGACGGAAACCGTCGCTGACAAGCGGTTCGCGCCCCAACACTTTGCGCAGATATTTCCTCGATGCCGCACGCGCTTCGCCGACGAACAAAAAAAAGTAGAGACAGATCGGATACAGAAACAAGCGTGCGACGCGACGCCCCAGCGTGAGCGCAACCCAGACAATGAAGCTGATCGCCAGCGTGTTGCTGCGCTCCGGCTTCTCCGCCCATCTTGTTGTGGGCTTCCCTGCGATCTTGTCATGCACTTGCAACGATGCCTCCCGCCAAGACTTTGGTTCCGGCGACGGCGCACTGAAACTCGATCGTACCCAGCGCCGAACGCGCATACTCGATTATGACCGTATCGCCCGGTCGCGCCGGGTGCAAAAATTTCGCCGCTTTGATGTT
>CABEBA010000170.1_pt1 | contig 11147 bp, 10 predicted proteins | sample 3132531 | NCBI WGS metagenome assembly CABEBA01 (sample SAMEA5534344, study PRJEB31848) | metagenome | biome: tundra; feature: field; material: soil | place: USA | collected 2013-05 | depth 0.45 m
TATCTCGATCTGGCCAAGACCACGCGCGATCCGCGCGTGGCAAGACGTGCCGCACAACTGGCGTATGAGGCGCGTCAGTACGACACAGCAGTGGAGGCGTTCAAATTGTGGCAAGACCTCGAGCCCTCCTCGCCGCTGGCCAAGCAGATGCTGCTCTCACTGTTGTTGAGCGGCGGCAAGCTGCAAGAAGCGCGCCCGATTCTGGCCGACGTCCTGCAGTCAGATCCCGCGAATGCCGGGCGCACATTTACCAGCATCTACCCATTGGTCGCGCGTTCTCCGGACAAATCCGCCACACTGGAATGGTTGATCGAAGTGACCCATTCCTATCCCGATGTGGCGGAAGGGCATTGGGCTGTAGCGCAAGCGGCATTGGCAGCGGGCAAAAGCGATCTGGCGCTGACTGAGATTCATCGGGCAGTGACGTTGCGTCCGGATTGGGATGTGGCCGCAGTGTTCGAAGCAGAGTTGTATCTGAATATAGATTCCCCCAAAGGCTTGGCGCTGCTGAAGAAGTTCCTAGATGCGCACCCGGATAATAATGACCTGCGTCTGTACTATGCGCGGGCCTTGCTCGGCCAGAAGCAATTCGCAGTTGCGCGCGAAGAGTTCCAGCACTTGCTGAAAGACCGTCCCGACAGCCCTGATCTGGCCTTCGCCATTGCGCTCATTTCCATGCAGATGGGTGATTACGCACGCGCCGAGCAGGAACTGCAACAAGCCCTGAGCAAGGGTGGCAAGGAAGAGAGCACGGTACATTACTACCTTGCCCAGCTGAACGAAGCGAGACAGAACGATGCGGCTGCGCTGGAGCAATACCGTCAGGTGAAAGACGGGGAATATAGCTATGCGGCCCGTTTGCGCGAAGTCGCATTGTTGGACAAGGTGGGCAAACTGAACGAGGCGCGCGAAGCTTTGCATAGTGCGGTGGCGAAGACAGACCAGCAACGTGTGCAATTGATCATGATCGACGCGCAGTTGTTGCGTGAGGATAAGAAATACGAAACCAGCTATCAGGTGCTGGCGCAGGGACTGGAAAAATTCCCCGAGAATCCCGATTTGCTATATCAGGCCGCGATGGCCGCAGACAAGCTGAATAAAGCAGAATTGTTCGAGCAACTGATCCGCAAGCTGATGAAGATCGCGCCGGATAATGCACATGCCTACAATGCTTTGGGCTACAGCCTTCTGGATCGCAACGTGCGTATACCGGAAGCGATGAAGCTGGTGGAGAAGGCCTATCAGCTCGCACCGGACGATGCGGCCATCATCGACAGCATGGGTTGGGGAAATTACCTGTTGGGCAATCTGGACAAGAGCGTGGAATTCTTGAACCGCGCCTTTGCAGCCAATCCCGATCCCGAGATCGCAGCACACTTGGGCGAAGTGCTGTGGAAGCGGGGCGATAAGAATGCTGCACGCAAGGTCTGGGCAGACAGCGCAAAGGCCAATCCGGACAACGAAGCGCTTAAAGCAGTGATGAAACGCTTCATCCCCTGATATGCGCCGTTCCCTTCTGTTGCTTGCTGTGCTGCTCTCGGGTTGTGCGACTGCACCTGTTGCTGTGCAACGTCCGATACTGGCGGATGCGCCATTTGTATTCAACGGGCGTGTTGCAATCAAGCAGGGCGAGCAGCGCGAAAGCGCCGGATTGCGCTGGGTACACCATGCAACAGAAGATGAGATATTGCTGCTCGCTCCCCTGGGTCAGACAGTAGCGCGCATTCATCGCGATGCGAGTGAAGCGACGCTGGATGCCTCCGGCAAACATTACACCGCGCAGGATATGGAGACTTTGATGCAGCAAGTGCTGGGCTGGCAACTGCCACTCTCCGGTCTGCGTTATTGGGTCACCGCCTTGCCTGCGCCGAATGGCGAATCCAGCATCGAACGCGATGCGAACGGGCAGGTGGGGTTGCTACGTCAGCAGGGTTGGGAGATCAAGTATTCGCGCTATGCGGCTATGACATCGGATGCGTTGCCGTTGCGCTTGAAACTGCAACGAGAGGGGACGGAGGTGTTGTTGCTGATCGATGAATGGGAAGCGCAGTGAACACGCTTACCTGCCCGGCACCGGCCAAGCTCAATCTGTTCCTGCATGTGGTCGGACGCCGTGACGATGGTTACCACTTGCTGCAAACCCTGTTCCGCTTCATCGACCTGAACGACACCCTGCATTTCACCTTGCGTGCCGATGGCGCGGTACACCGCGTCAATGCGCTGGACGGTGTGCCGCCGGAACAAGACCTTTGCGTGCGTGCCGCGCGTTTGTTGCAGCAAGAGACCGGCTGCCAGCTGGGCGTGGATATCAAGCTGGATAAGCATATCCCGATGGGAGGCGGCTTGGGCGGAGGCAGTTCGGATGCGGCGACCACCTTGCTGGCTTTGAACCGGTTGTGGGGGCTGGGGCTGTCGCGCGAGCGCCTGATGCAGCTGGGCCTGATGCTGGGGGCCGATGTACCGGTGTTTGTGTTCGGCGACAACGCCTTTGCCGAGGGTGTGGGGGAGCGTTTGCAGCCCTATTCCTTGCCCGAGGCGTGGTACGTGGTGCTGTGCCCCCCGGTGCATGTACCTACGGTACAGATATTCACTCATCCAGAATTGACACGAAATACGATTTCGATGACAATGCGCGCCCTTCCGAAGGGGCTAGATTTTCGTGCGGGAAGCCGGAATGGGCTAAAAAACGATCTGCAGGCTGTAGCCTGCAAGTTGTACCCGGCGGTGGCTGAACATCTGGCGTGGCTGGCGAAATTCGCACCCGCACTGATGACAGGTTCCGGCGCATGCGTGTTTGCCGAGTTTGTCACGGAAGCAGAAGCACTAGCGGTATTGCAGCAGTTGCCGTCGAATATGCGCGGATTTGTCGCGCACGGCTTGCAGCAGCATCCGCTGAAAGATTTTGTTGCGACAGAATCTGTTTAAAACGTAGCGAAAGCAGTGGGTTAAACGGATTCTGATAAGTTTTTAGGGGAGTCGCCAAGTGGTAAGGCAACGGGTTTTGATCCCGTCATTCGTAGGTTCGATCCCTACCTCCCCTGCCAATCCAGATGGGCGTTCACGCCCATTTTAATATTGCGAGGTACTCATGTCCGGCGACATGATGGTCTTCACCGGTAACGCCAATCCCAAGCTCGCGCAAGACGTGGCGAAGCATCTGCACATTCATCTCGGACGCGCTACAGTCGGTCGTTTCTCCGACGGCGAAGTGATGGTCGAGATACTTGAGCACGTGCGCGGCAAGGATGTATTCGTGCTGCAATCCACTAGCGTGCCGACCAATGACAGCTTGATGGAAGTGATGGTGATGGTGGATGCGCTTAAACGCGCTTCTGCTGCGCGTATCACTGCCGCCTTGCCGTATTTCGGTTATGCACGCCAGGATCGTCGTCCGCGTTCGGCACGCGTGTCGATCACGGCCAAAGTGGTGGCAGACATGCTGGTCGGCGTTGGAGTCGATCGCTTGCTGACTATGGATCTGCACTCCGACCAGATACAGGGTTTCTTCGATATCCCGGTGGACAACATCTATGCTGCGCCAATCCTGCTGTCGGATGTGTGGAAGCAGGATTACAAGAACCTGATTGTGGTTTCACCGGATGTCGGCGGCGTGGTGCGCGCCCGTGCGCTGGCGAAGCGTCTGGAATCCGACCTGGCGATCATCGACAAGCGTCGTCCCAAGCCGAACGTGGCCAAGGTGATGAACATCATCGGCGATGTTGCCGGGCGTACTTGCATCATCATGGACGACATGGTGGATACCGCCAACACCTTGTGCGAAGCCGCAAATGCATTGAAGGAAAAGGGTGCCGAGCGCGTGATCGCTTACTGTACGCACCCGGTGCTGTCCGGTCCGGCGATCGAGCGTTTGGAGAAGTCTGCGATCGACGAACTGGTCGTGACCGACACCATTCCTTTGCGTGAAGAAGCGCGCAACTGCAAGCGCATTCGTCAATTGAGCGTGGCGGAACTGATGGCCGAGACCATGCGCCGCATCAATGCGGAAGAGTCGGTCAGTTCGCTGTTTATGGACTAAGAATTTGCGATGGCCGTTTTGGTCGTCGCGCAACCCGAAGCTCACTGGTCGCGGAGAGCTTCACTAGAAGTGGAGAAGTAAAATGGCTATCGAAATCGCAGCAACAACACGTAAAGCGCAAGGAACGGGTGCGAGCCGCCGTCTGCGTAAAACGAATCGCGTCCCCGGCATCGTTTACGGTACCGGCGATACGGCAATGATCGAAATCGATCACAACACAATATATTTCGCACTGCGCAAGGAAGCTTTCCACGCTTCTGTTCTGTCGCTGGAGCTAGATGGCAAGAAGCAAGACGTTCTGCTGCGCGACTTCCAGATGCACCCGTTCCGTCAGCAAGTGCTGCACATCGACTTCCAACGCGTCGATGCGAAGAAGAAGATCCACATGAAGATCCCGTTGCACTTCATCAATGCCGACATCGCTCCTGGCGTGAAGACCAGCGGCGGTATCATCAGCCACGTGTTGAACGATCTGGAAATTACCTGCTTGGCAGCTGATCTGCCCGCAGCAATCGAAGTGGATCTGGGCTCTCTGGATCTGGGTCACTCCATCCATGTGTCCGATATCAAGCTGCCCAAGGGCGTTGAAGTCGCCGGCCATCACCGCGCGATCGATGCTGTGGCGACGGTGCAAGTGCCGCGCGGTGCAGTTGAAGCCGCGGCTGATGCGGCTGCTGCCGAAGCAGCATCTGCTGCATCAACTGCAGCCGCTGCTGCAACTGCTGCTGCAACTGCGAAGCCTGCAGCAGACGCCAAGAAGTAATTGGCATCTCGAACAACCCGCCATGCGACTTAACAGTGCATGGCGGGTTTTTTCATTATGAGCGAACCAATCAAACTGATCGTCGGGTTGGGCAATCCCGGCAGAGAATACGAAGCCACACGCCATAACGCCGGTTTCTGGTGGGTGGATGAGCTTGCGCGCAAACACAGCGTGAACTTCAAAAACGAGAGCAAGTTTCACGGGCTGGTTGCACGCGCTGCGCTGCACGGACACGAAGTGCATCTGCTCAAACCGCAGACTTTCATGAATGTAAGCGGGCGTGCGGTAGTCGCGTTGGCCCTGTTTTACAAGATATTGCCGGATCAGATATTGGTGGTGCACGACGAACTCGACCTGCCACCGGGTAGCGCCAAACTCAAAATGGGCGGCGGGCATGGCGGGCATAACGGGCTGAAGGACATCATTGCGCAGCTTGGCACCAAGGATTTCTGGCGCATGCGCATCGGTATCGGTCATCCGGGTGAGCGTGCAGAAGTCGTGAATTACGTGCTGAATGCGCCGCGTAAAGAAGAACAAGTCTTGATGGAAGAAGCGATGCAGCATGCGCAAGATGTTGCGCCGCTCATCATTGAAGGCAAACTGGAAGCAGCGATGTTAAAGCTGCATAGCAACTAATCAAGGAAACAACCATGAGTTTGAAATGCGGTATCGTCGGTCTCCCCAACGTGGGCAAATCCACCCTGTTCAACGCACTGACCAAAGCGGGCATCGCCGCAGAAAATTACCCTTTCTGCACTATCGAGCCTAACGTCGGCATCGTTGAAGTGCCCGATCCGCGCATGGAAGAGCTGGCAAAGATCGTCAAGCCGCAACGCATGCAATACGCCATTGTCGAGTTCGTCGACATCGCAGGCCTGGTCGCGGGAGCTTCCAAGGGCGAAGGCCTGGGCAACCAGTTCCTCGCGAATATCCGCGAGACCGACGCTATCGTCAACGTGGTACGCTGCTTCGAAGATGAGAATGTGGTGCACGTGGCCGGGCGCGTCGATCCTTTGTCGGACATTGAAGTCATTCTCACCGAACTGGCACTCGCCGACATGGCGGTGGTGGAACGCACCATCCATCGCGACGGCAAGAAGGCCAAGTCCGGCGACAAGGATGCGCAGAAACTGGTGTCCGTGCTGGAGCGGCTGCTGCCGCATCTGAACGAAGGCAAGCCCGCGCGCACGTTCGGCCTGAGCGAAGAAGAAATACTGGTCATCAAACCGCTGTGCCTGCTCACCATCAAACCCGCGATGTATGTCGGCAACGTGCTGGAAGACGGCTTCGAGAACAACCCGCACCTTGACCGGCTGCGCGAACACGCGGCGAAAGAGGGCGCACCCGTCGTTGCGCTGTGCGCCAAGATTGAAGCCGAACTGGCCGACCTTGAGGATGCCGACAAAAAAGAATTTCTCGCCGACCTCGGTCTGGATGAGCCCGGCTTGAATCGCCTGATTCGAACCGGTTATGAACTGCTCGGCTTGCAAACCTATTTCACCGCAGGCGTGAAAGAAGTGCGCGCGTGGACCATCCACAAGGGCGACACAGCACCGCAAGCGGCCGGCGTCATCCATACCGATTTTGAGAAGGGCTTTATCCGCGCGCAGACCATCTCCTACGCCGACTTCATCGCTTGCGGTGGCGAAGCGGGTGCGAAGGAAAAGGGCAAAATGCGCGTCGAAGGAAAAGAGTATGTCGTGCAGGATGGCGACGTGTTGAACTTCCTGTTCAACGTGTAACGTCTAATGCGTAGGGTGGGCACGTTTTTTTGTGCCCACGCTGATCCGATTTATCCACCAACCGCGTGGGCACCAAAACGTGCCCACCCTACAGTCTACTTGGCGATCGCCATGCTGATGATCGCGCTGCCCAGTTCCTGCTTCATGATCGTGTTCGCCTGATCCATAGCGCGGCGGGCGGCATCTGTCTTGTTTGGGGCGTTGCCCTTGATGCCCCAGCGCTGAGTGCCGCGAACGCGGTTATTGGCAGTTTCAGTCAGCGTGATTTCCAGACTGCCGCGCTGCCAGTACCAGCCGTCTTTTAATCCCAGATCGACCAGGTTCAAACCAGCCTGCACCACGAATGCCGGGTGATCGCCGGTATCCAATATGAAACCCGCCTGCGCCAACGCGCCGGCCACCATTTCCGTCAGACCGGCTGGCGCATCGGCTGCCACGCGCGGTGCAATGCTGACCCGTTTCAGCAACTCTCCCAAATCGGACTTGAGCTTGGCGCTGTTCCATTGCGGCTCCATTCCACGACCGGTGACGTCCACGACTTGCAGGTTCTTTTGCACCACTTCGCGTTCCTGCTGCACTTCCAATGCACGCGTGGCAGCGGCGATTTTCATGAACAGGTCGTCGTCCTTGCGCGATTGTCCGAGGTAGTTGCGGGTGGCATCGTCGAGTTCGCCGATTCGCTGGCGCAGACTGTTTGCTGCCTGCAGACGCGGCAGTATGGCCAGCACGTGATAGCTGCCATTGGCCGGGTCTTGCCATAACTCCGCAATCTGAATGCCGCTGATGATCTTGTCGGTGCGAGTGCTGATCTGGCGCGAGGCTTGTTCCTCATACTTTATTGCGCCGGAACCGTCGGATTTTGAGCTCTGAATATCCTCGCTGCTCACGATCACCGCCACTTGAAAAACTTTGGCCACATCAGCGCGGGCTCTATCCTTGGCTTCTTCCAACTTGGCTGATTGTCCGCGTCCGATCAGGTATTCCTCACTTTTGTATTTGGCGCTGTCACCGGCTACCCAATCGGGCACAGTTGGCTGGCTGGCGCAGCCGGAAAGAAGGGAAAGCATCAGGGGAAAAACTGTAAAGGTAGAGAGTTTCATTTTCATCTCCTTGTGTCGCCATCATTATGGCATCGAATGCTGCGTCAGGTATGTCTTGCGTTCCCTGCGGATGATGACTTGCGGAAACGTCCGGGTCTCGACCACCTGCCCGCTATTCCCGAGCAATTCGACCGCAACATCGTAACTGCCGGGCGGCAACGCCAGACGGGCCATCTGAACGTTGGCGGGCAGCGTCAGCCAACTGCGAGTGTCGGCACGTTCGGTGGCGATGGCGGCTACCCGCACCAATAGAGAGCCGATCAACTGTGCCCCGGCATCATCCCGGTTCTGGCCTGCCCTATCCACCGATTCCTGCACCGCGCCCTTGGCAATGGCTCGGGCTATGGAGCGGGCCGTAATGGCAGGCATATGTGCTTTAAGGCTGGCGCGGGCGATGCCGTCGATATCTTCCATCATCTGGGTATCCGCCTGTCTGCCCGAGACACTGATACGCGCGTACGACACCCGGTTGGGGCGGGATTGGTAATAGGGCAGGGCGATGTTGACCAGCACGGGCGGAGTGGGAGGTTGCGTGTTCCGGTACGAGGACCGTCTGGTCGCATCCACCACGACAGAAGGAGGCGGCGCCCAGGCGCGAATCATTTCTTCGCGTTTGATGGGCGCCAGACCGTTATTCAGGATGAAGACCAGCTCGCCTTCCGATCCGCTGTTATCGGCTTTCTTGCTTGCCGGTTTGGTCGGCGCTATGCCGAATTCTTTTTGGTACTGTGCGAGCTCATCGGTTAATCCCTCGCGTTGAGCCAGTCGCACCAGGTCGTGTTTGAGCATGGGCGGCATGGGCATGGAATAATTGGTCTGGTAATTCTTGTAGGCTTCATACGCTTTGCGGTAAGCGATCATGGCATCGCTCCACTCGCCCAGTTCGTCGTAGATCATGCCGGCGAGGTAGCGCGAGAGAGCGTCTTCGGTAAACTTGCTGCCGGGGATTTTCTCCTCGATTTCCCGCAGCTTGACATCGATCTGCAATGCCTCCACCCGGGCCTCATACGGCTGCCCCAGTTCCAGGTAATTGAGCGCCATATACAGATGCACCAGCACTTGTTCGTAATCGTCCCCTGCGTAGCTTACCGTTGCATCGTTGACCACGACGGACAGCGCATTCTGGCTGACGCTGGCGGCATACAGCCGCTCCATTTCCTGCTTTGCCGCTTCCAGCGATTCGTTGGAAGCCACAAAATCGCGCTTCATGCGCTGCACCATGCCCTTGTTGAGCAGATACAGCACGCGGTCTTTCTTGTCCTTGGACTGGCTTTCGATCGTTTTCAGCGCGTCATCGTATTGCTGCCCCGACAACTGGTGTTCGACGGTCGCGAACGAATTGCTGTAAGTCGCACACCCGTTCAAGGCTAGAACGGACGACAGAGAGGCCAGTACGACGAAAAGCTTGCCGAAGTACATCGGCAAGCTTTCCATCCTGTCGCGTGAAAGCAGGTTGGAAATTCGTGATTGCATCATCTGCGGGTTAGTAAGTCAGCTTGCTGCGCCCTACCAGTTTCTTGATCTTCTTCTGTCCTATCCAAACCTTGCGATTGTCGGCCAGGCTGATCAGGGTCAGATCGACCTGATAGAAACGCAATTGAGTGCTACCGGACGCGTCGATAATGGTATTGATGGTGCCCTGGAGCATGAAGTCGGCGCCTTTTTCTGCGCCCATCGCCTTGCGCGTGGCTTCGGTTGCATTCAGATCCTGGTCTTTGCGCTCATCGCGGATTTCCTGACGCTCGGTGGACGACGCTACAAATTGCACGCGGTTGGAATTGATCATCTCGCGTTCAAGATCGCTGACGAAGGTATTGACGTTGATGTGCTCGTGGCTCAGGTTGCGAACTTCACCCACGATCACCGCCGGTTGCCGTTTCTGGGCGCGGCTGAAATCATCGATCCAGACCCGGTTAAGCACGTCCTGGATCATTTCCGCCGATACCAACTGTGAATCGGTGTCGTTCCACGCCCCGCTCAGGTCTATCGTCTTGTCCGCCTCCACGCGCTCCACCGTGGTGGAGCAACCGCTCGCAAACAATGCCAGTGCCATCAGCACGGCAGATGTCTTTGTCGAAAACAGTGACCAGTTCATTATTTTTTCTCCTTGGCAACGCGGTCAAAAATGTTGTCCGCCTGGGTTTCAATATAGCGTTTCAGATCGGTATTCATGTCCTGCACGCCATTCAGCGTAGTCTTGACGTGGTTCATGTCCAGCTCCGCAATAGAGTAGATGATGTTGGTCTTCGGGTCGCGCCAGTTACCGATGATTTTTGCGCCGGTCAGGTTGACCTTGGTCAGATTTTTGATCTGGCGCGACACCGATTCCTCGGCCGTACCGGCCTCGCCCGACTTAGCAGAAGCCATATAGTCGCTGGAAACCACATCCATGTAGGACGACAGCACACGCGCAACCTCGGCACGCGCCCGGTCATCCGCGACTGATCTTTGCAGCGACATGTCTCCGGTCGGAGAGGCCGAGCCGACACCGTGGAACAGGCGCCCATCCTTGTCGTTCAGGATGCTGCTGCCCTGGTTGACCCAGTCGGGTGCGCCTTTGAGCCCGAGATCGCTTTCAACTTTCGTGGTGCTGGAACAGGCCGCAACGAAAGCAGCCAATACGGTAATGGCTAACAACTTTGCAACAGCAAGTGATATTTTCATGACGTACTCCTGGAATGGAAAAACAGGTTTGAGGTTGTCGCAATGAAATCGTGCGATGTCGGCAACAGCCTCATCATAATGCGACCGGCGAACTGCCGCAATTATTCCGCACCAGACAGTGTTACAATGCGCGCCGCGATATCGTTTCAGTCTAGTTGTCGCCGCCGATTCCGGTTCGTAGTTCCCACCTCATTCTGCCTCAGACTGGCGCTCATTTAGGGCGACAGGCCGTTTGTTTTTAGAAAGAAAAAAATGTCATTTAAATCTCTCGGCTTGTCCGAAGAACTCGTCCGCGCCGTTACCGAGCGCGGTTATACCGAACCCACGCCTATTCAGGCGCAGGCTATCCCCGTCATTTTGAAGGGCGGCGACCTGATGGGTGGTGCGCAGACCGGCACCGGCAAAACCGCCGGTTTTACACTGCCGTTGTTGCAACGTCTCATGGCTAAACCAGTCGCAGGCAAGGCTCACATCCGCGCGCTGGTGCTCACCCCCACACGCGAACTCGCTGCCCAAGTGGAAGAGAGCGTGCGTGAATATGGAAAATACCTGCCGCTAAAATCCATGATGATGTTCGGCGGCGTCAACATCAATCCGCAGATCAAACAACTGCATGGCCGTGTGGATATTCTGGTGGCGACACCTGGACGTTTGCTCGACCACTTGCAGCAGAAGACAGTGGACCTGTCGCATGTCGAGATACTGGTGCTGGACGAAGCGGACCGCATGTTGGACATGGGCTTCATCCGCGACATCAAGCGCGTCCTCGCGGTGTTGCCCAAGCAACGCCAGAACCTGCTGTTCTCCGCCACTTTCTCCGACGAGATCAAGCTGCTGGCCGA
>CABEBA010000175.1_pt1 | contig 10760 bp, 9 predicted proteins | sample 3132531 | NCBI WGS metagenome assembly CABEBA01 (sample SAMEA5534344, study PRJEB31848) | metagenome | biome: tundra; feature: field; material: soil | place: USA | collected 2013-05 | depth 0.45 m
GTGTAGTTCATTTGTGTAATTTCGACTTGCCGGTCAAAGGGCACCGATGCTACCGCATCTCACCCACCTGACCTGCGTTACTCAAAATTGCACTTCATCCTAGAATCCGCCCATATATTTTCAAGCATATTGTGCCGCTTACCAACAACAAAGATCGCGACCTGCTTGTGGCTGACATGAACACCAACGGATTTGGGCAACTTGGATACACCTGACTCGCTATTTACGCTCTGCTTACGGTGTTGGAAAATATGTCCTCGCCTGATTTTTCTGCTGTTGCTTCCCCTAAATGCTTACGGCGCGAATGACCTGCGCGTTTTGGTGGTGCTCAGCGAGAGCATGCTCCCCTATCAGACCTTTGCGAAAACTTTCGAACAGAATCTGCCTTCAAATTTTCAGGTGAGCGTACTGGAACATCCCGAGAATTTTTCGGGCAATGAGCAACAGGCCGATTTGATCGTGACGGTTGGAGTTAAAGCGACGGATTGGATAATGGGCAAGACGGCGGCACCTATTCTGGCTGTGATGGTGCCTAGCGCCAAATATTCCGACCTGCTGGAAAAACCATCCCGTGTCAGGCAGGTTTCCGCCATTTATATCGATCAGCCCTGGTCGCGACAGGTGGCTTTGCTCAGTGCCGCCCTGCCTGATCTTGGCAGCATAGGCGTGTTGTATTCCTCTGAAGCGCGGTTGAATCTGCAGGAGTTGCGCAATGAATTGGCCAGGCATGGCTACAAACTGGTTGCGAAGCAAATGCAAAGCAAAGAGACGCTGTCTTCCGATCTGGAAGATGTGATGTCCCGCAGCGATGTCCTGCTGGCGATTCCGGATAGCAACATTTTCAGTAGCAGCAATATCCGCAATATCCTGCTGAGCAGTTATCGGCTAGGCAAACCGCTGGTCGGGCTGTCCCAGGCATATGTCAATGCAGGCGCTTTGTGCGCAATATTTACCACTCCGGAGCAATTAGCCGCGCAGGCAAGTGTCGCGACTAACCTGTTCGCGCAAACGCGACGCTTGCCTGAGCCACAACCATCCACGCTCTACACCATCGCCGTCAACCAGGATGTGGCCAGGACATTGGGCGTAACAACGAAGTCGGCCGATCTGCTCCATATGCAGATCGAGAAAGAACGCGGGATACGATGATGATGCGAAAAAAACACAGTATCCAGGAATACGTGATCTGGTTGACGCTGGTTCCTTTGCTGGTCATGGGGATCAGTTTTGGGGCTTTTTTTCTGCTGGATCGTTTTGCCGATCTGGATAACGATCTGCAGACACGCGGCCGATTGATCGCGCGCCAGATGGCTGCCAGCAGTGAATATGGTGTGTTTTCCAATAACCAGTCGTTCCTGAAGGGTGTTGCCGAAAACGCGTTGCAGCAACCCGATGTGAAATCAGTACTAGTGTTGAACGCATCCTCCAGGATATTGGTCGCAAGCGACGATATTGCCGGGCTCAAGGCAAACAACGGCAATGAAGCAAATCGAATCGGCATTGATTTATCCAATGCATCATCGAAGCTGAACCCCGGGCAATTACTGGGCATTGTGAATAATGAAGTACCGGTGCTCGATCAAGCGGAAGCATTGATCCTGTACCAGCCCATCCTGTCGTCCCAGATCGTTCTTGAGGAAACCGAAGCCAACCCGGCGGCACAACAGATCGGGGCAGTGATCATCAAGATGAGCAAGTCGAATATGCTCAAGTTGAAATCCAGACTGTTGTGGTCGACGGTATTGGCGACGGCCGTCTTCTTGCTGGTGACGCTGTATCTGGTGCATATTTCCAGCCGCCGCATCATTGAGCCCATCAGTAAATTAAGCGAGGCGATACAGGCAATCGGGGCCGGCGACCTGGAAACCGGCGTGACCGTGCCCAGCGATATCACGGAACTGTCCACTCTGTCCTATGGCATCAATCGGATGAGAGGCGAACTGAAACACGAGCGGACTATCCTGCAGCATCGCATCGATGAAGCGACTGAACAGCTGCGCAACCTGGCTTTCTATGACACTTTGACGCAGTTACCCAATCGACGGTTATTGATGGATCGGCTGGCCCAAGCGCTGTCTGCGAGCAAACGCAGTAGTTGTTATGGCGCACTGATGTTTTTGGATCTGGATAATTTCAAACCGCTCAATGACCAATTCGGGCATGCAGTCGGTGATCTCGTGTTGATCGAGGTGGCAAACCGGATACGTCGTTGCGTGCGCGAAATGGACACCGTTGCACGTTTCGGCGGCGATGAATTCGTGGTGATACTGCGCGAACTAAGCGTAATAAAGGAAGAATCATTCGTCCAGACAAATATTGTCGCGGAAAAAATTCGTGCGGCATTGGAAGAACAATACAATTTGAGTTACCAACAAGAAAATCATCCGGCAATCAGTTTGCAGCATCATTGCGCATCAAGCATTGGTGTAGTGTTGTTCCAGGCTGATGACGATCAGGAAGATATTTTGAGATATGCAGATACCGCGATGTACCAGGCTAAACAGGCTGGTCGCAATCGTATCCATTTTTATGGACAAGGCGAATCATAAACGAGTGGGTTTGATATGAAGATAAAAGTACGACAGCGAGTTTTAACCGTTTCTTTTCTATGTCTGGTTGCCCCGGGCGCATGGGCAACAGAATATGCAAATGAACAGGATTTCCTGCAGGAATTTCCGGTTGTATTAAGTGCTTCGCGCCTGGCACAACCTTTGTCAGAAGCACCCAATGCGATGACCGTGATCGATCGCAAGATGATCGCAGCATCCGGCTTTCGTTCCCTTCCCGATGTATTCAAGCTGGTTCCAGGCATGTATGTCAGCTATTACGCCGGTTCGCAGTCGATCGTTTCCTATCACGGCGCACTGACCCAGGATGCACCGGGCATGCAGGTCTTGATAGACGGCCACAGCGTATATCTCCCGCCCTTCAATATCGTGGACTGGGCGCTGCTGCCGATAACCCTGAATGACATCGAACGCATCGAAGTGATACGCGGCCCGGCGGCAGCCTCGTATGGAGAGAATTCGGTGCATGGCGTGATCAATATCATCACCCGTGATGCGGGGGCGGTCGAAGGCGTAACTATTTCCAATACGCGGGGCAGCAAGGGCATCAACGATGGAGCCGTTCATTTTGGCAAGCGCGGTGAAAAGCTGGATTACCGGATGACACTGGCCTACACGGCCGATAACGGATATGACAATCTGACCTCTCCGCCCAACAACATCACCATCTCCCAGGCCCAGGGCAGCGGGCTGCTCAACAACACCAACGACAGCAATCAGGCGCGTTTGATGAACTATCGCGCCACCTACCATGCGAATGCAGTTGATGATATCAATGTGCAGTTTGGATTCAATCACGATGTGATGGGTGTCGGCTTCTGGGACAGCTCACTCGACAAACCTCACGACCTGACCGGATATTCCAATACCGAACAGATCGAATGGTTGCACCGTGCTGACAACACTTCAGAAATAAGTTTGCGCTACTACCATATCCAGCGCAGTACTAACGAGAGTTATCGACTCGGAACCCCGGCGTACCCGGTCGCGACATCGATGAATACAGGGCGGGACGAGATCGAGTTGCAACATATTCTGAAGACTTCTGACTCAAACCGGCTGGTATATGGGGCCGGTTATCGCCAGGACAAAGTCGATGGGAATTCATATTATCCTGTCGTTGTACCGTCGACTTTTCCGGCATCGTTCAATCTCAAAGAGTCCCGCGTGTTTGCCAATGATGAATGGCGTTTTAACCAGAAACTACTGGTCAATGCGGGTGGTATGCTGGAAAACGACACCATGGGCAACAGGGAGTTTTCTCCGCGCGCCTCCCTGAATTACCATCTCACGCCCCAACACACGATACGGGTAGGCGTCTCGATCGCGCATCGAACTCCCTCGCTGGGGGAGCAGTATGCCAGCCAGGCAAATCAGTATCAGCTCGGTTACAAGTATGAACCGAGTCCCAACATCACTTCTGCCGGATTGACTCCGGAGAAGATCTTGTCGCGCGAAATAGGCTATCTGGCTGAATTGCGCGACTGGAACACGTCGCTCGATTTGCGTTTCTTCAATGATCAAATGAGCAACATGATCTATCCGCTTCCCAATTCCTCCCTCTGGGGCAACGGTATGACGGCAAACTACAGGGGAATTGAAACGACCATCAAATACTCTTATAGCGATCTCAGCAATTTTTCTTTCAACTATACTTCCGAGAACGTCGATAGCAACAGCAATATTCTGTCGCTTGGACAACTGAACTCGCTTGCTGGCAGTTTGCCAAGAAATATCATCAGCATGCTGTATTCGCAGCGACTGCCCAACGATGCATCCTTCAGCGCAGCCTATTATTTCCAGTCCTCCATGTTGGGATTCGATCGCGGCCCCATCGATTTCCAGCCAACTCATCGCCGCGTCGATATGCGCCTTGCCCAACCATTCAAGGATATTGGAGGGATGAACGGAGAGGTCGCTATGGTGGTGCAGAACCTGTTCAATACTGGTTACACGGAATACATTGCCACCGCTTTCTTCAATCGAAGAGCGTTTGCCACGCTTACCTTGCATTGGCAATAAGATGCACGTGGTAGTCAAAAAATACAGCGGAGACGAGTAAATGCGGGGAAGGTTTGCGCCTTCCCCGCTCTGCCTCTTTGTACAGTCGAGTTGTCCGGCAGTTCAGGGCAAAAGTAATAGGCTGGAGTTACCGCGGGTCACTCGCGGAAAGGAAACGGCATTCCTTCCGTGGCGAAAGTCAGAAAGTTGACGATCTGCCGCACAAAAGTTGTAGTTAGTAAGAATAACTAGGTGATCGGCTTCTGCCAATTGCACGAATCAGATACCGCAACCTGCAATCTCGTTGCCCTATTGCGGACAGTCGCGAAGGGCAGCTTGTGGCCGGTTTGCGTCCTTCTTCCATCATATCAGCGAACGTCCGAAGTTCACCGGTTAGCTGCCTCTCGATTCTCATTTCTTCATCCGTCTCGGCGTAACCCAAAGCAGATATTCCTCCAAATAGAATCTCGGTACTTACTTAGCAAAAGAACGCTATAGCCGGCACGCCACATCAACTAGATTCACTCACGCGAAGCTTGAGTTCACTAGTTGGTAATTCCGAGACATCACAAAATAGGGCTTCTGGGACGTTCATAACCCCAATGCGCTCTCCCTCCCAAAACTCAATATTGTCTGAGGAGCAAAACGAACAATGGAGGCGAGGTGTAAGTTGTTGGCTGGCGATTGGGTCTGCTAGGCATGCGATTGCATTCCAAAACACCATTGCGGATGCGCCAGGCAGCAGTGCGCTAACTCTCTGGGGTAGCTCGGCAAAAGCACTGATCCACGCGAAATGTTTTCCGTCAGCGCTACACAAAATCATTTCTCCATAGGCTTGATCGCCGAGGCTAGGATGCTCGAACAACTGACCACAGTTTGCGCACTTAGCCTGAAACGTAGTGATGGATTTGTTCATGTGACAGATTTGACCGGATATATTTTGATAATAATGACGCGGATTTTTTCCTAACGGGAAATCACGTAAAGGGGCTGCTTTTGGCCGATTTTGCCCTTTTACCTTCGCTAACACCACAGTCTGCTCATCTACCCTTAAGAGACAGTCATCTTTGCGGGAAGCAGACATCCGGTGGTTATGCTTGTAACAGCATTTCACGAGGAAACTGTTCAAAGCTCTCGATCACGGTTGTTACTCCTTCGCAGGCAAGGAGTTTGCCGTGTGCCTCACGCGGACCAAGGCCCACGATGTGCCCGATTCCTGCAGCATGTGCGGACTTAAAACCAGAAATGGCGTCTTCGACAACAATGCATTCGTGTGGTGTTAGGTGGATGTTTGCTGCCGCCTTTGAATACATGTCGGGAGCGGGTTTCCCAGGAAGGAAACCGTCATCGTAGACTATCTGCTGCAGATCGAACCACTTTCCCAACTCGAGGTGATGTATGAAGAAGTCGAGATTGGTTCTTTCTGAAGAAGTGGCGATTGTTCGTGGTATGTCACTTATGGAAACGAATTCAAGCAATGCCTTAGCACCCGGAGACAAGACAAACATATCAGGATTATTCAAACACAAGGAGCGGTACATTGTCTCCTTGACTTGAATGAGGTCAAGAAGTTCTTTTCCACTAAGTGTGCGGCCCGTGAGATAGCTCAAAATGTGAGTGTTGGTTCGACCATGAACATGGATTGCAAATTCGTCGTCACTCAATTCGGCGCCACTGAGTTGAGCTGCCGTTGCTTGCCATGCCTGTTCATGAAGCGGCGCATCCCATAGCAAGACGCCGTTGAAGTCAAAGATGATCCCTTTGTATTTCATCATAATCGTAGGTAGCCTTTCAAGCTTCCCAAAGAAGACGCGACGCATCCGCTGAGGTTTAGCGGGCTGACGTAACTGCTTGGCTGGCACGCTTTTTATTGAGCGTGAATTCGGCCTTGAGTGGCACAGTGACATTTCTGTTCTTATCGGTAAGATTTACCTCTATGCGCCAAACGCCAGGCGGGTCACCATCCTCGCCGATAAAATCTATCACAGCAGATGTCAGTCTCACGTTTCGCGAGTTTCCTTGGAGCTTGCCGGAGGCGCAATCGATCCCTTTTGGATCTATCGGGACGCTGCCATCGGGTCTTGTCAGCTTGATGTCGCAAAGTACCTGAATGGCGCCACCTGCATCTGTTTTTGGGTTACTGAAGAAAGTGAGTATTGTCAGGCGTTCGCCATATTCCACCGTAGAGGCCCCGCGGAATGTAGGAGCTGTGTCGGGGGAAGTATTCCACTTTTCCTTCCAATCGGCATCAGGGGTCACCATTAGCCAGCCGCCGAAACCCCTAACGCTTTTCATCGCGTCCGAATTTGGTACCGGCTTGCCATCCCGGCTTATCCAAGCGTTGTTTTCTGCTTCTGAACCTGCAATACAGTCGCGCAGAAATTGCATCTGCTTTTCCGATGCTGCATTTAATGCAAGCTTTTTCCGAGCAAACTCGAGTACTTTCTTGTGTTGGATGCAATTAGATTTGAATGACCAGCTTGCTGCCCCAATCACCAGCGTTCTCTCGATATCCCCCTTTGGCATTTCCTGCCCCGCATATCGATAAATATATTCCAAATATCGCTCATCGCCAGTGGCAAAGAAACTGGACCACCAGATATCGAGTTTTGTCGGATTAATCTGAGTGTCGTCGGACACAAATTTTGCAAAGAGCGACGTACCAGCCAATATTTCGGCAGCTTTCGCACCAAGCACCCCGCCTGTTATGGGCCAGCCGTATTTCTGGGAAATTCTTGCAATCATCACAGAGACCAGAGCATCGGCGCCGTTGCCGGTCGACTTTAACTTACCGCTAAACTGATCCGCATCGTGCTGAAACGCGTCGAACGCCTCGCGGCTAGGTGAGAGATAGAAATACGACATCTTGTTGCCGAAATCCTCAAGGCTGGCAGCAAAGGCAATCCCGCAAGAAAGCATTGTCAACACACAGGCAAACCAAACAGATCTTTTCATATAAGCACCGAACGTTGTGATTAGATTAACTTTGACAATGAAAGTCAGCGGAAGCTATCCCTTCCGAACGAGAACTGCTTCAGTCAGTTTCGACAGCGAAACACGTTGTATTTCTTCGTCATCAAAATTTGCTGGGGAAAGCCAGTATTGAAATGCTTCATTCAGTGCCGGCCATTCTTTGTCTATCGTCGCGTACCAAGCTGTGTCACGGTTTCGCCCTTTGACGATTGCTGCTTGGCGAAAAATTCCTTCAAACGATAGGCCCAGTCGTTGTGCGGCAGAACGCGAAGGCAAATTCAGGGCGTTACATTTCCACTCATAGCGTCGAAAACCTAGAGAAAATGCCTCTTTCATCATGAGCCACATGGCCTCGGTTGCTATAGGCGTTTGCTGCATTAACGGGGAGAAATTGAGATGTCCAATTTCTATTGATCCATTTGCAGGGTCGATTCGCAAATAACTGGAAACACCCACCGCTTTCCCTGTCTTATTACTAATAATGGCAAAAAACAGCGGGTCTATAGTAGAACTGAATTGGTCAATCCAACTGCTATAGGATGAAAGTGAATCGAATGGACCATAAGGTAGATATGTCCAATTCTTGCCCTCAGCATCCAGTGCATTAGCCGAAAATAGATCTGCGGCATGCTTCAGTGTGCTAAGTGGCTCAAGACTACAAAATCGACCCGTCAATACCTTGCGCGTGGGGTGTGCCGCTGGCTTCCAATCCTTAATCGCAAATCCAATGGGCTGACCAAGAAAATTCGTTTCGCTATGCATGTTGCTGCCAAATAGTAATTTAGCTCCGCACCCTAACCGACGATCATTACCCAGTCAATATGCCAAACGGCCTAGATACTATTGGCAAACGGCAGTTATTGGGAAGAATTGGAGGACACCTGAGACTGGCGGCTTTTGGCCGGTTTACGTCCTACGACTACCTTACCTGCGAACGTCCGCTCCCCGCCTGCATTGCAGTCATTCGCCTTCAACTCTGCTTATTGTCTTACTGGAGAACGCTACTTTACCTGTCCGCAAATAGTTGAAGCCAAGAATAACGCACACCCCTCCAAAAGCAACCAACAATATGGCAACAGGTGTGTGGCCAAAAAGCGAGCGGACTGCTTCTAAGAAAATACGAAATAGAGGGCGAGAAGGAATGTAAGGGGTTGAGAACTCTGACAACCCAGATTGAATAAATAGTATTCCCACTACAAACAGAATAACCGTTAGAAGTACACGGACAGTAAGATATTGAAGAGTTGAAATGCTTGTCTTTGTGGGGGGAAGCTCTAACAACAAAAACAAGGCACCAAACACAAGTGTAATGAGCAGAGGAACAATCGATTGTGAAACAATCGCGAGTGACGGCACTAGCGCTGCAAACAATACCGCCACTAGAAATAACCTCCAGAGAAGTTTTCTCATGTTGCCCCTTTTTCAGTGCTGAAACTCAAATTTGGAGGACGCCCTCGGACGACTGCTATTGGCCGGTTTGCGTCCTTAGGCCATTTCATCGGCACATGTCCGCTTCTCACCACATAAGGGACGCACGCTACATGACTGCGCGTCAAAGGACAATATGCCATTCGGCCTAGATATTCTTTTTCATTGTGTTGTCAGTAGATATATTGCAGGATTCGGCTTTCGGGATGACCGCTTCCGAGCGTAGAACAGACATACAGGTGAGCAAAGACAAACAGTCGCAAGTCGGCCAATAGGGGACACGGTGGGTGGTAGTTCAATGAAGGATTAGAAATGTCAGATTTGGATTCAAAGATCGGCCGCGAAGAAGGAAAACAAAGGCGGGCTTTGAATAAAGCCGTTGAGGCTGAACTTAAGAAACTCGCAAAAGGGTCGGGATGGCGCGTTTGCCAGGGAGTCCTATTCCGTGAATTCAAAGGATGGTTTATTTCCGCCAGCCCAGCCGTGTGGCTCAACAAGCGAAAATCGACCGTCAGACTAAATTGCAAACCAATGACTCTCGATCCCGTTTTTTGGGAGATTGTTGAAACTGAATCAAATGTGTCGATGCCATTGTCTTTTCGCTATTTCGGAGCATGGACGTGCAATACCCCTGGCATAGTCGAGCATGAGCTTCGCGAAGAAGGTGCAGCCGCTATCGCCATAGAAGCAATCACGTGGTTGGATGCCCAACTTGTCCAATTCGAGTCTTGGTCATTGGACTCTTTTCTCCAGCGATTGCGCCAACAGAGCCAAGGCGATTCATATTTTGCTACTGTTGTTACGACATTGTTCTTGACGGGCGATTTCGATACAGGTGCGACGCTTTGTACGGATGCGATCCAGCGAGGTGCATCGGGAGGGTTTTCCATCATTAGCCCATCCGGCCCGAGCCGGCACTTTCCTCAGCTTGCACTGGCTTGGCTGGAACGAAAACTTAAATCGCTTCATTGATAATTGAGCGACCGCTATACGGCGAGGAACAGACGGTAGTGAAATCGAGGGCAAACAGGCCGATTGCGGCCACAAGCTGCCCTTCGCGACTGTCCGCAATAGGGCAACGAGATTGCAGGTTGCGGTATCTGATTCGTGCAATTGGCAGAAGCCGATCACCTAGTTATTCTTACTAACTACAACTTTCGCCCTTTCATTGCTGCGCAAATAGTCAATTACCTTTTGTATTTTTGCAGATGGATTACCCACTGTAATAAGTCCCAAAGGGCGTTCAATACTGGGAGTTTCAACAATCCGTACTTCGGACTTTCTAACGGAGACATTTACAGTGGATTCGCTTACGGCAGATATAGAATCAGAAATCATTGCGACATTATCAACTTCACGCGCAGTTGAGGAGACGGGCATCACGATTCCTCCTTTATGCACTTCTTCGCTTGGAAATTCTGCCCCATCCAGGATGATTTTCTGAAACAACGAGCGAGTGGCCGAGCCAACCGGACTGATAAAAACTGTTATCGATTCATCTTTGCCACCAAATTGTTTCCAATTGACGATCTTCTGCGTGAAGATGTCAGCAATCTGTTGCTTACTTAGCTTAGTAATAGCTTTGTTTTTGGCGTTAACGATTATGACGATACGATCATGGCCGATCTCAGAGTAGACAAGGTTATTTGGAAGTTTTGTTTGGTCGTGTTCTTCCTTTGCACTCTCATTAGCGCTTTTGATCGCATCCGCCAATGGTTCAGAAGAACCCGATACTTCAGCAAGTCCATTGGCGAGTTTCAGAAGACCTGCACCAGTACCTTTGCATTTAAG
>CABEBA010000177.1_pt1 | contig 10733 bp, 6 predicted proteins | sample 3132531 | NCBI WGS metagenome assembly CABEBA01 (sample SAMEA5534344, study PRJEB31848) | metagenome | biome: tundra; feature: field; material: soil | place: USA | collected 2013-05 | depth 0.45 m
GTGCCAAGCCATAGTTCTGCATCAGGACTTGCACGCGGGCTTTGCGTTCTTCGACAGGTATACCCGCCAGGATCATCGGTAACTCGACGTTCTGCGCTGCTGTAAGACGCGGCACAAGATGGAAAGCCTGAAACACGAAGCCTATCTTGTCGCGGCGCACACTCGCCTGTTGTTCGTCGCTCAAATCGGTGACGTTACCGTCATCCAGCAGATAGGTGCCGGAAGAAGGCCGGTCGAGCAGGCCGAGCAGATTGAGCAGCGTGGATTTGCCGGAGCCGGACGGTCCCATGATGGAGACATATTCGCTGGCATCGAGGCGCAAGTTGATGTCGCGCAGTGCAGCGACTTGCTGGTCGCCGACGGTGAAAGTGCGGCAGACGTTTTGTAGTTCGATCATTTATACACCTTGCATCACCACGAATGACGTAGGTGCGAATTCATTCGCACGGGCACAGAACCTGTGCGAATGAATTCGCACCTACATACCCTTTGTTCATCTGGATCATTTTGCTGATGTGGCCGTGTCCGGCTCGACGCGCGCACCTGCTTTCACGCCCGCACGATCCAGCGAAGACACGATCTGGTCGCCCTCTGCCAATCCGGAAACCACTTCGGCATGTTCCCAGTTGGACAAGCCGGTATTCACCTTGCGCTCTTCCAGTATGCCGTTGCTGCCATACAGCAACACACGATTGCCTTCCATCAGTGTCTGCGTCGGGATGCGCAGCACATCATTGCGCACGTCATACACGATCTCGACATCGGCGCTGTAACCCACCAATAAGTTTTCGCTCTTGGCTAGCTCGGTAAACTCAACTTCCACCTCAACCGTGCGCGCCTGCTTTTCCAGATCAAGAACATACGGGGCGATACGTCGTACCTTGCCGGCAAAAGTGCGGCCTTTGATAGCATCCAGTGTGATGCGGCTACGCTGCCCAACCTTGAGTTTGGCAGCATCAACTTCGTCGATAGGTGCGCTCACGTACATGCAGCTGTCATCGATCAGATCAATGGCTGGCAAGGTGGGAATACCGGGGGGCGACGGTGTGGCATATTCACCCAGTTCACCGCTGATGTCCGCCACAACGCCGTCGAATGGTGCGCGCAGCACCATGCGAGCCAGCCCGGCTTGTGCCAGCGCGATGCGCGACTTGCTCTGTTCGATATCGCCGCGTGCCGCTTGACAGGATGCCTTGCGCGAGTTGGCATCGCTTACCGCTTTATCCAGTAACTGCGAAGAAATGAAGCCCTTGTCTTTCAGCTCTTGCGAACGCACTGCTTCGCGCTGTGCCGCCTCGGCCAGTGTGCAAACCTCTTGCACCCGCGTCACCGATGTCTTCAGTTGTTCCCGCGTCAATCTTTCCTGCGCGTGCAGATCGTCATCCCACAATTCCAGCAACACTTGTCCCTTGTGCACACGCTGGCCTTTTTTCACCAATAGCTTGGCGATCTGACCACCAGCGGGCGGAGACATTTTGGCGCGGCGACAGGCATTCACCGTACCCGCGCGGGTGTTACTCACTGCGGCTTCCACCGTGCCGCGTTCCACTTTTTGCAGCACCACAGGGATCGGTTTGCTACGCGTGAGATAACTGATGCCAGCCACTAAAACGATGGCAATAAGGCCTATGACTGCGATTTTTTTGTACTTGGAAGGAATATTGCCGAGTTGCGGGAAAGTCATTGCTGCTCCTGACTGTTCACTGCCGTGATGAAACTGGAAGAATGGTGCCGATGAGGGGAATCGAACCTCTGACCTACGCGTTACGAGTGCGTTGCTCTACCAACTGAGCTACATCGGCGTTTCTGCGCGGATTATAAGCGGACATGCCGCAATGCGGCAACGCTTAAAGGGCACTTTAAGAAATTCAAAGTTCTGATGAAACTACTAGCCAATCCACTAAGCCAGCAAGCTAGCAAGTGGCTGGTTATAAGCAAGACAAGGCGCGAGCAAATAATTGCGACGCAGCATACATTTGAGTATGTAAGGAGTAATTATTTGTAAGCAACGACGTATTGCGACGAAATTTGGATTTATTGAAGTGACCTTAATGCCAAAGATAAGGCGCAACATCGAACGGTTGCGGTGTGCCATTCAATGTATTCAACAGCACCTCCACACTCGCCGGTGACATGGTCACGCCATAACGGAAATGACCGCTGTTGATGTACAGGTTGAGCAGATGCGGATGGCGTCCGATGGTCGGGATGTTGCCGGGAGAGGCCGGACGCAATCCCGCCCAATGCTTGATGATGGGCATATCACGCAAGGCTGGCAACAGCACATGCGCACGTTGCAGCAACATCGCGCGCGCTTCTTCGGTTGTACTCTTATCGAAGCCCACATCCTCCCGCGTGCTGCCCACCAGCAGATGTCCATCGCGGCGCGGAATAAGGTAGATGTCTCCTTGCAACAAGATGTGCGGCAAGGGCGGCGTATCAAATTTGAACAGCAACATCTGGCCGCGTATCGGCTTGATGTCGGTTTTCAAGGCATGTTCGCCCAACAGCACCTTGCTCCAGGCACCCGCAGTCACGATGTACGCGTCAGCGCTAAAGTCGCCCTGCGTCGTCGCCAGATGCTTGACCCGCCCCGCCTCCGCGACGATCTGTTTGACCTCGCACTGCTCGACGATACGTCCACCAAGCTGTTCGACTCTAGCGCGCAAGGCTTGCATCAAACGCGGATTGCGTGCCTGGGCAATATCGGGCAAAAGCAAATCATCGCCATGCTCTTCCAGTTTCATCCCATGCGTAGCACACCATTGCTTCGCAATTTCAACATCGAACGGCGGCAACACCAACATACCGGAACGCAGATACTCGGGATCGATGCCCGTCGCTTGGTGCAATGTCTGCGCAAAGTCACTGAACAGCTCCATGCCGCGCAACGCCAATCGGCTTACCTCGTCGGAATAGTCCCAAGGACACAGCGGCGACAGTATCCCACCGCCCGCCCAGGAGGATTCGCGTCCAACCGAACCGCGTTCCAGCACAGTCACTTCGGCACCCTGCCGCAACAGCGCTTCGGCTGTTGCGAGTCCCAGCACGCCAGCACCTATCAGGACAAATCCCATGTTTACCTCTTATCGTATCCAAATAAAACAGCGGGAAATCCCGCTGTTTTATTTGAGTCGCAAGCGCTAATTATTGCTGCAACAGTTCACGCCACGAAGTTCGTCGTGTTGCAGATGTGCCTGGAGTTTTTATAGGAGGTACCTTCTTTTCACCGCTGGCCATAGTCGTCACAGACCGGAATCCGCCAGCGGTATCAATGATGACGTTACCCACCGCAAGAGAATTCCCCAGTGAATCTGCTGTAGCCTTTCCAGTGAGAAAATCAAAGCTGTATATCCAACTTGTCCCGCCGATGTTACATGCTCCATTCGTATCCGGAACGTTCGTTATAACGACCAGCGTTCCCGTCACCAGGTTAGGATCAATATTCATTCGCTCGCCCGGCGAAACTGATGGCACGACCGGAAGATTATTTAAAGGATTTGTCACTACAAAATCTGCAAACCAACCCTGATTGGCTGACCAATTGACGGGGGACGTACTGGTCGTGCGCGAAACTGTCGAAGGTTGGTAGATATACTGTTGCACAAAACTACCAAAACCGGCTGACGGAGAACGCGGATTTCCTATATAAGCCGCCGCTCCCGTTTTGGACAGATCATCTTTGATGGCATAAATCGATTGAATTTGCGTATTCGTCGGATCCGATGTTCCAAGATAGCGCCCCGTGCCCACAAACACACCGGGATTACCTATGCCGCTCAACGAATTGCTCACGTTATTCAATGGGTCTCCCAATTCCGGGCGTGTGGTAATCGACTGAGCAGGGGCCGCACTAACTGGCGTGCAAGGAGACACACAAGGAGGCCCTATCAAAGTGGCGATCTTTGTAACTATCGGCACTCCTGCCGAACCAACAGCCCCCAGATCGAAACGCCATACATCTCCATTCAAATCGCCGCCGTAGACGTATCGAGCCGTATAGTCCGTGGTTAAACTATCAATCCATGGGCTTATTTTTGCCAAGCCGCTGGGTGAGGTGGTTGTACCTGACCCTGTAGTAGTCTTATTCAAAACTGCACCGGTTGCCGCATCCAGCTCGAACAGAATGCCCAAGCCGGAGCCAGGGTTGTTAGTTTCAACTGTCACCATGTCGGGTTTAATGCTGCCGTTGTCATATCCTGACGTCAACAACACGACCCATTTCCCATCTGAGCTGCGTTTGGCAATCACCGGATTGCCGTAGCTGTAGCCCAAATCCGAGTCTGAATGAACAATGCCAGAAGAATCCGTAGGGCAAAGCGCACTAGACGAACATATTTCCCACAGCGCCGCCGGGTTAAAGGGATCAGTCACATCCAGGGCATAATACCCTCGACCGCCCAGACCCAATCCGCCCACCAGTATCGAGTGCCAGCCGACCGCCAATCCTGACGAAGCAGACGTCGTCGCATCCACATAAATGTCCATCGTCTCGGGCGAGCCATCCACATAATATTGATGCAGCGTGGCGTAACTAGCCTCGGCTAATTTATACAAAGTGGGCATCACGATTTTGGGCACATATGTCCAAATCTCAGCCCCGTTATCGGTATTGAAAGCATGCAACATGCCGTCATTTGAACCTACGTACAGCACACCTTGACGTGGAAGTGACGTTTGTTGCGTTTTGAATGTGCCATAGGTAGGGGTTACGACATCAGTGAAGCTGTATTTCGGAAATTTCACATAAGACGGTTTGGAATTAACTGTATCTCCCAGAAAGTGATCGCGGGCACGAAAAACGGAAAAACCGGAGATATTGGGTGTTTCAAGCGTCCGATCACCGCGCAGATAATCTACCAGATTCAATCCGCTGTTGCCGCTGGCAATCTCCGCGGTACTCAACTTTGCTGCCGTACACTGAGTCAACAAAGTAAAAGTACAGTTATTGTCAAAATAGGCTTGTTCACTGGCGGTCAAGTTGGCATATTGAAAATTCTTGATATTACTCACCGAAGCGGGCGCCACATCAAACGTATAAATGTGTCGTAAAGGTTTAGATGGCGACGGATCCCCAATGACTAACGTGTCCAACTGTGTTTGTGCAGACCAAACGATAGCTGGCACCACCGCGCCCGTTGCCGGATCAAGATACTGCGCAACCACTTCACCATCCCACTTTGTCGTTCGATAAGTCGAACTGAAGATAGATTTATCCGTCTGAGTAATATTCGGACTGCTGGTGGCAGAAGCCGCTGCTGCTGCCAGGCGCACATTGATACCTGCCAACGCACTGGTCAATCCGAGTGTCAATGAGGCCGGGTCGCGCGCGTTATAGTATGAGCCGCGCCCGTTGATGGCAGCGTGCCACAAGTCATCCAACGCAGTCTGAGTATTAGCCACGGGCAAGGGCCAATTACAGGTACCCGCACCCGAGAATCCGCACCCCAAAGCCCCGGTTTTTATTTTCGACACATCCCCAGTCAGGGCAGTGGCATAGTCCGACTGAAAGGTCAACAAACCATCCGACAAACCTAATGAGAAAGTCGTCATGTGTTGGGTACCGGTCAGCCCGGCAAGGAGGTCATTCGCTGTCATCGGCACGTTGTCCTGACAAACATCGGATCCCAAAACGCCGGTGCAATTGCCATACGTGGTATTGCGCAAATCCGTTTCGTAGTAATACATCGCCACGTCTGCCAAGGTATCCGTGGCACCGGATATGGCCCCGTCATAGGCTCCATCACGACGTTGGGATGCGCCCGTATCGACGTTGTCGTAATTGCGCATGGTGGTCACACCGTCGATTTCCTTCACATTGGAGTCGGTACCATTCCAGTATCCATCCGTGGTGATCAACTCGAAATTCTCCTGGCATGAATATTCCATTGGATCATCCGTGAGTATCCCGGGTTTTTTGCCCGCAAAATAACGCCCCGCATCCGCCATCGCTTCACGCAATGGAGTGCTATTTCCCGGATTGATCGCGTAAAACTTGGCATACCAATTGGTCTTTTGCGTCGCATCAAACATGGCAATGGGCAAATAACGGCTCGTGCTCTCGTTGATGGTGACGAACCCGACGCGATAACGGTTATCCAGCGCCGAAAACGCACGGCCCGCTGCCGACTTCATCATCTGCATCCGCGTATGGTAATAAGCATACCAATTCGAGAAGTTGGTCATTTCCTCGGCATAGGTACAATTAGGTGCGGCAGCGCAATCTGTACGGGAACTGCGGTCGACCGCCACAGTGCTGCTATAAGTCAGCGGACCCGCCCAACCCGTTCCGGTAACCGTTCCACTATAACTCTCGTTGCCAAAACTTTTGGTTGTGCCGTCAGGGTTCGTTGGGACAATATCTCCACGCCAGAACAAACCATAACGCACCGACAGAAAGTTCGTGCCGGGACTGTATTTCGCCTGGCAATTGAGCGTGCCGCTCACGGATGTTTGCGCTCCCGCATCTCCGGGCGGCAAGGCGGCGGTCGCATCAGTATTACAATAACGCACCGGCGCAGGGTAGTTGTAAGCAACACCGGCGACCGTTACCGGAGCTGAAGCCGCCTGGCAATTGGTCAGATACATGCTGTCGCAATACTCGGTCGGAATGATCACGAAGTAATACGCATTGCTAGTGGTCGTGCCCGCAGAGGTATAAGTCACGGTCGCTCCCGCCGTCATTTTATCGATCCTGCAATTTGAGTTCGTCGTCACTGAACCCATCGGCGATGAATAGGTGAATGTATTGGAATCCACTCGCGTGACAACCACTGTGCTACTGGTCACATAACCACTGCTGCAAATACCGCTGGTTCCATTGGAAACTTGAATTACATCCCCCGTCACCAGACCATGCGCCGTCTTATAGACCGTCACCGTTGTGCCGGAAAGACTAATTCCCGGCGAAGTCGGGGGAGTGCTGACCGCTTGCGTGATGTTGCAAGTAGTATTGGTTGGCGTGGTCACAGCAGTTCCCACGGAATAAGTGAACTGGGTGCTGCTCATAAGTGTCATGCTTGCCGATGTCGCTTGATAGCCAGCATCACATGTGCCCGCACCATTTCCTACAGTCACCAGAGTGCCGGTTGCCAGCGCCGGAGTCGGAGCCGATGCCAACGTCACCGTCACGGTAGTGCCGGATTTGCTGATACTCGGCGCAACAGCGGTATGCGCAGGCTCGTTTGCAACTATCGCGCAAGATGTCTTTAGCGGAGTTGACCACGAGCCGGCACTGCTGACGTAAGTAAAGTGTGTGGCATTCACCACCGTGATGGGAAGGCTAGCCCCACCGCTCTTATAACCGGTATCGCAAGTAGTACCGGATACCACCACCGTATTCCCTGTCGCCAGCGGCGGTGCCGTTGGTGTGGTTCCGGTGTAGGCAACAGTCACAGTCTGATTCGCCTTGGTTACAACGAAGGAGGTACAAGTAGTATTAGTCCAAATGTTTTTGCTGCTGGTGTAGGTAAATTGAGTGGAACTAGTTACCGTAATGGAGGCAGCGGTAGCATTGTTGGTCCAACCCGTTGAACAACTGCTGCCCGACACCATTACCTTATCCCCTGTCGCCAGCGCCGGTGAGATCGCGCTGTAGTTTACAGTCACCGTTGAACCTGAGTGACTAAAGCTGGCAACCGACAACGTCGTGCTCGCACCACCCGATATGGTTACACCCGTCAGCGTGGGGTTATACGAAGCCGTGGAAATATCCAACATGCCGTTGTATATCGTGCTCGTAGCCGTAGTGGCCTGAAACATCGCACCATCCTGCAAAGTCGATGCGATTCCTGCCGGTGTCGTCAGCGTGCCCGGATAGGCATACACCGGGGGATTGTCGGCGGATATCGAGGCACGATATAAAAACGGGTTATTGGTATCCACCCCGTTTTTCTTGCAAACTGTTCCGGTGCTGTCGCAGTACTGCACTTCGCGATAGCCAGTGGTCATGTTGATGGTGCCCGTGCTTACCACACCATAACCATCGATCTTGACTGCAGTCCACCCCGTAGTATTAGCGGAATTCTGGGAGGGCTTATTCGTCAAATCCGCGTTGACCGGCAACTGATAGGTGAGTCGCGGATTGTAGGCCATGCCGTTATATTCATTGGTCTGAAAAGGCGTCTCTCCATTTCCGCAGGTGTTGGACACCTTGCAGTGATTGTGATTGGCGCTCGTTCCGCTGGTCTGCTGCCCCGCATAATCCGGCAAATAATCCCAAGCCATACTGCCGGAGTCATCCAGTGTGAATAGTACATTGGGTCGCACGACACTGGATGTGGTACTCGCCAACGGTGCCGAGGCAAGATCCGTCGTCGCCGCTTGTGACTGCGCACATACCCCAATGGAAAGCCCGACTACCCAGGCGGCGAATTGGAACTTACGGCACATTTGATTTACGTTAGCCATGATTTACTCCTGTGTGTCTTGCTTCACTCGTTTTCCAAAGAAAAACGGCACTGCGATAATTCATAAAGCGATCACTGCCAGTGTTTGCGTATAAGTGACCGAGTTGCGTGTCCCCACTGATCGCGAGGTGATCCGATAAAACACGCCAGTGCTCAGACAAGGCTCGATCTGCGTTTTGCTGCAGCCCGTTCCGGCCTGCATAATCGTCTGACACATTTGTGCACCACCCGCATTCACTGCACCCGGCAGTGTGCACATGCGATGGATGATATAACTGACGGTCGCAATGATGTTGCCGTTGGCATCTTTCACCGCAGGCAGAGGGGTCGCATTGCCCCAAAAATCGGGGTTCGTGGAAGACCACCATGTGTAATTCGATGCCAATGGACAGGTATGGTTGACCTCGCAAGCGAACTCAGGCGTGGTTCTGTATCCCGGTATGTTGACCGTTCCTCCTATACACAGCGCTGGCGTTATCCCTGGCGGACAGGGCTGACCTTTGTTCAAATCCAAAAAGGCTTTGTCTGCTTTATTGCCGCTGTTCGCGTACAAAGTCAGCGTAGCAAAACCCTGGCTCGTGCCGGCATCGGCCGCGTTCAACGAGGCTTGTCGGAAAGCCAGATTCCCTGCAATCACGACCCCCGTATCTACCGAGCGCATCATGCCGATACCGGCCAACGTCATCGCCACCAAAATAATCAACGCGATGAGCAGAACCACCCCTTGCTGTTTGCGCGGGCCGCTTGCTCTGCATCCATTTACTCTGCCTGCTTTCATTGCAACCTCCACACCACATTAATCATTGCGCAGCGGCACTGTGTTCTCAAACGTCTTGTAGCGATAACACTTCCAATCGTCGGTTCCTCCTGTTGCCAAATTAAGATTGGCGGAAAGGTCCAATGGCACAGCCGTAGAATTAGTCGCCGTTATATTGCTACCGCTCCAGATTGGATACGCAATCGTGGTATCGCACGCACCACCTGCGACACTGGGTTTTTCCGGCTGTACACTGCGCGCCACTACGGCAAGGCGCACAGCCTTTACACTTCTCACGTTTACAGGTACACCCTGAGACCATGTAAGTGGCGTCCCGGTACCCGTTACATCGGTTCCATATTCCGCCTTCAACAACACGATTCCTTCGGAAATCACGACAGCAGGGGTTGCCACTGCTGCGGGAAGCGCTGTGGCATAGAGCGGAGCTGGGTCAGGTGCGGTACTGGATACCAATTGCGCCTGTCCATTGACACTGACAGTCTCAATCGTAAGCGCGGGAGGAAGTGTCAAAGGGAAATTGGTAGGATCGGGAGGAAACGAGCCAAAATCCCAATTCTGTCTATATGTCATAAAGATCGTATCTGACGTGTTCGCCGCTCCAGGCGTAATCAAAACCGGTGCTGTACCCGCCGGGTCAGAGGGCGCTGGCAGCTGATTGGCATTGCCAAATATCCCATACCCGGCTTGTTTCAAGGAACGCTCCAACGTAAATAGCGCCGATGCGCTATTTTGCAAAGCATCTCCGCCACTGGTCGTGGTGCGCTTGACACCCTCAGACACAGAAAAAACTTGAAACATGATGATCACGCCCAACAACGCAATGACCATACCCACCATGACATCGACGAGGCTGAATCCTGTTTGAGCTTTGATGCGCAAGTTGTCGGGATTTTTTATCATGGCATGCTAGCCTGCAAGTTATGAAGTTTTGTTAATCGACAACAGTCGAAACAGTATGCAGATGCACAACCGTCGCTTTGGGAGGTATCCAGGCGATCGTGACGGTCACCGTTGTTCCGTTTGTTATCGCAATGCTGGCGGTTCCGTTCGGCAGCTGCGCAGCCACTTCACTCGCCGCCCAAATCTGGGTGTAGGCATTACCGTTGGCGGAAGTGCAGGAGGCGCACGCGAAAGTCGGGTCTGGGGTAGCCATTAACACATTGGAAGCATTCAAAGCATTGTTACGAGTCGACCATATCGTGCCCACGATCTGATTCGCCAGAAACCCCGCCGTACTTCTGTATTTCGCATCCGACACGTTACTGATCGCCGCCACCTGCATGCCTACCAGAGCCAGAATGCCAATTGAAAAAATCAGAATGGCAATCAATGCCTCCAGTAACACGGAGCCAGTTTGATGGGGCTTGGCATGTATCATATTCATGATCATAAACAGCGCCTCGGGTCCTTTGGCAGCAAAAGTGGAGAAGGATCGCACATCCTGATGTTACCTCCAGCACCTACTGCGATCCACAAAGGACGGTCACCGGTCGGCGTTGTAACCGCAATCGTCGAAATGGAAGTTCCGGCAGCGTTTGCCACGACCC
>CABEBA010000178.1_pt1 | contig 10619 bp, 11 predicted proteins | sample 3132531 | NCBI WGS metagenome assembly CABEBA01 (sample SAMEA5534344, study PRJEB31848) | metagenome | biome: tundra; feature: field; material: soil | place: USA | collected 2013-05 | depth 0.45 m
GTTATCCACAGCTCTTTTTGGTGCATGGCTGGCCGGTGAACGCCCCCGACCAATTTTTTGGGTATCGACAATAGTGGGCAGCATAACAATTGCATTATTTTCACTGTCTTCAGGCGGCGGTTCATTTCAAACAGGAGATTTTCTGCTTTTGGGGGCGGTGATCGCAGCAGGATTTGGCTATGCCGAAGGCGCTCGTCTTTCAAAGGAACTCGGTGCATGGCAAACGATTAGTTGGGCGCTTGTTTTATCGGTGCCGATACTGCTATTCCCGGTCCTCAATACCATGCCACATAGCCTGTCAACTGTAGGTTGGCAAAGTATGGCGGGATTTATCTATGTCAGCGTGGTGAGTATGTTCCTGGCATTTGTGGTCTGGTACAAAGGCCTCGCTCTGGGCGGAATAGCGAGCATCGGTCAACTTCAGCTGCTTCAACCGTTCCTCACAATCTTTGCAGCCGCGATACTGTTACATGAGCCGCTTTCGTGGCTGGAAATACTTGCTGCAACGGTTGTAATTGCATGTGTGCTAATTGGCAGAAAAGCTGGAGCGACACACAACAATACTGCTAATCCTGCATTCGAGCGGGACTGCGAAACAGCGCGTAGCACCTCAATTTGAACTTTCAGCGCGAAGAAAAATATGGAAGATGTGCCATTCCAGAGCGCGGAGATGAAGGAGAGTAGACGCTCTCAGTCCAGCTTCACGTTGTATAAAGTGATCGGCGCAGCGCTGTTCTTGTCGAATGCGATTCCCGCTTCCACACCAGCTTGTGCGATATCCGTCGCATCATCACAGCGCGCGTAGGCTTGCAGCATGGCACCGAGCGAGAACTCGTGGCCTGAGCCGATGGCCCAGTACTGTGTGTACTCGAACACCTCGCGCATGGAGTAGATGGCGAAGATGCCGTGCGAGTTGGCAATCAGCGCGGTGATCTGGCTCGATTCGTAAGGATCTTCTTCATCTTCCTTGGGGTTCAGGAAACATTCTTCCTTCAGGATGGGATGCAGTTTGCGGAACGTTTCAAAAATCGCGGCCTTGCTGTTAAGCTGTACGTCAGGCGTCTTGGCAAGCAGACTGGTCAGCACCAGATGGTGCGCAGCGCTGCCGCACACACCGACATAACTGTCGCCGATGCGCAATATCTTGTCGTGCGAGGCATCTTGCGATGCGTGCAAACGGGTGTTGCCGAAGGTGGTCAAAGTGTCGGCCGCGATGGCGGCAAAACCGTTCTTTCTGACAGCGACGATGGTGGTCATGTGAAGTTTTCCTTATTGGTCCGAACGCAATTTTATCATTGATGCTGTATAGCTCCCCGCTCCCTTACCAATCCGATGCTGGCGCCTACTTCGCGGCGATACGCGATCTGCCGTGGGCTGCCTGGCTGGATAGCGGCGGTAGTGGACGTTTCGATATCCTCGTCGCGCAACCTGCTGCCACATTGGTCACGCAAGGTGAACAGACAGAAATCAGCGATGTATCCGGCACCTGTCATACGGAACAGAATGTTTTCTCTCTCCTGCGCGAACAGCTGGGCGAACCTATCGTGCCTATGCCGGATATTCCCTTTGCGGGAGGGGCATTGGGATACTGGAGCTACGATCTCGCGCGCCGATTCCACAGTATTCCCGATATTGCGCAGGACGCAGAACATCTGCCGGAAATGGCGGTAGGGATTTACGACTGGGCGATCGTCATTGATCATCAGGAGTTAAGTGCAAGGTTGGTGTCGCGGCAACGCTATGCCGAGACGGCGCAAGTCTTGCCACAGATTCTGGATCGGGTGCAGGGGATATCTTCCTTGGAAAAAAGGGAAGAGCACACACCTTTTAGTGTGCTTGGAAAAATCACTTCCAACCTCACCCAGGATGCCTATCGAAACGCTTTCAATGCAGTGCAGAAATATCTGCACGAAGGCGACTGTTATCAAGTCAATCTCGCGCAACGTTATGCGGCGCATGCAGCCGGAGATGCATACGCTGCCTATCTTGAACTGCGGCGCTTAAGTCCCGCACCTTATTCCGCCTTTCTGGATTGGCCGCAAGTGCAGATTCTGTGCGCATCTCCAGAGCGCTTCTTGCAGGTGCAGCAGGGCAGGGTGGAGACCAAACCGATCAAAGGTACGCGTGCGCGCAATGCAGATGCGGTGGAAGATGCGCGTCTGGCAGAAGAGCTGCGTCACCATCCCAAGGATAGAGCCGAGAACCTGATGATCGTTGATCTGCTGCGCAATGACCTCGGCAAAAGTTGCGAACCCGGCTCGGTGCGCGTACCGAAACTGTTCGAGGTGGAAAGCTTTGCCAACGTGCATCATCTGGTCAGCACGGTGGAAGGCAAGCTGCAAAACGGACGCGACGCACTCGATGTGTTGAGCGACTGCTTCCCCGGCGGTTCAATCACCGGCGCACCCAAGCAACGCGCGATGGAGATCATCGAACAGCTCGAACCGCATCGGCGCGGGCTGTATTGCGGAGTTATCGGCTATGTCGGTCACGACGGCAACATGGACACCAACATCGCCATTCGGACATTGGTCTATTCGAATCAAGAAATTCGCTGCTGGGCGGGCGGCGGTTTAGTCGCCGATTCGCAGTGCGAGGCCGAGTATCAGGAGACGCTGGATAAGGCGGCTGCGATGCTGAGTTTGCTGCGCCAATTCGGCGGGCAAACCGAATAAAACGGAGTCAGGCTAATGAGGAATACACATTAACGCTTCAATTTTTCCCCGAGCTTTGCATCGAACTTTTCTTTGTTGATGATGAAACGCTCATGCCGACCTTTGGAGATCACTTCCACACTGTCGTGTGCTTCGACCTGAAAGACCAGCCGCCTGCCATCGACCTCGATCAGTTCAACCGATGCTGTCACCTCAAGACCGGGCGGAGTGGCCGCTTGATGGGTGACGTTGATGTGGGTGCCGACCGTTTGCTCCTTCGGCCAGTCGATGTGGGGGTTGATGCATTTGATGCAGGCCCATTCCAGAAAGCCGACCAGGAATCCGGTGGCGAACACTTCCGGCATCGCGAGGAATTCTTCCGCTTCCGGATAGAGTGCCGGAACGGTTTTCGATGAAGGCACGAGGAATTTGTGTTCGTACTTGATGCCGGGTTTCAAACTTTCTTTCATTTGTATCTCCTGACGGGATTTATGCCGGGATACTCTTCACGCGCGTGATGCGTATCACTTCCTGGATCCTGCGCAGACCGCGCATGACGCTGGCAAGGTGCTGACGACTGGTCACTTGCAGGGTGAAATAGAGAGCCGTGTATTCACCCTCGCTGGTGAAGTGAACATTCTCGATATTGGACTCGGCATCGGCGATTGAAGCGGCGACTTTGGCCAGCACACCGCGCTGGTTGGCGACGATGAGTTTGATGCTGACCTCGAACAGTTTGTTGATGTTCTTGTCCCACACCACGTCCATCCATTCTTCGCTGCCGCTGCGCCCCTTGCGCAAACTTGGGCAGTCATGAGTATGTACGATGAGTCCCTGCCCGCTCTTGATGACCCCGATGATGGGGTCGCCGGGAATGGGACGACAGCACTTGGCGTATTGGACCGCCATGCCTTCGTTGCCGAGCAGGGTGATGATGCCGTTGGAGCTGATTTCCGTTCGATTACTCTCTCCCTCGTTCATCTTCGCCAGTTGACGCGCGATGACCATGTTCAGGCGGCGTCCCAGGCCGATGTCGGCAAATATCTCCTGCCTGGATTTGGCGCTGCTCTCTTTCAGTACGCGGTCCCAGCATATGTCCGGGATGTCTTGCAGTTTGAAACCGAGCGAGCTGAGCGCCTGACCGAGCAGGCGTTCCCCGAGCTTGGCCGATTCGCCAAGATGCATCGTTTTCAGCGCGTGACGTATTTCGCCGCGGGCTTTGCTGGTGACGACATAACTCAGCCATGCCGGGTTCGGGTGTGCGAGTGTAGCGGTGACGATCTCGACACGGTCGCCGTTGCGCAACTCGGTGCGCAGGGGAACGAGTTCGGCATTCACTTTGGCGGCGACACAGCGGTTGCCGATGTCGGTGTGCACGCTATAGGCGAAGTCCACCGCGGTCGCACCTCGCGGCAGCGCGTAGATCTTGCCTTTGGGCGAGAAGACATACACCTCATCCGGGAACAGGTCGACCTTCAGGTGCTCCAGGAACTCGACCGAATCACCGCTTTGCGCGAGGCTCTCCAGCAGGCTTTGCAACCATTGGTGTGTCTTCTGGTGCAGGTCGTTGATTTGTACTTCCGATGACTTGTATAGCCAGTGCGAAGCAACGCCGCTTTCAGCCAGCTTGTTCATCTCGTGCGTGCGAATTTGCACCTCGATAGGAGTTCCAAACGGGCCGAACAACGCGGTATGCAGAGATTGATAGCCGTTTCCCTTGGGAATGGCGATGTAGTCTTTGAATCTTCCGGGAAAGGGCTTGTACAGACTATGGAGTACACCGAGCGCGAGATAGCACGAAGGAATATCCTCGACCAGGACGCGAAAACCGTAGATATCCAGCACCTGTGCGAAGGCCAGTGATTTGGATTGCATCTTCTGGTAGATGCCATACAGATGTTTCTCGCGTCCGCGCACTTCGGCTTTGATGTGGTTTTCGTCCAGACGCTGGCGAATCGCCTCCAATATCTTGCTTACCACCTCGCGCCGGTTGCCGCGTGCCACTTTGAGCGCTTTCGAAAGCACCGCGTAGCGGTTCGGATACAGATACTTGAAACAGAGGTCTTCCAGCTCCTGATACAGTGTGTTGAGGCCCAAACGATTGGCGATGGGAGCGTAGATGTCCATCGTTTCACGCGCGATACGCTTGCTTTTTTCTCTGGAAACAGAATTCAGCGTGCGCATATTGTGCAGGCGATCGGCGAGCTTGATGAGGATGACGCGTACATCTCGCGCCATCGCCATCAGCATCTTGCGGAAGTTTTCCGCTTGTGCGTCCGCCAGCGTGTCGAACTTGAGTTTGTCCAGTTTGCTCAGGCCATCCACCAGTTCGGCCACGGGCTTGCCGAATTGCTCGCCGATTTGTTCGATACTGATGTTTGTGTCTTCTGCCACGTCGTGCAACAAAGCGGCGGTGATGGCCTGCGCGTCGAGGTGCAGCGGGGTCAGGATACGGGCAACGGCGATGGGGTGGGTGATGTAAGGATCACCCGATTGGCGCAATTGACCTTGGTGTGCGGCGTGACTGAAGGCGAGCGCAGACTCGATCTGCGCCACATCCTTAGGCTTCAGGTAGGCAGAGACCTCTTGGAGAAGAATTGCAGCATCTGTCAGTAACATAGGACATGCGACAAGAAAGCCGCCGGATGAATCCCGGCGGCGTGCGATCAGGCCATGCCGCGGTTCAGTATTTCGATGCCGACTTTACCTTCGCTGATCTCGCGCAAAGCCACAACAGTGGCCTTGTCCTTGCTGTTCTCCACCAGGTAGCCTGCGCCGTTCGCCAGTTGGCGTGCGCGATAGGCGGCGGCCAGGGTCAGCTCGAAACGGTTGGGGATGAACTTCATGCAGTCTTCGACAGTGATACGTGCCATGGTGTGCTCCTATTTGTGCAATTGATTGATGAGAGTTGCGTGACGGGTGAGTTGGCTGTCGCGGTGCAGCCCAACGGCGATGACCACCGCTTGGAGTTGCCGCAAAGCCTCGTCCAGCTTGTCGTTGATAATAACATAGTCGAACTCGGCGACATGCGAGATGTCCTCTTTTGCAGCTTTCATGCGGTGGGCGATCACATCGGCACTATCCTGGCCGCGACCTTGCAGACGGGTCTCCAGGGCGGACAGCGAGGGGGGCAAGATGAAGATAGAAATGGCGTGCGGCATCAGTCTGCGCACCTGTTCCGCGCCCTGCCAGTCGATTTCCAGCAGTATATCGCGCCCGGAGAGAAGTTCTTTTTCTATCCAGGATTGCGAGGTGCCATACAAATTGCCATAGACCTCGGCATTTTCCAGAAAATCGCCATGCTTCGACATCTCCAGGAATTTTTCGCGGCTGACGAAGTGGTAGTCTTTGCCGTCAATTTCGCCGGCGCGCGGGGCTCGCGTGGTGTAGGAGACGGACAGCGCGATGTCTTTGTTGCTTTTGAGCAGCGCGCTAACCAGGCTGGTCTTGCCAGCCCCCGAAGGTGCGCTGAGGATGAAGAGGTTGCCGGACATGCTGTTCTCCTATTCGATGTTCTGTACCTGTTCGCGCATCTGTTCAATCAGGATCTTGATCTCCATCGCGCTGCGAGAGACTTCCGCATCCACGGATTTTGAGCCCAAGGTATTGGCCTCACGGTGCAGCTCCTGCATCAGGAAATCCAGACGCTTGCCAACCGCGCCGCCTTTTCCCAGAACGCGTTGCACCTCGGTGAGGTGGGTCTGCAAGCGCGAAAGTTCTTCGTCCACGTCGATCTTGCTGGCGTAGAGCGTGATTTCCTGTCGTACGCGCTCGTCGTCCTCGCTGCCCAGCGCTTCGAGCAAGCGTATGCGTAACTTGGATTCGTAAGCAGCGATGGCGGCAGGGACGCGCGGAGCAACTGCGATGCGCAACGCTTCAATCAGTGACACGCGTTCCAGCAGAAAGGATTTGAGCTTCTCACCTTCACGCTGGCGCGCAGCGGCGAAATCTTTCAAAGCTTGTTGTAGCAGGGCTTGCAGGGTGGTGTGCAGGGTTTCGGCGGAGAGAGTTGGGCTTTCCAGTATGCCGTTCCAGTGCAGCACGTCAGCTACGGAAAGTTCGTGTGCATCCGGTAGCTTGTCGCGCACCTGGACGCTCCACAATGCCAGTTGCTGCACCATGGCCTGATTCAGGCGGGCCGGTTCTTGCGCAGACTGGCGCGTGGCGAGGTTGATGCGGCATTCCACCTTGCCCCGGCTGATTTGCGATGCAATGGCTTCGCGCAAGGCGGGTTCCTGCGTGCGCAGCTCTTCCGGCATGCGCAACTGCAGGTCTAGATAGCGGTGGTTGACTGAGCGTAGCTCCAAAGACAGCGAGCCGGAATCCAGTTCGGCGGCAACGGAGGCAAAACCGGTCATGCTGTAAATCATCGAGGACTCCGGACGAATTGGAAAAAAGATGGGCTGAACGCGCCGCATTATATTACGATTGCACCTAACCACAGACTCCCGGAGAACTTTGGGTGCATAAAAATATAGGGAGAAGATGAAGTTCGCTGTTCATCAGGCCAACCACATCGGCGGTCGCAAGTACAATCAGGACCGGGTGGGATATGCCTATACCAATGACGCGCTGCTGCTAGTACTGGCTGATGGCATGGGCGGGCATCTGCATGGCGAGATCGCCGCGCAGATCGCCGTCCATACCTTCATGCGTGCGTTCGCTCGTCTGGAACAACCGCGGGTGAAAGAGCCGGAAGTGTTCCTGCGCGCAACCATGCGCGCGGGGCACGAGGCCATATTCGACTATGCCCATGGTGAAAAACTCGGCGGCAGTCCCGGCACCACCTGCGTCGCAGCGTTGGTTCAGGATGGGCAGATCTGGTGGGCACATGCGGGCGATTCGCGTTTCTATCTGCTGCGCAGTGATGCGGTGACCGAAGTGACGCACGATCACTCCGTGGTGCAGCAGTGGGCAGACTGGGGCATCATCAGCCCGGATGAGATGAAAACGCACCCGGACCGTAACAAGATCACCAACTGTCTGGGCGGGGTGGAAGACATGTTCTATGTCGATGTCTCGCAGCCGACTGCAGTGCAACCCGGAGATACGCTGCTGCTGTGCAGCGATGGCTTCTGGAGTCCATTGACCGACGAGGAGATGGCTAAACTGTCATCCGTGCCTGTACTGTCCGAAAGGCTGGATGAGTTGGTCGGCATGGCCGTATACCGCGAAGCAGCGCGTGCCGACAATACCACCGCCGTGGTGGCTCGCTTGGGCGAGAGCGAAGAAGAGCACTCTACCGAAGTGCCGGTATGCATCATGTTGGATGAGCGTCCCGCGCCAAGGAACTTCTGATCAAGTCCGTTATAATCCCCGCCGTTTCTTAATACTTTCGAGGTTCCCGTTATGCGTCCCAGTCAGCGTAAGCCAGACCAGCTTCGTGCTATCCGTATCACCCGCCATTACACCAAACATGCCGAAGGCTCGGTTCTTATCGAGTGCGGTGATACCAAGGTCATTTGTACCGCCAGCGTCGAAGAGCGCGTACCGCCGCACAAAAAAGGCAGCGGCGAAGGCTGGGTGACGGCGGAATACGGCATGCTGCCGCGTTCCACCGGCGAACGCATGAGTCGTGAAGCAGCCAAGGGTAAACAATCCGGCCGCACGCAGGAGATCCAGCGCCTGATCGGGCGCAGCCTGCGTGCTGTGGTCGATTTGGACAAACTTGGAGAACGCACCATCCAGATCGACTGCGACGTGATCCAGGCCGACGGCGGCACACGTACTGCCAGTATCACCGGCGCGTTCGTCGCGCTGCAGGATGCAGTGACTGGCCTGATGAACAAAGGGCTGGTGAAAGAGAGTCCGCTCAAGGATGCCATTGCCGCTATCTCCGTGGGTATCTATCAGGGCACGCCAGTCCTCGACCTCGATTATGTCGAGGACTCTGCCTGCGATACCGACATGAACGTGGTGATGCTGGGCAGCGGCCACTTCGTCGAAGTGCAGGGTACGGCGGAAGGACATGCTTTCTCCCGCGAAGAAATGGACGCGCTGCTGGAACTGGCGAAGTCGGGCATTACGCAGTTGATCGAGATGCAGCGCGCCGCGCTGAAATAATGAAAAAGCTCGTTATCGCCTCCAACAATCCGGGCAAGTTGCGCGAATTCCAGCACATGCTGGCACCGCTCGGTATCGAGGTGCTGACGCAAGCGCAGCTTGGCATCTCCGAAGCCGAAGAACCGCACTGCACCTTCGTCGAAAACGCGCTCGCCAAGGCGCGACACGTCAGCCGTGAGAGCGGTTTGCCCGCATTGGCAGACGATTCCGGCATCTGCGTCGAAGCTTTGGGCGGTGCGCCCGGAGTGCTCTCCGCCCGCTATGCAGGCGAGCCAAAATCAGACCGGCGCAACAACGATAAACTCCTGCATGATTTGCAGGGCGTGACCGACCGTCGCGCGCATTACTACTGCGTGCTGGTGCTAGTGCGTCATGCCGACGATCCGCAACCTATCATCGCGGAAGGCGAATGGCACGGTGAGATCGCGCATGAAGAACGGGGTGATGGCGGCTTCGGCTACGATCCGATGTTCTGGTTACCCGATCAGGGCAGGATGAGTGCGGAGCTGAGCCACGACGAGAAAGCGCAGCTTAGTCATCGTGCCAAGGCGCTGAAAGTCTTGTTGCAGCGGTTGCGGCCTGCATGACTTCACATCGGCTGCATCCCGTCGGTATCAAATCTCAAGCGGTGAACTTCAAGGCGTTACCGCCATTGTCGTTGTATATCCACATTCCGTGGTGCGTGCGCAAATGTCCCTATTGCGATTTCAATTCGCATGAGGCGCGCGGCAGTTTCCCGGAAAAAGAATATGTCGCGGCGTTGGTGCGTGACCTGGAGATGGCTTTGCCGCTGATCTGGGGGCGCAAGGTGTATACCGTGTTTTTCGGCGGCGGCACGCCCAGCCTGCTGAGCGGCGAAAGCGTGACGGAGATCCTGCGTCAGGTGCGCATGTTGCTGCCGCTGGATATCAATGCCGAGATCACGCTGGAGGCGAACCCCGGTACGGTTGAAGCGAACAAGTTCGCGCTTTTCAGGGAAGCCGGGGTGAACCGCTTGTCGCTCGGTATCCAGAGTTTCAACGATGTACACCTGAAAGCGCTGGGGCGCATCCACTCTGCCGATGAAGCGAAACGTGCCATCGAGATTGCGCAGCAACATTTCGACAACATCAATCTCGACCTGATGTATGCGCTGCCGGATCAAACCCTGAATGAAGCGTTGCAGGACGTGCAGACCGCATTGCGGTTTAAGCCGCAGCATCTGTCCTGTTACCACCTGACGCTGGAACCGAACACCTTGTTTCATCGCAATCCGCCGTCGTTGCCGGATGACGATGCGAGCAGCGATATGCAGCAGGGTATCGAGGAATTACTCGCTGAAAACGGCTACGAACATTACGAGACCTCTGCCTTTGCGCAGACCAGGCAGCGCGCCAGACACAACCTTAATTACTGGCAATTCGGGGATTATCTCGGCATCGGCGCAGGTGCGCACAGTAAGCTGAGCTTTCACGACAAGGTGCTGCGGCAGGCGCGTTACAAGCAGCCCCGGGCCTATATGGATGCTGTGGGACGTGGAGTGCTCGCACTGCACCCCCTCCCGCAACCGGCTGGCTGCGCCATAACCAGCGACTTGGCGAGCGCTGTTGGCTCGCCTAGTCGAATGGCTAGTAGTTTCACCAGTAACGTGTCGGGGGTGCAGGAAGAACATGAAGTGTCGCACAATGACCTTGCGTTCGAGTTCATGATGAATGCGCTGCGCTTGAATGAGGGATTCGACAGTACCCTGTTTACCGAGCGCACCAGCCTGCCGTTGCTTTCAATACGCCGCGAGCTGGCTGAGGCAGAGAAGCGGGGGTTGTTATTCCAAGACCACAAACGAATCGCCCCGACAGAATCGGGGCGACGGTTTTTGAACGACCTGCTACAAATATTTCTGCGCGAAGCGGTTTAAGTTAAAGC
>CABEBA010000179.1_pt1 | contig 10617 bp, 9 predicted proteins | sample 3132531 | NCBI WGS metagenome assembly CABEBA01 (sample SAMEA5534344, study PRJEB31848) | metagenome | biome: tundra; feature: field; material: soil | place: USA | collected 2013-05 | depth 0.45 m
TGAGTGATGACGCGCTGGATAATCGCATCGATCCGGAGCGCTTGAACGAACTGGACAGACGCATACTGAAAGAGGCGTTCCGTCAGGCACGCAAACTACAGTCGCGTTTGGCCCTGGAGTATCACCTGTGATGCTTTGGTTAAAACGCTGGTTTGGCAACAGACAGCAACTGGATGCGCAACAACAGCAACGTTTGGATGCATGGGCAGGAATGCCTGGCGCGGAGTTGGGAACGCCAGTCAGTGAGTCACGTTGCGTGGTCGTGGACGTGGAAACCAGCGGGTTGAACCTGTCGGAAGACCGGCTTATTTCCATCGGTGCCGTGGCCGTGGTGAACGGCAAGGTCGTATTGGGTGACAGCTTTTACGTGGTCTTGCAACAGCAGGCAGCCAGCGAGAAAGACAATATCCTTGTGCACGGTATTGGTACTGCGGAGCAGCTCAAAGGTGAGCAGCCAGCAGAAGCCTTGCTGGCTTTTCTCGACTATCTCGGTAAATCCCCCCTGATCGCCTTTCATGTGACTTTCGATGAAACAATGATCCGGCGGGCATTGAGCGAGTATCTGGGGTTTACCTTCAAGCACCCGTGGCTGGATCTGGCCTATGTCATGCCCAGTCTGAATCCCCCGCTGGCCAAGAAATACCATGCGCTGGATGACTGGATCGGGCATTTCGGTATTCGCATCGATGCCCGCCACAATGCGCTGGCGGACGCCCTGGCCACCGCACAGCTGTTTCAAGTCGCCCTTGCTCAGGCAGACAAAGATAACCTTACCAACCTTGCCGAATTACGCGACCTGGAAAAGGCTCAGCGCTGGGTGAATAGCGTAAGCTGAATGTAAGGTTCCTGACGTAATCTCATCTCCAGTAGTACTCGTGGGTCAGGATATTTGCCCTGGCCTGTTGATCCACTTGAGGGAGCGAATATGTCTAATCCAAATATAAATTGGGCTGCGATTGATACCAACCCAAAGTTCCAGGCTCTGCATCGCAAGAAAACATTTTTTCTGTGGGGATTGATGATTTTCTCCACTGTCTATTATTTCCTGTTACCAATCGGCGCGGCTTATTACCAGGACCTGTACAAGGTCAAGGTGTGGGGCGTTGTCAACGTCGGCATCCTGTTCGCACTTTCCGAGTTCATCGTAGCCTGGGTGATCGCTTACGTGTATGCGAGGAAGGCCAATGCCGAGTTTGATGTGATGACGCAAGAGATTATCAACGAATTAAGAACGGGAGCATAAGATGAAATCGATGCTAAATAGATTTGCTCTGGCTGGCGCTGCACTGTGCATTAGCGGTTCGGCTTTCGCCGCCGGTGCGGTGGCCGACGAGTTCAAATGGATGACCTTCGCCGTGTTCGGCGTGATCATCGCGATCACGATGGGGATAACCTATTGGGCGGCTCGTACCACGCACACCACTTCCGAGTTCTACGCGGCGGGTCGTTCGGTCAGCGGTCTTCAGAACGGATGGGCGATCGCGGGCGATTATCTGTCTGCGGCGTCTTTCCTGGGTATCGCAGGTTTGATCTCATTGTACGGCTATGACGGCTTCATGTATTCGGTGGGCTGGCTGGTGGCTTACATCACCGTGCTGCTGGTGATCGCCGAACCTTGCCGCAACATCGGCAAATATACGATGGGCGATATCCTTGCCTTCCGCAACGATCCGAAGAAGACCAAGTTCGTGGCGGCACTGTCTACCATCACCGTTTCTACTTTCTATCTGACAGCTCAGATGGTCGGTGGCGGCGTGTTGATCAAGACATTGATCGGTATCGACTATGAAACTTCGATCATCGGCGTCGGCATCCTGATGCTGGCCTATGTGGTGTTCGGCGGTATGAAAGCGACCACCTGGGTGCAGATCACCAAGGCGGTGCTGCTGGTATTGGCATCGCTGCTGCTGGTATTCCTGGTATGGATGCCTTACGGTTTCAGCTTGCCGGCTTATCTGCAAGCCGTGGTGGGTGACGACAAGGTCATAGCACAAGTGACCAAGCTGCTGGGCGATGCTTCGATAGGCATGACCAAAGAAGAACTCGGTCAGCGTTTCCTGGAGCCGGGTCTGTTCCTGAAGAGCCCGATCGACCAGATCTCACTGGGCATGGCCCTGGTGTTCGGTACGGCAGGTATGCCGCACATCCTGATGCGCTTCTTCACAGTACCGACAGCACAAGCTGCACGTAAGTCGGTTATCTGGGCGATGGCGATCATCGGCGGTTTCTATGTGCTGACACTGTTCCTCGGAACCGGTGCTGCAATGCTGGTTGGCTCTGCCAAGATCGCTTCTGTGGATGCCGGCGGCAACATGGCGGGTCCGTTGCTGGCGCAATTCCTGGGCGGTGGTGAGAATTCTCTGCTGGGTAACTTCATGCTGGCCTTCGTGGCGGCGGTTGCGTTCGCGACCATCGTTGCAGTGGTGGCAGGTCTGGTTCTGGCAGCGGCTTCCGCGATGGCGCATGACATCTATGTCGGCGTGATCCGCGGCGACCATGCCACACCCAAAGAGCAAGTGGTTGCGGCTCGTGTCGCTTCCGTGATCGTCGGCATCATCGCGATCACCGTCGGCATCCTGGCCAAGGGCCAGAACGTCGCGCACCTGGTGGCGCTGGCATTCGCGGTGGCCGCATCCAGCAACCTGCCCGCGGTGTTCCTGACTCTGTATTGGAGGAAGTGCAACACCACCGGCATCATCGCCGGCATGGTGGTGGGGGCTGTGGCAGCTATCGGATTGGTGCTGATTTCTCCCAACATGACCTATCCCAAGCCCATCATCGCAGCGGCTAACAAAGTGTTGAATGGCGAAGCAGCGATCCCAGCCAAGGAAGCGCAGCCTGCAAAACCGGCATCCAGCTTCATATGCGAATTGTTTGCGCTGAATGGTTGTGTCGCTTCTTCACCTGCCAAAGCTGCTTCAACTGAAAAACCCGCTAAACCGGGTGCTGCCGAGAAGCTGGCAGGGTTGAACGCGAAAGTTCCGACGCTGGAGGCATCGATTGCCACGCTGGCAGCAGATCCGGTTGCACTGAAAGCGGCACAGGACGACCTCGCCAAAGTGAAGAAGGATATTGCGGCGACCGAGAAAGCCAAAGCCAAAGCGGAGACCGACCTGAAGACGTTCGAAGGTCAGACTACAAACCTCGTGGGTATTGAGAAGCCTTTCTTCCTGTTGAAGAACCCCGGTTTGATCTCTATCCCGTTGGGCTTCCTGATGGTGGTTTTTGGCTCCTTGTTCACCCGCGATAAACGTGCAGAAGAAATGTGGGACGAACTCTACGTGCGCCAGAACACCGGCATCAACGCAGAGGCAGCCACAGCACATTAACGCAACATTTTGTTTGCATCACCTGAACCCCGCCTTCATCGGCGGGGTTTTTTATTGTTTCCAGGAAAGAGGAGGGTTGGACAATTAAGCCTTGCTGCTAAATATTTTTAATCAGGGAAAGGCTTTTGGTTGCGGCGAATCTTGCTTCCGCATTCCCGGGAAGGAGGAGTGCAGACGTTATCTACTGCTCAGATCCAGACACACCGCGTTGCATGGCGATCAACGCAGCTTCCGTGCGTGAGCGTACATGCAGTTTTTGCAGGATGCTCGTCATGTAATGCTTGACGGTTTTCTCCGCCAGGAACGTGCGCTCGCCGATTTCCCGGTTGGTGAGTCCCTGGCTGAGGAGTTGGAGAATGGTGGTCTCGCGTGGCGTGAGTTCGGAAAACGAATCAATGGGGTGAGGGTTGGAGAACTCGGTCAGCATATCCGCGGCCAAGGCAGGGGTGACATAGGCTTCACCACTGGCCACGCGGCGGGTAATGGCGCGCAACTCGCTTGCGGACACACCCTTCAATACGTAGCCATGGGCGCCAGCCTTGAGCGCTGCCATCAGGTTTTCCCGGTTCTCGGAAACGGTAAGCATCATGATGCGCACGGTCGGTGCGCTGGAAGATATCTTTTCAGCCGCCGCGATGCCTCCCATGCCGGTCATCGAGACATCCAATAGCACGATGTCGGGATGCAAGCGATGGACCATTTCCACTGCTTCCTCGCCGCTGCCAGCTTGGGCGATCACCTCGAAATCGGGTTCCACGCTAAGTGAGTGTGCGACTCCCTCGCGGAACAAGGGGTGGTCGTCGGCAAGCAGTATTCGGATCGGGCTAGTCATGGATCATCTCGTCGGTTGAAAGTGGAAGTCGGGCGCGGATGCTGGTGCCGCGGCCGGGGGCAGAATCGATTTCAAAGATACCCCCGAGCAGCCGGACGCGTTCGCGCATGAAAGCCAGCCCTAACCTTCCGCCAACCGCGGCTGACTGAGGGTCGAAACCGGCGCCATGGTCTGTGATCGTTACCAATACCTGACCGTCGTTCTTTTTCACCTGTACCTGTGGGGAGCCTCCGGGCGCATGCCGCCAACAGTTGGTAAGGGATTCCTGCAGTAACCGGTACACCGTGATCTTGACCGCTAGCGGTGCTTTGCCCAAGGCCTCATCGATTTCCGTTTTGACTGTTTGCCCGGACTGGTGCTCGAAATCGCGCACGGCGCGTCGAGCGGTGTCGGCGAGAGACATTTCGGACATGCCTGGAATCGCCAGTCCGGAAGATATTTTCCGCACATCACGGAGTGAGGATTGCAGTGCATTTTGAATGCTGCCCAGTTCCTGCGTGGCTTCACCCTGCGAAGACAGGCAACCATGGCAAGTTGATGCAAACTCATCGAAACGCATCAGGGCGAAGGCAATCGTTTGTGCCGGTCCATCGTGCAGGTCGGCGGCGATCCGGAGCAGGAACTCCTCGTTGAGGGCGGTCGTGCTCACGCCTGCCTCGCGCAGCTGCTCGCGCATGCGGTCATTCTCGTCGAGTACGGTGTGCAGTTGCTGGAGCTGATGGTGCAGGTCACGTTGCTGCACGATGATGGTGTTGTTGGCGCGACGCACCAGGTTGTACAACAAAAGGTAGACTGCGAGAGTCGAGAGAGCAACCAGCCCCCAGCTGCGCTGTTGTGCGGCGCGGATATCCTGCTTCAGTTTCGACACCGAGAGATAGAACTCGGCGACGGCAAAAACCCTGCCATCGGTTGAAGAACGGATCGGCACATAGATCTCGAGCAGTTGATCCCAGTTTATCTGCTCGGGCAAGTTGTCTATTTCGTTGAGATCACTGATCTGAGCCTGCACCTTGCCTGCGAAAGCGGAAGCGAGCCGTCCTGTTACCGGGAAGATGTGACCAATTTGTGCATGGTCGTCGCTGTAATCGACGCGTCCGTTGATGTCCCAGAGCTTGAAGCGAAGCACCTCGCGGTGCAGTGGTCCATCAATAAAAATCCGGTCCAGTTCTTCATGCGCATCGTTGTCTACCGTTCCATTTCGTGGCCATTCGTGCAGTTCCGCCGCAGACATGCTCTCCAAGTACACCGCCGAGATTGCGGCGGTGCGTTCCACTGCATTCGTCTCTATCAGATGTCCTATCCAGGAGCCGATGACGATCATGCCGATCATCAGAACAGCGATGATCGCCAGCATGAACTGGCGCGAAAAATTCAAACCATTGATTGCTTGCTGCAGGACTTTCAGCATGGAAAACCTTGGTATGTGATTGCGAATGATCGCTAAATGATCACTCTGTAATCAATGGTAACACGCAAAGGCAGTAACGAATTAAGACCAAGGTCTGATAAGAAAGGAACTATGGTCGCATTCGTTTTGAGCTGATAGGCCGTAGTGGCGCCGTCCGAGTTTGTCGACAATGCTGACACGAAAAAGGCTTTTATAATTTTTGAAACAAATTTTGATATCAGGAGATGCATATGACACATTCAGCTCGTAATTCAATACTTCTCAGCGTTTCTGCCGCCGCCATTACTCTCGTTTTTTCTCTCAATGCATCCGCCGCTGTCGATGTCGATGCCGCTAAAGCATTGGCGCGCGAAAACAACTGCTTCAAGTGCCACGGTGTAGACAAGGAAAAAGACGGTCCTTCCTATAAAAAGGTTGCTGAAAAATATCGCGGCAAGCCCGGTGCAGAAGAAAGATTGATCACCCATGTCACTTCTGGCGAAAAAGCAAAGTTCCCCGATGGGCATGAAGAAGAGCACAAGAATATCAAGGGCAAAGCATCGCCGGAAAGCATCAAGAACCTCGTGGATTGGATTCTTTCGCTGTAGCACGCGGCAATGAACAACGAATGTTGTCCGAAGCGGATGGCAGTTTAAAAGCGATATCAAAGTTAAAAAGGGAAGAGCCATGAAATTCTTAAGAAAAATTATGCTGTTGTGCGTATTCATCGCCGGCATGGGAACAGCGGCAAGCCTGCTAGCGGCGGAAGGCCAGCCGTCTGTAGAGACACAGCCAGTGCAACCAGCGACGGAAGCTCAGCCGGCTGCGGCAAACAAACTTCCGGATATGAGCATGGAAGGCAAGACGCCCAATTCAGCCGAGGAGTCCCGGAAAAAAGATGCGATCTGTACGCGCTGCCACGATGAAAGCGAGCCATCACCGATCCTTTCCCTGTATCAAGGTAAACACGGCGTCAGAGGTGATCCCCGCACGCCGAACTGCCAGACCTGCCACGGCGAAAGCGAAAAGCACCTGCACGGTGACGCCAACGTCAAGGGTCGCGCGGCTCCGGACATCATTTTCAAGAAGGGCACTTTTGCCGTGTCGGATGACAAGCTCCGCTCAGGCCAGTGCATAAGTTGCCACAAGGGCACCAATCGCACCAACTGGGACGGCGGCCAGCACCAGAACAGCCAGATTGCCTGCAACGACTGCCACAAGGTACATGCACCAGCCGACAAGGTACGCGACAGAAAGACCCAAACCGAAGTGTGCTTCACTTGCCACAAGGAACAACGCGCTGATACCCACAAGGTATCAACCCACCCAATAGATGCGGGCAAGGTCGTCTGTTCTGACTGCCACAATCCGCACGGTTCTGCTGGTCCCAAGATGCTCAAGAAAGCCACAGTGACTGAAACCTGCTTTACCTGCCATGCTGAAAAGCGCGGCCCATTCCTATGGGAACACCAGCCTGTGACGGAAGACTGTACCAATTGCCATACGCCGCACGGCTCCAACATCTCACCGTTGCTGAAATCGCGTGCCCCGTTCTTGTGTGACGAGTGCCATGACGGCCCACACAATAGCCAAGCACCGTATGCCGGCGTTGTTGCGGGCATACAGGGTGGGCTTACACCATCTGCAGTAGCAGGCTCTGTGAATAACCCGAGTTCTAGTGCTGCTGGCCGTGCCTGTATGAACTGCCACGTTATGGTGCATGGATCGAATTCTCCATCCGGCGCGTTCTTGCATCGCTAATTTCAGTAAAAAGGAAATTATTATGAAAACCAATAAAGAACTTTTTGTGGTCAGCAAGTTAACCTTGGCTGTGCAAGGAGCATTGATGGTGATGTTGTCCATCCCGCTGGGTGCTTATGCCGAAGACTACGATGTCGCAACTTTGACGCATCCCACCAATACCGTCGAAATCGGGGTGGGTGATACGACCAAGGACTCAGCCAAGTTTGGCGAATATAACGGGCTGAATAAAAAAGGAGCCAACTTGATTGGCAACTTCAGGGTACGTGGTGGCGATGCATATAACTCCTACGATGGAGGAGACGGCATTAATCGTTGGGAGCTTAAAGGCACTGATGTGGGAACAACTTCCCGTGAAGTTGGCGGCACCTACAGCAAGCAAGGGCAGTGGGATTTTGGCTTAAAGTATGACGAGCTGCGGCATAATATCTCTAATACTTACCAAACGCCGTTGCTAGGTTCGATGGGGGGTAACAATTTCACTCTGCCTGCGAATTTTGGCGTTATCAATACCTCCGCAGTGGCAACTGTAAATGGTGTAGTAAAGGGTGGCGCGCAGATTTTGACCCCTGCACAGCTAGCGGCCTTCAACACGCAAGATGTTCATTCGGACCGCAAAAATACCAGCTTTACTGCAGGTTACATCATCGACCAGCAATGGAGCGTTAAGTTCGATTTCAACCGGCTCAACCAAAGCGGCGCGAAACTGATGATGTTTAGTACCGATGCGGCGGCAGCGGCATCGGGACCCGGCGGCAGTACTTGGGGCGTCGAAAAGATGTTCATGATAATGAACCCGACCAATTACAAGACCGATACTTTCAACCTGGATCTCAACTGGAAAGGAGACAAGGGATTTCTCACGGGTGGATATTTGGGTTCGTTGTTCCATGATAATTACAACGGCGTGACTGTGCCGAATCCCTTTGCCTCAGCAAGTGCAACGGCACCGGCAATGGGAACCTTGGCAACTTTCCCGATTAACACGATTAGCACCGCGCCCAGCAACGATTTCCATCAGTTGAATCTGAATGGTGGTTATACCTTTACGCCAACCACGAGACTGACAGGTGGACTGTCGCGCGGCCGCAATACGCAAAACGAAGCTTATCCGTTTGCCATGTTGCAAGTTGTGCCGGGTACGCCGGGAGTTACAGCAGTACCGATGGGGGGCGGTGTTCCGCCGCAGAATTCTCTCAATGGGCTGGTTGTAACGACCCACGCTGATCTGAAGCTGACCGATCAGACCAGCAAGGATTTGATGTTGAGCGCAGGCTTTAAATATAACGATCGCGACAATCAGACGGCTTCTAATACCTATAATTTCATTGATCTAGGGAATAAAAACCGGACTTCAGTAAACGCGCCGATGAGCAACCGGAAGACACAACTGGAGCTGGGTGGAGACTACCGTATCAATTCAAACAATCGCGTACGTCTGGCCTACGAGCACGAGGCTATCAAACGTTGGTGCAACAACGCGCTGGCCAACTCTGCCCAAGGTCCTGCGCCACTATATCCCTACACCAATGCTTCCTGTGTACAGATGCCTTCAAGCAAAGAAAATAAGCTCGTGGTCGGCTACAAACTGAAGGCGAGTGACGAGGTCAACGTCAACTTTGGCTACACCTACGCAAAACGCAATTCGGATGTCAACGCCACTTTCTACAATCCGATGCAAGCTCTCGTCGAGGGCTACGAGTTTCAGGGATATCGGGCATTCTTTGATGCGTCACGCAAAGAGCAACTGGCGAAGGCAGGAGTCAACTGGCAGGCAAGTGACAAGTTGAGCCTGGGGATGAGTGGCCGCCTTGTCAAGGACCGCTACACCGATTCCCCCTACGGAGTTCAGCAAGGCAAAGCGTGGAGCGTGAACCTGGATGCGACTTATAGTTATGTCGAGAATGCCTCGGTTTCCGCATACGTGACCCAGGAGAGCAGGCAGCGGGATTTGGTAAATCAACAAAGAACCACCACCGCCAGCAACGTCCGACTTGCCGTTCCTGTGGGCAGTACCTGGAGCAACACGCTGCATGACAAAGATGTCACCGTTGGTCTCGGTGCAAAGCAGGGAGGGATGATGGCGGGCAAACTCTCGCTCGCTGAGGATTTGACCTATTCACTGGCCAAATCGGGTTATGACACGTACCTCAATTATACGGGTAGCACACTCACACCGAACTTCTGGAATTGCAGTTCCACCGGGCTGTTGACTTGCGGCAGTACACCAGATATCAGGAACGAGACGCTGACTCTAAAAGTTAACGGCATCTACCAAGTGGATAAGGCAAGCAAAGTTGCTTTGGGGTATATGTTTCAACGACTGAAAAGCACCGACTACTACTACAACTTTTACCAGAATGGTTATACAGGCACCGGTAATTTACCGACCAATGAACAAGCGCCGAGTTACTCGGTCAGCGTAATAACGGCGAGCTATATTTACAACTTCTAACCATGTATTCTTCATAAAATCGAGCAAGCGGTGCACAGCAATTTTGTGCACCGTCTTTTTTTCTTGCCCGAAGTAAATTGGCTCAATTAAAGCAATATTTTAAAACGGAGAGATTTATGAATAACAAACCGGGCATCCTGAAACGCACTTGGGATTTTATGAAAAAACCGAGCGCGAAGTATTCACTGCTGACACTACTCGTGGTTGGATTTTTCTCCGGCATCATCTTCTGGGGTGGATTCAACACAGCCATGGAGGCGACGAATCAGCTGGAATTCTGTATCGGCTGCCACGAAATGCGCGACAACGTATATCAGGAATACAAAAAAACCATCCACTTCGCCAACCGTACCGGCGTGCGTGCCATCTGCTCGGATTGCCATGTTCCCAAAGACTGGGGGCACAAGATGCTGCGCAAGATCCAGGCAAGTAATGAAATTTGGGGCAAGCTCACAGGATTTGTCGATACGCCGGAAAAATTCGAAGCGCACCGGATGGAACTAGCGACCAACGAATGGAATCGCATGAAGGGTTCGGATTCGCGCGAATGCCGCAACTGCCACAATTTTGATGCCATGAGCGGGGATGTGCAAAAGCAGACGGTTTATAACAAACACATGAAGGCGAAAGCCGAAGGTGGAACCTGCATCGACTGCCATAAAGGTATCGCCCACCATCTGCCGAAAGAGTACAAGGATCCGGATGAGGAGTAATGCTGCGGACTGGCGCCACATATGTTTGCATCATCAGAATCCTGTTTTTGCAGTGTTGACCGTGTATCAGTTTTGAAATAATCACAATTGGAGAATGCTATGAAATATCGATCAAACATCAAAACGTTGTTGTTCGGAAT
>CABEBA010000181.1_pt1 | contig 10397 bp, 8 predicted proteins | sample 3132531 | NCBI WGS metagenome assembly CABEBA01 (sample SAMEA5534344, study PRJEB31848) | metagenome | biome: tundra; feature: field; material: soil | place: USA | collected 2013-05 | depth 0.45 m
GGAAGCGCAGAACGGATGGGCAGTGCAGGCGCGTATCGAGACTGCGATCCAGCGCCTGGAGCTCGACCCGGAAGCGCTGGTGGGTTCGCTTTCCGGCGGCGTGCGCAAACGCGTGGCGCTGGCACAGGCACTGGTGGCAGAACCGGAAGTGCTGATCCTCGACGAGCCGACCAACCACCTCGACTTCGCCTCCATCGAATGGCTGGAAGGGCTGCTGAACAGTTTTCGCGGCAGCGTGTTGTTCGTGACCCATGATAGGCGCTTCCTGGACAACGTCACTACCCGCATCGTCGAACTGGATCGCGGCAAGCTGGCGAGCTTTCCCGGCAATTTTGCGGCTTATGTGCGCACCAAGGAGCTGATGCTGGCGGACGAGGCTGTGCACAGCGCCAAGTTCGACAAGGTGCTGGCGCAGGAAGAAGTGTGGATACGCCAAGGTATCAAGGCGCGCGGAGTACGTAACGAAGGCCGTGTGCGGCGGCTGGAACAATTGCGCCGTGAACGTGCTGCACGCCGCGAAACTATAGGCAAAGTCGAGATGAATGTGGAGACTGGCGAGCGCTCCGGCAAGCTGGTTGCGGAACTATCCAACGTCAGCAAATCGTTCGGCACGCGCAAAGTCGTGGACGATTTTTCCTGCCGCATCCAGCGCGGCGACAAGATCGGTTTGCTCGGTCCCAACGGAGCAGGCAAGAGCACGCTGCTCAAGATGATTCTCGGCGAATTGGCGCCGGACAGCGGCGAGGTGAAGCTGGGCACCAAGTTGAGCGTGGCCTATTTCGACCAGCTGCGCGCGCAACTCGACGACAACGCCACGCTGGCCGACACCATCAGCCAAGGCTCGGATTTCATCGAGATCGGCGGCGCGAAGAAACACGTCATCAGCTACCTCGGCGATTTTCTGTTCGCGCCGGAACGCGCGCGTTCGCCGGTCAAGTCGTTGAGCGGCGGCGAGCGCAATCGCCTGTTGCTGGCGCGTCTGTTCACGCGACCTTCCAACGTGCTGGTGCTGGACGAGCCGACCAATGACCTCGACATCGAGACGCTGGAACTGCTGGAAGAATTGCTGGCGCAATACGACGGGACACTGTTCCTGGTCAGCCATGACCGCGCCTTCCTCGATAACGTGGTGACGCAAGTCATCGCCTTCGAGGGCGATGGCAAGTTGATGGAATACGTCGGCGGTTACGAGGATTGGGTGCGCGTGAAAAAAATTGAGGCGAGTAAAAAATCGCCTGCAGGCGCACCCGCCAAACCCGCAGCCAAAGTCGAAGCGGGCAAACCCAAAGCAGCCAGCAAGCTCAGCTTCAAAGAGCAGAAGGAACTGGACGAGATGCCGCAGCGCATCGAAGTTCTGGAGCGCGAGCAGGAAGAAATCACCGCAGCTTTGGGAGCCGGTGCCTTGTTCCGCGACAATCCTGCGCACGCCAAACAACTGCAGCAGCGCACAGCAGAGATTGAAAAAGAACTCTTGCAACTGATGGCGCGCTGGGAGGCGCTGGAGAACAAATAGGGAAACGCAGATTTAATCATCCGTTCGCCCTGAGCTTGTCGAAGGGTTAGTAGTGCCAATTGATGTTATAGATTTAATCCGATCATGGTTCGACATAACCAGCGACTTGCCCGCTTGCGGGCTTATAACCAACCACTTGGCAACCGTCTTTTGGTTGCTTAGTGGGATGGCTAGTAGTTTCATCAGTCGAATGGCTAGTTGTTACATCAGGCTCACCACGAACGGATTAAATCGGCGTTTCCGTAGGGAGTTCTGATGAAGTTCAAAAGCAGAATGATGTTGATCACGGTTGGCGTGCTCTTTCTGCCTGCCTGCACCACACAGCAGATGATCAATGTGGCGACGGCGAAAGACCCGGAGAAAGCGCTGAAGAATATGGCCGCGCGTCGCGCGAATGCCTACAAGTACAATCCCAATCTGATCATTTCAGATTTCAAAAAGGTCAAATCGGATTACGACCGTCTGATGGGCAATGTGCAAAAAGAGAGTGGTTCGAAGTGGGGTGAACGCGAGTCCGGTGTGTTGCCAAGTCGTACACGCTATGTGAAGTACACCGAGAACTACAAGAACCGCGTGGTAGTTGATTACGACGCGGGTACCATTCTCATTGAACATCTGGATGAAGAGAAAGCCAAAGAGAAGCTGCGCAATGCGGCAGTGGTGGCGCTGTTGACACCGGACGAGGTTTACGATGCTTTGCGCACCAGGCTGCCCTACGCGGAGACGCGCGGCTACATCGTGAATGCGGTGGCGGCGAAGAAGCGCTATGCGGCGATGTGAGCGGGCTTTTCCAGATACAACCCGAAGGCTTTTCCCCATAAAATATGAAAGCCGGAGAGATGACTCTCCGGCTCTTTTTCTCTTATGCCAAGAGTTTAGAGATCATCAATCCAGGAAATCCGAATACTCCTTTTGTGTATAGCCTTTTAGATTACTCCAAGGCACTTCTTTGCCCACGTTCGATTCTATCTTGACGCTCACTTTCCTTAATATTGTGCCGTCGCGCTTGCCTGTTTCCACTTCGAGCGGAATCATATTCTTGTCGTCCCACAACACGCGCTGATACATCCCGTTCTTTTCCTGCTCGTGCCAGCGTGCTCCTGCAACAGAAGAAGTTTTGGCGGAAAGCGGCATGGCCGCAACCTGCTGTGGATCAACTAGAAAATAGGCGTTAATCCAGGAGCCGTCAAAGCTGACGTTCTCATATTCTGTTGCCACGATGTTGATCACTTCTTTTTTGCTGCGGTCAATAAACTCAATTTTCAAATCACTGCCATTCAGCGAGATATGGCGTGGCAGAACAACCGGGTTGAAATGTTTGTCGCCATGCTCCGCATCGTGTTCATGGTGAGAGTGAGCGCCATGTTCTTCCGTGACGAACTTCGGCAATACTCGCGCTACCCATACGTGGCCGGGACGACGCAGCATCGTTTCTTCGTGGCGGCTCTCGCGCAACACACCCTCTGCGGTCATTGCACGGTCGTAATACTTAACGGAAAAATCCAGTGCAGGACCTTGGGGAATGGCTGGTGTTGATTGTCCGGCATAAGCCAGCTCATTCATGGCAGTGAGAGTAAGTATTACAACAAACAAGCAGACTTTGCTGCGCTCAAATAATTTTTTCACAAACGACCTCCCATTAGAAAAAATCCGGGAGCAGGGTGTACCCTGCGTACCGGATTGGTTGACTCTACAAGTCAATGAAACAAACTACTAGAAGTTAAATGCATTCCTGAGAATGGTGAACACTTGGGTGTTGTCCATCGTGCCCTTGAAGTTCCGGGCACCTGCACCTGTCGCGAACAACATGACATCGCCACCGCCGTGAGTTTCACTACCCGCTGCAGTACGAACGCCGGCTTCTTGCAGGTAGTTATCACCCGTCACTGTTGCGCTTGTGAGCGTTGTACGGGCGACGTTCAAACGGTTTGGGCCATTGCCAAAAACCAGGGTGGTGTAGTTGATCCCGTTGACGTCCAGAGAATCCTGGCCATTCGTATAGGATTTGTTGATGTCGAGGATGGGATTGCCGATCTTGCCGTAGCCGTTGTAGGTCATGGTGTGATCGTGGTCGGCAGTAACGACGATCAAGGTGTTGGCCAGTGTAGGATCGGTTAACTTGATTTGGACGATTGCGGCTGCAATTGCATTATCAAATGCAATGGTGTCCTCAAGGGCACGCTTGGCATTGGTGTTGTGCAGAGCGTGGTCGATACGTCCACCTTCCACCATCAGAAAAAAGCCATTGGCGTTGTTCGAGAGCATCTTGATCGATTTCACTGTCATTTCTGCCAGTGTCGGTTGAGTCACACCATTGCCGGTTCCTGCAGCAGTCTGTGCAGCACGATCCAATTCGTATTCCAAATGGCTGGTGGCACTGTACAGTCCGATGAACTTGGTGGTGGTATCCGGGGCAGCCGCCATTTGCGCCTTGGTGGTTGCAACCGTATATCCGCCATTGGCAGTCAATGCCATTTCTGCCGTCAAATCACGGCCATCGACACGACCCTTGGCATTTGTTACTGCGACATATGGCGTGAAGTGATTCAATCCGCCGCCCATCAGCACATCCACACCCAGATTTGTTCCACTGGTCAACGCTGTGTTGTAGCCAGTGCCATTGGGTGCGAGTTGCGCCGCGATGTGGTACTGCGCATTGCGATTGCAAATATGCGCATAGGTTGCCGCCGGTGTGGCGTGGGTCAATTCAGTCGTCGTGATCGAACCGACTGACTTGCCGTTGGCCTTGGCTAGTTCCAGAATGGTGGTCACAGGTGTGCCATTGCCTGATGCCGGACAATTGTTAACACCCAAATTACCATTCGCGTCCGCACTCGGTTTGTTAGTGCCGCTCGCGATGGTGTCAGCCGTCATCGCAATAACTTCATTATTCGCCTTCACTCCAGTCATGTAAGAAGCCATGGATGGCGCACTGTCAGTGGTCTGTGCATCATTCGAGAAGGTTTTAATGCGTGCGGTGCGTTCCAATTGCTTTTGGAATTCAAGCTCGCCTTTTTCACCATATTTGTAAATGCGAGCGGCTGTAACAACAGTAGGTCCCATACCATCACCCAGAAAGAATATGATGTTCTTGGCTGGGCCTGCCGCATAGACATTTGAGGCAAACGAGGCCGCCAAAATCAGCGCCAAGTTTGTAGCTAAAAATACGCGTTTCTTCATGTTAAGTTCTCCTGAAATTGATGAGTTATAGACCGGCAGCCGCTTTAACCAGCGTAAACACTTTGGTGTTATCCATGCTTCCAAAGAAATTGGCAGCACCCATACCGATGGCTCCCAGAAACACATCCGTCCCGCCGTGCGTCTCGGAACCGGCGGCAGTCTGGATCACTGCCTCCTGGTGATACAGATCAGCACTGGTGGTCGCTTCTGTCAGCGCAAGTCCGGCTCGGGTCGCGTTGCGGCTTTCGCCGTTACCGAAACCCATGATGGTGTAAGGAGTTCCGTCCGCATCCAGATCAAACAAGCCGGTTACATAGTTTTTTACCAGACCCAGTACGCCCGGATTGGTTGCTGTGGTTTTGCCAGTGCGTTGTGCATAGCCGTTTAAGACCAAAGTATGGTCATGGTCTGCTGTTACCACGATCAACGTATTCGCAAGAGTCGGGTCGGTTAACTTGACCTTGTCGATCGCCGCTTTGATCGCATTGTCAAAAGCGACTGTATCCTGCAACGCTTTCTTGGCATTCGTGCTATGCAATGCGTGATCGATACGACCGCCCTCAACCATCAGGAAATAGCCATTGGGGCCAGTCGACAGAATGTCCATGGCCTTGGTCGTCATTTCAGCCAGACTCGGTTGCGTTACCCCATTCCCTGTCCCTATGGCAGTTTGTGCAATGCGATCCAGGTCGTATTCCAGATGGCTTGTTTTGGAAAACAACCCCACAAACTTAAAGTTATTGGGGACTGCCAGCATGTCCGCACGCGTCTTCGCAACGGCATAACCAAGCGCTGAGAATTCCGCTGTCAAATCGCGGCCATCCGCTCTGCCTTTGGAATTGCTTGCACTGTACGGGGTAAAGTGGTTCAGTCCACCACCCATCAGCACGTCCACACCATCAAGCAAGGCGGTGTTATAGCCCTTGCCCCCGGGAACCAATTGCGCCGCGATGTCATACTGTGCATTGCGGTTGCAGATATGCGAAAAGGTCGAGGCCGGTGTGGCGTGTGTCAATTCGGTCGTGGTGATCGCACCGACCGCCCAGCCCTTGGCTTTCGCCAACTCAAGCAAAGTAGGCGTTGCAGTTCCGTTGCCTTTGGCGCATTTGTTGATGGTCAGATTGCCATTCGCATCCTGGCTCGGAGGAGTTGCCACCGTGTCAGGTGTCATCGCAATCACTTCATTATTGGTTTTGATACCAGTCATGTACGCCGACATCGACGGCGCACTGTCGGTGACTTGCGCATCATTTGAATAGGTTTTTACGAAAGCTGTTTCTGGCAAAGTATCTATAGTCAGACTGCCTGTTTCGCCGACAGAGTAGATACGTGCCGCTGTCAGGGTGGTTATTCCCATTCCATCACCCAAGAAGAAAATAACATTCTTCCGGGTGGGTGTTGCAGTGTTAGTGTTCGCGTTGTCGAGACAGCCCGCCATGAGGCTGGTGGCTACGACCAGCGTAGCTGCGAGTAGTAATTTCGTTTTCATGCGTCAATCCCCCTGGAGGTGTTAAATGGAGGCGACATCGTAGTGATGCAAAGTTACGGCTATGTGAAATTATTGTGAAGACGGGGTGCTGCGGAATGAATTTCCCGATTATTTTACGGCTATGAGCCAAGCCACGGCTGACAAGGAACTGAAGAGGATAACGACATGTGTCCAAGCCCAGAGCTTGTAGCGGAGCGCGAGTTTGTCCTGATCGAGATTACTGATAAGGAATAGCCGCCCATCGTGTGGCTGAAGCATGAAGTTTGCGTGTGACCTGTTTCCAGACAACCTCGACCCAAACCTGACGAGACAATGGAGTGCATTCTCGAACGGCTGATATTGAGACTAGTCCCATCGATGATTGCGGTGAGGCAAATTGCCTGCTTTGAGGAATGAAGAAGACGTTTTTGAATGTCAGAGCCACACTATATTACTTGACTAAATTACCTGGTTATGTTGTTATATCAAAACGGTTTGTTGCTAACTCTTGCATGTCTCGCTGTTTCCAAATTGGCACTTGCCGTTTCGAACTTGTTTATTTTGGCAAGCTAGAAAACAAAGGGTAGGTAGTGTCAAAGTGACACTATTTTTGAGTCTCTTTTTATGTTTTGAAGGAGAATTAAAATGGAATCAGTTTTGTTAACAGTATCAATGATCGCTGTCTTTTATGGTTTGGCCGCAATTGTGATGTGGTTCGATGATGCTGCCATGCACAAAGCAGAGCATGACGACGTATTTCACGAGCATGCGCATAATTAAATTGTCAGGTAATCAGTAAAAAAGGATTGGCAGATATGCCAATCCTTTTTTATCACTAAATATTGATTGGTACCTGCGCGAATGATCGAAACTGGCCGAATTTCAGACGATTGCTCCACCTGCGAAATACCCGCAGCCAATTGTTGAAGCTAAACGAACAGACCTCAAAGCTGTGGTTGTCGCATCAACCAGGCTAAAGCGCTCAACGCACCGAAGAGAATGACGATGTGTGCCCAAGCCCAGAGCTTGTAGCGGAGCGCGAGTTTGTTCTGATCGAGATTACTGATAAGGAATAGCCGCCCATCGTGTGGCTGAAGAATGAAGTATGTGTCCGGCACGGCGAGTGCCTCGTTCAGGCGCTTCTCTGCCTCGCGTTTCGCAGCTGAACGTGCCAGCATCCATTCCTGCATGTCGAGCACACCGTTGTTGTTCAGGTCGAAACGCTTGAGCAGATCGTCGTTGTTCATCTTCCATTCAGACAGGACTTGTTTCACCAGTTCGTCTTGCGTGAGCGTAGTGTTGCTGCCTCCTACCGTCTTGAATTCGCCGATGGCATAGATGAAGTCGATATCCAGCAGCTTCCATTCGGTGTAGCGATAGTCGCCTTTTGTCCAGCTGTCCTTGTGCTTGGTGAGTACTTCCGCCCCTTGCGGATCGACCACGCACTTGCCGGTGCCGTCATCGATGATGAAGGGGGCGCCGTTTTCGCCCTGCTCTTCGGTATTCCATCCCTTGTTGTCGCTGCGCTTGCGTTCGAGTTTGTAGCGACACCACAGGCATGGCAGGAAAGAATATCTGGAGAGGATGGGCTCGCCGTGCACTTCGCCGTGCCCGTTCAATTCGACATAGCCTTGTGCGGCGGAACCGATACGCGATGTCGGAGTGCCGCTGATCGCGCGCAGACGATACAAGGTGGAATACCACGCGAACAGGCTGATGATAGCCATGCTGCCCAGACACCATAACCAGGCTGTATGGGATTGAAGATGCAAGCCGACGAGCAGCAGAAGGAGCTGCCCGCCGGAGGTGATGAGTTGCGCGTATTCGCGGCGGAGGGTAGTCAGCATTGACGTCCTCTTCGGGCTGCGCGCAGCAGAGGCGTTACGTTAGAAGCGGAAACCCAGTTTCATGCTGATCGACTGGATGCCTCCGGTCTTGTCTATTTCCGCAGCCAGATTGGTGAGGCCGAGGTTCAGGTTGGCACCGACGAACACTTTGCCCTGAGTGAATTTCTCCGCAGCCAGGCCGGCAACATTCGCCGTGCTGTTGACCCAGACCTGACCGATACCGGCATAGGGAGTGAACATGGCGAAGCCCTTGGAGATAGAGAGATCCAAGCCCTTGGTATCCAGGGAAAGTTGATCGACTCCACTCAGCTTGGTGAATGAACCACGAATCGCCACCGCAGGCATGGCAATTCCACCGTCGAGGATCGCGTAGCGTAATTCACCGCCGTAAAGTGAAATGTTGGTGCTCGGGATTTTGGAATAGAACGCTGCGATATCGATACCAAACGGCAATCCCTTGGCGATGTGCAGCTTGGGTACATATAGCTTGCTGACCGTGCTGCCGTTATTGGTGATCTTGCTCCACAGCTGCGAGCTCTTGGACATGTCAGTCTGCGTGACTTCGATACCCATGTCGAACCCGGTGGTGCCGAGCGGGGCTGCGGGTGTGAGGGGCTTGTAACTCAATGCTGCACCGAGGTCTTCGGAAAGAATTCTGAAATTGGCTTGCCCCCCTATGGCTCCCAAATTGGAGATACTGGCTGCCATGGCAGGTTGTGCGATACCCAGCGTGCAGAGCAATGCGAGCAGTTTCTTCATGATGCTTTTCCCTTTATTGAAATTAAAAAATGGGTCGTTCGAGCGGATGCGCGAATGTCGTGAATTATGAACGACGAAAATCGATTAAGTTTCCTTAATTGAGTAGGGGATTTCCCTAGTTAAAAAGGGATTTCATATCAACGTCCGCTTTTTCGGCAGTGGAGAACTCCAGCGACGGCTTTGCAGTGTAGGCGAACATGTTGGCGATCAGCACCCCGGGGAACTGCTCGATGCCGACATTGTAGATGTTCACCGAATCGTTATACAGCTCGCGCCGATCGGCGATGCCGTTCTCCAGCCCGGTGATGCGAGTCTGGAGTTGCATGAAATTCTGGTTGGTTTTCAATTCAGGGTAGGCTTCGGCTACCGCAAACAGGCCGCCGAGACTGGCGCGCATCATGCCTTCGGCTTTGCCCAATGCCTCGATATCTTGTCCTTCGCGAGCCGTTTGCACTTGCGAACGTGCCGAGATGACGCGCTGCAAGGTCTCCTGCTCGAACTGCTTGTACTGCTTGCACACCTCGACCAGTTTGGGCAATTCGTCATGGCGCTGCTTGAGCAGCACGTCGATATTGGCCCACGCTTTGGAAACGCCGTGCTTGAGGCTGACTAGATTGTTATACAGGGTAACGCTGTAGATCAGAGTGACGACACAGATGCCGAGCAGGATAAGTGTGATGCTCATGAAGAAGCTCCTTGTGCAAGTTGAACGGCGCGGCGAATCATAAATCAATCGCCGCGCCGTTGCACAAGATTGCTTTATGGATTACTGCGCGAAAAAGTCCTTCACCTTGCCCATCCATGATTTGGCGCGCGGGCTGTGCCGTGCACTGTCATTCTGGCTGATGGTCTCGAACTCGCGCAGCAATTCCTTTTGGCGCTCGGTCAGGTTGGCGGGCGTTTCCACCACGACATGGCAATGCAGATCGCCGTGGGTGTGAGTGCGCATGCCCTTGATGCCTTTGCCGCGCAGGCGGAATATCTTGCCGCTTTGCGTCTCGGCCGGAATCTTGATGCTGGCCTTGCTATCCAGGGTCGGTATATCGATCTCGCCACCCAACGCTGCTGTGGCAAAACTGATCGGCATTTCGCAATGCAGATCGTCGCCGTCACGCTGGAATACGCTGTGCGCCTTGATGTGGATCTCCACATACAAGTCGCCATGCGGTGCGCCGTGGCTGCCGGCTTCGCCGTGGCCGCTGTGGCGCAGACGCATGCCGCTGTCGATACCGGCCGGAATCTTGATCTCCAGTGTCTTTTGTTTTTTCTGACGACCGGTGCCTTGGCAGTCCTTGCACGGCGAGCTGATCTGCTTGCCGCTGCCGTGACAGCGCGGACAGGTCTGCTGCACCGAGAAGAAACCCTGCTGCATGCGTACTTGGCCGTGGCCCGCGCAGGTCTGGCATGTGGTGGCGCTGGTGCCGGGTTTGGCACCGGAACCGCTGCAGGTTTCGCACTCATCCATGACCGGGATACGAATCTGTTTTTCCGCGCCGCGTGCCGCTTCTTCCAGCGAAATTTCCATGTTGTAGCGCAGGTCGGCACCGCGATGTGCCTGACTGCGCCCACCACGCCCACCACCGAAGATGTCACCAAAGATGTCGCCGAAGTCAAACCCTTGCGCACCTGC
>CABEBA010000188.1_pt1 | contig 10154 bp, 7 predicted proteins | sample 3132531 | NCBI WGS metagenome assembly CABEBA01 (sample SAMEA5534344, study PRJEB31848) | metagenome | biome: tundra; feature: field; material: soil | place: USA | collected 2013-05 | depth 0.45 m
AAATAGATCGCCTTCTCTTCAACCAGATGTTTTTTGCAAAGCTGGTCGAGTTGTTCCAGCAGCTTCCTGTGTTCTTCCATATGCGGTTCGAGGTCTTTGTACTTTGCCTGCCGCATCAGGCGCTCTTCCAGTGCGAAGTGGGTCTGGGTGTAACTCACCAAGGCATCCAGTATCCCCGCTATGGCTTTATCGCCTTCGCGTTTGGATACTGCGACGAACAGACGGTTGAGGATATTGACCAGCTCACGATGTTGATCGTCGATGGCTTTGATGTTGACGCTGTAGTCTTGAGACCATTTAAAGAAAACTTCCTCGTTTGACATATTTACCCCCATTAAACAGTACAGGTTACTTGTATCCCCTACTGGCAGTAGTATTATACTGTTGCAATATGTTCCTATTGTGAAAAGTGCTGTTAATCTGTTCTGAGTTCCAGGGACAAATGGTCAGATAAGCCGATAAGAGCAAATATCCTGATAGGCTGACAAGATTGGTTAACAGGGACTCAAGTCTGCCGCCGGTAGATTTTGAGGGGCAATCGCGAGAGTCTGAGCATTGCCTTGCAAATTAGAGGCAATTCAGTTGACTCTGTTAGAGTATCTGGTAAATTTGGTACCCGAGAAATTCACTCAACCAAATCTCAGTTTTTCCCCTAACCACTCTTTCAGGAGATCATCATGGCTGTACTCGTAGGTAAGCAAGCGCCCGATTTCACCGCAAATGCGGTACTAGGCAACAACGAAATCAAGGAAATCACGTTTTCCAAATTCACCAAAGGTAAATACGCGGTTGTTTTCTTCTACCCTCTCGATTTTACTTTCGTGTGTCCGTCCGAACTGATCGCTTTCGATCACCGTCTGGAAGAATTCAAGAAGCGCAACGTTGAAGTCATCGGCGTATCCATCGATTCCCAATTCACTCACTTGGCATGGAAGAACACCCCGGTGGAAAAAGGTGGTATCGGTCAAGTTGGTTACACGCTGGTGGCTGACGTGAAGCACGAAATCGCCAAGGCATACGATGTGGAGTCCGAAGGCGGTGTCGCCTACCGTGGTACCTTCCTGATCGACAAGTCCGGTTTGGTGTGGCACCAATATGTAAACAATCTGCCGCTGGGTCGCAATATCGATGAGACTTTGCGTCTGGTCGATGCTCTGCAATTCACCGAAGAGCACGGCGAAGTCTGCCCCGCAGGCTGGAGCAAAGGCAAAGCTGGCATGAACGCTTCGACGGAAGGTGTGGCTAAGTATCTGGCCTCGCACGCCAAGGAGTTGTAAGCGGTTCGGCGTGTTCCAACAGCGACAAAGGCTCCCGCGGGAGCCTTTGTCGTTTTACATGCGTTAGCCATGAAAATGGATAAAGCGAGTCGGGTAGATCCGCAAGGGAAATCTTCCCGCCAGGAGAGGGAGCTGAGGCCTGATACCCGCTGGGTACAAGCGCTGCGCCACCCCGGAGCCGCTAGTGATCGGCGCACATTCTCATTGCGGAGAGTGTACGCGAACTAAGTAGGCGCTATACGGACTCCACAGCGTTATTGGCCTGCCTGTCCTTGATCGCCTTGATGTGCGCGCCTTGCTGGTCACGACGCTTCATGTCTTCGGGATCAACCTTGCTCAGCACGTCTTGTTTGAGGCGCTGGTTCTCCGCGTCGAAGTGTTTGATTTCATCGGCAGTAAAGGTTTTTGTTTCGCCGACTTTGGAATGGAAGCGTTTGTACCCAAGCGCGTCCAGTACATCGCCCGCGACCAGTTCGAAGATGCCAATATCCTCAGCGCTCATTTCGCGCAGGAATTTATTGGTGTTGTCCGTCATGACCGGTTTCACAACATTGCCCCATAACTCGCTGGAACTTGCTGCGCGCTTGGCCTCGTCCGATTCGTGGAAATCCAGCATGGAGTCGTTGTAGGTCGCGCCGAGAAACTCGCACAGGCCGCGCATCGCTGTTTCGGGCGAACCGGTGAGGGTTTCATAACTGAGATTGTAAAAGCGCTTCGGGTCGATATGTTTGCGGCTCTTCAGCGCGATACGCTGCGTGCCGCCCCATTCATTCGCGATGTGGAGGGGGTGTTTTTCGCCGACCACGGCCTTGCGGAAAGACAGTGCAACATCGCGCCCGTCACGGTAGAGATAAATATAGCGTGCCGCGTCGCCGTAATAGGCTTCAATTTCTTCCAGGTAGTTGATGTTGGCCAGGCTCTTGCAACACCATGTGGTTGCATTGGCGTGCTGGGCCCAGACATCGTAGACTGCGCCGAATGCCGCGACCACCGAGTGATCGCGGCAACGCGATGCCACATCCACGCGATCGAGTGTCACGCCCTCCCAGGGAACCGGATTGAGCTCGACCAGCTTGCAGACATCGTCAACCATTTGCCGGAAATTCATGTCTTTGGAAAGATCGCCGTAGCATTCAGTGAGCGGCATGATGCGCTGCAGGATATGCGGCGGATGCGGAGCGGCAATTTCAGGAAGCTGATTCAGCATCAGGCGCAACAAATTGGATCCGGAACGTTGTGTACCAATCATGAATATAGGCATATTTTCTCCTCGTTAGTAAATTAAGTTACAAAAAATTACGCGCTAAAACTTTCCTTGTGCACAGAGTGCTGGCGGCCATGGCTGTCGGCACGCAGCAACTCAGACTGTGCAATAAAACCGTAAAACTGCCTGACGCACTCATCCAGACTGTGCTGGCTGGTATTCAGGCGCAAATCCGGATGCTCGGGGATGTCATAGGGAGAGCTGATGCCGGTGAAGTTGGGGATGACTCCCGCGCGTGCGCGTTTGTATAGCCCCTTGGGATCACGCTCCTCGCAAGTCTCCAGTGTTGCTTCGACATACACTTCGAAGAATCCCGCACCGATGATTTTGCGCACGGTCTGTCTTTCGGCGCTGAACGGCGAGATAAAAGAGGCGATGACGATCAAGCCTGCATCAACCAGCACCTTTGCTACTTCGGCGGCACGCCGCAAATTCTCGCGCCGTGCTTCTTCGCCGAAGCCCAGGTCGCTATTCAGCCCGGTGCGCAACGTATCACCATCCAGTACATACACACGATGGCCGCTCAGTATCAATTCACGCTCGATACGATGGGCGATGGTCGATTTTCCAGAGCCCGACATGCCTGTCATCCAGAGCACCCCTGCTTTATGTCCAGCCATCGATTCGATCAGGTCACGGCTGATTTCGGAGACATGCGGGTACAAATACTTGCCGGTAATGTCGCCCAGATCTGCCTTGTTTGCCATACCCCGCGCCACGGCGCGCGCCACGTCCGGCCGCGCAACTGTGGGCGGCAGACTTTTTCCGCGCATTAGCTGGGTTGCAATTTCGGTATCGCTGAAAATAGTGCGTCCTGCCGCGTTATGCGGACAGGATTTCTCGGTGGCAATGCAGCCGCATTGATCGCAATGAAAAGGCTGATCGAGAAATACGCACCGGATGCTCAAGCCATGTTTGCGGGCTTCGGCAAACAAATTGGTCAAATCCTGCTGCGAGCCGGCGAACTTTCCCTGCGCAGGCAGAAAAATGCTCTCGCAACCGTAATTCTGGCTAAAGATCGCATGCTGTAGGATTGCGCGAGCCGAATTGTGAAAGAAACCATCCGGAGCCGGATTCTCCAGCACGCGATTGCTTGGAATGTAGTTCTCCAGCAACAAACGGCTGGCGCCCTTCAACACGGACGACAGCAAACCACCCTGTGCGCGCGCGGTCTCGGTGCTGCTATGCAGCAGCAAGGCATCGGATGCTTCCAGGGCGCATTTCAACAGATATTCGTCGCTGCGTTGCCATGGATTCTGCAAATGAATCGCTGCGATTTTATGCCATTGTTTTTGCACTTGCAGGTTGTGCAAATCTTTTGGCCATTGATGCTGTTGCAGACGCCGCTCTGAAGAGCGAGAAGTCAGCATCGACACTACCCCCCCCAGCAGATAGCTAACCTTGCGTGCTTTGCGTTCGGCAATTTGCGGGGATGACTGTTCTCCGCTCTCTCCAAAAATACGCACTTCGCTTTCTGCATCCCACGGGAAGATATCTGCGATCAGCATGACACCCACCACATCGTCATCGTGATACAGCGCCACCCCCTGTCCTTCGCCCAGGGATTTTGCCACTTCTTCGGTTGCTGCCAGGGTGATAGGCAATCCCCATGGCATGCCATTCGGCAGAACGGCTGAATCAAGTACGCTGGTGTAGGTGCACTTGTCCATGTATCCGGTGAGCGGGCTATAGGCTCCACTCGCGATCATTTCCAGATCGACCAATTCGCGTGCAGAAATATCCACGCGTTTCAATTGCGGCAGGCGTGCATGCAGATCCTGCTGATCAAGCTTGGGTACGAAGGCCTGTACCAGGCGGCCGCCGTAGGGTGCGATCAGCGCGTCATCAAGCTGCAATGTTGTGGCATATAAAGCTTGCGTATTATGTCCGGTCATTTTGATCACCTATTAATCGTGGCTAAACATGATGCGGTGAAATTTGAATCGCCGAGCGTTTAGTACATCAACAATCCAGCCAGTCCTGCAGTCGGTATGACCCAAACCACATCCAGCTTGAATTTCAATTGGGCAAGCAACGCGGCTGCAAAAATCAGCAGCGATACCCAATGATGTTGGGCCGTCATTGCCACAGTGATGACGGCTGAAGCGATCATGCCGATGATTGCGGGACGTATGCCGCGCAGCACGGCTTTGATCAGTGCGGATTGCTTGATGCGATTCAATACATGCGTTCCGGCGATCATCAGAATGCCCGGCGGCAGGAAGATGCCGATGGTCGCGGCCAATGCGCCCAGCAAGCCGGCCATCTTGTAACCGATGAAAACCGTACTCAGGACGATAGGACCCGGCATGATCTGGCTCATGGCGATGGCATCGACAAATTCCTGCTGCGTCAGCCAGCCGTTGCTTGCAACTACAGTATTCTGCATAAGGGGAATGAATACGTACCCGCCGCCAAACAGGAACACGCTCATGCCGGCGAAAGTCGTGAACAGTTTGAGCAGCATGACCGTGTTGACGCTCCAGAAGGGGCTTGTAAGCGCCAATGGTGCGGCAGCAACGCTCAACAACCTGCCTGAACTTTTCAATTCGCCAGCCGGCTTACTGTCACCTGCCGCCTGCTTATCCCGGAATATCAACCAGCCTGCCACGCCGGACATGACGATGATGGACAGCGAAATGGCGAAGCTGCCGTGCCATACCATCAGTGTCGCTGCGATCAGGGAGATCAATGCCTCAGGAACTCCTTTGATCGTCTTGCGTCCCATGTTCCAGGCGGCAACGAGAATGATTGCCGCAACCGCAGGAAGGAAACCCATGAACAGCTTGCCCACCGCCGGTATCTGTCCCCAGGCGAGATACGCCGCGCTCATTGCAAGCATTAACAGGAAAGACGGCAGGATCACGCCGATGGCACAGGCCAGCGCACCCGGTATGCCGCGCAGGCGATGACCGACATAAGCGATCACGTTTACTGCTATCGGCCCTGGCAACACCGTAGCCAGCGACACACCATCCAGCATGTCCTCGTGCGTGAGCCATTTACGCCGCTCCACCACATTATTTTCAACCACGGCGATCAAGGCCATGAATCCGCCAAAGGCCGTGCTGCCGATACGCAGAAAAAGGGTGAACAGTGTCCACAGTGAAACTCGTTCCGTATTCAATATCGTCTCCTAAATGAATTGGCGCAAACAGGTTGTTCGCCAACAAGACAGCATGAATTCATGCCAATCAAAATCCGCAAGTAACTTGCAGGATTCACTGCCAAACGCTTCAGTCTGATAATTTAAAGGTTCAAGGAATGCTGATGGCCATTCAGCAACTTCAGCAAAGCGGTATTGGAACTGGCCAAAACCAGGAACTCCGGATTGTGCATATCTTCCTTGTTATAGCGCAGCGCCTGTTCCGCGACATCGCAGACCATGCCTCCGGCCTCGATGACCACAGCATGTGCTGCCGCAGTGTCCCATTCCATGGTGGGCCCCAGGCGCGGGTAAAAATGGGCTGCCGCTTCGGCGACCAGGCAGAGTTTGAGCGAACTGCCCATGCTGATGCATTCGTGATTTCCCAGTTTTTGCAGCAAGGCTGCGGTGCGTGCATCGCTATGCGAACGGCTGGCGACAACCTTGATGGCAGAATCGGCAGTATGGGCTTCGGCCTGGATAGCCTGCGCCGCGGCATTGCCGCGCTGCACGAAAGCACCGGTGCCGCGCGCGGCGAAGTAGCACACGTCCAGCACCGGCGCATAAACCACGCCCAGCACCGGCACGCCGTTTTTCACCAGCGCAATGTTGACGGTAAATTCGCCATTGCGCTTCAGAAATTCCTTGGTTCCATCCAGCGGGTCAACCAGCCAGAAGCTGGCCCATTGGCTGCGCTCGGCATAGGAAATATCGGCAGCTTCTTCGGAAAGGATGGGGTATTGCGGCCCAAGTCTGCGCAGTCCGTCCACGATGACATTGTGTGCGGCCAGATCGGCCAGGGTCAGGGGGGAATTGTCGGCCTTGCTGGTCTCGCCGAAATCCTCGCTGTGATAGATTTCCATGATCGCGGCACCTGCTGCGCGCGCCAGTATTTCCACTTCCTGCCGTAACGCTGCCAGATCGTTATCGGTTAGCGACCATTGCCGGGCTGTACTGTTCACCATCGATTTCTCCTCGTTTGCGGCGCCGTGCGCGGATGGAACGGTGCCTGTGTTAACCTGCCTTGCGAAAAGCCTTCCCAACCTGCTGTGTTATGGCATGGCGATCACATGTGTAAAACTTGCTTCATGGGCGAGGTGCGCTGCTGAAGATGCGGCATAAATCCAGCACCGGAACCGGTGAACCCTGATGCTCAAAGCAGGAAACGGCCAACTCCCGCCAGGCGCTGCTTGCGTCCGGCAGCCGGCATGCCTGTTCATCGCTTACGGCCAGTTGTCTGGGCGGAGAGGACAGCATCAGTGCGCCGAATTGCGGGTATTCCCCGCGTTGCTGCTGATAGCCGATCACGGCGAGAAACGGCGCTGTGCGAGGCTGGGTGCCAAGTCTTGCCGCGATATCCATAACCGGCAGCAGGCGCTCCTGCCACAACACGACGCGGCGGCAATACTCGGGTGTGCACGGCACGGCAAAGGTCACGGGAGCATCGACCAGATGCAGTAGCTCACGCGTTCCCACCGCTGCCCGGCAAGCGTCGCCGAAATCCAGCAACCATGCATTCATGCGAGACATGGCAATTCCTTGGGCAACGACAGCTTGTGAACCAGGTGTTCGATGTAAGCAGCCAGGCGGGTCGGGTTGCTGGCACACAGCAGCTTGTCGCCGGAAAGGAGCAACCCCAGAATTGGCGTATGCGCATTCTTCATGGCTACCGGCACTTCATGGCGTTGCCCTGTGTCCTGCTTGAGGATGGTCACGTCGTTGCACAGCACTCCGATATACCCGGTCTCCAGTGCCAGCAAAGCGCAGGTGCGGCGTGTAGGCGGTACGCCGCCCAATAAATCAAGCTGGTCGGACAGGCAATAAACCGGCCAGCGCTGGCGCATATAACTGATCCAGCCGACACTTTCTTCCCTGGGGTCGCGGCCATCCACTCCGGAGGCCGACTCCAGCGCGCGAATATCGCTTTGCCGGAACATTAAATCCAGGCCATCGATTTTCAGCACAACGGCAGATGCATTCATGCCGACGCCGGTCGGGGAAAATCGTGTCGTGTTCATGTGTGTACCAGCCGTTGAACATGCTCGATCAGCACATCATCGCTATACGGTTTGGTGAGGTAAACATTCACCCCGGCATCCCTGCACATCTTGCGATGCTTCTCGGTGGAGCGCGAGGTGATCATGATGACCGGCACATCCTTCGTGCGCGCCGAATCGCGCACATGGGCGGTCAGTTCGATGCCGTTCATGCGCGGCATTTCCATGTCTACCAGCATCACGCTGGGCACGAATCTTTGCAGTATGTTCACCGCTTCCAGCCCATCGATTGCCGTGCGCACCTGGTAACCCGCATCCTGCATTACCGCGGACGCGGCGCGCCGCGCGCTGAGCGAATCGTCCACCACCAGCGCGGTGAGCGCTCCCGCGGTCTCTTTGCCGGCTCCGGAAGCAACTTGGGCGCTGGCGGAAGCCAACTGCGTGCGCTGTTGGCGTTGCGCCGGGGCGCGTAGCAGTTCCACCAGGTCGACTACCGGTGCCACGGTACCGTCACCCAGAATTACCGCACCTACCGTGCCGGTGATTTTCGGCACATAACGTCCAAAGTTTTTCAGCACCACTTCCTGGTCGCTGACCACTTCCTGCACCAGCACGCCCTTGGCTACGCCATTATCGGCACGTGTAAGCAGCACGGGGAAGCCCAGCCGGTCGGCTTCGCGTCTGTCGCCGGGCAGATCCAGCAAGGTTTCCAGCCTGACTAACGCATGCACGGTATCGCCCACACGGTAAACCTGCTGCGATCCGACCTGTTCGATCTGGTCGAGGGTAATATAGTGAATGGCTTCCACGCCGTGGCTGGACACGGCGATCAACTTGTTGCGATGCCGCACCACCAGAGTGTGGGCTGACACCAGTGTGGCCGGCAGGCGCAACTCAACGGTAAGGCCCGTGCCGTGTTCCGAATTCAGCGCCAGCCTTCCCTTCATGTCCAGTATCCGGCTGTACACCACGTTCATGCCGACGCCGCGCCCGGACACCTGGGTTGTATCGTCACGCGTGGAAAAACCATTAACCAGTATCAGGCGGGCGAGTTCATCGGGCGAAGGATCATGCTCGGGCTCAACCAGCATCCCCTTGTTCTCGGCAATGCGCCGAATCGCAGCATAATCCAGACCTGCGCCGTCATCTTTACAGCGTACGACGATGCTGTTGCCCTCGCGCGCAAAACTCAGTTCGATATTGCCGGTCGCCGGTTTACCCAAGGCCGTGCGCACCGAGGGTGCCTCGATGCCATGGTCGACGGCATTGCGTAGCACGTGCATCAGCGGATCCATCAATTCATTCAGCACATTGCCGTCGATACTGGTGTTGTCTCCCTTGATCACCAGCGTTACCTGTTTATCCAGCAGGCGGGAGGTTTGCCGCACACTACGCTGCAAGCGCGATACCACGCTGCTGACCGGAACCATACGCGTGCGAATTACCGCATGCTGGCTGTCCGTATGCAAACGCTGCTGCACTTCCAGCAACTCCCCCAGCGTATGCAGTTGCTCGTTCACCTGCGTCTGCATTTGCTGCGCGTCGTTTGCGGCCTCGACCAGTCGCCGGGTGACCGTATGCAGTTCGCTGAAGTGTTCGAACTCCAGCGGATCAAAATCCCCCTTGCCGCGCATTTCCTGTTCCGGCGCTGCCACTCCGCGCACATCGACCAGATGTTCCAGTTCGGCAACCAGATGCTGGAATGACTGCAACTGACTCTTGATTTCGCCAGCCTGCTGCGAGGTGAGCCGCAGACGTTCCTGTATTTGCGAATTTGAAATCAGCGTTTCGCCCGCCAGGCGCAGCAACTCATCCACCACGGGTGCCGGCACGCGCAGCATATTCCCCTGCTGCGGCAGCGTTTCCGGTTTGCCTTGCTGCATGAGTTTTTCGGGCTGCCCTACAGTCTCAAGCTGGGTCACGGCGGATGCGACAATGGCGGCGGAAACACCTTCCCTGTCTATGCGATTGGCGCTGTCCAGCACCTCTTGCAGTACCTCCAGTGCCTGTTCGGGTGCAGATCCGGCTCCCATCAAGGTCTCGCTCATGGCCTCGAGACAGTCGCCCGCATTGGTCAGCATGTTGGCGAGCGCACGGTCCGGCATCGCATCGGCTTCGGACAATGCAACCAGAATATCTTCGATGTGATGGGTCAGGTTGGCGATGCCGCGCACACCCACCGTGTTGGCTGCGCCCTTGAGCGTGTGGGCTGCGCGCATGGCACGTTCCACATCCTTGCTGCTGCCCTGGCCTGTTGCCAGACGCTCGATGGCGGAGGTAAACGCGGCGGTTTGAACGGGCAGTTCCTGCAACAGGCCATCCAGCAATTCCGGGTTGATGTCGTCCGGCAGAGCCAGGGAAACATCCTCGGCGCTGGCTTGGGACTGGCGTTCCGCTTGTTGCTTTTCACTCTCAACGATTTCGACATTGACGAGAGACTCTACCCATTGCGGCACTGCATCCCTGTCAAC
>CABEBA010000190.1_pt1 | contig 9979 bp, 9 predicted proteins | sample 3132531 | NCBI WGS metagenome assembly CABEBA01 (sample SAMEA5534344, study PRJEB31848) | metagenome | biome: tundra; feature: field; material: soil | place: USA | collected 2013-05 | depth 0.45 m
TGGCATTACAGCTTGTGCAACATGGCATGGCGGCATTCCCGCCGCGAGAGTTTAGAGAAGCTCTTGAGAGACTGCGTTATGATCATCCTGCGCTGCAACTTTGAGGGGAGACCTCAGAGCCAGGCTCCTTTAGTTTCTTCTATGTTGTATGTAATTGGCCAATTAGAATTGGAATTATTGTTTGACTGGATAAAATCCAGACCTTTCACCGCCAAACTGAACAGGATTTAGAATACTTATTAGTTGATCGGGGGCTTTTTCATTTTCCAGAATTACGATCTGGCCGGGGCCATTCCATCTGGAGAGCCAAGAATAAAAACCATCTCTGACTGTTGAAAGAGGCACTTCACGTTGTTCCTTTGATTCGGGATCTGCATATGCCTTAAGTGGTGAATCGATAACCGTGAATCCTAAATGAGGATAGTGTTTTTCCATAGAATACTTGAGTGTGGAAATAGAAAGGGCAGCGAGAAACAATGCTCGAAGGCCTGCTCCATAACTTAGGCGCTCCCTTTCATTAATATATAAATCGCAAGACGCCGTATCTAAGCGAACGGTTTCTACATTTTTAAACCCCCAATCAATCAGCAACTCTTTTGCGTATTTCGCGACATCGGACGCTGCTGTTAAAGCCTCCCGAAGTATTGGTGTGGGTTTTGAGCGCTTTGCTTCTTTTAATCGTTTAATATCGAGCTCCAATCGCTCAATTTCTTCCAACAAATTTAGTTGTGAAGATAATTCACTGTGCCGCACAGCCAACTCCCGTGGATCACTGCTAAATTCGACTTTAAGGCCATTGATTGCGTTCTTCTCAAATTCCTCAAGTTTGTCTAACTGCTCACGCTCACGATCACAGATTAACTTGTAATCTATAAATCTTTTGCTCTCTTGGGTGATGGAATTACTTAAACCATCTCTAAGCGCCCGTATTTTTTCTGCTTCTGCAAACACCGCCTTTCTATATTGTTTGGGTGTACTAATAACTTCATTGAGTTTTTCGTCGTGCTCTTTAAATTCTGAACCGCAAAGCGGGCATGGTATTGGCTTTAGAGATTGGTAGTAGGCCGTACCTTCGTTAATTGCTACAAGACGATCTAAGTCGCTTTGATATTTTGCATCTAATAATTGAAAGCGCTGCAACATGGTTTTGGATTGGATAAGTGCTGCCTCTGAAGACTTCAGACCTGTTATTGATTGGATGATTTTCTGACGGGTTTCCTGTAGCAATGATGCTCTTGCGTTATATTGGAGAGTGACCGCTGTAAGCGTCTCATTAACTCTGGTGAGTGCTGATAGAACATCGTCCTTGCTTAATTCTGGAGGTATTCCTGCATTTGCTCGTTTGATGCCTTCTTCCGCCGCAAAAATTCTGCCCGCTATCCTGTCCTTCTCGGATTTTGACTGTGAAACCACGATTGCGCTATCGTCCTTCCCTGTCAAAAAAACATGGAACGCAGCAACACGTTGAGTTCTATTAACTGGATCAGACCCACTTGTAGGATCTTCACTAATCATTGTGGGCTGCGATAACAGAAACCAATGCCTAAGATCCCCACTTGTAATGCCCCCTTTTTTGCTTGCAGAGCGCATTGTTTGTTTATCTGCAGCCCCAGATAGTCTTACGATTAGGTCATTTAAATCTTCGTCAATCGGTGATTGATTGTCAGAGAGCATTTGCTTATTTACACGATCAATAGCTGTACTGCCACCCCTTAACCCTCGGGTAATGATGTAATCTTCATCGCCGCTAGATATTTCAAGTGATAGTGATTCGTAACCTTCATCTTGAGGTACAGCTTTAGGCTGTTTATCGCCACCAAGTAAATACCAAAGACAATCCCTAATGTATGATTTACCGGTATCACTTGGTCCTCTAATAAGGCAATTCGAATTGGAGAAAATTATTTCTGCATCAATCTTGTCGGGGCCTTTGGAAACCAGCCGCACTAATTTTATCGCCATAGCTTTAACCCTTTAGCTCAAAGTTTTCAAGTTCTGCACCCCAACGGTAGCCCAGGTCTGAAAATGTCGACGTGAGTTCCAAAGAGCTAGTTTTTGCATAACGTTCTGCGGCCCAATTACAACGCTCTTCAAGTTGCCTAAAGTAGGGGGACGCCAGAGAACCAACTAATGCAAATGAGTCTTTCCCTGCATGATACGTTATGCCATCTTCGTCAAGTCTGGCTTCAACAAGTGCCCGCGTGATCATTAAATGAAGGCCTTGTTCGATTAATGATCGCCGACATAATAATTCCCCCCCTCTGAATGGCACTGGTGTGTGCAAGCTAGGCAGGCCATCCAAATCTCCTGAATAGACTATCGCATAATCAAGAAGCACCAACTTTTGGAGATCAGCCCCGGTTGGCCGTAGCGAGCACAACAAATAAACCATTCTTAAGCCCAACTCAAATGGGGAGTTAAAAACTAATGGGACTACCTTGTTCATTTTGTCCATTTCAGTTTTCTTTCATTAACTAAGTGGTGACAACTACCTGGTAGATCGCCGGGCCGCATACGTGGGTGCAACTTACTGTCGTTAAGTGCTAAGGTTGATACTTGAGTTACTGCGGCGTTTAGTCTGTCTAGACCATTTTTGTGTTTGGGGTGATTGACCGTACTACGTATACCTTGAAGAATCATAGCTAGTAGCCGTTCAAATTCATTTGGGTATATATCTCTACTAAAGCGTTTAAGGCCTTCGGCACAATAAAACTCATTACGGCAATCTATTAAATGTTCTGAATAAATAGAAATTGCTGCTATCTCGTCCAAGTTCATTGGTTTGCCTACGTCTTCCGCGTAGGCCTTTACTAATTCATTAATGTAATTCTCCTCTTCCTTGGCAGGCTTATCAGGGGCTAAAGGATCGTCACCGCGAACAGGGGTAATGTGAAAAGTCTTGAAGTGATTCGTTTGGTCCGTAGCGTGCAACTCAATCAATTCTCTGACAAGAACTTCACGAATATTTTTGAAATCAAAGCTGGTAACCTGAGCAAGAGCTTCAGCAGTTCTCCATTTTTGCTTACCTTTCAACCCCGTTTTTCCTAAGTCCCAGTCATCTAAAAACTTCTTTTTAAATTCACTAGGCTTGGCAAGCAGGTCATGCAGTTCTGGGCCGGTATTTAAAGGTGCGCAGATAAAATAGTAGCGAGGTCTGGGGAACGTGCCTAACCCCAAATGCCAGAAGAATTTGGCTAATTCCGGAAAAATATCTGAGGGAGCCAATGGGTGCTGATAATGTTTTGCTTGGTATAAATCCCATTGATCAATTAGTAAATCAGTAACCAATCTGGCCTCAACGTCTCTACCAGCATCACCAGGTCCGCCAAAACCCTTCACGAATTCATATTTACCTCTTATGCCGTTATCCAATAAACAACATGATTCAATGAAAGCCTCCCATTGCTTATCATTAAACTGTTTAAGTTGGACGGATGGAGGAAATGCACCAGCTGAAATCTCAAGAGAATTTTTCTGCATGGTTTGTTTTGTGAGCATTATTTAACCATTCTCAAAAAAGCAAAAATCAGTACACGATTGACTACGATAAAATGGGTTGCATGGAATCAAACGGGTAAGTTCAGCACCGCATTTGTTTTGATCACGCAGAGTGAGGCCAAGTTATCTTGCCTGAGTAAAGAATGTACGGTGAGACTTGCATTTAAGTGACTCCCCTTTGCTGAACAAGTTGTACTGCTGGCGATGCTTCCCATCGGTGCGGGAATCTATCCTTGCGCCAGCCATCCTGTTCTGGGGATTCCGCTGTGAGCCTCTCACCGTACGTGCGGTGCGATGTGCGTGTTGCGGATTTGCAAGTGGGACGAACTTTATGTGAGTCGGGCGGGTAGTGTCAATGAGGTTGTTAGGGAATAGCCGTTTTATCGATGAAGATGAAATTTGCGTTAAGCAAAGCGGGTAATGCACACACTGAACGCGAAGCAATCTAGGGGAAAACCCTGATGAGTTGCTGAGTCGGCGCCAGATATCCTCGCCGACGCCGCTGTATTGGAGCGTGCTGCCAGTGTCGAGCCGAAGCTGCAGCATGCGTGTTCGTTCATCACAGCCGATGGTGCGCAGTTTGCCGGAGTTGATCTTCTTCATTTTCATCGCGATTTACTTTGCTTTGTTCGCCTGCGTTTCAGGGCTCAATTTCGCAATCGCCTTCTTGACCAGGTCGTCCCAAAGCTCGTTGTTGGCAGAGTATTGATACCGCCCGAGTTGGTGCAGCAGGGCCCTTCTGTGAATGGGATTTTTGTGTTCCAGTTGGATGATCTGTTTGATGTAGTTGTCGATCTTGTCGAGTATCTCCTTTTGGTTGCACGGCTGGTCGTAGAAGCAACCCAGCAGGCTGAGCTCGACCATGTCGGTCAGTGCAAAAGCGCCGCGCGCGGTGTCGACTTCACACTGGGCCATGCGGGTGGCTATGAACCACCAGTCTTTGGCGGGGATACCGAACGGCAGGCGCCCTTGCTTGCCATCTGCGGGCAAGAGGGCATACATGAAGAGGTACTGGGTGATCGGCCAGGTCGATGATGAGTCGGCTTCTATGGCACTGCAATAGTAATCTTGGCCGTTCTTGAAGGCGCTCAGGGCTTCGTCCTTTCTGCCTGCTGCCAAATAGGCGACGCCCAGACGCTTTTCACTGGCGCCGCTCATGCATAGGCGTAACGCTGTGGCTGGTTTCAGGCGCTGCGCTGGGTCATCAGCCAAGTCGTTACACCAGCTTGCAAGGATTGCGCGAGTGTCTTTGCAGATCGCTTCGAGTTCGTCCAGATTTTCCCGTGTTGGATTCTGCCCGGGCTGGCTTCCGCCGAACAGCTCATCCAGCCGGTTGAGCTTGACCGAGAGTTTGGCGCGCATCTGTTTATCGCGGAACTGCGATAGCTGGTTTTCAAAATCGGGCGGCACGGTGGCATAGGCGACGATGCTGGCCCAGTCGTGGGTGGACGGGCAGTCGGTACGCAGCCGACGCCGCAGGTCGTAAAGTACCGAGCGGGGATCTTCTCCCGCCAACAGGCCGCTGTACAGCTCACTTACGGCGAGTGAGGAAGCCTTCATCCAGAGCGGGAATTGCGAAGCGATGACCCAGGGGATGCCAGCTCCATGCAACTCATGGGCGATGCTGCCCCCCGGCGTGAGGACGGAGCTGACATTGCCTGAATCGCAGGTGGCCAACGAAACGACCGAGGGTGCCTCTTGGGGGCTGCATGCTGTATTTTTGCCGGTGAGCGCAATGGCCAGACTTTCGCCATCGACGACCTCCCAGCGGGTTTTGTCATCATGGCAGCAAAGGGCCAAGCCAAAACGCCGGTCACCCGAACTGCTGAAGGGCGCACCATGCGCGAGGATGTGAACATGGGTGAAGTTCTCCCTGCTACACAGATCGCGTATCTCTTGCAGGCTGGCATCGGGCAGCACGGTCAGGAGTTGCTTCACCTCTGCGACGCTTTTATCCGGATCGTCCTTGATCTTCACCCACGGGTTGATGGCGGCACGTATCGCCCTGAGGTGCGCTTCGGCTGGAACGGGCGCCAGATCGGGCGGGGTCGCGAAGGCGAACAGGATCTTGGGCGGACGGTTCCAGTTCAGCGGCAGCGAGCATCCGCGGCGGATCTCCCGCGTGATGGTGATCGGTGTGTGTGACTGGAGAAACAACGGTGAGCCGTTACCGGGAAATCCGATGGGGGAGAGCGCAGTCTCGAAAGGCACCATGCCAAGCTCGCTGGCCGACATGGACAGACGCAGATGTACCAGTTTCCTGCCATTGGCGCGCACACGGTTAAGTTCGGCGAGGAGGGTGGGAATGTCGCCCAGCACTTTGCCCAATATGTCGCCCATCTCCTGCAATTCGGCCTGACGCTGGGCGATCTGGGCTTCAGTAGCTGTGCTGGTTTCAAGCTCGTAGCGCAAACGCTGGATACGCGTCAGCAGTTGCTGGTGCTCGAAAGGCAGATGCACGCTGACCGGGCTGCCGCCGCCGCAAAGCGCGACGTAGGTGGTCAACGGCGAGAGCAGTTGGTTGTGGGCCGGGCCGGGACGCACCAGTTCGAGTACGACATCGTGAATCTGTTTCATCTCATGTCCTCGGGAATTGATCTTCGACAACGGGCGCTTGGGTGCCGTCGCCAGTCACGCGGTTCAGGCGTCCGATGGTCCTGCCGTTTTCCAGGCTGATCGAAACGGAAGTAGTTTTATCCAGTACCAACGGTTCGCCATTGAACGTCGCCGCATCGATGGCGGACATATGGCCATTCACGAGTACGTCATAGACCTGTTTGAACGATGCCGTGCTGGCCAGCATCTCGTCGGTGAAGCGCATCAGGCGTATCCACGTACCGCTGTTGAAATAGAATCGGCCGGCGCCCATGTCGATGGCGCGCGCCAGATGGGTGTGGCCGGTGACGACGAAATCGATGCTTGAGCCCAGCTTGGCGGTGACCTCCCTGTAGGTGTCGTCCTTCTCGTCGGTTGCGAAGGTCTTGTCTCCCTTCAGCCAATCCTGCAGGGCGCGCCGCAGAGCTTCATCGTGACTCACGCTGGTCAGCCATCCTGTGAGACGATCCCAGATCAGTTGGCCAATCCCCAAGGGAGCATCGCCCATGAGCTGGGGCTGGGCAGGAGAGTTTTGAGCGCTTTCCAAAGCCAACAGCATGTCGTCGCCGCTGCGGCCCAAGGTCGAACCTGTGTTCTTCATGCTATCCAGCACATTGGGGCCAAGCAGGGATTCCAGCGTGGGCGGGGAACTATCAGCTTCGGTGGGAAGTTGCAGCGAGTCGGCGAACAGGCGTTTATCAACCTGATAGTTCCCGACAACTTTCGCACCAAGAATAGGCGGTAGCTTGCTGATTTTTCCAAGTTGCGAAGGGTCGAGGACGAGCAGGGTGCCGATGGCGGCAGCGGTCTCCGGTTTCAGCAGGTCGATCCAGGCGTACTTCTTCTTGACCTCATTCATCACATCTTTGACCATGCGTGTGCCCGCATTGGGTGTCCACTCGTCACGACTCAGCGTCAGCCCTGCATTGAGTCGTCTCGCCACCCGCGACAGATCTTCGTAGCGATTGAAGTTCCAGGTGTCGACCTCGTTGCCGTGAGTGCAGAAGACTCGCGCCTTTCCGACCATGCAACTGTATCCCGCGCCGGCGGCGGAAAACTCGATGCGCGCTTTCGCCGCGTCATCGCCCCGGCTTAGCCGTTCGACAATTAGCCGCTGCACGTTGGGGAAGGCGATCTCGACATCGTGATTGCCGATTACGATCACCAGCGCGCGTTTATCGGCATGCACGAAATCGGCCAGCGCATCCCAGATGGGCGAAAAAGGAGCATCGCTCATGATGCGCGTCAGCGTTGATTCCGCCTCATCTACCGCCACATACCCGGAAACATTTTCTTCGGCCAGAGTGTCGATCACATCGCCATTGAGAACCAGCGCCACTCGCTCATTCGGTTGTTGCTTGGCCACCCAGCGAATGAAATTCGCCAAGCGCTTTGTCTCGCGCAAAATCTGAGACCCGGGCTTGCCGCCCATATGGATGTCCGAAATTACATGAATTTCTTCAAATTGAGGCAAGCCTTCCATGACTTTTCCTTATTGAGTTATTACTAAAATACGGTTCATCAATACTAAGAAGGGTCAGCAGCACAATTATTTCTGACCGAACAGATCATCGAGTGGGTTCTTCCCCTCAGGTTGGCTTGCTGAAACTTTCTTAGCAGTGAACTCTTCTTCGATGTTGTCCCGATAAAAGCTCCAGGCTGCGCCGGAGCTGCTGAGTCGACGCCAGATGTCCTCGCCGACGCCGCTATACTGGAGCGTGCTGCCAGTGTCGAGCTGCACTTGCAGCATGCGTGCTCGCGCATCGTAGCCGATGGCGCGCAGCTTGCCGGAGTTGATCTTCTTCATTTCCATCGCGGCATCCCGGAGTAAGCAATCATCGGCTGTGCAATCTTCTCAGGTGCAAAAGCTTGCCGCCTTCGGCAGTGGCGATGATCGCTATGATACTTTTGACAGGGCTGTCTTTTGTTGCTGTTTTGTTTGCCGTACCCATGAGCAGGTGGATGGTGCGTTTTAGTCCGGTCGCCTGGTGAGTGCGGACTTTAGGCGACACATGGAAATGCAGGCTGGTGTGTTCGTGCAGGCCGGATTCGCGGGCGGCATCTGCAAGGATGCGGGCGATCTCGCGTGAAGGGCGGGCCCCGGTGCCACGCGTGGTTTTGCGTGTTGTTGGCAGGCCTGCTTGCAGACTGCTGCCGACGCGGTGCAGGCGTTCACGGCGCAATGAGCGCGGCCCGGAATCCCCGGATTTGGCGAATGCGGCCTGGAATGCTTTGGTATTGTTCAAGCCGTGCGGGACGATAGTCACTGCCTGGATAGCGGGATCGCCGAGCAGGTAGAACTGGGCCAGTGTTTTGAGATCGTACGGGCTCAGGTGCGAGTACTGTCCCGCGAATTGCTGCCGCGCTTCGAGTGCGGCCCGTCCAAGAGAGGCACCGCTCATGACGGACTGGATGAAATATTGGCAGAGCAGGTCGGCCGAACTGTTGCTCTCGCTCGATCCGTAGGCGATGGTGGTGCTTCCGAACACGCCATAAGCGCCTTCTCCAAGATAGGTATAGGCAATGCTGGGCTGGCCTGATGTTGCCGACGGGTTGTATAGCTGTGCGCCATAGCAGCATTCTGCAGCCATGATGGTGCCGGGTATGATCTTCTTGGGCAGGTAGTTGGCCGAAAGGGCCTTGGGGAATTCCAATTTCCGCCGTGGTTGGCCGAAGTAGTGAATATTATTGTGCCCACCGTGGCAATTGATGAAATGTATCCGTGGTGCGAGTTGGATCCTTGCCCAGCTTGGGCCGGCGGCGGGCGTGGTCTGCAGGCCGGTGGAGTTGCCGAACAGGTTGGAGATGCTGCGGCTGGTCGAGGTACTCCATACCCTGGCCGACAACGCGAAATATTTCTGGAAGTCTGCGGGCTGCCGGGTCTTGTGGGTGGTTGCCGTTGCGAGCAGCTTGAGCAAGTACTGCGGATCGTCCGCGCCGAACAGATCGGGCAGTCGTCCCACTACGCGCGTGGGGCCGACGTAGTGATTGATGTCGGTGCTGTAGGCTGTGTCGCAGGCATAAGGCAGGTCGCTGGGGACGGTCTTGTCGTTGTCATCTTCCGGTTTGGGCGAGTAAACGGGATTCTTCAGCGGCACTAACGGAACCACGTCGCCTGCGCCGAGGATGAGGATGTAATCCGGCTTCTCTTTTGCATAGATGGAGTCGATCGCACTTTTAGCCTGGCTTGAATCGACGTGCGAGAGAACCGGCTTGCCGTATTTACTCATGTGCACAGCGGAATCGATGGCAATGACCTTGCTGGCGATTCCGCGTGCGGCATCCGCGGCGATCATCTGCTTGAGGGCGCCATTGATTCTTCTGTAACCCGCACTGCCATACTTCTCCTGAAATGCCGAAGCATTGATTACGATTATTTTGTCGATTGCCATTGCTTGCCTCCGGAATAATTGGGCTCGGGTTCGATCAGTAATTACAAGGGTCGGTTTCGCAATTATTTCTAAGTAAACAGATCAGCGAGCGGGTTCTTCCCGTCAGTTGTACTACTTGAAACTTTCTTAGAAGTAAATTCCTCTTCGATGTTGTCCCGATAAAAGCTCCAGGTTGCGCCGGAGTTGCTGAGCCGGCGCCAGATGTACTCGCCGACGCCGCTGTACTGAAGCGTGCCGCCGCTGTCGAGCTGCACTTGCAGGATGCGTGTTCGAGCATCGTAGCCGATGGCGCGCAGCTTGCCGGAATTAATCTTTTTCATTTCTATGGCGGCGTCACACTCCTTGGCTTCGGTGATCGCGGGGTTAGTCGTTCTCGATAGATATTGATGTGTACTCAATGCCACCAACCCAATTTGCCGCGATGTTATAGATCCAGGCCCCTATTACTGTGAATATGAATCCGAAGATCAAGTAAGCAAACGGAAAAATAATCA
>CABEBA010000194.1_pt1 | contig 9827 bp, 6 predicted proteins | sample 3132531 | NCBI WGS metagenome assembly CABEBA01 (sample SAMEA5534344, study PRJEB31848) | metagenome | biome: tundra; feature: field; material: soil | place: USA | collected 2013-05 | depth 0.45 m
GGCACTCCGCCCGGCATATTCGCCACGGCATAGTGCACGACACCGTCCACGATATAGATCGGGTCTTGATGCGTGGTGGGATGTGTCGTCTCGACACAGCCGCCTTGATCCACCGCCACATCCACGATGACCGAGCCTTCTGGCATCGTTTTCAAATCTTCGCGGCGTATCAATTTTGGAGCGGTTGCTCCGGTGATGAGTACACCGCAGATGACCAGATCGGCAGTGGCGATTTGTTCCAATATATTGTGTCGATTGGAATACAAGGTCTGCACGTTGGCAGGCAACACCTCGCTCAGATAGCGCAATCTTTCCAGGGATAAATCCAGAATGGTGACGCGCGCTCCGAGACCGGCAGCCATTCTTGCAGCATTGCTGCCCACCACCCCTCCACCGAGCACAACCACATGCGCCGGTGCTACACCGGGGACTCCGCCAAGCAGGACGCCGCGCCCGCCGTAGAACTTCTCCAGATATTTTGCTCCCTCTTGCACCGCCATGCATCCGGCCACTTCCGACATCGGAGTGAGCAGGGGTAACTCGCCTGAGGGCAATTGCACCGTTTCGTAGGCAATGCAGGTCGCACCGGAATCGAGATGGGCCTGGGTCAATTCGCGATCTGCCGCGAAATGAAAATAGGTGAATATAGTTTGTCCGGGGCGAATGCGCGGCCATTCGGAACGGATCGGCTCTTTTACTTTGACAATCAGATCCGCAGCTGCCCAGGCAGCAGCGGCATCAGCGGCAATATTCGCCCCCGCGGCCAGATACTGCTCATCGCTGAAAGCACTGCCCAGTCCGGCCCCGCTCTCGATCCAAACCGAATGTCCTGCTGCCACCAGTGCGGCAGCACCTGCCGGTGCTAATGCGACCCGGTTCTCATTCGACTTCACTTCTTTTGGAACGCCGATCTTCATAATTACCTGCTTATCTCGATAGATTTTGAGGTTCCAAAAAGCCGCCCGCCCTGAAGGTCAACACCAAAGTATCACGGTGACCTCCCGCTGCAGTTGGCTGGATCGGAGTGGATTCGTGAATGACGCGTTGATCGTCGAGCAGCAGCAACGTCCACTTTTCACTCAAGGTGAAGCGTTGCCCGTGAGGCCCATTGAATTCAAAGATGCGGCTTTCGCCGCCCCTGATGTTCTCCCTCCCCGCAAACAGAATGGCCACGAAATCCGTGCCGTCGCGATGCGCGCCCTCGGGTGTCGGCCGTCCGATACCGTTGGTGGTGTCGATACGGAACTGGTGCACTTCCACATGCCAGGGTTGTTCGCCTTTGACGGACGAACAGACTTGCGCGATGGCCAGCAACAATTTCGATATCACCGGTTGATCCACAATGTCGGGTTTCATCGGCTCGAACATGCGCAGCATGCCGCCATGCAGCGCGTTGTACTCCAGCGGCTGGTAATGCGCACGATGCGCAACCTGTTTTATATCTTTGCCATTTACTATAAAACTGGAATGCCTGCGGCGGCGATAATGCCCGCCGTCCTTGAGGAAGTTATCCGGAGGCAGCTCGTTCCAATCCGTTTTCAGCGCATCCAGCGCCGACAGCGGAAAATCCAGGAAGGTAGCCAGCCCGGAAGGACTTAACACACCAAAGCCGTGACTCTTCACGGCATCGGCAAGATGAGAGGGATCGGTATAGCTGGGGGCGAGATTGGCGAAAGTCATAAAAGGATGTTCACGTCTTGGTCGATCGCGATTCTACTTCAATGCAGCACACCTCCGGTAGAAAGACTATGGCGCAGGTTCCTGCTGCATATCACCGGCAGGGTTGAGATGATTTGCTTAAGAGAACGCTGCATGCTATTTGTATATGTACGTAAGCGCACAGAAACATTAGTGGCTATTTCATACCATCGTATCGTTACCTGTACGAAGTACAAATGTACTTGTATTTAAGCCCAATCGGTATCTGTACAAATGAAGCCGTCCCAAATGCACACACTGCCCGGTCTTGTCATCTTCACCTGCTGCTTGATGTGGATGCCTGGTCATGCTTACGCTGCCGAACCGGGTCATGCCGCTAAAGCATCAAAATCCCCTCGTATACCCAAAGCCGGCTCGATCTTTCACGATTGTCCAAGCTGCCCGGAAATGGTGGTCATACCTGCCGGGAGTTTTGCCATGGGCTCGCCCAATTCTGAGGACTCGAGGAATGACGACGAAGGTCCCGTACATCAGGTCAAATTGCCTGCCTTCGCTCTGGGCATGACCGAGATCACCCGGGGCCAGTTCTCAACATTCGTTAAAGACTCCAAATACATCCCCGGCAACAAATGCGTGACGCTGGATGAGGGTAAATTTGAGGAGCACAGTGGGCGAAACTGGCGCGATATTGGCTTTTTGCAAACCACAACACATCCTGCCTCATGCGTCAGCTGGAACGACGCCAAAGCCTATACGACATGGCTAGCGCACAAGACAGGAAAACAATACCGTCTGCCGACAGAAGCTGAATGGGAATATGCCGTCCGCGGCAACACCAGCAGCTCACGTTACTGGGGGAACAACCCAGACATCGCTTGCGGGTTTGCGAATGTGGCAGACAAGACCGCACGAACACAGATAACGGGCGCGCATTCATGGCAGGTACATAATTGCACGGATGGTTTTGCTTATACCGCTCCGGTAGGCAGCTTCAAGGCCAATGCATTCGGACTGAAAGACATGCTGGGCAATGTATTGGAATGGACTGAGGACAGTTATCACCGCAGTTATATCAAGGCACCGATTGACGGCAGCGCCTGGCAAGGTGATGCTTCCAAGCGCGTTCTCCGCGGCGGCTCGTGGAACAACAGTCCGAGCCGTGTACGTTCTGCCAAACGGGGCATGGGCAAGCCTGATGAACGCTTCAGCTATGTCGGTTTTCGTGTAACCAGAATGCTACCTTAACGTCTGCTGATCTTGACTACCTACGTTCCCTGCCGAAGTGTTCTCCATTCCGACCAGCGCTGCGTCACTCGCTCCATGCTCACATAAAAAGCCGGTGTCAGGTACAGGGTGAGAAATTGCGAGAACACCAAACCGCCGACCACCGCGATACCCAAAGGGCGGCGTGCTTCAGCACCTGCGCCGAAACCCAATGCAATCGGCAATGTGGCGAGAATCGCCGCCAGCGTGGTCATCATGATCGGACGGAAGCGCACCAGACAGGCCTGTGTCATGGCATCGATGGAAGAGAGATTCTGATCGCGTTTTGCGGCAACGGCAAAATCCACCATCATGATGCCGTTCTTCTTCACCAGCCCCACCAGCAAAATGATACCGACAAAGCTGAAGATATTGAGATCCTGATGGAAGATGATCAGCATAATCAGCGCGCCGAATCCGGCCAGCGGCAAGGCAGTCAGGATCGTCAACGGATGCGCAAAGTGCTCGTACAGGATAGCGAGGATCATATAGATAACCAGGATGGTGATCGCCAGCAGGATCGGCAGATCGCTCATGGAATCCTTGAAGGTCTTGGCCGAACCGGACAGCGATGTCGTCACACCCTGCGGCAGACTTTCCTGCGCGATTTGCTGGGCTCTGTTCGTCGCCTCGCCCAGTGATATGCCCGGTGCCACATTGAACGACAGTGTCACTGCAGGCAGCTGTCCGAAATGCGAGATGGATAACGGTCCTACCCCGCTCTTGATGGTCGCTACGGATGAGAGCGGCACCATCTGCTGGTTCGCACTTTTGATATGCAGCACACTCAAGGCATTGATGTCGGCCTGGAACTGTGTATCCAGTTGCATCAGCACCGAAAACTGGTCGGACGAGCTGTAGATGCTGGTCACACGTCTTGCTCCATACGCATCGTAAAGAGTGGATTGGATCTGCTGCGGCGTGATGCCCAGTGCTGCGGCACGATCGCGTTGAATATCGATTTGAATTTCCGGATTGCGCAATTCGAGATTGCTGTTCACATCCTGCAGTATCTTTTCGTTGCGCAGCAATTGTTCCAGATCACTCGCCGCACGATACAGAACATCGGTATCCGGCCCCAGTACCACCAGTTGAAATTCGGCATTGGTTTGCTGCGCCCCAATATTGATGGCGGGTGGATTTTGCAGGAAGAGCTTCATGCCTTCCACCCCGCGGGTTTGTTTTCCCAATTCCTGAATTACTTCATCGGCGCTGAGACTGCGCTGGTTTTTTGGTTTGAGCCGTATCACCAGACGACCCACGTTGCCACCCGACACACCGCCGCCTGCCTGGCCTGCGCTGGACAGAACGGCAGCAACGTTGGGATTCTTTCTGACGATTTCGGTGAGCTGCAATTGTTTGGCGACCAGGTCATCGAATGCGATGCCTTCGTCTGCCCGTGTAGTACCGGTGATCTGCCCGGTGTCCTGGCGCGGAATGAAACCTTTCGGCACCACGACGAACAGCCATGCTGTGACAATCAGAATGATGCCGGCGAGCGCCATCATGAACTTCCGGTTGCGCATGCTCCATTGCAAGCTGTCGCGATAGCCGTGCTCGGCAAGCGTGAATAACTTCTCGAATCCGTCAAACAAACGCCCATGGCGTTGGCTGGGTTGCAGATAACGGCTGCACAACATCGGAGTCAGGCTCAGGGAAACCGCTCCGGATATCAGCACCGCGAGGCCGATGGTGACAGAGAATTCGGTGAACAGCCGCCCGAGGATGCCGCCCATGAACAATATCGGCAGGAATACCGCGACCAGAGACAGTGTCATCGAGATCACCGTGAAGCCGATCTCGCGTGTGCCTTCGATGGCTGCCGTCATGCGGTCTTTACCCATTTCCATGTGGCGCGTAATGTTCTCCAGCACCACGATGGCATCGTCCACCACAAAGCCCACGGCCAATGTCAGCGCCATCAGCGAGATGTTGTTGAGGCTATAGCCCAACACATGCATGGCGGCAAAAGTGCCGATCAGCGAGATAGGCAGGACGATGGCGACGATCAGGGTCGAGGAGTAATTGCGCAGAAATCCCAGCACCACGATCACGACCAGCACCACCGCCAGCATCAGCGTGAACTCGACCTCATGGATAGATTCGCCAATGAATTCGGAACGGTCGAACAGCACATCCAGTTTCGCATCGCCCGGCATTTGCTGGTTTATCTCGGGCAGCAAGGCACGTATGCTTTTGACCACTTCTACGGTATTTGCACCCGGTTGCCGCTGCACCGCGAGGATAATGGAGCGATCTCCGTTGAACCAGGAAAGTGCGCGGTTGTTCTCAACACTATCTTCGGCACGACCAATGTCCGAGAAACGCACCGGCGTACCGTTTGAATAACTGATCACTACCGAACTGAAATCGTCCGCGTTTTGTAGTTGGCCGGTTGCTTTAACCGTAAATTTTTTAGTGCGCCCGTCAAGTGTACCGGAGGGCAAATTACTGTTGGCTTTGGCCAGCGCCGCGGAGACGTCCTCTGTACCCAAGTTGCGCTGCTTCAGCGCATTCGGATCGAGATACAGGCGCACGGCATATTTTTGTGAGCCGTAAACCAACATCTGCGCAACACCCGGCAGGGTGGAAATGCGCTGCGAGATTTGATTGTCGGCGAACTCGTTGAGCGTGGTGAGTGGCAGATTTTTTGCTGTCAGCGCCAGAAAGATAATGGGACTGTCCGCCGGGTTGACTTTGCGCATCTGCGGCGCGTTATCCAATTCCGGCGGTAGCGAGCGCACCGCCTGCGAGATCGCCGTCTGCACGTCTTGTGCCGCAGCATCAATATCACGGTTCAAATTGAATTGCAGCGTGATGCGCGAAGTACCCGCTGTACTGACCGAGGTCATCGAATCCAGCCCTGCGATGGTCGAGAACTGCCGCTCCAAAGGCGTCGCAACAGTTGCAGCCATATTTTCCGGATCGCCACCCGCCAGATTCGCAGTCACCGAAATGGTGGGGAAATCAACATTCGGCAATTCGTTTACCGGCAATTTCAGGAACGCGAACATGCCGAACAGCGTGACCGCACTGACCAACACCGTGGTCATCACCGGGCGGTCGATGAAAATACGCCATATGCTCATGGACGGCTGCCCACGCCAGCGGCATCAGCACGCGGTTGGCCGCCCGCCACATTTTTTGTACCGGCCAGCTCGACCGGGCTATCGGGACGCAGGGTATTGGGCGGATTAATGATCACTTGTTGTCCTGCATCGAGACCGGCAGCAACAACGACCTGGTTACCCACCTGGCGTGCCACCTTGATTATTTGCACGTGCGCCTTGCCGTCCACCAGCGCATACACGTAGGAACCATTCTGCCCGAGCTGGATCGTCGATTCCGGTATGACCAGTGCATCCTTTTGTATGCCCAATATCAAACGCAGCGAGACCAACTCGCCGGGCCATATGCTCTCATCCTGATTCGGTATGCGCGCTTTCATGCGGATGGTTCCGGTAAGCGTATCGACTGCGTTATCGATGAAGGCCAGGTTGCCTTTGGCCAATAGTGCTTCCTTCGCATCCAGGCGTACCTCGGCAGCCAAAGTATGCGTGCGTTGCTGTTGCCGGATCGCCTGCAATTCTTTTTGCGGAACGCTGAACGAGACCATGACCGGGCGGGTTGCATTGATTGTAACCAGTGGTGTAGTGGAGGCAGCGCTGACCAGATTGCCCACTTTAATGTTCAATATCCCGGCACGACCGGAGATCGGTGATGTGATGCGTGAAAAACCAAGCTGCAACTGTACCGATTTCAAAGCCGCCTGATCGGCACGGACCGTGGCAATGGCTGCCTGCTCCTGGGCTTTGGCCTGAGCATACTCTTGCTGGGTGACATATTCCTTGGCCGCTAGTGACTCCAAGCGGCGCACTTGCGCTTGTGACTCATTGGCAGCAGCTTGATCGCGCACCAGATTGGCGCGAGCCTTTTCAACTTCAGCCTGCGGTACACCGGAGTCGATCTGAAACAACAGTTGTCCGGCCTTCACCAAGTCTCCCTCGCGGAAACTGATCTTTTGCAGGACGCCACTCACTTCCCCCCGAATCGCAACGCTTTGATCAGCCTCCACTGTCCCCACTGCATCCAGCACAATCGGGACTGCTTCGGTCGTGACTGCCACGACATGAACTTGCACCGCTTTTGCCACGTGCTTGTCCGGCCCTCCGGCCATACCTTCCGTTTTGGGTTTGGTGATGAACCAGATCGCACTACCTGCGGCGACCAATCCTGACGCGATCAATATCGCAATAATCGATTTTTTCATTTGGCTTCCAAATCAGACGAAAAGATACCTAAAGCGTTATTCAATTGCGACAGGCTGGAATACCAACCCATCTCCGCTTGTATGACTTCCATGTGCGCATTGGTTTCATTGGCCTGCGCCAAAAGTAGATCAGGCATATTCCCGATGCCTGCCCGATAACGCTCCTGAGCAACCTCGCGCGCTAAACTCGCGCTACGCAACAAGGCCTGCGCGCTGTCTATGGCCGCCTCTGCAGTATCCATATCGTAGTAGGCTTGCCACACATCCAGTTCAACCTGCATCGCAACACGATCGCGCGTCGCATCCAGTTGATTGGAGAGCGCCTGCGCTTGCCTGATGGTGTTCGTGGTGAGAAAACCATTGAATAGCGGAACGTTCAGACTGATACCAATGGTACCGTTGACACTACTACTGCCGGGGCCGTTGCTCTGAAAATTGTTGTATGTTTTGCCGCCGGTGATGGACAAATTAAGTGTCGGATCGCCCTGCGCTGTTACGGCATCGACACTGGCATGCGCCGCACGCGACTGTGCTTCGGCAGCACCCAGATCGGGGCGAGTTGCTTTGGCTTTGTTGAGATAGTCATCGACCGTGGCTCGAACTGATTGTGTCGGCAGTTTAGTTTCCAAAGGGGCGAGGTCCAGCTTTGCATTGACCGGGAAGCCGACTGCATTACACAGCGCGCCTTTGAATTTGCTGGCATCGCCCTGTGCCTTGCGCAGTTGCAAACGGCTCTGCGCCAGCAGTGTTTCTGCCTGATATACGTCGCCGATAGTCGCCAGACCTGCGTGGCGACGCGCATTGGCCACATCCAGACTCATTTGTATGTTCTTAAGTGTCTCTTCGCCTGCCACAACGACCTGTCGCGCTCCCAGCAGCTGGTAATAAGCCTGCTCAACGCGCAATACGACCGTTTGCAGCGAACGATTCAGCGTCAGATTTGCCGCAAGTAAGCCATAGCTTGCGGCTTCTTTTGTCGAAGCACGCGCACCGAAATCGAAAAGCACATATCCCAGACTGACACTCGGCGAAAGCCGTGTTTGAGCAGTTCCAGAGACCACCCCGCTACTGCTGTTGATGGAAGTCTTACCTCGGGTGAGAGGAATGGCTGCATTGACCGTTGGATAATATCCGGCGTTGGCAATGCCCACAGCAGCCGCCTGAACATGAGCGGCCTCCCAGGCTTCACGCGTTGATGGATTGTTGAGTAACGCCATTTCAGTCAATTCGGCCAGCGTTAATGGAGATGAAATCTTGAGTTCGGCGGTTGAACTGCCGGGTACCAACACTTTTGTAGATTTCCACGTCATGCCCGGTTGTGGCGGAACTGTCAGATCCTGATCGAGTACCGAATCAGCATAAGATGAGTACGGCAAGCATACGCAAGCAAGTACCCAGATGGGCCGGACCATATTGAATCGTCCACTGCCATTGATCGCGCTACTATTCATGAACAACCCGTCTAGCACCGATGCACACAGACAAAAAGAAATGAAAAACCACCATTTCAAGCCGGTGGATAATGTTTCGCATTCTACACTTTGAAGCGGCTCAGCTTAAGGCAGTTAGCAAGCACTTATACAAACACCTGACGTTTGCAAAACAATACTGAGCTTATTGCCGCCTTGCAGGGCAGGAAGAATAGTTGGCCATTCTTAAGGCGTACTTAAGCAGGAATATTCCATTTAGCGAAGCATGAACCCTGAAATTTTTCAAACTTTTGAAAAACCTGAAGGAGACCCGTTAACCGTTTGATAGCCCTCTCTACGTACGGCAGCGCACAGAAATATTCTTGCCATATTTCTAACATTAAAAAGAGCATTATCAGTTCGGTAAAATAGCAATGTGTAGAAATTATCTTGGGCGACTATCAGAAATCAACCCTTTGGGGCTTCCAGTGGTTAGGGAAATATCATGGGCAAAGTGATTGCACTGCTGTTCACAATTCTCTTGGCTATCGCGTCGCTGGTCGGCTATCTGGTTCTCAACGAGAAAATTAATGCCGGTGAAAGGTTCATAGCCGAGGGGCAAAACAACATTGAACAACAGCGCCCCTCGTTTGAGGCAGGCAAAGTTGATCTGGCGGATGGCAAGCAAAAGTTATCCGCGGGCAAGAAAGAGTACGAAGAGGCTCATGACAACCCATTTCTGGTGTGGGCAGACAAGTGGTTTAATGGCGGAAAAGGCTTCGCAGAAGGTCGAAAAAAGATTGCCGAAGGTGAAGAGAAAGTTGCACAAGGTCAGGATAAGGTTGACGTCGGGAAAAAGCAGCTTGATACCGGTACATTGAAAGTGCACCAGGGAATGGAAAAATTGAAGATGGCCAAAGAAGTCCGCGATGCCTGTGCACTCGGGACGGTTATCTTTACCCTACTATCGATTGTGCTCGGATTCTTTTGGAGACGATCAGTTGCAAAGACCCTGATGCAACTTAGGGCAAGATAACAGGTACGTGGAAAGTTCTTGAAATTTCAAGCAAGAACTGTATTGAAGCGGTAACAATCCCGGCCGCGGGTCAAAGAATGACCACATACCAGAATACCGCGCGACACAAATTGGGCGAAACCTTGTTCAGATAGTCAAATCAATTCGACTCCGGTACATTCCGGTACACTGACCAAACGCATTGCAACCC
>CABEBA010000199.1_pt1 | contig 9785 bp, 7 predicted proteins | sample 3132531 | NCBI WGS metagenome assembly CABEBA01 (sample SAMEA5534344, study PRJEB31848) | metagenome | biome: tundra; feature: field; material: soil | place: USA | collected 2013-05 | depth 0.45 m
GCCGCAATAAAAATCACAACCGATTGTTGAAGTTGAAACGGGAACGTTTCAGGTGGGAAACACTTGGCTGGAAAATCGTTGGAAAAGGGTTTTTCTACAGCGTCAACGTAAAGTTAAGGGGCGCCGCGCTTTTGCGGCGTCCCGCTTGAACGGCGGGTTGGGCGCTTAAGGCTCAGACTCAAACCTAGCATAGGTAGCTTCACCGTTCTTATGCCAAATTAAAACATGCTCGGCTCTTGTAGTGTGCTCAATGTAAGCTTCGATGATGCCATCTTTCTCATGGTGAATGAACTCAATACCATTAGCGTTAATGAACTTCATGATTTCATTTATAGGAACATGATCATTGGCAATATCGTAAAGCCGGCACAACTTTTCCGTACCAGCATCACCATGAATTTTGGTATAGAGATATGGACTGATGTCTGTTGCAACCAAAACGACAACAGGCAGCAGGAATAGTACTATCGTAATTCCCGCAATCTTGCTAATAGATGTCATGTGCCCAACGTGTAGCTAAGGGGCGCGCCGAAGGCGCGTCCCAGCGACCGGAGGGAGCGAACTTGAGCGCAGTGTTAGGTTGCCCAAATTTCATTTCGCGGCCCCAAACTTTTTTAGCATGCGCCGCGATTTACTCGTTGGCTTCTCGATCTGCGCGCCGGCAAGCTCTCTAACTGACTCGGCCAAGATTACACAGGCGTCGGCGAGGTCTTCTGGGGTTGCACTCTCAGCGTACACTTCTCGATAACCCCGTAGATGCACTGCGTTGTCAAAAATATTCTTGGCGTGCGCATGAGCGAAAGTGGTGTTATGTGTTGCGTCCCATTCAATTACCTCCAGAAGCAACTCAGCATCACGTCGAATGCTGCCTCCCATACTCGAACTTATTCCATTATCGAACAACAAGGCCACCCTTTCGATGGCATTTAGAAAAGCAGCTCGATCAAAGGTAGGCATGATTTCGTACGACCTAACGTAAAGTAGACACCGCTATCGGTGTATATCCTGTAAAAGTGCGGTGTACAATCCGTCTCATGTTTGCAGTCAACCCTTTGTTTGTCTGGTAACAATCAAGTCGGAAGCAATAAGACGGTCGAAGCAAATACACCGCCTGCGCCAAACCCACCCAAGCTGCTCGATTCAGTCCGTGTTGTACAGAATCTGGCCTTGCTTTCAATATTTACACATCCAAATTCTTCACACCCAGCGCATTCTTCTCAATGAACGCACGACGTGGCTCCACTACATCGCCCATCAGCGTAGTGAAGACCTCGTCGGCACCGACGGCGTCTTCGATCCTCACGCGCAGCAGGATGCGGTTCTTCACGTCCATGGTGGTTTCCCATAGTTGGGATGGATTCATCTCGCCCAGGCCTTTGTAGCGCTGGATGCTGACGTTGCGTTTGGCATCTTCGATCAGCCATTCGATGGCCTGTTTAAAGCTGGTCACGCCGCGTTTCTGTTCGCCGCGTGAGGCATAGGCGGTCGGGGAGATCAGGCCGTTCAACGCATCTGCAGTTTGGCGGATCTGCACGTAGTCGCCGCTATGCAGGAATTCTTTTTCCAGATAGCTCAACGAGTAATTGCCGTGTAATAGCTTTTCCAGACGCAGGCGCAGATCACCATTGATGTCCGTTTCGACTTCCGCCCGGATGACTCCGCCGCAGGCATCCTCCAACAACTTGGCGCTCTTTTTGGCTTGTTCAGCATCGTCCAGTGACAGTGCTGGCAAGACGAGCAGGGCGTGGCTGGCCTCGGGCGCGATGAAGTGCGAGAGGCGGTCGATGACGGCTTCAGCCAGGAAGTATTGCTTGGCAATCTCGCCCAATGCGTCGCCCTGGATCGGTGTGGCGTCGAGCGCAGGGTAGAACGCTGCGTTGTTTAACGCCGAGCGGAGCATGTAGTTCTTTAGTTCGTGCTCGTCCTTCAGATAACGTTCGTCCTTGCCTTGCTTGATCTTGTACAGCGGCGGCTGGGCGATGTAGATGTGGCCGCGCTCGACCAATTCCGGCATCTGGCGGTAGAAGAACGTAAGCAGCAGGGTGCGGATGTGTGCACCGTCCACGTCCGCGTCGGTCATGATGATGATGCGGTGGTAGCGCAATTTGTCGGCGTTGTATTCCTCTTTGCCGATGCCGGTGCCCAGTACGGTGATCAGGGTGACGATTTCCTGCGAGGAGATGAGCTTCTCGAAGCGTGCACGCTCGACGTTCAGTATCTTGCCCTTGAGCGGCAGGATGGCCTGGAACTTGCGGTCGCGGCCTTGCTTGGCGGAGCCGCCGGCGGAATCACCCTCGACCAGATACAGTTCGGACAGGGCAGGGTCTTTTTCCTGGCAGTCGGCCAATTTACCGGGTAAGCCGATGCCGTCCAGGATGCCTTTACGGCGGGTCAGTTCACGCGCTTTGCGTGCAGCATCGCGGGCACGGGCGGCATCGATGATCTTGTTGCAGATGATCTTGGCGTCGATCGGGTTTTCCAACAGGAATTCAGATAGCTTCTGTGCAACCACTTCCTGTACGGCGGGCTGAACTTCGCTGGAAACGAGTTTATCTTTTGTTTGTGATGAGAATTTTGGGTCTGGTACTTTGACTGAGAGCACGCAGGTCAACCCTTCGCGCATATCGTCGCCGGTGGTATCAACCTTGGCTTTCTTGGCCAGTTCGTTATCTTCGATGTACTTGTTGATGACGCGGGTCATCGCCATACGCAAGCCGGTCATGTGCGTTCCGCCATCCCGCTGCGGAATATTGTTGGTAAAACACTGCACGACTTCGGAATAGCTATCGTTCCACTGCATGGCGACATCTACAGTGATATTGTCTTTTTCGCCGCTGGCCTGGAAGCTTTTTGGGTGCAGCACCGTCTTGCTTTTATTCATGTACTCGACAAAACCGCGCACGCCGCCCGAGTAGGCGAAGTTCTCACTCTTTCCGGTACGCTGGTCTACTAACTCGATTTTAACCCCGTTATTCAGGAATGACAGTTCGCGCAGTCGCTTGGCAATGATCTCGTAGTGAAACTCGACCAATCCAAAAATTTCCTTGTCCGCCAGAAAATGTACTTCGGTGCCGCGCTTTTGGCTTTCACCCAATTCGCGCATTGGGGAGACTTCAACGCCTTTTTGCTGTTCTATCAGACGGTCTTTTACTGCCCCGCGGATAAACTCAATGCCGAACTTTTTACCATCGCGGTAAGTCGTCAGCTTGAGCCATTCAGACAAACCATTGACGCAACTCACGCCCACACCGTGCAGACCGCCGGATACTTTGTAGCTGTTCTGGTTGAACTTGCCACCTGCGTGCAACACGGTCAGAACAATCTCAGCAGCGGAGCGCTTGGGCTCATGCTTGTCATCAAACTTGATGCCAATCGGAATTCCGCGGCCGTTGTCGGTAACCGAGATTGAGTTGTCGCCATGAATGATGACTTTGATGTCGTCGCAGTGTCCAGCCAGGGATTCGTCAATGGCGTTATCCACCACTTCAAATACCATGTGATGAAGGCCTGTGCCATCCGAGGTGTCGCCGATATACATACCGGGGCGCTTACGCACTGCTTCCAAACCTTCGAGTTGCTGGATACTTGATTCGTCGTAGTTATCGCTCATGTGTCTATTTTACTTTCGTTACTGTTTCACGTGGAACAAGTTAGATGCGCATTGGCATGACTACATATTTGTAGTCATCTTTCTCAGGAATGGTAATCAAGAGGCTGCTGTTCTGATCTCCAAACGACAGAATGATGTTTTGTGTGCTGATGTTGTTGATACCGTCCAACAGGTAATTCACGTTGAAGCCAATATCCAATGATGCGCCTTGGTAGTCGTTCTCGATATCTTCCTGGGCTTCTTCCTGTTCACTGTTGCTGCTGATGATACGCAGGTTCTTCTCAGTTAACAGCAAACGTACGCCGCGGAACTTCTCATTCGACAGGATGGCTGCACGCTGCAAAGCTTGCAGAATGGTCAGGCGATCCAGTGTCAGGTGATTGGTATGGGTTGGAATGACGCGATTGTAGTCAGGAAACTTGCCGTCAATTACCTTGGAAGTCAGCACTACATCAGCAAAAGAGATGCGAACTTGTTTCTCGGCCAGTTCCAGTTGGACCTTGTCTTCAGAATCAGCCAAGAGCTTCAATAACTCGTTTACTGTCTTGCGGGAAAGAATGACTTCCTGTTTCTTGTGGCTTTCTTTCAGTTCTTCGCTAATAAATGCCAGACGGTGTCCGTCTGTTGCAATGAGTTTAATAGCGGTGCCGTCGATCACCAGCAACACACCGTTCAGGTAATAGCGAATGTCTTGCTGCGCCATCGCGTATTGCACAGAGCTCAACAAGCGGCGTAATACGCCTTGTTCAATCTGGATATTTGCCGCACCAACCAGTTGTTCTGCCAGCATCGGGAAATCTTGAGCAGGTAAGGTTTGCAGACTGAAGCGGCTCTTGTTTGCTTTGACCAATAGTTTGTTTTCCTGATCATCCAGTGAAACTGTGCTGTTGTCCGGTATGGCACGCAGGATTTCTTGAAGCTTCTTGGCAGAAATAGTGATGGCGCTTTCCGTGCCATCCAATTCAGCTTTTAGTTGTGCTTCTATCTGGATTTCCAAATCGGTTGTGATGAATCTGATGCCGTCTTTGTTCTTTTTGATAAGTACATTTGAAAGAATAGGTAATGGCTGCTTGCGTTCTACGATTCCTACAACTGCTTGCAGTGGCTTAAGTAAATCGTTTCTATCTATTTGCTTAATGAACATATATATCCTTTAAAAACTTAACAATAATAATAATGGGCACTAAATTCTGGGATAACTATTATTTCTCTTACATCACAACAACTTAATCTCTATTTTGCTTGTTCAAAAAGCTGCTTTTCGATGTTAATTGTTTGTGCATAACTATTTGAATATGACGTTTACACAGGTTCATCTACAAACTATACACAAGCCATACATGGCTATCCCCGCAGAGTCTGATTCAGCAAGTTGAAATCCGCATTCAATGCAGAATCGGTGTTACGCAAAGATTCTATGGTTTTGCATGCATGCAAAACGGTGGAATGATCTCGTCCCCCAAAGGCATTACCTATTTCAGGCAAACTTAATTGAGTAAGTTCACGTGCCAGAGTCATCGCTATCTGGCGTGGACGGGCAATATTGCGAGTGCGTTTCTTTGATAGTAGTTCTACGATCTTGATGCGGTAAAAGTCAGCTACTGTCTTTTGGATGTTTTCCATAGAAACCTGCTTATTCTGTGCCGCCAGCAGGTCTTTGAGTGCTTCTTTGGCCAGGTCGATCGTGATTGGACGTTTGTGAAAGCGGGCGAAAGCCTCAATCCGGTTTAGCGCACCCTCCAATTCGCGGATGTTAGAACGCACATGCTTGGCGATGAAGAACGCAACATCCTCGCTGATCGGCGATCCACTGGTGGTGGATTTTTGCAGCAAGATGGCAACCCGCATCTCTAATCCGGGCGGCTCGATAGCCACAGTCAGTCCGCAGGTGAAGCGGGAGGTTAGCCGTGGTTCAATCCCTGTGATCTCTTTCGGAAATGTGTCGCATGTGATAACGACTTGTTTATTGGTATCAATAAGCGAGTTCAGCGTATAAAAGAATTCCTGTTGCGTACCCGGTTTGTCAGCGATGAACTGGATATCGTCTATCAACAGCAAATCCAACGAGTTGTAAAACTGTTTAAATTCATCGAAGTTCTTGGTCTGAAATGCACGAACCACACCGGAAATATAGTTAGTGGCATGGATATAGCAGATCTTGGCCTGAGGATTTTGTTTGCTGACTAGATTACCGATTGACTGCAGCAAGTGGGTCTTGCCCAGACCAACTCCTCCATAAATAAACAATGGGTTATAGGCGACGCCGGGCGTCTCCGCCACTTGAATTGCTGCTGCGTGCGCCAATTGATTGGCTTTGCCAGTCACGAAGGTATCAAATACCAGTGCCGGATTGAGTTTGTTTGGGTTTTTGGCAGTTGTTTTGGCCACTGGAACAACTGTTTTAGGGGAAATTGTCTCTACAACAACCTGGGTAACGGGTTTTGCACCTTTTTTCTCGATGCGCAGCTCAATTTGAGGTGGGGAAGAGAAGAAGGGCAGGGCGCGCCTGGATATCTCCGGCAGAAATCGCTCCTGGACAATGCGTAACGTGAAGCTGTTGGGCGCTGTCAGAACGAGTTTGTCCCCGTCGATCTCGAAAATCAACGGTTTGATCCATGAATTATATTGTTGTAAGGGCAGCTGCTCTTTGAAAAAACTCAGGCAGCTTCCCGACAAACTCTGGGCAGGCATAGGCAGAAAAATGAATCGCAATTATTGAGATGCATTCTACAAGCTCTGGAAAAAGTTATCCACAGCATAAAAAGACTTGACAGAAATCACGCTAACGATTGTAATCGCGCGCTTTTCAACAGTAAAACAGTCAGGAGTAAGAGCATGAAACGCACATATCAACCGTCGGTTACCAAAAGAAAACGCACCCATGGCTTTCTGGTTCGCATGAGGACTAAGGGTGGACGCGCCATAATCGCGGCTCGTCGCGCACGTGGCCGTGTACGTCTTGCCGTGTGACCCCAAAGAAGTTCTGACTTTACCCCGGCGCTATCGGCTGTCGCGTCGGGAGGGTTTTTCCCGCCTACTGCATCAAAGGGCTCAAACCAATTCTTGGTTTGCGGTCCATAGCGAAACAAACACAACTGGGCATGCGCGGCTAGGCATGACAGTTAGCAAGCGAGTTGTACCTGCTGCGACGCAACGAAATGTAGCCAAACGATTGATTCGTGAGTGTTTTCGACATTGTGCACGGCATGGAGTTGCACGAGATGTTGTTATCCGGCTGCGCAAGCCACTGGATAAAAAAGATATATCGAAAGCCAGAGCCACTTTGGGTGAAATGCTAGAATCCGTATTGGCGGCTAAATGAAATCAATCTTGTTGTTCATTGTTCGGGGTTACCAACTGTTGATTAGCCCCGTGCTTCCCCCATCGTGCCGTTTTAGCCCCTCTTGTTCGCAGTATTCCCTTGAAGCGATCTCTAAATACGGCGCTCTAAAGGGTTTTTGGCTGACAATTAAGCGCGTAATTCGTTGTAATCCTTGGAACCCGGGCGGGTACGATCCCGTCCCATAACTGAAATACAGGTGAAACCTTGATGGACATGCGGCGGTTATTCTTATTCCTGATCTTTTCTTTTTCCCTTGTTCTGCTCTGGAGCGCGTGGACGCGTCAAAATCAGCCGCATGCCCCCGCAGTGGAGGCTGCAGTATCTAAAGATCCTTCTGTACCAGCTGTGCCCGTAAGGCCCACAGAACTTGCAGCTGTAGCTACTCCAGTTGAAGCGCAAAAGGCTCCTACAGGGAAAAAGATTGTTGTAACGACAGACATATTCATGGCTGAGATCAATACCGCCGGGGGCAATATCCAACGCCTGGATCTGTTGCAACACAAGGACGCAAACGATCAAAGCAAGCCTCTAACATTGTTACAGCAACGAGGCGAACGCACTTATGTTGCGCAATCTGGCTTGCTTGGCAAAGGATTGCCAACGCATAACGCAGAGTTCTCGGCGACTGGCGAGGAATATCGTCTGATTGAAGGCAAGGATACGGTGGAGGTGCGCCTGACCGCTATCGAAGCGGGCGAAGCACGTGTTACCAAGGTTTACACCTTTCATCGGGCGAGCTATCTGGTTGATGTTGCCTATGAAATAGAAAACATGAGTCAAACAGCTTTGTTGCCGTCTGCTTATTTTCAACTTGTGCGCGACTCAGTGCCAGCTGGCGGTTCGTCTAAATTTGTTCCAACTTTCACCGGCCCAGCTGTATATACCGATCAAGAAAAATTCAAAAAGATCGAATTTTCAGACATCGAGAAAAATAAAGTCAAACTGCCAGCCAACCCGGACAACGGCTGGATAGGGATGCTTCAGCATTATTTTGTGTCCGCATGGTTGCCCGCAGCTAAAGGGCCTCGCGAGTTTTATACCAAAAAATTGGACGGCAATGAGTTCTCGGCAGGCGTGATCATGCCTGTTGCCAACATAGAACCGGGTCAGGTCGGGCATATATCCGCCACACTCTATGCTGGCCCCGCCCAAACAAAATTGGACGAAATTGCACCAGGCCTTGGATTGACAGTGGATTATGGCTGGTTGACGATTTTTTCAACTCCGTTGTTCTGGCTTATGTCGCACATCAACGATTTGGTTCATAACTGGGGAGTCGCCATCATCCTGCTGACCGTGCTGATCAAGTTAGCGTTTTTCCCGCTGTCTGCGGCGAGTTATCGCTCCATGGCCAAGATGCGTTTAGTGGCGCCAAAGCTGGAGAAAATCAAACAGCAATATAGCGATGACCGGGAAAAATTGAATCACGCCATGATGGATTTGTACAAAACGGAAAAGATCAATCCGTTGGGTGGCTGCTTACCCATGATAATTCAGATACCCGTGTTCATTGCGCTCTACTGGGCGATCTTATCCAGCGTAGAGCTGCGCCATGCCCCGTTCTTCGGCTGGATAACCGATTTGTCAGCGACCGACCCCTATTACGTCTTGCCGCTTATCATGGGTATCAGCATGCTGATTCAAAGTAAGCTCAATCCGTTACCGCCGGATCCGATGCAGGCCAAACTGATGCAGATCATGCCCATTGTGTTCAGCGTCGTGTTTTTCTTCTTCCCAGCTGGTTTGGTATTGTATTCTGTCGTGAATAACATCCTTTCCATCACCCAACAGTGGTACATCACCCGCGGCCAAGCTGCCGCACACAAAGGTGGCGCCAAAGCCTGACAACATCGCGGCGATAGCCACCGCCCCCGGGCGCGGTGGCATCGGCGTGGTGCGGGTATCCGGACGGGGGCTGGCAGAGCTGGCCTTCGCACTGACCGGACGGCAACTCATTCCAAGATTCTCCACTTACACCCCATTTTTAGCAGCAGACGGCACGACCCTGGATCAGGGCATCGCGCTGTTTTTTTCTGCCCCGCATTCCTATACCGGCGAAGAAGTACTGGAACTACAGGGTCACGGCGGCCCTGCCGTGCTGCAATCTGTGCTGCAACGCTGCGTAGATCTGGGTGCGCGCCTTGCGCAGCCGGGCGAATTCACTCAACGCGCCTTTCTCAATGACAAAATGGACCTCGCCCAGGCTGAAAGCGTGGCCGATCTTATTGACGCCACTACCGAACAAGCCGCCCGTAGCGCGATGCGCTCATTACAGGGTGAATTTTCTGCCGCAATTAACAGCGCAGTCGCCCAACTTATAGACTTGCGCATGCTGGTCGAAGCGACCCTGGACTTCCCGGAAGAGGAAATAGGTGATGCTGACCGCCAGCTTTGTGCCAGCAAGCTGTCATTGCTGTTAATCGAAGTGGCACGCATCGAAGGATTGGCAAAGCTAGGCAGTATCTTGCGTGAAGGTGCACAGGTTGTGCTGGTTGGCGCACCGAATGCCGGGAAATCCAGCCTGCTAAATCGTTTGGCAGGAGAAGAAGTGGCGTTAGTGAGCGAGATACCGGGCACTACCCGCGATGCGATACGTCAGGCACTTCAAGTGCGGGGCGTACCGCTGCACCTGATTGATACCGCAGGGTTGCGACAAACGGACGATGTGGTGGAGCAAATGGGCATAGCGCGCACGCAGTTGGCCCTGACGCGGGCCGATGTGGTGCTAGTCTTGCTGGATGAGTCGCAGCAACGCGCGGAACCAGAAGACAGGGCAATACTGGCGCAACTGCCAACCAAGGTTCCCCGACTGTATTTGCACAACAAGATCGA
>CABEBA010000200.1_pt1 | contig 9753 bp, 11 predicted proteins | sample 3132531 | NCBI WGS metagenome assembly CABEBA01 (sample SAMEA5534344, study PRJEB31848) | metagenome | biome: tundra; feature: field; material: soil | place: USA | collected 2013-05 | depth 0.45 m
TTGGCCTTGAATTCGCGCTTATCGGTCAGCCTGACGGTGATCTTGTCTGCGCGATCTACGACATGCGCGTTGGTCAGGATGTAGCCGTCGGCGCTGATGATGAAGCCGGATCCAAGCGATTGGGACTCCTGTTCGTGCGGGGCTTGCGGAGCGAAGCGGCGGAAGAATTCATAGAAAGGGTCGTTTTCCGGCAAATTCGGGACGCCTTGGAACATCTGCGGTGTGCGGATGATTTGCGTGGTGCTGACGTTTACCACGGCAGCGCCATTTTTTTCCACCAACTCGGTGAAATCAGGCAGACTGTTTGCAGCGACCGATTGTGCGAACAAACCGAATAATGCAAAAAAAAACAAATTCTTCAACATGATTTACTCACCCTCCTGATGAATCAATGATTAAGAAACAGGCCTCGGTGTAACTATAGAAGATGCGACAGCCCGACCGGATTTTGGCGACAATCTTGCCAATATAAATCCCAGCAACAACCCGATGACCGCCCCAGCAACTGCATAAGCATCTCGCCCAGCCGCTTCGCTGCCTGCCAAGCCAACTCCTGTAATGCCGCCAGCCAGAAGCAGTATTAACGGCAATACATACATCTTCATTGCACCGCGCAATAACGCGCCGTCGGGTATCGATATTTGAATTTCGTCACCGACCTTGGCACCGACTTCGTTGCGGACTTTGAAATTACGGGGCTTGTTGCTACAAAACAATTTAGTCAGGGTGCCGCTCCCACAACCGCCTTCACTGTCGCAATGGCCGCATCCGCCAGTGCCGATTGGCTTGACCGAGGCATCTTCCCCCTGAAGCTGAATGACTATTGCACGAATTTCCATCATGTCATTGGCCCGCGTAACGGACAGAGTCGCCCACTTGAATGACCGTCCGCGATGGCACCTCTCCAACTACCGTGATCAGATGATCGCCGACAATACGGTTATAGACATGCGCAGCACCTTGCCCAGAAAGCCCTGAATGGCTATATGCCGCATCCTGTGCTTTCTCTATGAATACCGAGATGCCCGCCAACCCATCGGAGAACACCATCTGAATGACTTGCTCCTTGTTTCCCCGGAAAGGACGGCGCATTTCCAGTATCTTCTTGAACCCGGGAGGAAGGGCATCTACCTGCCAGCCACATGATTCCTCAAGCAACTCGACTTTGGGTAAGGGTGAAAGATGGAGTTCCTGGGCAATCGCTGTAGCGGAAGACTTATCCGGGACTATCCATTTGCGATCAATTTTGCTGCCGATGTTCAGCTGCATGAAAGCATATTGCTCAATGACGTAGCCCCGATCATCCAACACGACTGCCTTAAGCAACAAACCGGAATCACTGTGTGCCCACATCTTGCGTGTATAACGCAAATTGTCTCTGGGTAGAAAAACGACAGCATGTGCGTGATAGCCGGCAACCTCGTCCTCTTCAGCCTTACTGACCGAATAATTCTCTTTCAGTAACGATAACTGTTCTGGCAATAACGCCGGAAACGCACGCTTGATTTGACGTTTTTCGATCCTAACTTTGTGACCGTCGGTGTACAGCCAAACCTGGTCGTTGTCACGAATGAGCTCTCTCTTGCTATCGCCAATACCTTCGAGACGTTCATGTTCTCCATCTTTGTCAGAAATATGTGTGATGCGCGACATCTCGACATGCCCGCCCGATTGATAGACGAACACTCCGCTATAATCGGTCTGGTGTGCTGCGAGCACCATGGTTTTCAACCAGTCCGTCTCATCTACCCGCATGGGATCGGCGAAAGCCGATGCAACTCCAAGTTGCAACAGCATTAAAAGCAGATATCTGGATTGTCGCATCGTACGCCGCACTATCGCCCTGCCACCGCGTGAATATAAGAAGCAGCGCCGTGTACATCTGCACTGGGAGAAAATTCCTGATGCGCCATCAGATAATCGTTGGCTTGAGCCGAAGCGGGACGTATAGCAGAAATATTATCCTGTTGTACGGAAGCGATCTGCGGCGCGGGTTCATTGCCAACTTGAAGCGACAGCCATGCCACCAAAGCCAGCGCCATTACCGAAGCGACGGCAGAAAGTGCGAAATTCCGGACACGTTGGGTAGTGCGCTTATAGGGGGCGATTACGGTAGGTTCTGCTTGCAATCGCTCATTAAAGGATTTTTGGAAACTTTTGCAGATATGATCCGGCTGTCGCAATGCATCTCCGATTAGATGATAGCTCTCCCAATCTTGCTGTCCCTCGGGATGTCGTTTGAGTTTATCCAGGAAGGCATCCGCCTGATCCTCGAACATCTCCCCATCCATCAGTGCCGAAATTTCCTGTTTCATATTTACCACCTTGTATTTTCACTCGTACCCAACAAAGGACGCAGATTGGCTGCTATCGCCTCGCGTGCCCTGAAAATCCTCGACCTAACCGTACCGATCGGGCAATCCATCACCGCCGCAATCTCTTCGTAACTCAATCCCTCAATCTCTCGCAAGGTCAACGCCGTACGCAAGTCATCAGGCAATTCTTGCAGCGAAGAGTTCACTACTTCCACCACTTGTTTGCTCATCAGCTCATTTTCGGGCGTCGCCACTTCATGCAACAGCGCCGCATCCTCAAAATCTTCTGCTTCTTCCGCATCGAACGGCGTACTGGTTGGCGCTCTGCGACCTTGCGCCACCAGATGGTTCTTGGCGGTATTAATGCCGATCCGGTATAGCCACGTATAAAATGCACTATCTCCGCGAAATGACGGCAAAGCACGATACGCCTTGATGAACGCATCCTGAGTAACATCCTCGGCCTCAGCAGCATTTCGCACGAAACGCGAGATCAAACGCCCCAAGCGGCGCTGATATTTTGCCACCAACAACTCGAACGCATGCTTGTCGCCGCGTTGTGCGCGCTCCACCAGTTGTTGATCTACCTCCCTGTCACCCATTCCGTTTTCCGGTTTATTGATTTGAACCGCCTACAAGCGGTCCGTCAGTATAACCGGACGGATACACAAACGTCAGCTTTGCCAGCTATCGGAACTGACAGCAGGTGCAGAAATAAGTTCATTCCATAAGCATGGTTCTCTCTCAAGTTTGATATAGTTCGTCAAGTAGACAACCCGACTGGACAAAGTAGCGTGTTGCGTTTCGATACTCTCATCATAGGTAGCGGGCTGGCTGGGCTATCTCTGGCGCTCAGGCTGGCAGACCGGCAAAAAGTCGCCATTATCACCAAGAAATCGCTTCTGGACGGTGCCAGTGCCTGGGCTCAGGGCGGTATCGCTGCAGTCCTTTCCCCTGAAGATTCGTTGGACGAACACATTCATGACACATTGATCGCGGGTGCTGGACTTTGCGACCCCAAGACCACGAGCTTCGTGATCGAACACGGGGCCGCGGCTATCGACTGGCTGATTTCTCAAGGCGTCCCCTTCACTCGTGATGCCGGTTCGGACAGCGGCTACCATCTAACCCGTGAAGGTGGGCACAGTCATCGCCGCATCATCCATGCCGCAGATGCCACCGGCCAAGCCGTGCAAGAAACTATCGCCGCCAAGGTACGTACTCATCCTAATATAACCTTGCTAGAACACTATATTGCCATCGACCTCATCACTGGCAATAAACTGGGCCAAAACAACAATCGCAACTATGGCGCTTATGCCTTGAACAGCCTAAGCGGCGAAGTTGTTACCATCGCGGCACAGAACACGGTGCTCGCTACGGGCGGGGCGGGCAAAGTCTATTTGTACACTACCAATCCGGACACCGCCACTGGCGACGGTATCGCCATGGGCTGGCGCGCTGGCTGCCGCGTCTCCAACATGGAATTCATCCAGTTCCATCCGACCTGCCTCTACCACCCGCACGCCAAATCCTTCCTCATCAGCGAAGCGGTACGCGGTGAAGGTGGCATATTGAAGTTGCCTGATGGCACCCGTTTCATGCCATGGCACGACGAACGCGCCGAGTTGGCGCCACGCGATGTCGTTGCTCGCGCCATAGACTTTGAGATGAAGAAGCGCGGTCTGGATTGCGTCTATCTGGACATCTCACACCAACCCGTCGAATTCTTGCAGGAGCATTTTCCTACCATCTATTCGCGTTGTTTGGCGCTGGGTATAGATATATCCAAACAGCCAATCCCGGTCGTTCCAGCAGTGCATTTCACTTGTGGCGGAGTGATGACCGATCTGCATGGACGTACCGATGTGAATGGACTTTACGCAATTGGCGAGACCGCCTGCACCGGGCTACACGGCGCCAATCGTTTGGCCAGCAATTCGCTACTGGAATGCCTGGTGTTCGCCGAGGCCGCCTCCCAAGACATTCTGCGCAAGTCCCCCGGAATAATACCCAAGCTCCCGCAATGGGATGAAAGCCAAGTGACGGATGCGGACGAGACCGTGGTGATTTCCCATAACTGGGACGAGCTGCGCCGGTTCATGTGGGACTACGTAGGTATCGTGCGTACCACCAAACGCTTGCAACGCGCGCAACATCGCATCAAGTTACTGCACGGAGAGATCAACGAGTATTACAGCAACTTCCATGTCAGCGCCGATCTGCTGGAACTACGTAACCTTGTGTTAACAGCCGACCTCATCGTGCAAAGTGCGCTGTCCCGCCACGAAAGTCGCGGCTTGCACTTCAGCAAGGATTATCCTCAGATGCTGCCTGAAGCCCTTCCAACCGTGCTGACCCCGCGGGGCTATATAGCTGCCTGATTGGCCTTTTCGCCCCATCTCAAAGCAATACGCAAACGACGGAAACTTTCCGCTCCCATTGCATCCGGCAAAATCAGAACGCTGCGCCCACCGCGTTGTTCATTCAACACAACGTTCAGGATGACAATATAGGGTGTCACCAAGCTGTCGCCAGATAGCCTGCACATCAAGTGACTTCCATTGCGCAAGACCAGGACAATCACTTCACCATCTTCCAGTCGGAAGGCCACACAGGAATCCCCCATACGCAAGCTCGCATCAAACAACAGGCAATAGCCACACCAACATAACGTTACCAATATCAGGGCGAGCAAGACCAGTGAAGGCAATGGAAGAGCCCATAACGATGCTAACGCTGACAAACAGAGAATGAAAAATAATAAAGCCAGGGAACGGGATGGGCATAACTTGAAATGCCGCTGCATTCCAGTCATGTCTAGGAATAAACTAAAACAGCAGAGCGGAAATCAGCCCGATCAGGATCAGGACGACAATGGCCATCAACATAATGCCTCCACCCCTGTTGGAGCGCGTTTCTTCCAGAGGTTGTAAGGCGTTATTTTGCGTGCGCTTGGCAAACACCGGGGACTGCGGTGCGGCACGGTTGATCTCTTCGATACTTGGGCGGGACATCTTGAAGGTCTTGGACAATTCATCCACATCTTCCTGACTGGCAGTCATCGCGGCCAAACGCATCGTTGCACCGGCGGAATCAAAAGAAGGCGACAACCTCATTGTCACTCCAGGATCAGATTCGTCGTCAGACTCACCACCCGATGAGGTAGCATCTGTCGTGGATGCGGCGTTGGCAGACACGGATACTTCTGCAGAAAATACACTACTGGGCATGCTGCCCCGGCAGGCGCGCAGATCATTCGCAAAATCTCTGGCATTCTGATAGCGGTTATCCAAGTCTTTTGCCAGCGCCTTTGCAACAATGAAATTAAGCATCTCCGGCACAGCCGGATTCAAGGATTTTGGAGGTTGCGGAATCGCATTCAGGGTCTGATACATGATAGCGTTGATATTCTCACCCGTGAATGCGGGCTTTCCTGTCAGCATCTCATACAGCATCACGCCCAGCGAGAAAATATCGGAACGCTGATCAGTCAATTTGCCCATCACCTGCTCGGGAGACATGTATTTTGGCGAGCCGAGAACCATGCCCGTCTGCGTGCGTACCGCGGAAGATGCCATGCGTGCAATACCAAAGTCGGTGATCTTAACCTGACAGTCACGCCCCACCATGATGTTGGACGGTTTGATATCACGATGAATGATGCCATGTTCGTGCGCATAAGCCAGACCAAGCGCAACTTGTGCCACGATATCGAGCACTTGGTCGACCGGCAATAACTTGTCGTCATTAAGGATGTCGCGCAACTCCCGCCCTTGCAGGAATTCCATCGCAATATAGGCGATGTCACCGCTACGGCCCACGTCGTAGATGGTAACGATGTTGGGATGACTAAGACGACCGGCAGCCTTTGCCTCTTGGTAGAATCGGGCTTCGTACTCCTCGCGCTCCTCTTGCGCAAGACTCAGGGTGATGGTCTTGATCGCAACAATGCGGTCTATCAGCGGGTCGGTTGCCTTGTAAACGACCCCCATCGCCCCCTGACCGAGTTCTCCGACAACCTCATAACGCCCCAAATGACTGATCATATTTCCCGTGAGGATTAGTTATTTTTGAATTTTGCCTTTGCACTGCGAAACACCGGTCCCCACACCGGATGACCTGCCTCAGCAGGGGTCAGCTCAAAGCTCGGTTTCAAGGTCAGCGCTTTGCGGAATGCCTCATAGCACAGTTTCTCTCTCCCGGAGACGCAATGTATGAACGCGATATATTTATATGCACTCACTTTGTCATCCCTATCGGCCAGTTTCGTTTGCAGCACAGTGTTCAATGCTTCTATCGAGGCAATATAGTTACCATCTTCGTAGTTCTCCACACCCTTGCTCAATTTATGACTAGGAGTCCTGTTGTACCACCAACACTCGTCACAAGAGTTCAGGGCCTGGCAGCCACTCAGGAGCCAAATAGCAATCACTCCCAGTAACACATTACGGCGACCCAACATCCAAACACTCCAATTCTTCACAAACGCAAAAATCGCTAATTGGCGAATCTATGCTTGATTTTTATCTTCTCTCCCGACCTCACCGTAATAACGCGAGTGACAGCTGGAAATTTCGTATTTCGAATCTTAATCTCGTGCTTGCCTTCAACGACCTGCAGTTCCATCAGAGGAGGGCTTACCCCTTGCATTCTACCATCCAGATAAATCTCACCCCAAGGCAGAATCGCCAGACTCACCACTGCAGGCGCGCCAGTCGTCTCGGCCAATGTTCTTACACGCGCAGTCTTGGCGTCCCGCACTTTTTTCTCGGCTGCTGCAGCCTTCTTTGATTTCGGGGGCGCCTTCTTTATGTCTGTATCAACTTTCTTAGGAGCCTCGTTGCCCACTTTATTTTGCGCAGTCTCCGCAACAGCAGACGCCGGCAATTTATCTGCCTTAACTTGATCTATAGATGCCATCTGTGCGGGCTTGGGTTCCGTATGGCTCGCAAGTTTGACCGTCAGCGCAAGCAACAGGAAAACCGCAACAACTGCAACACCGATGATTGCGGCACGCTGCTTACTGGATGCTCTACGAAAAGTCTCGATAGCCAAACGTTCCCACCGAGCCATGGTATCAACAAACGAATCCCAGTAAGTCTCCAACCTGAACAGCACCGCATCAAAACCCGTCGCCCCTGCGTGTCTGGACTGTTTATCCAGCGTCCGCTGCGTCGAGGTAAAGTCGCCTGGATAGCCGATCGCGTATACCTCGTGCTCGCGCACGTGCTTGTCGGTACGCGAACCCTGGTAGTGGAACATGCCTGCGTATTCTTGCGACAAGCGGGAGACTGCATCGTAATAAGAACGGGATACCAGTATCTGCCCGGGGTCGGCAAAACCCATCACGCGCTGAGCAACATTGATTCCGTCGCCGACGATATTCGGTTGACCGTTAATGTCCTTGACCAAACGTACCGGCCCTAAATTGACCCCTATACGCACCAGCAATGGCGGCTCCATACGCACGCCTTCATTCAACAGACTACTGCGCATGCTCAGCGCAGCTTGCAATGCATCGCTGATGTCACCCAAAAAACTGATCGCGGCGCCATCCCCAGTATCCAGAATAATGCGGTCGTTAACCGGCACATCGCGGATAGCAATGGAAAGAAAAGCGTTGAAACGCTCTTTCAATGATATCTGACCTGAAACGGACTTCTTTGAATATTCAGCTATATCCAAAAATAATACGCTGCAGATGATGGTCTTATTGCCCCGCTCTTCCATTTGTTCCCGCTCGCCAATTCGCGTCTAGGTTGCCGTTATCACTTAAGAATGCTACTTAACCCCGCGGATTTTAACGACTGTCCGCCAATCTCGCTAGTTTTAATTTTTGCGCGACCGTGCACGTTGCAGCTTGTTGCCACGCCCATCGTCAACCACTTGTCTGGCAATACCCGCAGGCAAACCCACCCACTCGAGAATCGCCCTCACCTCCCCTTCCCCCAACTCGGCCATCATGCCGCGTTTGATGCGCGGTGGCAGATTGATCATACCGAAACGAACTCGCATCAAACGACTCACCGTCAATCCCAATGCTTCGAAGGTACGTCTCACCACGCGGTTGCGCCCTTCCTTGAGCACCAAACGATACCAGTGGTTATAACCTTCCCCTCCCTCATCGCTGAGCTGCTCGAAGCGCACCAGCCCGTCTTCCAACTCGACCCCCTCTTTGGTCATCTGGTGCATCTGATCATGCGTCATCTCGCCTTGCACGCGCACAGCATATTCGCGCTCTACTTCAAAACGAGGATGCATCAGGCGATTAGCCAATTCGCCCGAGGTCGTGAAGATGAGTAGACCGCTGGTATTAAAATCCAGCCGTCCGATGGCGATCCATTTCTGCCCACGTAATTTCGGCAGAGCGTCAAATACGTTGGCACGCTCCTTTGGATCGTCGCGACTGACGATCTCGCCTTCTTGCTTGTGATATAACAAAATTCGCGGCAAAGTTTGTTCCGCCTGCAGTTGCAGGCGGATATGACGCCCGTCTACCTGTACCTTGTCGCCTTCTGAGACGCGTATCCCTAACGTCGCCACTGCTCCATTTACCATCACCCGCCCGGCACTGATCCATTCTTCCATCTCGCGGCGCGAACCGATACCTGCTTGCGCCAGTACTTTTTGCAATCGCTCGCCTTGCGGACCAGCTTCGATATCATCATTCATTCTGTCACCGTTCTTCTTTCCAGTACGGCTTGCGCCAAAGTCCCGCTATCTACATGTTCCAATTCGCCGCCCACCGGCAACCCGCGCGCGATGCGCGACACCTTGATTCCATGGGAACGCAGCAAAGTCGCAAGATAATGCGCAGTCGCTTCGCCTTCAACAGTGAAGTTGGTCGCCAGGATCACTTCGCACGACAACTCCTGCGCACGTTTAAGCAAGCGCTCCAGCGGAAGTTCTCGCGCACCCAACCCATCCAGCGGCGAGAGCCGCCCCATCAACACAAAATACATACCACGAAAGCATTGCGCCTGTTCCATCATCAACAAGTCCGCAGGCATCTCCACCACGCACAACAAATCCGTCTCGCGCCGCGACGAGCGACACAAAGGACATATCTCCTCTTCGGAAAAATTGTTGCACTTGCTGCAGTGTTTGACGCTTTCCACCGCATGATCGAGCGAACGCGCCAGATGCAAAGCGCCCTGCCTGTCTCGCTGCAGCAAGTGGTAAGCCATGCGCTGCGCGGATTTCGGCCCTACACCTGGCAAACAGCGCAAGGCCTTGACCAACTCTTCCAGACTGGAAGGTGGGTTCATCAGAACGGCAGGCTCATACCCGGCGGCAGATTCATACCGGCAGTGAACCCGCTCATACGCTTTTTCGAAGTCTCGGCAGCCTTCTTGTTGGCATCGTTCAAAGCGGCCACGATCAAATCTTCCAGCATCTCTTTGTCGTCCAGCACGCTTTGATCCAGATTCACACG
>CABEBA010000201.1_pt1 | contig 9735 bp, 10 predicted proteins | sample 3132531 | NCBI WGS metagenome assembly CABEBA01 (sample SAMEA5534344, study PRJEB31848) | metagenome | biome: tundra; feature: field; material: soil | place: USA | collected 2013-05 | depth 0.45 m
CTTTTTTATTTCGTTTAAAATCGCACCATGATCTGGAAACCACATGCCACCGTCGCCGCCGTCCTTGAACAGGATGGCAAGTTCTTGCTGGTGGAAGAACATACCCCGCAAGGCCTGCTGTTCAACCAACCCGCCGGACACTGGGAACCCAACGAAACGCTACCTGCAGGAGCAGTGCGTGAAGCATTGGAAGAATCGGCCTATGAATTCGAGCCGGAATACCTGATAGGCATCTATCGCTGGCATTCGACCGCTTCCGATACCACCTATCTGCGCTTCGCCTTCGGCGGAAGCATCTTGGCCCACCATCCGGAACGCACACTGGACAAAGGCATCGTGCGCGCCGTATGGATGACGCCGGACGAGATCCGCGCCACGCAGGCGCGCCACCGCAGCCCGCTGATTCTGCGCTGCGTGGAAGACTATCTGGCGGGCAAACGCTACCCTCTGGATTTAATCACGCACTATGACTAGACGCTGTGTAGTCGTCGGCATGTCCGGCGGCGTGGACTCTTCCGTCACCGCCCTGTTGCTAAAACAACAGGGCTACGACGTCATCGGCCTGTTCATGAAGAACTGGGAAGACGATGACGACAGCGAATATTGTTCCTCGCGTCAGGACTTGATCGACGCAGTTTCCGTGGCCGACACCATCGGCATCCCCATCGAGGCGGTGAACTTCGCGAAGGAATATAAAGACCGTGTGTTCAGCTATTTTCTGCGCGAATACGAAGCCGGACGCACGCCGAACCCGGACATTCTGTGCAACTCCGAAATCAAGTTCAAAGCTTTTCTGGATCACGCTATCCGCCTGGGTGCGGATGCCATCGCCACCGGACATTACGCTCAAGTGCGCGAAGTCGATGGTTCGTTCCAGTTGCTCAAAGCCAAGGACAACAGCAAAGACCAAAGCTATTTCCTGCACCGGCTGAACCAGCAACAACTGAGCAAAGCCATGTTCCCGCTGGGGCAACTGCTCAAATCGCAAGTGCGCGACATCGCGCGCGAACACAACCTGTCCAACCATGCGAAGAAGGACAGTACCGGCATCTGTTTTATCGGCGAGCGACCGTTCCGCGAATTTCTGACCCAGTACCTGCCCACTAAACCCGGCGATATGATCACGCCAGACAACAGGATAGTCGGACAACATATCGGCCTGTCGTTCTACACCATCGGCCAACGCCAAGGGCTGGGCATCGGCGGTTCGCGCGAGACAACGGGTGAGCCGTGGTTCGTCGCGGGCAAGGATATGCAGAACAACCGCCTGATCGTGGTACAAGGGCACGACCATCCGTTGCTGCTCAACCCGCAACTGGATGCGCTGGAGATGCACTGGATCAGCGGTCATGCTCCAAATGCCACACGCAACTACGCCGCGAAAACGCGCTATCGCCAGCAGGATGCGACTTGCCGCATCGCGCTCAGTGCACAGGACATGGCACACTTCACCTTTGACGAAGCGCAATGGGCGGTGACGCCCGGCCAGTCCGTCGTGGTGTACGACGGCGAAGTCTGCCTGGGCGGCGGTATCATCAAGTAATTCCCAAGGAGACATCGTGTCCAACAACTTGAGCCCCGAGAGCGTCCGTTTGCTGCTGGTACTCGCTGCCACCATCGCGGCGCACTTCATTGCACGACGCGTATTGCAGCACGCCGAGAAAGTTGCGGCACGCACCAGCAACATATGGGACGACTCGCTGATCGAAGCCGCGCGCAAACCTTTGCCCGTGTTGATCTGGCTGGCCGGTATTTCTTTCGCGCTGCACCTGGTCCATCGCCAAACCGGCGAGCAGCTACTGGAATATCTTGCCCCCGCGCGCAGCATCGGCGTCGTAGTCTGCATCGCATGGTTCCTGTTCAAACTGATCCGCGAACTGGCGAACAATGTGGTCGTCGCCCGCACCCAAGCGGGGGAAGAAGTGGATCGCACCACGGTGGACGGCTTGAGCAAGGTGTCGCGCATCGTGGTGATAGTGGTCACAGCACTGGCGGTAATGCAGACGCTGGGGTTCAGCATCTCCGGAGTGCTGGCTTTCGGCGGCATGGGCGGTATCGCGGTCGGTTTCGCCGCCAAAGATCTGCTGGCGAATTTCTTCGGCGGCCTGATGATCCATCTGGATCGTCCATTCAACGTGGGCGAGACGGTGCGTTCGCCGGACAAACAGATTGAAGGCAAGGTGGAACATATCGGCTGACGGCAGACCCGTATTCGCTCAGCCAACATGACGCTGATCTACGTGCCCAATGCATTGTTCACATCCAACGTGGTGGAAAACCCATCGCGTATGTCGCACCGCCGCATCCGCGAAACCATCGGTCTGCGTTACGACGATCTCGACAAGATGAGCGCCATCGTCGAGGAAGTAAAAACCATGCTGAAGCAGCATCCGGACATTGATACCGGGCAAGCCGTGGTTGTCGCCTTCGATCAATTCGCCGACTCCTCGCTCAACTTCATCATCCAGGCTTTCAGCAAGGCCACAGATCTGGCGATCTTCCATGCAACCAAACAAGAGATATTGCTCAACGTATCGGGCATCATCGCCAAGCATGGCGCCGAGCTCGCCTTCCCCACGCGCACGCTGTACCTGAATCAAACCTTAGCCTGACCCTGCGCAATAGCACGCTTTCACGTAAAATGCGCGCCTGTAACTTTTCTTCTATCCCAACACCATGACTCTTTCGGCACTCACAGCACTTTCTCCCTTGGATGGGCGTTACCACGGCAAAGTTGAAAGCCTGCGCGGCTATTTCAGCGAATACGGCCTGATCCGTTACCGCGTGCTGATCGAGATCGAGTGGTTCAAAGCACTGGCTGCTGAAACCGGTATCAAAGAACTGCCGAGCTTCTCTGCCGCGACTATCGTTCAACTTGACCAGATCGCCGCACAATTCTCCGAAGCCGATGCCGAGCAGATCAAAACCATCGAGCGCCGCACCAACCACGACGTCAAAGCCATCGAATACTGGCTGCGCGATAAACTTTCCAGTAATCCCGAGACTGCAAAAGCACTGGAATTCATCCATTTCGCCTGCACCTCGGAAGACATCAACAACCTGAGCCACGCGCTCATGCTCAAAAACTCGCGCGATGCGGTGATGTTGCCCGCGCTGCATGTTTTAATCGAACGCTTGCAGCACCTCGCTCACCAACACGCCGATCTGCCCTTGTTGTGCCGTACCCATGGACAGACTGCCACGCCCAGCACGCTGGGCAAAGAAATGGCCAACGTCGTCTATCGCCTGCGCTGCGCCCATGCACGTATCGCTACAGTCGAGGTTCTGGGCAAAATCAACGGCGCGGTGGGCAACTACAACGCGCATCTGTCGGCTTATCCCGAAGTAGATTGGGAAGGTTTCGCCCAACGCTTCGTCGAGGCTCGCGGGTTGAACTTCAATCCCTACACTATCCAAATTGAACCGCACGATTACATGGCCGAACTGTATGACGCCTACGCCCGCGCTAACACCATCCTGATCGATTTGAACCGCGACATCTGGGGCTACATCTCTCTCGGTTATTTCAAACAGAAAGTCGTGGCAGGCGAAGTCGGTTCTTCCACCATGCCGCACAAGGTCAATCCCATCGACTTCGAGAACGCGGAAGGCAACCTAGGCCTGGCCAATGCACTGCTAAAACACCTCTCCGAGAAGCTACCGATCTCGCGTTGGCAGCGCGATCTGACCGATTCCACCGTGTTGCGCAACATGGGCGTGGCACTGGGCTACACCCTGCTGGCCTACGAATCCTGCCTGAAGGGATTGAATAAACTGGAAGCCAATCCGCAGCGCTTGGCGGAAGACCTGAACAACAGCTGGGAAGTGCTGGCCGAACCGATCCAGACCGTGATGCGCCGCTATAACATCGAGAATGCCTACGACAAGCTGAAGGAACTCACGCGCGGCAAAGGCGGTATCAACCGCGAAAGCTTAGGGGCCTTCATCCAGACACTGGACATCCCGGCTAGCGAGAAGCAGCGTCTACAGGCGCTCAGCCCGGAAACCTATATCGGCAAAGCTGCCGAATTGGCAAAGCGTATATAAATTTTTTCTAGTTGCCAAAACAAAAGCCCCGCCGAAGCGGGGCTTGTTCATTCAAGCCGCCCTTTTGTCTCTGTTGCCCTTGAACGGGCATGAAAATAAGGATGGAATACTGGTATGTCAACCAGAATTCCATCCTCTCTCAAATGGCTCATCGATAAACGCGCCAGACTTGATGCCGAGATACAGAAAACAGATGCTTCGCTGTCAAGAGCAAAGGAATTATTGGAGCAATTATCCAGCCTGAAGGAAAACCTCGCTGCCATAGACCGTACTCTTGCCCTGCATGAAATCAAAGTCGATGTGACTTTAATTCAGCCAATTCAAAGCAAATATATACGCATCAATCTGCCACATGGGGAGCTTAGACGATCTATTCTAATGTGTCTGCAGTTGCACGAAGCTGAGCGCCCTGTTGCAATGTCCGAGATCGTAACCTTCATCGCATGTCGGCATGCGGATTTGTCTGTTGAACAAGAGCAACGCACGAAGCTTAACCGTAGCGTACATTACACATTAAAGAACCTCGCAAGACAAGGGATCATCAAAAGACATCATGATCCGACCTCCAGTTACGAAGGCGTTTGGAGTTTGGCTGATGAGGATGATGATAACGACCACCTCACAATATCAGCCTAAATATTCAAACCCAAGTCGGTGCCCTTGAATATAGCCACACCAAGCTTTCGATGGACCGCATTTGAATATCTTACCCATCACATCATTGAATTTATCTGCCAGTGTCTTCTTGTTCGTATCCGCGCGCCACGCAAATTCATTCGCGTAGAAGGCAAAGTAGTTTTTCCGCATGCCGTGGTAGATACCGTACTCCGCACGTCTCAACCTTGAGAAGTAAGATTCTGCCTGGTTGTTGTTGACACCGTCGTCCCGGCAGTATTCCTTGCTGTGAGTCACCGCTTCACGAGTGTAGTGTTGTTTTGGGTTCAGCTTGGAGTAACCATTGCCGCTGTCTGTCCATAACTCCGTGTGTGGTGCAACGTACTGCTCAACCAAGGGCGTAACGCTGTTGGCGTTCTCGTTGCGGGCAATGGCAACTATTGTCCTGCTCGCGCCTTCTCCTTTTTCGCCTACCTGACGCATCACGATCGCTATGCGGCGGTTCTTAAACTTTTCAGCATTCCATGATTCCATTCTGGGCGTTTGACCTTGAGGAATCATGCTGGCCTTACGATTGCGCAACTTGTTATTCACGATTTGAGATGTCACTTGCTGCCGTACCCTTGGCCGTCGAGGTTTGCCGCAGAAATGGCCGCCATCAATTTGTACCCGGCCTGTAAGGGGAGTTAAATCTCTGGTTTCGTATATCGCTTCTCGAATTTTGTGATAATTCATGAAGACAGCTCTTATCCACACACCTCGTTTTGCGTGATACTCATTCGCGGCACACCCTTTGGGTGAGGAAATAAAATCGTAGACAAATCTGAGTAGCTTTTTGAAGGGCATTTTGCGATTGACAAACGGCGTTCCTGTCGTGACGCTGAAGTCAGTGAAACAATGCTTACATCGCCATTGATTGCGATTTTTTCTAACGTAGTGCCGGTCAGTTTCTCCACATGATGGGCAAGGCATTTCCGTCGTGCTGCCCCAACGATACAATGCAAATTGTTCACGCGCTTCATCCTCTGTTAATTCCGAGATGTCGTCCTCTGTGAGGTCGCGATACTCCTTTGTTTGACTGAATGGTTGTTTTTGCATAATTGATCAACTCCCAAAATCGGAGCCAATCCAAAGGCAAGACTAGGCCAGCGTTATCGGGAGAGATGCCCAATTACGTTGTTTTCAAGCGGCACTGAGCGCTCCCTCTTGACAGCAGACGAAGTTGTGCCTACAGTGCTTACTGTTCGGTGTCCAAATCGAATAGTTTTTTAAAAAGAGTCACAGATCCGCATCTGTGGCTCTTTTGCTTTCTACCGTGCTCTCCATTGGTTGGTTTCCATGCTTCTAAAATAGCCCGTCAATGACAGGCCCCCTATATGCCTTTGGCAGACGTAGCCAAACGCGCATATTCTTTTTACTGACCACTTCCCCTGTTGAGCTTTCCCACGCTCACAAAGAGTTCTCCGCGCTTACTTGTCACGCTTGGAGACTGCCTTTCTTGGCAATTTTTGAGTTATGAACTCCTCTACATCCTGCGGTCGCCAGCGCCTCTGGCGGCCAATCCACACAAAGGATGGGGCATCGCCATGCTTTATCAGAGCTTCTAAAGTTCTACGCGATATACCTAGGTACTTGGCCACTTCAGTCGCATCTAAAAGAACATCCCCCATTTCCCATCTCCGCAGCGAGTTGCATCAACCTGCATAATCCGCAACACTTCGTTTTTCGTCGTGTCCCGTTTTAAAACTATTTATTGTGAATATGTTTTCGCGCTCAAAAAAACGTGATTTTGTGAGGTTCGGCTGGTTTTCATTACATGAATCGGTGTTAATGGCCGGGGGCGAAATCGACATCGGATCATTTATTGGGGAAGTCGATCTCGATCTATCAAAACGTTGGCTAAATAGCGATGCGTATCAAGCTCTGCTTGCCCCGATCATTGCGATAACAAACGTAACGATTGGCTCACCATCCGACGATGGCAATCAAATTGGCAAACTAGTTTGGACCCGTATCCGTGAATTCAATAATCTTCAATATCCTCGTTCAGAGGCATTCAGTAGAACTTCATTGCAAGGTTTCTCCGCAGCGTACGGCTATTGGAGGGCGATTCATCCCGGCAGAAAGATTCCTGCAATCTCGTTGAGAGCTCCACTTGACGCTGCCACTGCAGGCTGGAAGCTAGTGCAGCGAGGTGCTCGAAAGAAGAAAGACATCGAATACTTATTTTGGGGGCTTGGAATCTTGGGATGGGTAGTAGCGATCTACTCAGATATCCGAATATGTCGATACTGCTTTAGATGGTCTGTCCCAGGCAGTCCATTCTGTTTTCTTCATACTCAGTCCAATTGTGAGTCGGGCCGTAACGGAAGAGCCTATGTACGATACCGCGCTGGAGCGAAGCTATTGGCGCTAGCTCAAAAACGGGGAATTCAAATACGGTTCGACAATCCGATGATTAGCCAGAGTCAACGGCAACTATTGTTGGCACAGCATTTGTTCTTTCGATTACCACAAAATGAATATGCAAATGAGATGAAAGAATACCTTCGTTTTTCGCCACGCGTATTGAATTCAATTGGAGGGGAGCGTGCTCTGTTCATGTCTGATGAGCGCTTACTCAAACTGGTACGCGAGAGACTAAATCCAATGGAATGGTTTCCTCAGGCTCTATTTTGCCAAGTCATATTCGAAGAGAATATTCTTTTGCTTGAAGAAGAACGAAAACCGGGACGACCTAAAGTGGGGAGAAATGACAATTTGTCCAAGACGATCGAAAAGGCCAACATTATGTTCGTAAATGGCGCACGCGTTTCCGACGTGGCCTTTGCACTAAAGAAGAAGATAAATACGGTTTCGAATTGGATACAACGCTTTGAAGATGTGCGGCGTTCATATGAAATGGGACGCGAAGTCAGGATTTCAACAATTGACTAGTCTTGTCAGATCATACTTTCTACCAACTGGACCCAGTATTACCCAATTAGCAGTCAATGGAGCAACCTCATATAATGAGTTTCAAGGGCTGTAAGACCACCAAATTCCTTTAGCAGAGTAAAATGGATCTATGAAATGACTACAAGCACAAGCCAAGAGTTTACGTGGTGGGAAAAGTCCGTCGAATATCAATTCATTACCGATGCCGTGACTGAAAACGTGTTTACCCTTCTCGCCCCTCTTGATGGCGATGTTGAACGGGTAGGAGATACCGTATTCGCCAAGGGCGCGAACTATATTATTGTTGAGTTCAAAAAGGAACTCTCAAGCTTTCAAAGCGAGTACCGAAAATACAGAACCTTCAGCGATACCACAGAAGCAAACAATTTTCTTACAGCAAAAGCTGAACTAGAAAAGCAAGGGGAGACTCTGCATCATTTGCTTATCACCGGCTCTATTTCGAACCCAAAGCAGCCTAAGTTGACTGTCAAAATATTTCGATATTTCTCATGTGCAACCGACAAGCCTATTGAGGTCGATTCTATTCAAAAGGCTGCCGAATCTGGCGTATCCAAGGAGATATTTGATGCTTACGTGCTTACACTATCAAAATATAAGGGCGGCAAAGGAGATTCAGAATCTGGGGAAGATGGGGCGAGTGGTGGCGGACAAACTACTAATCCAGTAGTTATTGGTATTAGCTCAACGCGAGGAACCACTATCATGCCCCTCGAAGACTATTCTCAGGCGCTTAACTTGGTACTTAGTCCGAAAGCTTCGTCAAATTATCAGGCCACCCATAAAATGTGAGACTGCGAAGCGATTGTTGCACTCCGCCGACATTTAGTTTGACCAAATGAGCCGTAGTGGCCAGACAGGCTCAGTTTGAACTTTTGCGGCACCGTTTTGAAACGCCCACTATTGGACCATCATGGCGAGAAACGCAATCTACTTCCCATACATCAATGTGCCGCCCGATCCGTGGCTTCTGCGCATGGTCCTATACTGGGATCGATTGAATTCAATAGTTCCAATGGACCATATGTTTCGACCGGAATTACTGACTCCTCAGATGCGAGACTTGGTGGCTTCCGGTCTCGTGCATCAATTATTTCCCGCGCAGTACTTGCACGATGTCCGAGACTTTGAGAGGCCATTTGCGCACTTTGCCGAACTTTGGATTGCGCGGAGACGGGGCAGTCTGGGCGATAGGTTCACACGAATACATGCAGAAAAGCTTGATCGGCTTATGAGACCTCTCCAAGATCTCGGTCTAGTAAAGGACGATGAGTACCCTTGGGTCCTGATGCCCACTCCTCTAGCTAATGCCTTCATGTCCTACCTTGCAGCGTCGCTTGGGCAATTGGCAGAAGTTGATGCCGCCCCAATTACCAACTCGGCGCAGTCCTGCGCATCGCTGGTGGCGACTGAAAGGACACTTTATCGTGACGCCTTGTTGGAGGATTTACTGCCAATACCGTCAATGTCTGAAGAATTGACTATCGACTCAGTGTTGGCATTCAAGGATAAGTATTCCGAGCACGCAACGCGATTCCGTGAACGGTTGGAGGAAGAATGTATTCTCGTTGGGAAGTCTGCCAGCATAGATGAACGAAAACTTCGTCTCGCTGCGCTCAAGTCAAAGCTCCAGCGAGAGTCAGACGAAGTAGCTGACGCAATGAAGATGAGTTGGAAAACGGTTTCAATGGGCGCCATCGTTCCCATTATTTCCGTAGCGCTCCCCATCCTAGAGGCAGATTGGAAGCTGCAGCCTGCGACGGCCGCGGGAATGGCAGGAACGCTTGGCGTAGCCGTCTATCAGGCTTCACAGGTACTTGGGCAGGCACGCAACGCCGAGAGGCGTCCGATGGCGTACGCCCCATTAGTACGCAATAGACTATTCAACCGGGTTCGCAAGCGTGCCACCTAACCCATCAATCGAGAATCAACGCCCCGTCAAGCCAGGCTATGTCAATCATCTCATTCGCCAAGGGTTGTGTTGTCCCAGCCCCACAAAATCAATGAGCCTCGGGATCATTATCACCCGAGGCTCATCTAGTTGTGTTGTATGACAAGGCTCAACAGCCCCGGCTTACGGTTTTTTAGGCCGCCATAGCGAAGTTTTCATCGTTTGCA
>CABEBA010000205.1_pt1 | contig 9620 bp, 12 predicted proteins | sample 3132531 | NCBI WGS metagenome assembly CABEBA01 (sample SAMEA5534344, study PRJEB31848) | metagenome | biome: tundra; feature: field; material: soil | place: USA | collected 2013-05 | depth 0.45 m
CAAGGCCAGCGCAAAAGCGCCGGAGACGAGTGCTGTGGTGAGTGAATGCAGCTTCATGGTGAAGTTCCTTTTAGTTGATGGATGTTTCAGTCGAAATGGGCAGGTCGCTTTGATGCCTGCCCCAATAGTTCGGGCAGGCGTTCACGTTACGAGTTGAATTGGCTTGCATGTTCATTCCCTTGTGCATCACGACAGGTGCATCTTAAGAATGAAGAGTAGGTGTGAGAAATATTTAGTTCTTGATTGCTTATCTGTTATTTGAATATGCGAACGACCAGGATGACAGGTGTGGGTGGATGAGTTTCTCTCGGGAGAGGCACTAGAAATGGTGCATTAGCAGACGTTTCCATCTTGCCTTCATCTAAGGAAACGCTGAATAAGTCCGTTCGTGGTGAGTGTTTTCCGTTCGTTCCTTCGATACACCGCGCTGCGCGCGGCACTCAGTACGAACGAAAAATGTATCGAACCACATTATTGACTTAATCAGCGTTTCCCCTAAACAAACACTTCATCACGGCACGATAGAGAACAACTGCGGTTGTACTTTCTTGTAGTCTTTCAGTTGCTGCACTGTCAGCGGTGTGAGCTCTTTGATTGCCACCCATATCTGCAATGGATGTTGCGATGGTTTGGCGAGAGCAACTTTTAATGCTGCCCAGGCAGCCCAATCGATCTGCGGCATCCGTTCGATTGTTCCGGAGGGAAGATTGGCGGCAGTCTGCGCCAGGCTACGCAACAGTTGCAGCGTCTGCGTGCGAGTCATGCGACTGGCGAAAAACTCGTCTTCGCCGATCTCATCGGTCAGGATCATGATGTCCAGCCCTATTTTTTCTATCAGTCCCAGCATGGCTCCGGTCAGCATGTTTGATCCTTTACATATAGTGCATCGCGCAGTAACAAGGCGACATGAACCGGTTTGCGGTTCACACCTTCGCGTATCTGGTGGCGGCAGGAAAAACCGTTGGCGAGGATGGTGGCATCGGGTGCTGCACGCAGTGCGGGCAACAGATCAATCTCTGCCATGCGCATGGAGATGTCGGCATGTTCTGCCTCCAGGCCGAAACTGCCCGCCATGCCGCAACAACTCGCTTCGATGAATTCGAACTCGAACTCCGGGATCAGCCGCAACACTTTGCGCAACGACTTCATCGCGCCGACCGCCTTCTGGTGGCAATGCCCGTGTACCAATGTTTTGCCGCGTGGCAACGGTTTGAATTCGAGATTGAAGCGTTTACGGTCATGTTCTCTGGCGATGAATTCTTCGAGCAGATAGACCTGCTTGGACAAAGTCAGCGCCTCCTCGCCCAAGCCAAGTTTCAGATGATCGTCGCGCAGGGACAGGATGCACGAGGGTTCCAGCCCGACGACGGGCGTACCCGCTGCCAATGCCGGACGCAGTGCCGCTTGCAGTCGGCGTGCTTCGCGCCGCGCCGCAGCAACTTGCCCCAACGAAAGATAGGTACGGCCGCAACACAAGGCGCGGTCTGCTTCTTCATCCTCCGGCAGCGGCTGCAAGGTGGTGACGCGATAGCCCGCAGCGCTTAATACTTGATGCGCGGCCTGTGCAACCTCCGGCTCGAAGTGCCATGCGAAGGTATCGACAAACAGGATCACATCCCTGTCGCTCGCTTCATTCCCGTCACTGATGACGGGTGCGGCATAAGGCGCAACAGCGGGTTCCGGCAATTGGCGTTTTGCCGCGATTCCCAATAAGCGTTCGCCCAGTTGCGCCAGCCACGGCGTGCGATTGCGCCAGCGGATGAAACCGCGCAACACATGACGATGATGCAGCCAATCCGGCAAGCACGCCACCAGCCGATCACGATAGGACACACCCAGCCGCGCATTGCGCTGCGCCTGATACTCGATCTTGATGGCGGCCATATCCACCTGATTGGCGCACTCGCGTTTGCAGCCTTTGCAGCCGACGCAGAGTTCCATGGCTGCGGCCAAACTTGGATCGGCGAACGCATCTTTGCCCAGTTCGCCGTTCAATGCCGCCTTGAGCACCACCACCCTGCCGCCCGGCGAATGCGCAACATCGCCGGTTACGCGAAAGCTCGGGCACATCACACCCTTGGGCGTGCGCTGGCAGAGTTTGTCGCTGATGCAAACCGCGACCGCTTTGGCTAAATCGCCGCCTGTCGCGGGAATGCCGGCATAGGCATCGCCCTGTCCTGCCGTTTCGTAGGACGACCAATCGAGATGATGTTTCATGCGCGCGAAACCAACAGAGCATTGAGTGCCGAGTGCAGTGTTGGAACATGCTCGGCATCTTGTGCTCTGATGCAACTCAAGGCGTGAGCCAGCAGCTCGTCTCCCGCATCGCTGTCTTCCATCTCCAGGACGAATCGTCCGATGCTGCTAGCGACAAGGTTGGTAATGCGCCGGTTCTCGCCAAACACCTTGGCGGTGCCGATGGCGCTGGCGATGAGATCGCTCGTTGCCTGATAGGGATTCAGCTTGGATTTAGCCATGCATCACTCCAGCACTTCAGTGGCCGCATAATTCCTCAGCCGTTGCTCGGCACTGACGCCCAATATCTTGAGCATCCACGGCGGCGGCGAATTCAACATCGCCTGTTGAAACTCGGCAATCACTGCTTCCGCAGTGCCGCCTTCCGGACGCTTGATCGGATAGATGTTGGCGCGAATGATCTTGGCTGCGGCAGGCCCTCCGACAGAAACGATGTACACCACATGACAATCGCCGATGATCTGCGCGCGGAATGCATTCTTGTCTTCGGCGAAATCAGCCTCCAGTGCAGAACGGATACCGATCAAGCGGCTATCGCTTGCCGAAACCTGATACACCAGAAAGCGCAAACAGGAGCCGAAGTGTCCGCTCAGGGTCATCCCGATATCGGATGCGATCGCCACCCGCACGGAATCGGGCATGTCGCCTTCGTTGTAGGGCTGCACATCGGGCAGTTTCTCATCTGCCTCCGCATCACCCCACAATATGCGCACTGCCAGTTTCATTGCTTCCAGACCGATGCCGATGTCCTCGCCGTCTTCTTCACCATCCAGACTGCCGAACCCGGTTTTCAGATCGGTGACGGTAAAGGTGCGCAAAATATCGGCATCCAATTTATCGCCCAGTCGCGTCTGCAAAACTTCGACCAATTGCGGCAAGGTGGTATTGGGCAGCGAACGCGCAGCCAGCGCCACACGCAGCGCGGCTTCCCGGGTAATCAGTTCTGGCTGTTGCATTGCATCTTCTCCTTGGCATGTGGTTGGCTTTCCATCTGCAGAGTGCAAGTACAGTGCCAACCCTTGCACACACAAAACCATTTCCTCGGACAACATCCTGATCGCAAAGGAATCCTGACTCATTTAGTCAGATAAGGATGCACTGATACAAGCCGCGAATTCGCTCAACTACCCTGCCCCGCCAATCCCGATCCGGCTTTTTGTCGTTTTCACCACAAGCCGGGACGAGTGTCATGTGAAGTTTGCAACAGTTGAACGCGCCGCCAGCGCGAAACAAATATAAAACAACAAGTTATCTGTTCGTTTTGGACAGGCACGCAGTTTGCTCATACTCAACCAGACCTTACCGGAGGAGATATCGTGCAACTACCCGTCATCAACAACGAAGCAAGCGAAGCCCCTGCAGGCGGATGTTCCGCCGGATCGTGCGGTTCGACCGACGATCAGATGAACCACCTGCCGGAGCATATCCGCCAGAAGGTGTTCAACCATCCCTGCTATTCAGAAGAAGCGCACCACTACTTCGCGCGTATGCATGTGGCGGTCGCTCCGGCTTGCAACATCCAATGTAACTACTGCAACCGCAAATACGACTGTGCCAACGAGTCGCGTCCCGGTGTGGTTTCCGAGTTGCACCACCCAGTGCAGGCGGTGAAGAAAGTACTGGCTGTCGCGGCGACCATTCCCCAAATGACAGTGCTGGGCATCGCTGGTCCCGGCGATCCTTTGGCCAACCCGGAGCGCACGTTCGAGACGTTCCGCATGCTGTCCGAGCAAGCCCCGGACATCAAGCTGTGCGTGTCGACCAACGGTCTGTCGCTACCCGATCAAGTCGAGGAATTGGCGAAGTACAACATCGATCACGTGACCATCACCATCAACTGCGTCGATCCCGATGTGGGCGCGCAGATCTATCCGTGGATCTTCTGGAAGAACAAGCGCATCAAGGGACGCGAAGGCGCAGCCATCCTCATCGAGCAACAACAAAAGGGTCTGGAAATGCTGGTGGCCAAAGGCATCCTGGTCAAAGTGAATTCGGTAATGATCCCCGGCGTGAACGATCAGCATTTGGCGGAAGTCTCGAAGATCGTCAAAGCCAAAGGTGCGTTCCTGCACAACGTGATGCCGCTGATCTCCGAAGCCGAGCACGGCACCTACTACGGCCTTACCGGACAACGCGGTCCGACCCATGACGAGTTGCAGGCATTGCAGGATGCCTGCTCCGGTGACATGAACATGATGCGCCACTGTCGTCAGTGCCGCGCCGATGCAGTTGGGTTGCTGGGCGAAGATCGTGGTTCCGAGTTCACAATGGACAAGATCGAAGCGATGGACATCAATTACCCCGAGGCGATGAAGATGCGCGCCGAGGTACATGCCGCCATCAACGAGGAGTTGGAAAACAAGCGTCTCGCCAAGGAAGCCAAGGTGCAGCTCGTCAGTATTCAGGGACTCAAGCCCAAAGAAGAAACACGTCCGGTATTGATGGCCGTTGCGACCAAAGGCGGCGGCGTGATCAACGAACACTTCGGCCATGCGAGCGAATTCCTGATCTACGAGGCTTCATCTTCCGGTGTGCGTTTCATCGGCCATCGCAAGACCGTGGCTTACTGCGAAGGCGGTGACACCTGCGGCGATGGCGAGAGCGTATTAGACAAGACTCTCAAAGTACTGTCCGGTTGCGAAGTGGTGCTGTGCAGCAAGGTCGGTTACGAACCCTGGGGTCCGCTGGAAGCCGCAGGCATCCAGCCCAACGGCGAGCACGCGATGGAAGCCATCGAGGACGCCGTGACTGCTGTGTATGAAGAAATGCGCGTCGCGGGCAAGCTGGAACCCAAATTGGACGAACAGCAGAAAGTCGCTTGAGGAGATCGTCATGGCACTTGAAATCATCGAATCCTGCGTCAACTGTTGGGCATGCGAACCATTATGTCCGAGCAAGGCAATCTACGAAGCAAAGCCGACTTTCCTGATCGACCCGGACAAGTGCACAGAATGTGCGGGAGATTTTGAAGACCCGCAATGCGCCACCATCTGCCCCATCGAAGGTGCGATCCTCAACGAAGATGGCGTAGCGCTGAACCCGCCCGGTTCGCTCACCGGTGTCCCGTTACAGAAATTGGCGGCCTGACATGGCAACTGTTGTCTTCTACGAAAAACCGGGCTGCGGCAACAACACCAAACAGAAGGTGTGGCTCGCTGCATCCGGTCATACCGTTCTCGCCAAGAATCTGCTCATCGAAAAATGGAGCGCGGCGCGCTTGCGCCCCTTTTTCGGCGATCTGCCAGTTGTGCAGTGGTTCAACCCCAGCGCTCCGCGGGTCAAATCCGGCGAGGTGAATCCTGACGCACTGGATGCCGACACCGCACTCGGCATGATGATCGCGGAACCGCTGCTCATCCGGCGGCCGCTGATGGAAGTGGAAGGCGAATTACGCGTGGGCTTCGATGCCAAGGCTGTGGATGTCTGGATCGGTCTCAACGATACAAGCCCCAAAGCTGAAGAAGCCTGCCCCAGCGGGCAAGTCCGCTTCCCTCACCCAAACCCTCTCCCGGAGGGCGAGGGAACAACCGCCGCGCTCCGCGCAATTTTCAATCCTTGCCATCGTTCACAGCCCTGCCCCGCACCAAACGCCCCTCACATCAATCCTCTCCCGCAAGCGGGAGAGGATGCAATCGAGAACAACCTTCTTTAACTCTGGAAACCAGCCATGCCTAAAGCCAACGTCGCCTTCGACAATATTGGTCTCACCGTCACCGTCCCCGCTGGCACGCGCCTTATCGAGATATCCGAAAAGGTCGGTGCGGGCATCACCTACGGTTGCCGCGAAGGTGAATGCGGCACTTGCATGGTGCGCATCGTCAAAGGCATGGAGCACATGAGCGAACGCTCGGTGCTGGAAGACAAAGTACTGCAAGAGAACATGGCCGGACGCGACCACCGTCTCGCGTGCCAGGCACAGGTACTGGGCGGCAACATCGCGGTGCGCCAGGGCTGATACGAGGACCATCATGCAGCCTAACATCATGCCTACGCAGAAATCCTCTCCACAGACCAACAGCTTGTATGCAGAACTGATGGCGCACGCGATTGGCTTGCCGAACGACGAACTGTTTGCACAGATGATTTCCAGGCAGATCGATGGCGTGGGCGCGCTGCCGCCCGGTCTCGGCATGGATGAAAAAGATTTCTCCGCGTTGCTGACGAATCACTTCCCAAGTGTCGAACTGGTGATTCGCTGCACAGAAAACATCACCGACCCGCGCGCACTGGAACGCGACGACGTGCTCGGCCTACTGCTCGAACACCGTGCCCACAGAAACATGTCGGAGAAATGGATGGCAGAGATCGTCACCGCTGCCTGCATGGCCAGCGATCATCTGTGGCAAGACCTGGGGCTGTGGTCGCGTGACTACCTCAGCCGTTTGATGAACCAGAACTTCCCTTCACTCGCGGCGAAGAACGTGCACGACATGAAGTGGAAAAAATTCCTCTACAAGCAATTGTGCGAGAAGGAAGGCATCAATGCGTGCCGCTCACCCTCATGTGAGTACTGCGCTGACTACTTGAACTGCTTCGGCCCGGAAGACTAACTGCCTCATGGTCACCGACCGCGCCGTCGCCGCCTACCTCGGCCTCGCCATCGGCGACGCGCTGGGTGCGACGGTGGAGTTCATGACTCCGCGCGAGATCGCGGTGCAATACGGCACACACGACACCCTTCGCGGCGGCGGCTGGCTGCATCTCAAGCCGGGACAAGTCACCGACGACACCACCATGTCGCTCGCGCTGGGCAACGCCATCCTCGCACAGGGCAAGGTGGATGCACTCGCAGCAGCACAAGCATTCGACGAATGGATGCGCGCCAAGCCGGTGGACATCGGCAACACCGTACGGCGCAACCTGCTGCAGTTCCGCAAGACCGGCAATCCCGAAGCGCCCTACTCCGACCAAGACGCAGGCAACGGTGCGGCGATGCGCGTGCTGCCCGTGGCACTCGCCACCTTCGGCCAATCGGAAGGAACCGTGCGCGCCGCCTGCCGCGCACAAGCCCACGTCACGCACTACTGCGCACTCTCCGATGCTGCCTGCGAATGTTTGGCGTTCATGGTGCAAGATGCGCTGCGCGGCGTGGACAAAAACCACCTGTTACGCCGGCACGCCCACCCGCTCGCCGCGCAACACCCCGAATTTAAGTTCCGCGCAGTCAAACAAAGCACCAACCCCGGCGGTTACATTGTCGAAACGCTGCAAGCAGTGTTCCAAAGTTTTTTCGATACGGATAATTTTCGTGACTGTCTGATCGATGTAGTCAATCGCGGCGGCGATGCCGACACCACGGGTGCTATCGCGGGAATGCTGGCAGGTGCGTTGTATGGATTGGAAGAAATTCCCGAAACATGGTTGAAGACGCTGGACGCGAACATCCGTCGTGCCTGCGAGACTCAGGCACGGGCATTGGTCCAACCCAAACAATCCATTTATCCGGTTGACAACAGAACGAACGTTCTTTAGGATGCGCAGAACGTTCGTTCTGTATCAATCATGCCATGGCCAACTTCAATCTTGATTTCCCCAACCCGGTGCGGCGCGCTGCTCACTCTGCTTTGCTGTCACTGACGCATCCCAACAAGACCATGTTCGAAAGACAGCGGGCTTTGTTGCGCAAGGCAGTACCGGCGGGATTCCCATCCCCTGCCGACGACTACGTCGAGCGCCGTCTCAGTCTGGATGAGCATCTGGTCCAGCACCGGGAATCTACTTTTTTCATGCGTGTGGCGGGACACTCCATGCGCGATCTCGGCATCTTTGACGGCGACCTGCTGGTCGTGGACCGTTCCGTACCAGCCGCGCACGGATGCGTGGTGGTTGCCGTGATCGATGGCGAATTCACGGTCAAGCAATTGCTGTACACCCCGCAAGGCAAAGTGCTGCGCGCCGCACATCCGGATTACCCGGAAGTGGCCGTCACGGCTGAACATGATTTTTCGATCTGGGGCGTGGTGCAATGGAACGTGCACAAGGTATGAGGTGATGCAACGCGCCATCGCACTGGTCGATTGCAACAACTTCTATGTCTCCTGCGAACGCGTGTTCCAGCCCAAGCTCGAAGGCAAGCCTATCGTCGTCCTCTCCAATAACGACGGCTGCGTGGTATCGCGCTCGCAGGAAGTGAAAGACCTCGGTTTGAAAATGGCTGTGCCGTGGCACCAGATGAAGGATCTCGCCAAGCGGCACGGCATCATCGCCTTCTCCTCCAACTACAGCCTCTATGCCGACCTTTCCAACCGGGTAATGTCGCTGCTTTCCCGCTTCAGCCCGAACCAGGAGGTCTACTCGATAGACGAATCCTTCCTCGACCTGACCGGTATCCAGACAGACCACACCGACTATGGACAGAACATGCGCCAGACTATCCGGCAATGTGTCGGCATCCCAGTGTGTGTGGGTATCGCTCCCAGCAAGACACTGGCCAAACTCGCCAACCATGTTTCAAAAAAGAATCCTCGCTTCGGCAGCGTGTGCGATTTCAACAGAATGAGTGCAACCGAACTGGACACTCTGCTCGCCTCCATCGAAGTGGGCGAAGTGTGGGGCGTCGGTAGACGCACCGCGCCAAAACTGCAGGAGATCGGCATCCACAGCGTGCTCGACCTAAAACGCTCCCCGGCCAGGCAACTCCGTACAAGATTCAGCGTCGTGTTCGAACGCATCGTGGAAGAACTGAACGGCGTCGCCTGTCTGGAACTGGATGATGTCGCACCCGCAAAACAGCAGATCATCTGTTCCCGCTCCTTCGGCATACTTACTTCCAGCCTGCCCGATCTGGAACAAGCCCTGATCTCTTACACCACCCGCGCCACCGAAAAGTTGCGGCAGCAGCGATCAATGGCCGGCGGCATCCAGGTCTATATCCGCACCAACCCGCACAAAGAGCGCGACCCGCAATACCAGCAAAGCATTCTCATGCCGCTGGTCGAGCCGACCGACGACACCCGATTGTTTTGTCACGCCGCCTTGCATGGATTGCGCCAGATCTACCGCAGCGGTTACGCCTACCAAAAGGTCGGCGTCATGCTCTCCCAAATCATCCCCGCCGCTGACCGACCCCGCACCCTGTTCGGCGATGTAGCCGCCCAACAAAAATCTCATGCACTGATGAAGGCACTGGATCGCATCAACAACAGAATGGGCAGCGGAACAGTCAAGCTCTTGGGCGAAGGAACGAATACGCGCTGGGCGATGCGCAGAGAGAACAGATCGAAACGGTATACGACGGAATGGGATGAACTGGCCGTGTGTCACGGCTAGCAGTCATATCAGTTGTTCCATCAGCCGGTGTGCTTTTTCGGCGCTATCACGGCAATGATGTGCGCTGACTTGAGTTCGTGTTGAAGCTGAAATGA